>LDZU01006072.1_pt1 | contig 63628 bp, 55 predicted proteins | sample 615531 | NCBI WGS metagenome assembly LDZU01 (sample SAMN03408293, study PRJNA278302) | terrestrial metagenome | isolation source: oil reservoir sample SB2 | place: USA: Alaska, North Slope, Schrader Bluff formation | collected 2011-09 | reverse complement strand
TATCCACCTTTATTTCCGCTTGTTTTATCTTTTATAATGTTTATTTTTGGTAGAGAAAATATTTTTATGATGAAAGTTTTCTCTTTAATATTCTATTTAATTTCTATTTTTGTCTTTTTCAACCTCTTGAACAGATACAATCAAAAGAATAAATTTTTAAATATATTTTTGGTTTTACTTTTCATTTTCGCAAGAAATATAGTTGAGTGGAGTTCCTTAGTTTTAACCGAGTCATTTTTCACTCTTCTTGTTCTTCTTATATTCTTCTTTTTTTCAAAATACAGAGAAAGCAAAAAAGAATCAGATTTTCTAATATTTTTGATATTTTGTACTCTTTATACATTTACAAGAGGAAATGGTGCTATAGTTTTTATAGCAACATTTATTTACCTTATTTTATGCGAAAGAAATAAAAAGCTTTTTCTTTTAACTTTTATATTTCTATTGATAAGTCAAGGTTGGGCTTTTTATATTTTTGCAAAAACTGGGCACACATCATCATATTTCCAACAGGTTGTTTACAAAAATATCTATCTTCCAGAAGAAGGTTTTATCTCATTAAGTAATTTTTTTAAAAGAATATTTCTAAACTTTATATTCTATTTTACAACTATAATTCCTAGGACATTTTCTGCGAATATAGATTTAAAGTGGTATTATGTTCCTTTTTTTGTAATTCCATTTATTCTTTTCATAGGTTCAATATTTCTTTCTTTCAATAAAAAGAGATATGTTTTTGAAATATCTTTTATTCTTTTTAATCTGATTTTACTTCTAATGTGGCCAGAATACTTTTCAACTGATAGATTTTTTTCCCCATTCTTCTCTCTATTTTTACTTCTAATATCTCTTGTTGTTTTGAACATCAAATTTAAAAAGGAAATAGTTATAAACCTTTACTATCTTTTTATATCAATATCCATAATATTAAACGTATCCTATCTTGTTCCAGAAATTCCAAGAAAAACATACATGCTTTCTCAAACCGATTTCAATTTTAGAAACGATAACAGGTTCAGACCAGAATATGGAATAAGGACATTTTTTGATCTTGCTATATGGGCAAAAGATAATACTGAAAAGGATGCTGTCATAATGACCGTAAAACCTGAACTCTTCTATCTATTTTCTGACAGAAAAACTGTTCTATTTCCATACACCTACGAAGATACAACAGTAATAAATTATATGAGAAAGAATAATGTTTCCTATGTTGTTTTTGAAAATACTGAAAATCCATACAGGCATGCTAATTTAACTATAAATGTATTTATCAAAAGTCATCAAGATTATTTTTCTTATGCATATACTGTTGAGGAAAGGCCTTTATATATGCTTTTAAAGGTTGATAAGAATCTTTATTCTCAATTGAATTTTGGGGAGGAACGATGAATAGGGAATTTAAAGTTTACACTCTGATTATTTTGAATTTGTTATCCTTGATTTTGATGATACTTTTTAACTTTCTTGCTGTGAGTTTACCTTTGAACTCGAACACACCAAAAGATGTTGCCGACAAGTATTCTGCATTGATAGTTCCAGAAAGTGTAACTTTTTCAATATGGTTAATAATATATACTCTACTTGCACTTTTTGTTTGGAATCAGGTTATTTATTTTTTCAAAAAGGAAGAAAAGAAAAAAATTTTGATCGAAAATATTGGTGTTTTCTTTTTTCTCTCATCGATTTTGAATGTTTTATGGCTTTTTTGTTGGCATTATGAAAAATTGTTATTGTCAGTTTTTGTGATGATTCTACTTCTTTCATCTTTGATTATTCTTTATGGTAGATTAAGGATAGGAGAGAAAGATTTTAATGAAAATATTCTTTTTGTTCAAACTCCCATAAGTGTTTACCTTGGCTGGATTTCCATAGCAACCGTTGCAAACATTGCTTCCTACCTTAAATATTCTGGAAACAATATTTTTAATAACAACCAAATCCTTTGGACAAATGCAACTATCCTCCTAACACTTCTGCTTGGAATTATTATAGTTCTAAAGAAAAATGACCTATTCTATGTTCTTGTTTTCCTGTGGGCTTATATAGGTATTATATTAAAGCAAAGTCTTTTAAGTTATGTTGGTTCCAAATCTATTATTGTGGTTACAATTATATCGATAGTTGTTTTAATTATCTTTACAGTTTTTAGTGAAGTGAAAAGTTTTAAAAATAAAACCTAGTAATTATTTACCATACTTTTCACAGAAGGCTTCATCACTCATAGTAAGGTAAATTATTCCTTCTATTATTCCTATAACTCCGGGAACTCCGGTCCAACAGAAAAGAAGATAAACTATTCCCCAGCCAATTTGCCCAAGATAAAACTTATGTATTCCCAAAGAACCTAAAAGTATTCCAAAGAGTCCTGCAGCCAACTTATTTTTACTACATGAAACTCCTGCTGAGGATGTTTGCGGTGCACCGCAGTTTGGACAGACTGTTGCTTTTACATCTAATTCTTTTCCGCAACTTGGACAGAATTTTTTATCCATAGAACCTCCTTAATAAGAAAATTATACAAAAATTAAAAAAGTAAGTCAATATTTAATTAAAAATAATATTGACTTTAAAAAAATTTATACTATTATATCTTTATAAAAAGGAGTTTTTATGGCAAAAGCTGAAGTAACTGAATTCAGAGGAAAAAAGGTTTTAATTTTAAAAAGAGATGAGAATGACAGATTTCCATTTTCCTTTGGATTATCAAAAGCAAAACTCATCCTTGATGCAATTGAAGATATAAAAAAATTTGTTGAGGAAGCAGAAAAAGAAGAAAAGTAATTTTGCTCTTGACAAAAATTTTTTTTGGTGTATATTTTTTTAATTAGACAAATTGCTCTTAAAAAGATAGATTAAAAAACTCTTGACAAATTTATAAGATTTGATATAATTTTTATCCTTTAAAAAATAGAAATTAAGATCTTTGAAAATTTATGTGCACTACCACTCCAAAACTAAAAACCTAATTCGAAAAAAATTAAATTTTTCGGAGGGTTTGATCCTGGCTCAGGACTAACGCTAGCGGCGTGTCTTAGCCATGCAAGTCGTACGGGCTTATAGCAATATAAGTCAGTGGCAAACGGGTGAGTAACACGTGAGTAATCTACCCTTAGGATTCGGATAACAGGGGGAAACCTCTGCTAATACGAAATAATATCCTTTTAAGCAAGTTAGAAGGATCAAAGCGGGGGACCGCAAGGCCTCGCACCTAAGGATGAGCTCGCGGCCCATTAGCTTGTTGGTAGGGTAATGGCCTACCAAGGCGACGATGGGTAGCCGGCCTGAGAGGGTGTCCGGCCACATTGGAACTGAGACACGGTCCAGACTCCTACGGGAGGCAGCAGGCTAGAAATTTGGGCAATGGGCGAAAGCCTGACCCAGTGACGCCGCGTGAATGATGAAGGCCTTCGGGTTGTAAAGTTCTTTAGTCAGGGACGATGGGGTATAATGCTAATACCATTATATTCTGACGTTGTACCTGAAGAATAAGCTCCGGCTAACTCCGTGCCAGCAGCCGCGGTAATACGGAGGGAGCAAGCGTTGTCCGGAATCACTGGGCGTAAAGGGAGTGTAGGTGGTTTGGAAAGTTGGATGTGAAATCTTGCGGCTCAACCGTAAAATTGCATTCAATACTACCATTCTAGAGTGCAGGAGAGGAGAGCGGAACTCCTAGTGTAGCGGTGGAATGCGTAGATATTAGGAGGAACACCAAAGGCGAAGGCAGCTCTCTGGCCTGTTACTGACACTGAAACTCGAAAGCTGGGGGAGCAAACAGGATTAGATACCCTGGTAGTCCCAGCTGTAAACGATGGGCACTAGACGTGGGGATTTTCTCCGTGTCGAAGCTAACGCATTAAGTGCCCCGCCTGGGGAGTACGGTCGCAAGACTGAAACTCAAAGGAATTGACGGGAACCCGCACAAGCGGTGGAGGATGTGGTTCAATTCGAAGCAACGCGAAGAACCTTACCTGGGTTTGACATCATAGGAAATACTATGGAAACATAGTAGGCCTTCGCAAGAAGGATCCTATGACAGGTGCTGCATGGCTGTCGTCAGCTCGTGCCGTGAGGTGTTGGGTTAAGTCCCGCAACGAGCGCAACCCTTGCCCATAGTTGCCACCAATCTTTATGATGTTGGGCACTCTATGGGGACTGCCGGTGATAAGCCGGAGGAAGGTGGGGATGACGTCAAGTCAGCATGGCCTTTATATCCAGGGCTACACACGTCCTACAATGGTCGGTACAGAGGGAAGCAAGACCGCGAGGTGGAGCAAATCCCAAAAAACCGATCTCAGTGCGGATTGCAGTCTGCAACTCGACTGCATGAAGTTGGAATCGCTAGTAATCGCAGATCAGCATGCTGCGGTGAATATGTTCTCGGGTTTTGTACACACCGCCCGTCACGCCATGGGAGTTGGTAACACCCGAAGTTATCTTTAGATACCTAAGGTGGGACCAATGACTGGGGCGAAGTCGTAACAAGGTAGCCGTACGGGAACGTGCGGCTGGATCACCTCCTTTCTAAAGGGATTTCCGTAAAAAGAAATCGAAACTTAGTGGTAGTGCACATTTTTTTTATAAACTGGGCCTATAGCTCAGTTGGTTAGAGCGCACGCCTGATAAGCGTGAGGTGAGTGGTTCAACTCCACTTAGGCCCACCATTTTAAGGAAGGTAAAATGAAAAATATTTTTTTTATACTTCTTTTTTTCCTTTTTTTATTGTTAAATTCTTCTCTTACGGAGTGGGCTACCCTTCAAAATTCCCCCTTCATATCGAAAGATCCAATATCTTTTACAAAATTCACAACATCAAATCTTGAAACAGAAATTTTTAAAAGTAATCTATCATTTGATTTTTATAATGGAAGTATTTTTTCCTATTGTTTTTTTGAAAATCAAATAGGTAGATTAGGTTTTGGTGTTGAGTATTATGAAGATTCCTTGAGAGATAAATTTATATCTACAAACCTTAATAAAAGTGTAAAACCAGTTAACTATTCTCTATTCTTTGCAAAGAATTTTGACAGAATAAATGCTGGGGGTGGTGTTAAATTCTACTATTTTGATGAATATTATAACGATTTAAACTCCCCATTCTCAAATACAAAAATTTCTTTTTCAGATATAAAATTTTCACCATCCTTATCCTTTCTTTTGATAAATGACCTCGATATAGATGTTACAGGAAATCTCACCTTCCTTTCTGTAGGATCTGAAAATTTATCTAATATTGTTAAAACATCAAATCCTTTCGGTTACGGAGTTGATTTAAGAATCAAACAGAATTTCATAGAAAACTTTGTTGGGTTCCTTCTCAATTACAAAAATAAAACTTTTGGTTACCAGGTTATTGAAATTGGAAACGTCTCGGGTGATGTTTATTTAGATGAAGTTGATACATTAAATTTAACCATTTTTGCAGGTATTGAGTCTTTTAACTATCATAGCACTTATATATCTGGAGAGTATCAAAAAATAACATACCATTCAAGAACCATCTATTTTTCTTCAGCAGAAGTTAACAGTAAAAAAACTGTTACATATTTCCCAAAATTTTCTATTGGTTCAAATTTTTACCTTACAAATTTTCTTGATTTAAATGTTGGTTTTACAGGTTATTTGAAAGATGTTGTTGATTATCTTTCACCTGAACTTAATCCATCCATTAAAAATTCAAACTTTTATTATGATGGGAAAATAGGTTTTACCTTTAAAGTTGAAAATTTAAAAATATCTCTTGATTTTTCAAAGAATTTGATTAATATTCCATTTATAATTTCAGGAAAAGAGATAGATAATATCTCTGTAAACTTCGGTCTTTCCTATTCAGGTTATGAATACTAAATTTAAGGGGGTATAGCTCAGTTGGGAGAGCACATGCTTTGCAAGCATGGGGTCGTCGGTTCGAATCCGACTACCTCCACCATCTAAATAAATTTTTCAATTTCCAAAATGTCACACTGTCAAGCACCGTCCCCAAATTATGTTTTGTTGATGAATAATGTTTGTGTTGGGTAGGCAAATTCAATTCCACATTTTTCAAACTCTTCTTTTATTTTAAAATTTATTTCCTGTTGAATATCCATATATTTGTTATAGTCACTACCAATAACATAATAAACTACTTCATATATCAGGCTGAAATCTCCATATGAAAAAAAGTGGGCTCTGTCAAAAACTGTATCGTTAATACCACTGATAATATTTCTGATTTTTACAGGTATTTCTTTTAACTGCTGGAGATTAGTTTCATAGGTAACTCCAAGTTTAAAAACAACACGACGTTTATCCATTCTTTTATAATTACGAATGCGCGAATTGGTTAGGTCTGTATTGGAAATTACTAACTGCTCTCCACTTAAACTACGAATTCGTGTAGTTTTTATTCCAATATTTTCAACTGTCCCTAAATAATCCCCAATGACTATAAAATCATCAATCTCAAATGGACGGTCGAAGAATATTGCAAAGTAACTAAACAGATCACCTAAAATTGCCTGTGATGCCAGAGCAATTGCTACACCGCCGATACCCAAACTTGCAACCAGAGTAGTAACCTTAATGCCAAGATTATCAAGGATAATAAAAATAGCAATAAGCCAAACAATTACCTTTACTATAGTAAATAAACCACTCAAAGCCTGCTTCCTACTTTTGCTCGTTTCTTTATTTGCTAGGTAAATTTCAAAACCACCAATTATTGTTGTTAATAAAAAATTAACAATAATGATAGTAAAAAGAATTAGACCCAAAACATTTATGGATTTGTCTAAAAGAGGATTCAAAGTTAAAAATTTTAAACTTAAATAAATAACTACCAAATAAAGTAAAGGTGTTAATTTCTTTTCAATATTTTGAATCAAAGAATCGTTAATCATTATGGAATTGCTAGATTTTTTTGCTAATACTTTTATACGTTTTAAAATGATGTTTTTGAATATGATAATAACTATAAATCCTAATATAAAGACAGAGAGAGAAATGAGATAATCCAAAACGCGGTTATTTAAAAATGTTTTTAGCAAAAGCTCTTGGATCATAACAAACCTCCTTATTTTTTAAATGATATATCCACTTATCATCCTTTAGAAAATTTGAAGATGTATCATCAGTTCCTATTTTTTGTTAGTTTTTTTACATTTTTTATAATTATCTTTCAATCTTTTTTATTAAAAAATTCTTTAACTGAGTGTTGATTTTAAAAATTTGCAATGTAAAAATTTGTATATAAATTTTCAGTGAAATCTCTAAAGTTATGCCTTTTCATCTTCTTAAGATACTTTTTATCTTAAACTTCATTGTTTAACCTGTCAAGTTTTTTTCAAATGGGAAGTTGATAAAAGTTCAACAAACTAGAAAAAAAGTATATAATTCATATTGACCATTGATTACTGTAACCAAAAAATCCAAGTTATAAATGAAAAATTTTTCATCTTTTTTCTGTGTTTCCAAAAATTCAGGAAGGTCCAAATTTTCAAAAGTTGACTGTATCTTTTTTTTATTGTATAATTTTTTTATAGAAAAAAATTTAAAAAAGGAGTTTGTTATGAAAAAAGTTTTTGTTTTTTCACTCGTTCTTTTAGTTTTAGTGTCCTGTTCATTACTTCCCTTCTTAAATCCAATAAAAACTGGTATGATAGCATGCTATTGTAAAAGTGGAGGCAATTTTATAGATTTTGATTTTGATGCAAAGGGTGAGGTCGAAAGAAAAGATAGTTTAGCAAGTTATGTAGATATTATTTTAGAACCATGGTTTGACAATTCAGGAAATCCTATGCCAACAATAATGCTTAACATATCTTCCCCAGATTCTTTTTCTTTCATAATGGATCTTGGGATAATCTCTTTGGATGATGCTTTAAAACTTAGTGATAGTGACCTTATGCCAGATTCGTTTTCAATGGATTTGCAGGCAAAAAAGGATCATGTTTACTACGTTATATCAACACCTGAAAGGAAAGAGTATTTCATGCTCGTAGATTCAATTAAAATTGACGAAGGAAACGCAACATACGATGCTGAAGTTTTCTTCAAATATGTGCCAAGGAAATAATGTGAAGGAAATAGCAAAATTTAGAGGAATAATTTTTGTTATAATTTTAATACTTTTCTTTTTCCCTTTTGTTGATATAAAGTGTAATAACCAGAAATTGTATGAGTTTACGGGATTTGAACTCGCAACTGGAGGAAAAACAATAGAATATGGAGAAGAAGAGACAAAGACAGAACCGAACAGATACGCATCTTTGGCTTTGCTTTTAACCTTTTTATCCTTGATTTTATCTTTCGTAAACAATAAAATTACCATTCTTATAACAAAAATTTTTTCTATTGCTGGTTTTGCTTCAATGATTTTGCTTTATTATGATTTAAAAAACAAGATCTCTCCTCCTGATAGCCTAATTGTTATTGGTTTCAACTTACTTTTTCCTTACTATGCTGTTTGTATTTTATTTTTCATTTACATCTTTTTTGCTCTCTATCTTTTGACCTTGAAAAATTTATGAGAAAAACTGTTTACTTCTTACTGATATTTTTGTTTATTTTTTCTGGATGTGTTTCCCCTCAAAAGAGGGGAATTTCAAATGTGAGAAAAGGTATAGTTTCAGATGCAAAAAAATACATTGGAGTAAAATACAAATATGGAGGAACTGACCCAAACGGTTTTGATTGCTCTGGTTTCGTTCAATTCGTATACAGAAAAAATGGTATAATAATACCAAGGACAGTATCTGAGATGGAAAAGGTAGCAGTTAGAGTGAAAAATCCAAAAATAGGAGATATAGTTACATTCAGCGATCCTTTACATGTAGGAATTTTGATAGGAGGGAATAAGTTTATACATTCATCCAGTTCAAGAGGTGTAGTGATAGATAAACTTTCAGAAAAATGGTATAAAAATAAAATAAGGGGATATTTCACATTCTTTTTTTGAAACTTTTTTGAATCTTTATGAATCTAATAAATAAAGAACTTATTGAAAACTTTAAAAAAGGTGATAGAAAAGCGTTCTCTGAAATTTTTAAGTTGTACTCTGATAATGTTTATAACAACGCAATAAAACTTGGATTGAACCATGATGATGCACTTGATATAGTTCAAACAACATTTTACAAGTTGTTCAAAAAACATTATCAGTTCAAAGGTAATTCATCCCTTTTAACCTATATAATCTCAATATCTTTGAATGAGATACGAAAAAAGTACAGAAAAGAGAAAATATATGTTGATCTTGAAGATGGGATAAATTTATCAGATGAAGATGAAAAAAGGGATAAAGATAGGAAAAAAAGGCTAAAAGAAGTTGTAAATAGAGGGTTAAAAAATTTACCTCTGAAATATAGAGAAGTTATTATCTTGAAAGATATAGATGGATTATCCATAAAAGAGATCTCTGAACTTTTAAAAATTTCTCAAGGTTCTGTGAAAACAAGAGTTAGAAGAGGAAGGTTAATGTTGAAGGATGTGTTGAAAGATGAAATCTAAAAAGGATTGTGATTTAGTTTTGAAAAATTTATGTAAGTATATAGATAAAGATGTTGAAAAAGATTGTTGTGAAAAGATAAAGGAACATCTAAAAAAATGTAAAAGTTGTTCAAAAGAGTATAAAGATTTAAAAAAAATTATAAAAGTGTGCAAGAACTCTTTTGAAACACTTGAAAAGGAAGAGAAGGAAAGAATCTTCGATAATATAAAAAAATTACTTGAAAAGGAGTAAAAATGGGAATTTTATCAAATGAGGACAAAGAGTATTTAAAAAATCTTTATAAAGATATGAAAAGGGATGTTAACATCCTTTTTTTCAGAACTGATGATAAAAATCTTTGTGTAATGTGTGATGATATAAAAAACATTCTTGATGAGTTGAAAGATATTTCAGATAGGATAAAAGTAAAGGTTTACAATTTTGAAAAAGACACGGAAGAAGTAAAAAAATATAATGTTTCAATGGCTCCAGCAATAGTTTTGCTTTCTGATCAAGATTTGGGAGTTAAATATTATGGAATACCTGCAGGGTATGAATTTTCATCATTTGTTGAAGATATAAACGATATTGGGAACGATTTTGTTCCTATAGATGAATCTATAGAGAAAGATTTGAAATCTATAGATAAGGATGTTCACATAAAAGTTTTTGTTACACATTCTTGTCCATACTGCCCGGGTGCTGTCAGAACGGCACATAAGTTTGCTATGGCTAACGAAAAAATCAAAGCCGATATGATAGATGCGAACACTTTTTACGATTATGCAAACAGTTATGATGTTTCTGCTGTTCCAAGAGTTGTTATCAATGAAAAAGAGAGTTTTGAGGGAGCTTTACCGGAGAATGAATTTTTAAGAAAGATATTAAATTCTTTAATGTGAGGTGGTTATGATTTTGAATTTGAAAAAGGATGATGATCTGTCAAATAACAATTCTTATGATCTTATAATAATCGGTGGAGGACCTGCAGGGCTTTCTGCAGCGATATACTCTGGAAGGGCAAGACTCAACACTCTGGTTGTTGAGGAGTTAATTGTTGGTGGACAATCATCAACAACAGAAACGATAGAGAACTATCCTGGTTTTCCCGACGGAATTGGTGGGTATGAACTTGCCCAAAAAATGGAAGAGCAGGCAAAAAGGTTCGGTGTAAAATTTTTGTTTGAGAAAGTTGAAAGAACGGAACTTGATGGAAAAGAGAAAAAGGTTTACATTGCAAACAAAATCTACAAAGCAAAAAGTGTAATAATTTCATCAGGTGCATCACCAAGAAGATTGAATGTTCCTGGAAGCGAAAAGTTCCATGGAAAAGGGATATCTTACTGTGCAACATGCGATGGAGCGTTGTTCGCAGATAAAAAAGTTATTATTGTAGGGGGAGGAAACTCTGCTGTTGAGGAAGGTCTTTTTATGATGAGGTTCACAAAGGATATAACCTTCGTTCAGGATTTACCATATCTTACTGCTGAAAAGATTTTACAGGAAAGGTTACTTCAAAATTCTGATATAAAGATTTATTACAATTCTGAAATTTTGAGTATAAATGGTGAGGAAAGAATAGAATCTATGAGTGTAAAAGATAAAAATAGTGGAGAAAAGTTCGATATAAAAACTGATGGTATTTTTGTGTACATAGGACTTGTTCCCAAAACGGATTTCCTTGATTCTAAAGTTGAGTTGAACGAGTATGGCTATATAAGAGTTGATAAAGATTTAAAAACCAATCTTGAAGGAGTTTTTGCAGCAGGTGATGTGATTGAAAAAAGTTTCAGACAAGTTATAACAGCAGCAGCTGATGGTGCTCTTGCTGCAAAATCTGCGGAAAAATATCTTGAAAATTTAAAGGAGGTATAAAATGGCAGTAGTGAAAATTTATTCAACACCAACATGTCCATGGTGTTCAAGGGCAAAACAGTATCTTTCATCTAAAGGTATTGCTTATACTGATTACGATGTTTCTAAGGATAGAAATGCTGCAATGGAAATGATAAGAAAGAGCGGTCAACAGGGTGTTCCTGTTCTTGATATTGATGGGAACATTGTTGTTGGTTTTGACAAAGAAAGAATAGATGCACTTTTGGGGATAAAATGAGAAAAAAAATTTTTATTCTTTCATCATTTTTACTTTTAATTCTTTTGATCTATGCAGGATGTTCACCTTCGAACAACAATAATAAGAGTGCAAACATTTATCTTGAAAAAACTTGGATAGAAACTATCGATGGTGACACAATAAAATTGAAGAATTTGACAGGTAAAGTTGTTCTTTTAGATTTCTGGGCAACCTGGTGTCCACCCTGTAGAGCATCAATTCCATTTCTTGTCAACATGTACAACAAATATGAAAAAGATGGTTTCATCGTTATAGGTGTAAATGTTAACGAGAATTTTGAACAGATGAAAGGTTTTCTTGAAAGGGAGAATATGACTTATTTTATAGGTTATATGAACAAAGATTTAAATAACCTTTTCAACATAACAGGGATTCCAACTTTTGTGATATTTGATAAGAAAGGGAATCTGATAAAAACGCAGATTGGTTACGATCCTTCCCTTGATGAGAAGATAGATAGTATAATAGTTGAAGAGTTGAAGAAGTGATTTAATCACTTCTTCAACACTAATATTTTATCTTTTTTCAATATACTTTTGTTCGATTTTAAAACATATATGTATTTACCGGATGGTAAAGAAAACTCAAAGGAAGTGTAAAAATCACTCTTAGAGAACTTTTTTGATAAAACCAAACTTCCATAAATATTGTAAAGATCAAAAGAAACTTGATCATAGATGTTATTTAAAAGATAGATTCTCTTTTCGTTAAGTTTATATTCAACTTTTAATCTCTTTATCCTTTTTACATCATCCTTCTCATCTTTTTCACTTAACCTTAAAATTTCACCGTTAATATAGGAGCTGTTATGACTATCGTAAAGGGTTTTCCCAAAAAGTACCTTTTTAAAACCTAAAGAGATATTATCAAAAATATAGATTTTACCTGAAAGATCTTTTGCAACAAGTTTGTAATTATCGTTGTTGTCAAAAGATATTACAAGAGGTGTTGAGGTAAAAGTTGAGTTCAAAAATAATAGAGTATCACAACTTTTCAGATCAGATGAAAAAGAGATCAAATAACCTTTATTGTTTATGAGAACTATATCTGGTTGGGAGTTTCCATCAAAATCGTATATTACAAGTTCATTGTAATAGTTTTCACCTGACCCAGAATAAATTGAAAATATACTTTCTCCACTGTAACTTAAAATGTTTATATAACCATCTTTGTTCAAAGATATTATCTCTCTTTTTCCATCTCCATTTAAATCTGTAACTCTTGGAGTTGAATATATTGGAGCATTTGAATAGAAAGGAAAATTCTTCTTAAAATTTCCATTCTCTTCAACAACGAATATATAATTATCAACGGTTGAAACTACTATATCTTTTATTCCATCATTCTCAAGATCAGATACTATGATAGGGGAAAATGTTAGATGGTTCAAAATTTTTGGAAAATTGGATAGAGTGTTGCCATAAAAATCGAAACCATATATTTTCCCATAGTAATCGTTGACAAATATTTTTCCAATATCTTTGCATACAGATATTCCACATACATTTACTATGCTTTTTGAAAAGATTATCCCTAAATTTATATCTAAAATATATAAACCTTTAGATGTTCCTATTATTATCTCATTTTTCCCATCGTCATTTATATCCTCTATAACTGGAGATGCAGTAAAAACTCCATAACCTTTTATGGGAAAAATTTTTTTATTTTCAAGAAATGGGTTAAATATCACGAAACCGGAAGTATCGGAGTTGAAATATCCGTTAGCCAGAACAATGTCAAGATAACCGTTTCCATCAATATCTCCAATTGAAGGTGTTGTTTCCTGATATGGATTTGTTTTCAGTTCAAATGGGGTTATATCTGAAAGCTCTTCATTAAGTATCAAAACCCTTCCATCATCACTCAAAACAAAAATCTCATTTTTCCCATCATTATTAAAATCCCCATAGTTGAAAGATGATTTGGAATATAAACTCTTTCCATCAAGTTTACCAAAATAGGATCCGGCAAGGATAATTTTTGATCTTTCAACCTTTGTTTTTACATTTATTGTGTAGATCTGTGTTGTGTCAAGAACCCTTTCTATGTTGTCGTAAAAGATTGCAAAATACCTGTTTTCACCCGTATTTACGTTTGTATCCACAAAGAATTTTTCAAAAGAGGTTATCCTTTTTAAAAAAATATTTCTATCTCCATTTACTTTATACACGTCACAGTTGTAACCTATACTATCGGGTGAAATCTTTATTCCTTTTTCGGTTTGTGAAAGTTTTAGAGAGAAATTTTTATCATTTACACTGTATTTGAATTTAATTGAGTCTGTATCGTTTCTCATGACAAAATAGATTTTCATATTTGAAGTATCAAGGTTTGCAATGTTTCCAGTATATCTGAACTTTATACCCTTAAGTTCAACTGTTTGATCCTTTTTTAAATTTGTGAGATAGAAAAGAGAATCTGTTATTATCATATTTTCGTCAGAATTTTTGATTAAAACTTTCAACGTATCAATGAAATTTTGAGAAATTTTTGAGAATGAGATGTTAAAATTGTTTTTTTCAGTATAGAATTGGTTCAACCTGAAAGAATCATTTTCAAAATGAATGTATGTTGAATCTGAGAATACTTTGTTGCTAAAAATTCCAGAAATCTCTATTGAAAAGGAGTTTCTATAGTCATTAATAAAGTCCCTTCTGTATTCTATCAACTTTGTTACAGAATCGTTTGCAGATATTCCAATTTCATTAAAAGAATCTTTAACTGAAAAGTATGAAGAATTTTTATAAATCCTGAGATTCTGTAAAAAAATGTTAGAAGTAGATCCGTTTTTTAAAGTTAAAAGAATAAGGTTTGTATCCGGAATCAAAGTGGTTTTAATTTCAATTTTTGGATTTAAAACTGGTATAGTATCAATTTTTAACCTGTGATCTTTAGCAAAAATCCCAAGGTATAGTGTTGAATCTGTTATATTAATTGGGAAAGATATATTTCCATAACTATCGGTATACACTCTGAAAATTATCCTTCTATCAGAAAAGAGTGTTACAAGAAAGTTTGATTTTTTTCCTTTAGAATCGACAATTTTATAAGAAATAGAGTCGTTAATGTTTTTTTCAACTATAATAAAAGAATCGATAGAATTAGAATATATGGGAAGAATTGGAAATCCTAAAGTGTTTATAGCGGTTCTGAAATAAAGGTTCTGATCTAAATTCGCATTCAAAATAACTTCACCCAAAAATGTCGTATTCGAAAGGAGAGCGTTTTTCCAAAAATTTGTCATATAACTTTCAGCACTTGTCCATCCTGTTCTAACAAAGCCAGTATAACTTATAACAGGTGAATTTTTCGCATTCAAAATAGATTTTGAAACGGATATTTTATCAAAAGAGTTTGATGAACATCCTAATGAAAACAATATTGAAAGTAAAGAATCATTTTTGGAAAAGTTGATGGTATCCCAATTTGAGTATTTTGTTTTTGTTTCAAGAAGTCCAGTTCCAAGGAAATACTCTGATGAATGATCTATGTGGTTTACAAAATAGAAACCTTCGGATAACTTTTGAGAGAAAGAATTTTTGTCAAGATGCATATTCCCTTGGTAGTATGGAAATTGATGGAAGGTATCAACAAGAGGAGAAAAGAGGGTGAAATTGTTATAAGATGAAAATTCGTATAAAGATAAAAGGTTGTTCGTCATAAGTTGACCCAAACCATCTGAAAGATCGTTAAAGAGGGACGCTGCAGAATGTAAGAATTTTTTTAAATATGTTGATCCCAATCTGAAAATATAATTTTCAAATTTCTCAAGTAAACTTTTTAACTCGATTTCATTTGAAAAAGGTAACCTTGTTACAACTATATCCAAAAATCCATCCTCAATATCTGAACTTTCTCCAATTATATTATCATTATCCTTGTTCCAGTTTCCATCCATATCACCATAATATATGTCTGAAGGATAATCCCCATTGTAAAAGTAACTGTTCGAAATGACGAATCTTGCTGGAACTATAGAAAGGTCACCACCTATAAGAACGAATCTTAACCCTTTTTCTTGATAGATCTTTTTTATATAGTTTCTTATCTTCTCCTGAAGATCCGATCCAAAAGAATTTTCATATATGTATTCAACTGAAACGATCTCTGTAGAAAAACCCATCGCTTTACAGATATGAATAAAATTTTCGAAATATTTATTAAAATATTCTTTTGTTATTATTATTAAATCTATGTTTGTGGTTTCATTTAAAAGTTGGTCGTTTTTAATTTTTTTATCCAATAAAAGATTATCAAAATAGGAATTTTTAAAATCTTTCTTTTTTTCATTGTATCTAACGGTAATTTCAATTTCCTTTACAGAAAGTTGTTCATTTTTGGATTTAATATAAGGGTAAACTTTAACGATCAGAAATTTATGGCTTAAAACTGATGCTACATTTTCTATTTTAAGGTAATCGTCTACTTTAAGATGAAAAAACTTGTTAGAACCATCTAAAGAAATATCAGGGTTTTCCCCCTTTCCTTCATAAATTTTATTAGTGAAAGATAATATTTTATATTCAACTTTTTCAACTTCAATACAAGAACCAAGATCTATAACTTTTTTTATAAAAATTTCCCCATCCTTTGAATATTCATAATAGAATCTATTATTTTTAATCTCATCTTCAATATTTATGTAAAATTTAAGTTCATTTGTAAAAATATTCAAAGTAACGAGAAGAAAAATCATGTAAAGAACAACTTTTTTCATGAAACCTCCTTTTGGAGATTTCATATAAATCAACAAATGTGCCTTTTATAAATACTTTATTTTTTAGCACTTAAAATCGTGATACCGCAATTGTTAAGTCATAAAATTGTTACATGTATAGTTTTTTTTTATATAAATTTTATAAAATTAAAAAAAAAGCAAAAAGTAACGAAAAAATTACATATCTTATTAATAAATTACAATTCTGTTGACTAGAAATTTTTAAAACCTATAATAACAAATTATGAAAAGAAGTATAAAACAGCAAAAGATACTTTTTTGGTCACTTTTCAAATGGGTATTTATCTCTATGGGTATAGGATTTGTGGTTGGGATATCTGTAGGTTTGTTTTTAACTCTGTTAAAAACAACATCAAAAATATATAATAACAATTATCTATACCTTCTTTTACCTTTTGTTCTTCTGATAACAAACTTTTTGATAAAAAGATTTACAGATGAAACAGAATCTCATGGGACAGATAAAATAATAGATGCCCTACATAAAAAAAATGGAAAGATCAACATAATAAAGCTTCCACTTGATATTTTAACAACCGTTTTAACAATCTCTTTTGGAGGTTCTGCAGGCAAAGAGAGTCCATCTGCTCAACTTGGTGGAACTATATCTTCATTCATAGGACAGATTTTTAAACTAAAAAATGATGATTTAAAAAAGATTGTAATATGTGGAATCGGATCTGGGTTTTCGGCAGTTTTTGGAACACCGATAGCAGGTGCTATTTTTGGAATCGAGGTTCTTTTTGTTGGTAAACTACTTTATGATGTGTTGTTACCAGCATTCCTTTCAAGTGTTGTTACAGTTATGGTAGTACACCTTTTTTTCGATATTGAGAATTTGACAGGAATTATTATAGCATTCCCAAAATTTTCATTCTATTCCCTCTTTATTTCAATTATGAGTGGAATATTTTTTGGTTTAATCTCCTATCTTTTCATTGAGATTTTTAATCTTTTTAAAAAGTTATCTTTAAAGGTTAAAGAAAATTATCTATACACTCTAATTGTAGGAACTATTCTTGTTCTAATTTATAGATTTATTTCAAAAGATTTAGGTGGAATTGGGATGGATGTTATAAAAAGCAGTTTGAGTGGAAAGGAGTATCCTCTTTATTATCCAATTTTGAAAATATTAACAACATCGTTGACTTTAAATTTTGGAGGTGATGGTGGACTTGTAAATCCAATTTTTTTCATTGGCTCAACCTCAGGGCATTTTCTTGCAACAATCTTTCCAAAAGTGGATATTCAACTTTTTTCAATACTTGGGCTTGCATCACTTCTTGCAGGGACAACCAATACACCATTGGCTTCAAGTTTGTTGGCTTTAGAGATTGCAGGTCCATCTGTAGCTCCCTACGTTTCTATTTCATGCCTTGTTAGTTTTCTAATAACAGGACATAAAAGTATTTACTCTTCTCAGGTTTTAGCGATAAAAAAGGTAGATGAGATTGAAGGAAAAATAGGAGAACAGATAAAAGGAATTTAAATTTGGGGACGGTGCTTGACAGTGTGACAGTAGAGAGGTGAATAAAATTCTTGCAACTCTTTTTCTTCTTTAATTAATATGTCTTTCAGAAAGAAAAACGATAAATGTCAACAATGAATTTAAAAAACAGAGAGAAAAAAATTTTTAATGGTAGTATCATAATTTCTATCGATAAACATTTTTTTAATTTTCCTATAAATATTTTTCGTAAATGATCTTGAATTACAAAACTGAGAATAAAAAAATCTTTTTATTGATTTAAAAAATTTATCAGATTATAAAATGTTAAAGTGAAAGATCTATTGATAAAAACAATAATCAGTTCAAATTTTTTTATATTTATAATACCTTATAATAGGTTTGGTATTGTTGTTTTTATATTTCAAAAAGAATTTTCGAAAAACTCTTGACACGAAAAAATTTTTGATTATAATAACAAAACACGGAAGGAACAAAGCCCTTCGGTTAATTTCAAAAAAATGAAAATTGCTCTTGACAAATTTAAAAATTTTGATATGATTTTTATCCTTTTAAATTTTGATTGATCTTTGACATTTCGAATTTTGTGGAAAGGCATCTTATGGATTAAGATACTAAGAGTATGTGGGGAATGCCTTGGCACAGATAGGCGAAGAAGGACGTAGCAGGCTGCGATAAGCCTCGGGGAGCCGCCAAGCGGGCTTAGATCCGAGGATATCCGAATGGGGAAACCTTATACGGTAAACCCGTATAGTCCATGAATGAATTCATAGTTCATGGTCGCCAACTCAGGGAAGTGAAACATCTCAGTACCTGAAGGAAAAGAAAACAAAAGTGATTCCCTAAGTAGTGGTGAGCGAAAGGGGAAGAGCCTAAACCGAGATGTATGTAAGGCTGCAACCGTTGTACATCCGGTGTCGAGGGACCTGATAGACCAAGTGCAGTGAGGTCAAAAGGTTACAAACTGTTTGATTAGCAGAACATGTCTGGAATGGCAGGCCAAAGAAGGTGAAAGCCCGGTATGCAAAAATCAAACAGCCTTTTTCAGGTATCCCAAGTACCACGGGACACGGGAAATCCTGTGGGAATCTGGGAGGACCACCTCCTAAGGCTAAATACTCATCTGTGACCGATAGTGAACTAGTACCGTGAGGGAAAGGTGAAAAGAACCCCTGGCGGGGAGTGAAATAGAATCTGAAACCACATACTTACAATCAGTTGGAGGGCTACATTTCGGGCAACCGAAATATGCCTGACAGCGTACCTTTTGCATAATGGACCGGCGAGTTACTCTATGTTGCGAGGTTAAGTGAAAGTAATCACGGAACCGAAGCGAAAGCGAGTCCGAATAGGGCGTTTAGTAGCATGGAGTAGACCCGAAGCTGAACGAGCTATCCATGGCCAGAGTGAAGTCGGGGTAACACCCGATGGAGGCTCGAACCAGTAACCCTTTAAAAGGTTTTGGATGAGCTGTGGATGGGAGTGAAAGGCTTAACAAGTTCAGTGATAGCTGGTTCTCCCCGAAATAGCTTTAGGGCTAGCCTCGGATGGTCAGTATTGGGGGTAGAGCTCTGAAAAGGTTAGGGTGTCACAAGCATACCGACCCTTATCAAACTACGAATCCTAATACTCAAAGTCCGGGAGTCAGGCAGTGGGGGCTAAGCTTCATTGCCGAGAGGGAAACAACCCAGACCGTCAGTTAAGGTCCCAAAATATAGGCTAAGTGGTAAAGGATGTGAAATTACCCAGACAGCCAGGATGTTGGCTTAGAAGCAGCCATACATTTAAAGAGTGCGTAATAGCTCACTGGTCGAGTGGTTTTGCGCCTAAAATTTAACGGGGCTAAAGCCTATTACCGAAACTGCGGAACAAGTTTACTTGTTTGTAGGGGAGCGTTCTGTTGACGGTGAAGCGGTATCGCAAGGGGCCGTGGAGTTAACAGAAGTGAAAATGCCGGTATGAGTAGTGATAAAGCGGGCGAGAAACCCGCTCACCGAAAATCCAAGGTTTCCTGGGGAAGGTTAATCCTCCCAGGGTTAGTCGGTGCCTAAGATGAGGCCGAAAGGCGTAATCGATGGACAACAGGTTAATATTCCTGTACCACCATTGTTTCGTTTGACTGAAGTGGGGGTGCAGAAGGGTAGACCTACCAGTTAGTGGATATACTGGACTAAGCAAGTAGGAGGAAGGAGTAGGCAAATCCGCTCCTTCATAACTCCGAGATGTGATGGCGAGCTCTTTTGAGCGAAGTGGTTAATCCCATGCTGACTAGAAAAGCCACGTAGGAAGAAATGATGGTGACCGTACCGTAAACCGACACAGGTGGATGAGGAGAGAATCCTAAGGTGCTCGAGTGATCTCTCGTTAAGGAACTCGGCAATTTACCCCCGTAACTTCGGGAAATGGGGGACCTGACTTGGTGAAGGATTTACTCCGTAAGCTGAGTTGGGTCGCAGAGAAATGGCTCATGCGACTGTTTATCAAAAACACAGGACTCTGCAAAGTCGTGAAGACGACGTATAGGGTCTGACACCTGCCCGGTGCCGGAAGGTTAAGGGGAGAGGTTAGATCAAGCAATTGGTCGAAGCTTTGAACCGAAGCCCCGGTAAACGGCGGCCGTAACTATAGATGTGGACCACTGTAGTTGTAAAATTTGGCTATATGCTGGAAAATCCGGTGTATCCCGGTCTACTCGCTCTTGAAATAAGAGAGCAGTGACAATGATTCGGGTGCGGACAATCAGCAGGAAAGACTTTTTAGGAGGTCTCCATGAAAAATGTTCCAGTAGATATAGGTTTTTATCTTGCCGGTTTCGCAGATGGAGAGGGTAGTTTCAATGTCTCTTTCAGAAAACGCGATGATTATAAGCAGGGGTTTAAAATTTCCTTATGTTTTAATGTATCGCAGAAAGAGAAAGTGATACTGACTCTCTTTAAAAAACACTTAAACTGTGGAACTTTAAGACAGAGAAAGGATGGGGTTTGGTACTACGAAGTCAACAATTTGACTGCAATCAACGAAAAAGTGATACCATTCTTCAAAAGATTTAGATTCCTTTCTCAGAAGAAAAAACGGGATTTTTCAAAATTCTGTCAGATAGCTGAACTTATGAAAAGAAATGAACATTTGACAGAAGAAGGAATAAAAAAGATACTGGAATTAAGGAGACAGATGAATGATGGTGGAAATAGAAAATACTCCAAAATGGATATCATTCATCAAAAAGAATCCTCAGAGACTACACGCCAAACGGTTGAAAAACCGATGATATAGTCCGGTCTTCATAGCGATATGAAGTTAACATAAACGAACGGTCCTAAGGTAGCGAAATTCCTTGTCGGGTAAGTTCCGACCTGCACGAATGGTGTAACGATATGAGCAGTGTCTCGACGAGAGGCTCGACGAACATTGTAGTGGCGGTGAAGATGCCGCCTACCTGCAATCGGACAAAAAGACCCCGTGAACCTTTACTGTACCTTGATATTGGGTTTTGGTGAGGTATGTGTAGGATAGGTGGGAGGCTGTGAAGCCGGGGCGTCAGCTTCGGTGGAGCCAACGGTGAAATACCACCCTTATCTTATTGGAATTCTAACTTGCACCTGTAATCCAGGGCAAGGACAATGTCAGGCGGGCAGTTTGACTGGGGCGGTCTCCTCCTAAAATGTAACGGAGGAGCACGAAGGTTCCCTCAATGCGGTTGGTAATCGCATGTAGAGCGCAAAGGTATAAGGGAGCTTAACTGTGAGATCGACGGATCGAGCAGGAACGAAAGTTGGTCTTAGTGACCCGGTGGTTCCGTGTGGAAGGGCCATCGCTCAACGGATAAAAGGTACTCCGGGGATAACAGGCTGATCTCCCCCAAGAGTCCACATCGACGGGGAGGTTTGGCACCTCGATGTCGGCTCGTCACATCCTGGGGCTGGAGAAGGTCCCAAGGGTTGGTCTGTTCGCCCATTAAAGTGGCACGCGAGCTGGGTTCAGAACGTCGTGAGACAGTTCGGTCTGTATCCATTGTAGGCGTATGAAATCTGAGGGTGTGCTGTCCCTAGTACGAAAGGACCGGGATGGGCAAACCTCCTGTGTACCAGTTGTCACGCCAGTGGCACCGCTGGGTAGCAGTGTTTGTTCAGGATAACCGCTGAAAGCATCTAAGCGGGAAACCTACCCCAAGATAAGATTTCACTCCAGGTTTTCCTGGCGAAGGCTCCTGGGAGACTACCAGGTTGATAGGCTGCAAGTGTAAGTGCGGTAACGCATTCAGCTGAGCAGTACTAATAGGCCGAGAGTCTTAATCCTTAAGTTGTCTTTCTGCAAATTCGAATGTCTTTAAAGTTTATATAAAATTTGCCGGTGGCTATAGAGAAGGGGTCACACCCGTTCCCATTCCGAACACGGAAGTTAAGCCCTTCATCGCTGATGGTACTGCGTGGGCAACTGCGTGGGAGAGTAAGTCGCTGCCGGCTTTTTTATTTTATAACCCAAATTGTTTATATTATCCATATCAACTCTTTTCAAAAAGAAAAAAATATTTTTACTAACAGTGGAATATCTAAAAATCACTTTTCGGATAAAAACTGGTTATCCCTTATTAAATAAAAGAAAAAAGAAAGTGTTACAACTAAGGCAGATACACCTTTAGAACCTATTCTCAAATTTGAAAAGATGTAGACAAAAGATAATATTATAGCAGTGATCCCAATTGGTAGAACTATACCTCTTTTTAGTAAACTAAAAATTTTGCTGAGAAAAATAGTAAAAATAGAGTAGGATAAAATAAATATTAGAAAAATATAATTAAATAATGTGCAAATCAACCTTAATTTTTCAACTTTTGTAAAACTTTTTTCAGAGTAGTAATATAAGGAATTGTAACCTGAAATTTTGAACCAAAACTCGGGTGCTAAAGATAGGATGAAGTATCTTTTTTTGTTTTTGGTAAAAACTTGATCTGAAAATGAAAAATTTTTTAAAAGTTCCTTCAATCCAACGGTTTCTATTTTTCCATTCTGCTTCAACTCCTTTAGGCTCTTTTCAAATTTTACAAGATCACTCTCATTCTTAAACTCAAAAGAATGGAAGTTTACAACGATCAATGGTGTTTTTTCTCTCGATTGTTTTGCCAAATGAAAAGATTTTTCAAGATCTTTGATATTTGTTGTTAAAGGTAAAAACTTTAACCCTGTTTTTTTGTAAAAGCCTCTTATTCCAGCAGAAATGAGTTCAAAATCGTTTTTTTCAAGAGCATCTAAGGTTTTATCGTCATAACCATTCCAGGGAGGTATAAAAAATTTTACATTTTTTCCTGTTATGGAGTCTATGAAACTTTTTCCTTTAACTATCAACTCATTTTGCTTTTCAAATGTAAGATTTGTAAACTCATATTTGAAACCCTTTTGATTTGAAAAATTCTTATGTGAGTAGCCGTGAAGGGCAATATCAAAATTTTCCTGATGAAGATACCTGTTGATCAATTCTTTTTTTTCGTAACTCAATGGGATAAGGTTATTACTATCATCATATGAAAAGGGTGTAATTCCAACTATAATTGGTAAACTTTCTTTTGAAAAAATTTCAAAAATCTTACTTTCAATTTCTGTTTTTGAATCAGTTGAATAGTCATCCATTCTAAAAATTACAAAAATCTTTTCAACTTTTTTTGAAGTTAAAAAGAGAAAAAATTGGAATAAAATTGAAATTGAAAGCAGAATTTGAATCATCTTCCTTTCTTTGGATCTTAACATATTTACTTTTCCCTCATTTAAAAGTAAACAAAAATGTTGTTGTTTTTATCGAAAGTGAAAGTTTTAAAATAATTTTTGTTTTCTTTTAAAAAATTTTTTACACTTTCAAAAAGAACGGGTCCATTTTCAGAATGTTTACCCTTGCCACATATTATTTCAAGTTTTTCTAAACTCTCTTTTTTTGCAGATCTTAAAATTATTAGAACCTTCTCCAAAGCTTCATCCTTTTTATAACCATGGAGATCTAAAATTTTTAACCTTAATTTTTTTGAAACATTTTTATCTTTATTTGAAGAGAGATATCTCTCCAAAAGTTCCTCAAATTTTTTGTATTCCTCTTTCCTTTCCATAGATCAAAAGATTATTTCTTCTTTTGCCATTCTTCAAGTTTTTCTTTAAAAAGTTTTTCATCTGGAGCAAGTTCAACAGCTTTCTTTTCAGATTCGATAGCCTTTTTAATATTTTTCATTCTATAATAAATCTCACCAAGAGTATCCCAGATGTTAGCATCATCTTTTTTCAAATCTATAGCCTTTTTTGCGTATTTTAGTGCTTTTTCAAGTTTGTAGTTATTAATCGCCATCTCCCATGCAACAGAGTTATACATATCAGCACTTTGATCGTATTTGTTTAAAATAGTTTCAACTCTGTTGAATGCCTCTTCAGCTTTTTTGTTTTTATTCTCCTTAATAGCATCAACAGCTATCCTTATGTAAGAGCTTATCAAAAAAGTTTCTTCATTTATATAGTACAACCTTTCAAGTTCCTCTATAGGTTTTTCATCGTCATCAACTCGCAAATCTATTATTCTATCATCGAAACCTGAATATCCTCCATTTTTTGAAACAACAAGTAAAGCAGCACTCTGCATTCCTCTTTTATCTCCCCCTGCCTTCTGTCCAGCTTTTAAAGCCTCTATAAGTTTTATTCCAAGTGGTCCTTTTGTAGTTTCAAAAGCGAGTGCCATATTTTTCAAAACCTCTTCAGAATACAGAATATTACCCTGCACCGCATAATTTTTGCCAACTATATGACCAGCATATGGGGAACAGTTCTTTCCCGTGAAAGAGTAAGAGTTACCATCTTTATCAACTACACCTATTTGCCTGTATTCAAAATCAGGGTCATCCTTTATCAACCTTTCAACAACCTCCTTTGCGTTGTACCCTTCCGAGAAAAGTTGAATCGCTTTCTCTTTAAATGTAGTGTTCCCCCATGCTTGGGTTGCAATAGCACCAACTCCAGCCTTAGCCTGAGGAACAACAGCACCGACGGCGAAAAATTTTGATTGAACGGCAACACCCCACTCCTCCATCAATGTATCGTAGGCAACTATAGAAAATGTTGCGATATTCTGTCTTCCATCAAAGGCTGATAGTGAAAAAGAGCAAAAAATTATAAGGTTTAAAAAGAAAAAAATTTTTTTCATATTTCCTCCAGAACATTTTTTTTGATCCAAAATATTATATCATCATATATTTCTTTTCTACCACTCTCATTCAAAATTTCATGTCTTTTACCATCATAAAATTTTATTGAAACATTATTTAATCCAACCTTTTTATATAAATTGTAACTTTCCAGAACTCCCTTCCCAAAATTGCCAACAGGATCATCCTTTCCAGAAATAAAAAGTATAGGTAAATCTTTTTTAACCTTCTTAACATTTTCAATTTTACTCAACCTAAAATAACCTAAAATCATATCCATAAAAAATGCTGAAGAAACAGGGATTCCACAGTAAGGATCATTTTTGTAATCAAGAACCTTTTCCCTGTCTGTGGACAACCATTCGAAAAGTGTTCTTCTATCTTTAAAATGACTGTTATAGGTTCCAAACTGAATGTAGAAAAGAGTTTTACTTAAATGTCTCCTGCCGAAAAAAGTTGTTTCAAATAGAGATATAAGTAGTGCCAACAACTCATTTATAAAAGGTTTTCCGTTAGCACCTGAAAGGATAACTCCATCAACACCTTCATACCTTTGAATATACCTTCTTGATAACATTGAGCCCATGCTATGTCCCAGAAGTATTACCTTTTTGTTTGGGTTTTCTTTTCTTATAATACTGTTTAGAGTGAACATATCATCGACGAGTCTTTCCCATACCTTTAATCTTTCATATGAGCCAACAACATCATTTATCCTGTTCTCTCCAAATCCGTAGTGATCATTAATATAAACTGCAAAATTTTTTTCTGTGAGATAATTTATGAACTCGTAATATCTTCTTTTATATTCCACAAGTCCGTGGGAAATTTGGACTATCCCTTTTGGTTCATTTTCTGGAAAAAATTTTTCGTAGAGTAGATTTTTAAATCCCATCAATAAATTATAACTTCCAATCCATTTTTTTCAATAAAAGATTGAATTGACTTAAAATTTTTTTTGTTTAATATATCGCATATATGAGGTTAAAAAACAGAACACTTTTTGCAGATTTAATACTTCTTTTGGTTACTCTACTTTGGGGATTGACCTTTATTACCGTAAAAGATGGGATTAAATCATCATCTTTCTCTCTCTTTATCTTTCTTAGATTCTTTATAGCGACAATTTTACTATTCCCCTTTACTATCAAAAGGTGGAAAAAGGTTAGAAAGAAAAATATATATGATGGAATAACTCTTGGAATCTTTGTTTTTGCAGGGTTCTACCTACAGACTGCAGGGCTAAAATATACAACACCATCAAGATCTGCATTTATCACAGGTCTTTCTGTTATAATCGTTCCCTTCCTTTCTATATTATTTTTCAAAAAAAGGATCAACTTTTTCACCTTTCTGGCTCTCATTTTCTCAGTTGCAGGTTTACTTTTTATTTTCAACCCCTCATTTTCTTCAAGGATAAATCTTGGTGATATTTTAACATTAACTTGTGCTTTGGTTTTCGCTTTTGTGATAATTTTTGTTCAAATATTCAATGGAAGGAATGATACTTTTATACTTGTATTCATTCAATTTTTGACAGTATCCTTCCTCTCTTTGATTTTCATTTTTTTTGAAGGGGTTTATCTTTCTTTAAACAAAAATTTTTACATAGGTATGTTCTATACATCAGTTTTTGCTACATTTTTTGCACTTTTGTTGCAAAATAGGTTCCAGAAAGATACCAATGAGGTAAGGGCTGGTATAATATACACCCTTGAGCCAGTTTTTGCCTCAATTTTTTCTTACCTTATATACGGAGAAAGGTTCACAGTTGGATTTTTGGTTGGAAGCACTTTAATTTTTATCGGATTTCTCATGTCAAAAATCTTTGTCAAATAATTAATTGTTTATTGATTTTTACAAAAAATACTATAAAATAAAATGTTTAATAATTTTAGGAGGTTTATAAAATGGTAAAAGTTCCTTTTCTTGATCTTAAGGCACAGTATCATTCTATTAAGGATGAGGTTGATAAAAAACTTATAGAGGTTTGTGAAAATACAGCCTTTACGATGGGTCCTTTTGTTGAAGAGTTTGAAAAGAAGTTTTCTGAATATTTAGGTGTGAAACATTTTGTTGCTACAAGTACCGGAACAAGTGCTTTACATACGGCTCTTCTTGCTTTTGGGATAGGTAATGGTGATGAGGTTTTAGTTCCAGTCAATACTTTTACTGCAACAGCAGAGGCGGTTGTGATGGTTGGAGCAAAACCGGTTTTTGTTGATAACGATCCTTTAACATACAATATGGATATTTCTAAGATAGAGCAACTTATAAACCATAAAACTAGAGCGATAATCCCAGTTCACCTTTATGGTCAACCTGTGGACATGGAAAAGATAGGTGAGATAGCATCTAAACATAATCTTATAGTTATAGAGGATTGTGCTCAGGCACATGGTGCTAAATTTAAAGGAAGGATGGTTGGAACATTCGGTCATGCTGCATGTTTTTCCTTTTATCCAGGAAAGAATCTTGGCTCTTATGGAGAGGGTGGAGGAGTTGCAACAAATTCTGACCAGATTGCTGAAAAGATGGATAAGATTAGAAACCATGGTTCAAAGATAAAATATATTCATGAGTTTGTTGGATACAACTATCATATGCATGGTTTTCAGGGAGCTGTTCTTGCTATAAAGTTGAAATACCTTGATGAGTGGAATAAAAGGAGAAGAGAGATAGCACAAAAATACTCTGAAAAGTTAAAGGATGTAAAGGATCTTTCTTTGCCATATATTCAAAAAGAATGTGAGCATGTTTTCCATCTATATGTTATAAGAACAAGTTATAGAGAGGAGTTAAAACAATTTTTAAACGATAATGGAGTTGGAACAAACATTCATTATCCTTATCCGTTGCACCTTCAGGAATCTTACAAGTTTGTAGGATATAAACAGGGGGATTTTCCAATTGCAGAAGAGTATGCTCCAAAACTACTTTCGCTACCAATATTCCCTGAAATGACAGATGAGCAGATAGATTACGTAGTTTCAAAGATTAAAGAATTTTACAAAGGAAGGTAAATGAAAAGTCTTGCTGTTATAGGTTATGGTTATTGGGGACCAAATCTTTTAAGGGTTCTCGATTCTTTAAAAAATGTGAAGGTAAAATATGTTTGTGACCTTAGTGAGAAAAGGTTGCATGATGCTAAAGAAAAGTATCCAAACTATATATACACAACAAATGTTGATAATATTTTCAACGATAAAGAGGTTGATGGTATCGTTATAGCTACGCCGATAGAGACTCATTATACGTTAACAAAGAGAGGTTTTGAAAGTGGAAAGGATGTTTTCGTTGAAAAGCCTCTTGCAGGTTCATCGAAAGAAGCTTTGGAACTCGTTGAAATGAGTAAAAAGTTTGGAAAAATTTTGATGGTTGGACACACTTTCGTTTATTCTCCACCTGTAAGGAAGATGAAAGGTATTATAGAGTCGAATGAACTTGGTGATATATATTTTATGACCAGTTCAAGGGTAAACCTTGGTCTTCATAGAAAATCTATTTCCGTTTTATGGGATCTTGCTCCACATGATCTTTCAATAATATTTTACTGCCTTGGAGAATATCCAAACTTTATTGATGCTGTTGGGAGAGATTCTATAATAAAAGGAATTCCAGATGTCTCCTTCATAAATCTAAAATTCCCTTCAAATATTGTTGCAAACATAGAACTTTCATGGCTTGCTCCAACAAAGATGAGAAGAACTGTTGTTGTTGGTTCGAAAAAGATGCTTGTTTACGATGATGGGGAACCTAACGAAAAGATCAGAGTTTACGATAAAGGTATAGATATAAAAGATCCCGAATCTTTTGGAGAGTATCAACTGACATATAGAACAGGTGATATGTATGTTCCTCGAGTGGAGAACGTTGAACCTTTAAAATTGGAGATGGAAGAGTTTATAGGTTGTATGGAAACGAGGGAAAATCCAATTTCGGATGGAGATTTTGGATTAAGGATAGTTGAAACTATAGAAAAAGCAGACAGAATACTTTACGAATCTTTATGATTGGAAAAAGTTCCAAGATTGAAAAATTGATAATAATATTTACAGATATTTTTATTATAATTCTTTCATATCTTTTTGCTCTATGGCTAAGAATGCATTCAGGTTTGTTTCCAAAATCTGTTCCCATTGTCTTCACCTCTGTCCACATTTTAACTCTTTTTGGTGTAACTTTATTCCAGATCTACATTTTCTATGAAAAGGGATTATACTCTGAAAAAAATTTTCTAAGAAGGGTAAAACAGGTTCCAATAATTATCCAGTCAGCGCTAATTACTATTATTTTTTTACTTTTCTTCTCCTACCTCACGAAGGAGAATCCATTTTTAGAGAGAAGATCCGTTATAATTATAGCGTTTATTGTTGAAATTTTTCTTTTGGTATTTTTTAGACTTGTTATTTTTAGAAACTTTTTCCATACTCTACTCAAAAAAGGCATAGGAAAAGAGAATGTTTTGATAGTTGGAAAGAAAGATATAGCAGAGAGGTTGGAACTTGCCCTTTATGATTTTGATAGGTTCAGATTTTTAATCAAAGCAAAGATTTCTGAAAACATAACGGTTAATAGTGTTGAGAAGTTTATTGAAACAAAAAGAGTGGATACAGTTTTTTTTATTGAAGAAGGGATAGAAAAAAATACACTTGTCAACCTAATAGCCCTATGTAAAAATAAAAATCTTCAAGTTTTTCTTCTTTCGAACATGTTCGATTTTGCCTTCTCAAATGTTGATATGACAACATTTGAAGGGATACCAGTTATCGAGTTGACTCAGAAGAATAAATTTTTCAATCTTCTCATTAAAAGGGTAATCGATATAATAGTTTCTCTTTTACTCCTCTTAATACTTTTGCCATTCTTTCTGATAATATCCATAATAATAAAAATAGATTCTTCTGGACCCGTCTTCTTCCTTCAGGAGAGGGTCGGAAAGAATGGGAAAAAATTCAAGATGTTAAAATTCAGAACAATGTATAAGGATAATGATGAAAGGGTCCATAAAGAGTATGTTACAAAACTTATAAAAGAGGGAAAAAAGGATGAATCCGGAATTTACAAGATCAAAGATGATCCAAGAATAACAAAAATTGGAAAATTTTTGAGAGCATTCTCCTTCGATGAATTTCCACAACTTATAAATGTTTTAAAGGGGGAAATGTCGCTTGTTGGTCCCCGCCCACCTATTGAATATGAGGTTGAAAATTATGATCAATGGCATAAAAGAAGGTTGTCGGTAAAACCCGGTATGACTGGTATGTGGCAGGTATCTGGAAGAAACAGTGTTGGTTTTGAGGATATGGTTTTACTTGATATATACTATGTTGAGAATTTCAACATTTGGCTTGATATAATAATTCTTTTGAAAACTATACCTGCTATTGTAAAAAGGGAAGGTGAATGAACCCACTTTTAAGTGTTAAAAATCTAAAAAAAAGTTATGGCAAATTTTTGCTTAATAACCTATCCTTTGAAATATATGAAAAGGAGATGGTTGGTTTTCTTGGACCAAATGGTTCAGGAAAGACAACAACTATAAAACTTATAATGAACAGTATTCAAAAGGATGGTGGGGAAATAATTTTTGATGGGAAAAAGATAGAAAAGGATGATTTTACTTTCAGAAGTTATATAGGATATATGCCTGAAAGTGGAACACCTTATGAATTTTTAACTGGAAGAGAGTATATAAATTTCATTCTTGGAGTTTTTAAAGTAAAAAAAGATGAAAAAAAATTGGATGAACTTTTTAGAATCTTTAACCTTAAAGAGGAGAAAAAAAAGATTGGAAAATATTCAAAAGGGATGAAACAAAAACTTCTTTTCATCTCCGCTATAATACACAATCCAAAACTTCTCATACTTGATGAGCCTTTTAACGCTGTTGAACCACAAACAGCATTTTTGATGAAAAATATCCTAAACACTTTAAAGAAAGATGGTGTCTCTATTCTATTCTCATCTCACACTCTCGAAATAGTTGAAAAATTGTCAGACAGAGTGATACTTCTAAATGATGGAAAAAAAGTTGCAGAGGGGGAGATAGATAAGATAAAAAGGGATGGTGGTGTTGAGGAATTTTTCAAAAGAGTCATAATTTCATCTGAAGATGATGATAACATAAAAAAGATTGTTGAAATCATCAAAGAATGATAAAAACTTTTATTACCGTTGTTTTTAAAGAGTATTTCAGATCCGATAACAGTAAAAGGATATTTCAATTTATATTCTTCATAATAGCCCCAATATTTCTTTTTTTAACACTCACACTTTCGAATTCATCAATTTTTTCAAATAGGGAGAGTGTTCTTCTTTCTATAGATTTTTTAATATCACTACTTGTTACATCCTTTTCTCTACTTTACGTATCAGATCCTGAGGATAAAATTTTTCAGGATTACCCTATAAACTATCTACCTATAAAAAAATTCTACATTTTTTCGGTTATATTTTTATTCCTTTTCACCTTTCTTCTTTTTACCTTTTACTTTTTGTTTTATTTTATATCTTATCTTTTATCACTTATAAAGATAAATGGGAAGAACATTTTTTCATTTTCAGAAATACTTTCTTTTCTTTTTCCATCCTTTCTATCCTTGCCCTACAATCTGATTTTTTCACTTTTGGCTGGTGGTATAGTAGGACTTTTGATAAAAAAAATAACAGAGATTTTTGAAGGTGGCTTCAAAAAATTTATCCTTTTTGTATCCTATTTTATGGTTTTGATACTTTTTAAAAAATATTTTTCTTATATCTATACATTCATTAAGAAAAATGATATTAGCGATCTAAAATTTTTGCTTTCAACCGTTGGTCTTTCATCAAACATACTTCTTTTGATTTTAAAAAAATCTTTTCTTTGGCATTCTTTAATTTCTATTACAATTTTGCTTTTCCTGATTTTTCTTTTAAAAGTTTTTTCGGAGAAAAGTTTACTTCTACCTTTTCAAAAAGATATAGAATTTGATTTTAAATTAAGAAAAACATACAATGTTTCTTCAATCTTTAAATTGATATTTAAAAGGGTTTTCAACTTTAACACAACATTCTTTTTTGGATTGTGGTTTATATTTCTGTTCTTTAGTTACATATTTGATAAGAACTTTTTATTTTTTACATTTTTATCTTTAACACTTTACATTTACCTTTTTGTCTTTTTTGATAAACTTGTTCCTTCCAGAGATGAAAATTATATTTCCATACTTGAAACTCTTCCTGTTTCTTATAGAAAGTTTGAGGGTGTTGTGTATCTTTTTTATTATCTTTTTGCTTTCCTTCCGGTTATACTTACAACTTTAGTTTCACTTTTAAAAACGAACTATTTTTCCAACCTTCATGTTATAAAAAGTATAGATTTCTTTATGTTTTTATCTTTCTTCCCGCTGGTTATGTCTGCTGTTTTTCCTTTCTATTACTCATTTTTCCCTAATTTTCTTGCGGAAAATAAAAATGGTAAAAAACTGACAAGGGGTGGATTGCTTTTAATTTTTATTTCAACCAACTTTGTCTTTTCAATCATAAATTCTATAATTGCCGTTTACTATTCATCACCTGAAGCGAGAATCTTTATGAACAACCTTTTTTGGCAAAAAGGTTATTTGGTTGGAAAAACCTTTTTCTATTCAATATTTCTTTTTTCCTCCATCATTCACATAAGATCCTTTTTGAAAATAGTTAAATCTTTCAAGTAATGTTTGATTTTTTTTATAAATTTCTTATAATGATATAATCGTAATAAGGAGGAAGAATGCTTTTAGGAGTTAATATAGATCATGTAGCAACTTTAAGGGAAGCGAGGAGATCTTTTGAGCCAGACATTATGACTGCCGCGATACTTGCACAACTTGGAGGAGCAGATGGTATAACGGTTCATCTGAGACAGGATAGAAGGCATATACAGGAAGAGGATGTGGTTATTTTAAAAAATGGAATCTCAGTCCCTTTGAATGTTGAGATTTCTCTCGATGAAAGAACGGTTGAGTTCATAAGAACTATAAGACCCGAAAAGGTTTGTCTTGTTCCAGAGAATCCAGATGAGATAACAACAGAGGGAGGACTGAATCTTCTTTCAAAAAATATTTATAACAAAACAAAAAATGTTATAAAAAAGTTGCATTCAAGGGATATAGAAGTTTCTATTTTTATAGAACCTGAATTGAAAATAGTTGATCTTGCAAAAAATCTTGGTGCTGATGCTATAGAGATAAATACAAAATCCTATTCGGAATGTGAAAATATAGAGGAGATTGAAAAAGAGTTTCAAAGGATCGCTGAATGTTCTAACTATGCTTCCTACAAAAAGAAACTTATTGTTAACGCTGGTCATGGGTTAAATTATGATAATGTTTCTCCAATAGTTGAAATTGAGGAGATAAATGAGTTGAATATAGGGCACTCCATTATAGCAAAATCTGTTTTCTACGGTATAGAAAAATCTGTAAAAATGATGAGGGATCTGATTGAAAAAAGATAGTTTTTTTTTGGTTTTTTTGATACTATTTATTCTTTTCTTACCTTACTGTAAGAAAAACTATGTTCAAGAGAAAATAGAGCAGAAGAAAGAAAAATCAAAAGAGAACTACTCGTTTTTCGTTATTTCAGAAAATGGTTTTGACTTATACGATAAAGATTTCAATCTGAAAAGAAACTTTTCTTTCAAAACCCCCATTCTTTCTTTTTCAGATTTTAAAGGAAGAGTTTATGTTATGACTTCTGACTCGAAAATTTCAGTGTTCAACAAAAAACTTTTCGATGTCGAATACAGATTTTCTTTCAAACAGCCACCAACTTTAATGAAGGTGGTCCCAAGTGAGAGAGGTTTTTTCTATATCTCAAAAAATAAACTGATTTATAAGGATAAACAAAAAGAGGAAACTGTTATTTCTGTTGATACCAACTTCGTAGAGATCTTCAAAAATCCTTATCAGAGTTTTTTGTACATAGTTGATGAAAAAGGGTTTTTATACTCGATAGATTTTATAAGGAAAATTTTAAAAAGAAGACTTTTTGTTGGAGATGTTCTTGATTTAGGATTTGAAAAGTATGGGACAAGGCTGATAGTAGTTTCTCCAAAAACAACTCTTATTCTTGATTTTGAGACATTGAATATAATAGAAGAGATAAAGGATTTTTTCACAAACTGTTATACTTTTGAAAAAAAACCTAAATTCTATCTTTACTCCTACTCAGATGGAAGGATATTTCTTTATGATGGTATAAAATACGTTCCAGAAGAAAAGTTCGAAGTGAAAGATAAGAGTAGTGATATAAAAAGTTTCTGCGATTCAATACTTATTATCCACTCTAAAACGAAAAACGCTTTCGATCTTTTTATAAATGGAAAAAGAACAGGAAAATTTAATTTTAAAAACCAACAGGAAATCGAAATGAAATTGATTTATGGAGAGGATCTCGTTCTTACAGATGATACACTTGTAATGGTTTATAACATTTTTAAAGATAGTTCAAGAACATACACTGTAAAAGAAAGGATTAAAGATATAATAGTTGTTGATGAAGATTTTAAAGAGAAGGTTGATGAAAAACGACAGATAAAAGAATTTTATACTATTCAGATATACTCCCTTTCAAATGAAATTTCCGCTAAAAACGAAATGGAAAGGTTGAAAACTAAAAACCCTGAAGATACCATTTTTGTAAACGATACAACTATACTTGATAAAAAGATATACAGGATATACCTTGGATTTTTTGAAAATAAAAACGATGCTTCTATAAAAAGGGAAGAGTTGATTAAAAAGGGATACGGAAGGGATATCATTATTAAAAAGAAAAAGATAAATGATTGAACCAAAACTTTTCAAAAACCTTTACAATCTTGAGCACAAACCTCTAAAAACTTATAACTTCGATCTTAACAATTTTAAAGGTTTTCTTAAAGACTTTGCTTCGCCACAGAATGAAATTGGGAAAATTATCCATGTTGCTGGAACAAACGGAAAAGGTAGTGTTGTCGGAATTATTTCAAATATTCTGAAAGAAAGTTCTTTCAAGGTTGGAACATATATTTCTCCACATATAAAACAGGTCAACGAAAGGGTAAAAATAAACGGTAAAAATATCTCTGATAGAAATTTTAAAAAGTATGAGAAGTTGATTTACGAAAAGATCAAAGATAGAAAAAAACATTACAGAACATTTTTTGAAGCTGTTACTACACTTGCATTTTTATATTTTAAAGAGAAAAAAGTAGATTATTCAGTTATAGAGGTTGGACTTGGAGGAAGGCTCGACTCTACAAATGTTGTTGAAAATTCGATTTCAGTTATAACAAAGATAGATTTTGACCATACGAATCTTTTGGGAAAAACTCTTGAAGAGATCGCCTACGAAAAGGGTGGAATTATTAAAAACGAAGGTGTTGTCTTTACATTTAAACAGAAAAAAAAAGTTTTAAAAATTTTAAAAAGTATAGCGAAAGAAAGAAAAAGTAAAATTTTTATAATAGATGGCTCAAATTATAAAAAAGAGGAAGGTGGTTTTATATACAAAAATCTATTTTATCGTTTCAAATATCCATACTCCTACCAGATAGAAAATGCAATCCTTTCAATAGAGGTCGCGAACTATTTAGGAATTAAACAGAAGTATATAAAAAAGGGAATTGAAAACTTCCATATTGAAGGACGACTTGAAGTTGTTAGTAAAACCCCTTTTGTTATTGTTGATGGAAGTCATAATCCATCAGCGATTGAAAGATCTTTAAAAGAGTTGAAAATTTTATACCCTAAAAAAAAGATAAACACTGTGTCAATTTTTATGGCTGATAAAGATTATTTGAAGTCTGTAAATATTTTGAAAAGATACGCATCAAAAGTTTTTTTAACTCAGATCAATTTCTTTAGATGTGTAAAGGCAAAAGATTATAAAAATATAGAAGGCGTGAAAATTTTTAAAAGTCCAAATGAAGCTTTTAAAAATGCTATTGAGAAAAACAGTATAATCCTTTTTATAGGTTCATTCTATTTTGTAGAAAAAGCGAAAAAAATTGTGAGGAGTTATGGATACTGATTTAAAATTGCTTTTAGATTTTGATGACAAAATGGAAGCTATGATAGTGAAATCACTTCTTGAAAGTAACGGTATAAAAGTTTATCTTTCTTCGGATGATGCTTACGGTTACTATCCTTCACTTGATCTTGAGAATAGAGTAAAAATTTTTGTTCTTGAAAAGGATTATGAAACAGCTAAAAATATAGTTTCAAAAGGCTATGAGAAAGAAGAGTAATATTTTTTTTATTTTTATATTTGTTCTGATAACATCATGTAACAGGTTGCCCAAAGATGATCTTTTCAAAGAGTATCTTTACATAAAGACACATAACGATTTGGAGAATACAACCATTAACGAAAATATTCAGAAAGATGTTTCTCTTGTTTTAAAAAACCATAAAGTTCCATATGGAGTTGTAATAGTTTCTGATGTGAGAGATGGCAGAATACTCGCAATAGAAGAGTATTCCAGAAGGGGATACGATGTTGGTAAATACATAAACAAACCACTTCAGGCTGCATCTATATTCAAAATAGTAACATTCTTCGCTTCTCTTAGTTCAAATCTTTATAACAGTAGGGATACTATAAAATATTATGACAGGATGTACTCTGAACTTGGGAACTATCTTAAGAGAAGGCAAAGTACTAAAGTTTACAGCAAAACAACAATAAAAGAAGCGATGGCTTTTTCTAACAACTCAGCATTCGCTGAAATATCTTTGAAATTGAAAAAAGATAAAATTATTGAATCTGCAAAGAGGCTGTTTTTTACTGGTGAGAAGATAAGGGGTATAAAAACTGGCTTCATAGAGTTGCCTGAGGACTCCAGTTCTCTTATAAAACTCGCATCTGGACTTGAACATTCTTACATGTCTCCTTTGCATGCTTTACTTATAATTATGACGGTCGGGAATGATGGAAAACTCGTTTTACCTTATATAAATAAAAACGACAGTAAGAAGAGTTTAAATGTAATGAAAAATTTTATCGCAAACGAGATTATGAAATCTCTCTCTTTAACAACAAGAATCGGAACAGCAAAAAAACATTTCTCTAAAAGACCAGAAATATCATCAAGAACTTACGCAAAAACAGGATCTCTTTATGCTAACGATCCTGATGGTTATTATAACTGGTTTGTTGGGATTTATGATGGAGATAAAAGTAGGTATGGAATAGTTGTTCTGACAGTTAACGATCCTAAGTGGTCAGTCAAAGCCAACTACATAGCTTTTAAAACTATAGAGTTCATAAAAAAGTATGAGGAAAATTGATTTTTCTTCTCTCAACATAAAAAAACTTTTAAAAGATGAAGTTTTAAATCTTCTTCCATCAAAGATAGAAAAAGTTTACTTTAAAAATTTTTTGGATGATAGGTTTTTAACTTTTGAAACTGAAAATTTCAGTTTAACTTTTCTATGTAACAAAAACTTTTCCTTCATGTTCAAAGATATTATAGATGGAGAAAAGTTGAAGATAAATTTTTCGGAACCTTTGAAAAACTTTTGTAAAGGTGTCAGGATAAAAGATATCGTTCAATTTGGGTTTGAGAGAATTTTAAAGTTTGAACTTTCCAACGCAAAGAATATTTTTTTTATTCTTATCCCTTTAAAATTCAACATAATAGTTACCGATGAGAATTTACAAATTTTAAATCTCTACTCTTTTCCAAAAGATAGAAATGGGAAACTCATATACAGAATAGGTGAAAAAATAGATGTTCAATTTGAAGAGGATTATTCAAAGTATATAGATAAGAGAACAAAAAAGTTCATGAGTGAGAAGAATCTTGATTTAAAATCTGTTTTGGATTTAGACAATTATCTACTTGAAAGTAAAGGTAAATTTTTCATCTCCCCTTTTGTCGACGAAACATCCGTTGTTATTAAAAAAGATCCCTTGATAACAAATCTTGTTAAAGAGTACCTGAGTTTTGAAGAGGAGAGTTTAAAGAACAAAAGAAAACTGTTGATTTTAAAACAGATTGAAAAAGAGATGGAGAATATCAAAGAAACGATAGAAAATGATGAGGGGAAAATTTTTGATCAGAAAATAAAAGATATTAACGAAAAGATTGAAACATTGAAAGAAAACTCTATGAAAATAGAGGAACCTGGTATTTACAAACTCAAATCTGTTTTTGATGAGAATAAAATTGTTGAAATATTTGTAGAAAAAAATCCATTTTACACTCTCGATAAACTTTATAAAAGTTTGAAGGAGTTAAAAGAAGATTTTAAAAAGTTTAATTTAAAGAGGGAAAAACTTTTAAAAAGGTTATCCGAACTTGAGAAGAAAAAAGCAAATATAAATAAAATTCCTATAGAGTTAAAAAAAGAAAAAGAGGAAAAAAAGTTTGGGAAAATTTTTTATTCTCCAAACGGATTTACAGTTTTATGTGGTAGAAACAGTGAGGAGAACGATTTTTTGACTTTAAAGATTGCATCAAAGGATGATCTTTTTTTTCATGCAAGGGAAGCTAAAGGTGCCCATGTGATTTTGAAAAAAGGTGGAAGAATTCCAAAGAAAGAGGATATATATTATGCTGCAGCAATCGCTGCTTACAATTCGAAAGGAAAACATTCTAAACTCGTCCCCGTTTCATATACTGAAAGAAGGTATGTTACAAAAAGAAAAGGAAGCAGTAGTGGTGAGGTTATCCTTTTGAGGGAGGAGGTGATATTTGTTGAGCCTAAAGAAAAATAATTGAATTTAAAAAAAAAATAAGTTAAAATATAAAATAAAGCGGAGGTTTTTATGAAAGAATTGCTATCAGGAAACGAAGCTGTTGCAAGAGGTGCCTTTGAGGCTGGAGTTCATTTCGCATCAGCATATCCAGGTACTCCATCAACAGAGATACTTGAAAATGTTGCTAAATATAAAGAAATTCATTCACAGTGGTCTGTAAATGAAAAAACGGCACTCGAAACTGCGATAGGTGCATCTTTTGGTGGAATGAGAGCTATAGTTGCTATGAAGCATGTTGGATTGAATGTTGCTGCTGATCCGTTGTTTTCGGTTGGATATATAGGAGCAAAAGGTGGACTTGTTATAGTAACAGCCGATGACCCTGGAATGCACTCCTCACAGAATGAACAGGATAACAGAAATTATGCGAGAGCAGCAAAGATTCCCATGCTTGAGCCTTCAGATTCTCAGGAAGCGAAAGATTTTACAAAAATCGCTTTCACCATAAGTGAAGAGTTTGATACACCTGTTCTTTTAAGGTTAACTACAAGAATCTCTCATTCAAAAAGTATAGTTCAATTTAATGACAGAGAGGTGGTTCCAATTAAAGGGTATGAGAAGGATATAAGAAAGAATCTTATACTTCCAGCACATGCAAGGTTACTTCATAAAAAAGTTGAGGAAAGGTTCAAAAAATTGAAAGAACTTTCAAACGACTTTAAATACAATTTTATTGAGTACAAAGACAAGAAGGTTGGAATAATTACTTCAGGTATATCATACCAATACGCAAAAGAAGCGATGCCCGATGCATCATTTTTGAAGATATCTTTATCATGGCCATTACCAGAGGAATTGATAAGAGAGTTTGCAAAAAATGTTCAGGTTATCTATATTGTTGAGGAGAACGATCCATTCCTTGAAACTGAAATCAAGGCTATGGGTATAGATGTTGTTGGGAAAGAACTGATACCTGAAGTGGGGGAACTTAACCCTTATATAGTGAAAGTTTCTCTTGGAGTTATACAACCTTATACTCCAAAACAGATTGAAACGAAAGCGACTCCAAGACCACCTGCACTATGTCCCGGTTGTCCACACACATCAGTTTTTTATGCTATTAACAAAAACAAGTTGATAGCAACAGGTGATATAGGATGTTATACCCTTGGAGCACTTCCACCATTAAGTGCTATGGATACATGTGTTGATATGGGAGCATCTATAACTAACGCTTTAGGACTTGAATACGCTTTGAAAAAGGCTGGTGACAACAGAAAGATAGTTGCTGTTATAGGTGATTCAACATTTTATCATTCTGGAGTAACTGGAATTATCGATATGATTTACAATGGATCAAAGGGAACCGTAATTATTCTTGATAATTCCATTACTGCAATGACTGGCCATCAGGATAATCCGGGAACAGGAAGAACTCTGATGGGAGATGAGGCACCAATAGTTGATATAGAGAATCTTGTTAGGGGTCTCGGAGTTAAACATGTAAAGGTTGTAGATACATACAATCTCGAAGAGGTTATGCAGACTGTTAAGGAGGAAAGTGAAAGGGACGAACTTTCAGTAATAATTGCGAGAAGACCGTGCATGCTTTTGCCTGAAATGAAGAAAAAGAAATTTGATAAATATGAAGTGGATGAAACAAAGTGCACCGGTTGTCAAATGTGTGTTAAAATAGGTTGTCCTGCTATATCCTTCGATAAGAACAAAAAGAAAGCAAACATTAACTACGATCTTTGTGTTGGTTGCTCATTATGTTATCAGGTTTGCAAATTCGATGCAATTAAAAAAGTTTAAGGAGTGATTATGGAAAATAAAAGAGTAATAATCGCTGGTGTTGGTGGTCAGGGGATTCTTCTTGCTTCAGATCTTCTTTCTGATGCTTTAATGAAAGCAGGTTTTGATGTAAAAAAATCTGAAGTTCATGGGATGAGTCAAAGGGGCGGAGATGTTGTTAGCCACATAGTATTTGGAGAGAAAGTTTATTCCCCTTTAATTTCTTTCAATGAGGCTGATGTTATACTCGCTTTTGAAAAAATAGAGTCGTTGAGAAATATAGATTTTTTAAAAGATGATGGAATTATGATAATAAATTCTACATCAATTTTGCCACTTCCCGTTGCAGCAGGACTTATGGATTATCCTGAAGATCCAATAGGTGAAGTAAAAAAATTTGTTAAAAATACCTATGTTGTTGATGCTGAAAAAATTGCAAAAGAACTTGGAAACAGAAAAGTGATGAATGTAGTTCTTCTCGGTTTTCTCGCAAAAAATCTAAAAGATATAGAAAAGAGATACTGGGAAGAATCTTTAAAAGAAAGACTCCCTGAAAAAATTTTTGAAGTAAATTTACAGGCATTTAATAGAGGTTACAACTTAGAATAACAATGAAAATAATATATGGTGTTTCAGGTCATGGAAATGGCCACATAACAAGAAGCACCTATGTTATAAATTTTCTTGAAAAAAATGGGTGTAAGGTAAAGATTTTAACTTATGGACAGGGAATAAAATATTTAAACATCGTTAAAAAGGATGCGGATTATCATGATATATCGGGATTCGATATCATATACAAAGATGGAGTTGTTAGAAATTATAGAACCTTTTACGAGTTTTTAAAAAGATTCCCACCCAACACAACAAAACAGTTGATATACTTTTTTAAAATGCTCTATCAATATAAACCGGATCTTGTTATATCAGATTTTGAACCTTTTTCCCAGATATTTGCAAAAACTGTTGGGATTCCTTTAATAAACATAAACAACAATATTACTGTTAATATTTTAAAGGAAATCCCTGATAGAACATCTTTTACTGAAAAATATTTTGCAAAAATAGTAGTAAACATTTTTGAAAGGAAAGCAAACTACCATTTCATTCTATCCTTTGCTGATAAATATATTAGTAGACCAAAAGAGTCAAAATATAAAATAATTGTAGTTCCACCGATAATAAGAAAAGAAGTGATAGAGATTGCTAAGGAAAAGGAGTATAGAGATTTTATTCTTATCTATCAGACATCAAAAAGTATGATAGTAAGGATAAATGAACTTATAAAAAATTTTCCTGAAGTAAAATTCGTTTCTTATGGACTTGAACTTGAAGAAAGAAACAATCTCAAAAAAGAGAGTTTTTCAAAAGATAATTTTTTGAAAGATCTTTCAAAATGCAAGGGAGTTATAACAAATGGTGGTTTCACTCTGATAAGTGAATCTTTATATCTTAAAAAGCCTATTTTCTCTGTTCCAATAAAAGGACAATATGAACAGAGAGTCAACAGTTTTCTTATTGAGAAGATGGGATATGGGAAATCATCTCTCGATTTTTCAAAGGAAGATTTTAAAATGTTTTTGGAAAATATTGAAGAATATAAAAAGAATCTTGATAGTTATATTCAGGATGAAAATAAAATTTTTGAATCGAAACTTTTAAAAATAATTTCAAAAGTGGAACCTGGAGCTTTAAACAGATTCTATGAAACAATGTTTATAACTATAATTCCTGTGATACAGTTGAACTTTTTGAAATTTTTCTTTGCTAAGATTTTCCCTATCTACAAAAAGCAGATAAAAAGGTTAAGGAATATTATCTGATTTTATCTTTCAAAAATTCAATTTTTTTAGTGTACCAAAAAATTGCATTTTCATAATCACCTATCATCTCGTAAACTTTTGCTATCTCATCTTCTGTGTAATCTAAATTCTTTTCGGTTTTTATTTCATCATCTTTATCTTTAATTCTTTCAAGAATTTTTTTTATCTCATCGCTTTGAAAATTTTTTTCAAGGAGAAAGTAACAGAGTTCTTTTGCTCTTTTAAAAAAACCAAGTCCTTCGAGTGCTATTACCTTGTAAAATTTTATATTGAGATCATCACTATTCTTTTCAAGGTTCTCAAGTATATCCAAAGATTCTTTAAAGAGACCCTGTTTTAGATAAATTTTTGCTGCAGTTAAAGTGTTAAACATCGTTACATTTCTTTTAGTTTCTCTTCGGTTCCATTATAACAGTAGAGGTTAAATTTGTATTTTTTTTCACTGTGGTATTTGCATTTTTCACAGAGACAATCATTTGATGAAACGTCTTCAAAAATTTCAGAGAAATTATCGCAGAAAAATTTTGTGTTTAAATTTTTTTTATAATTGTCGCATTTTATACATAAGCACTCTGTTTTTTTATTCATATAAACTCCTTATAAAAAAATTATAAAATCAATTAGAAAAAAAACAATATAAAAAAATAAAAAAACTCTTGAAAAAATTTTTTTTTGTGATATAAATCTTTTAGAAACCTTTAACAAGTAGGAGGGTAAATGCCAGCAAAGAAAACGGCTAAGAAGCCAGCGAAAAAGACAACAAAGAAAACCACAGCAAAGAAAACCACAGCAAAGAAAACGGCTAAGAAGCCAGCGAAAAAGACAACAAAGAAAACCACAGCAAAGAAAACGACTAAGAAGACAACAAAGAAGTAAGCAGCGGGAAAAAGTAGAGCCGGTCAATGACCGGCTCTTTTTTTATGGGGGGATTTATGAAACAGATTGTTATTCTTCACAATAAAAAAAGAATAGAAAAAATTTTTGGAAAAAATTCTATTGTAAAGATTCAGGATGCTCTCGTATCATCTCTTGGCGAACTTCTTTTTATAGATGTTGAGGATGGAAAAGAAAAGAAAGTAAAAAAATATATTTTCGAGGGATTGAATGATTCAATACTTGTGATAATAGGTAACGATGAACTTTTTCCTTTCCATAGAATTAAATCACCTGTAGATGATGGTGATGGAATAATTTTAACGGACAACTTTTTTGTTTGTGAAGATAAGGAACTACTTTTTCCTGAAATAGAGATAACAAGAATACCAAACTCGAAAGACGAAAATTTAAAAAGTTTTTTAAATAAAGTTGAAAAAATTTTGTCCGTTAAAAGTATAAAAATTTTTGAGAAGAATGGGATCACAGCTGAGATATGGAAGAAAGCATCATTTGAAGTTTTTAGTAAAGTTAAAGGGCAGGGAGATATTTTAATCTCTCCACCTTTTGATGTTTCAAAAAAATACGATTTTGAAAATTTTACAGGTTCATTCTATTTCAACCTTCACGGTAGCGATGAACTGCCCGGATGGTATGGCCAGAGATCAAGAATCTCCGATTATAAAGAAGAATATCCACTCGCATTACTACCTAAAAGTTTTAGAAAAGGAATAAAAGATTCCTTTTTCTTTTCTGAAGCATGTTTTGGTGGTTACATATACAAAAAGAAAGAGAACGATTCTATAGTTTTGACTGCACTCAAAAATTCTTTTCTGTTTTGCGTTGCTTCAACAGCAACCGCTTATGGGCCTTTGTATCCACCTTCAAGCGAAGCCGATCTTTTGGCAAAACTATTTTTTGAAAACATGCAAAAAGGGAATAGAGCATCACTTTCAATGTTGAATGCCAAAAAAGAGTTTATAAGAACAAACCTTGAGAAAAACAGATACCTTGATGAAGATGATAAAAAAACATTGATAGAGTTTACCCTTTATGGCAATCCTTTAGTGGAGGTTTCTTATGAATAAAAAAGAATTGAAAAATCTTGTTTATAAAATTGTTAAAGAGAAATATGAAGAATATTCTGAAATTAAACCTTCAATTAAGGAAATAAAAACAGAGACAGCAACTTTACAGAAAAAATTAAAAATAAAGATAAAACCAATTGAAAGGAAACTTTACTCTTTCGTGTATCTCTTAGATAAAAAGCCATTCAAAAAAATTTTAAAGATAACTGTTGATGAAAATGGAAATATAAAAAAGATTGTGGAAAGTAAATAGATTTTTTCTTATGGGTATAATCAAATTTTTTGTTTTTAATACTGTCACAAGTCAAGCATATAATGAAAAAGTGTAAGGTATTGCTAAGGTGGAGAGTAGTGATATAATAGGAGAAGGAAAGAAGGATGAAGGGATGATATATGGAGGGATAGATATACACAAGAGATATTCGGTGGTGAGTTTAATAAATGAGAGAGGCGAATGTTTGGAGACACAGAGAGTGATGAATGAGAAGGAGGGATTTTAGAGGGTAATAGAGAGGTATAGAGGAGAGAGATTTAGAGCGGTAAAGGCTGGAACTGGGGGGTGATATATGATATGTTGAGCGAGATAGAGGGTATAGAAAGAGGGAATGTAGCGAATGCGAGTCAGATAAAGGCAATATCGAGTGCGAAGATAAAGACAGACAGAATAGATTCTAAGATATTGGGACAACTATTGAGATTAGATTTTATACCAGAGATATATGTACCAGACAAGAGGAGAAGGGTTTTAAAGGATATAATCAGGTATAGATTGTTTATAGTTAGGTTAAAGACAATGGTTAAGAATAAGATACATGATATACTTTTAAAATCTTGTGTAATGATGTCAGAGGTGAAGGATATATTTGGTAAATATGGGATGGAGTTTTTAGAGAGGTTAGAATTACCTGACAGGAATGCTGATTCATTATTGAGACACAATTTAGAGTTATATAAAAAGTTAGTTGAGGAGGAGAAAGAAATAAGTTCATACATAGAGAGAGAAGTTGGAGAAACGGAGGAAGTTAGATTGTTAAGGAGTATCCCCGGGATCGGGAAAGTTTTTGGACAACTGATTGCATTGGAGATAAAAGACGTTAACAGATTCCCCAGTGTAAAACATTTATGTTCATACTGTGGATTGGTTCCATCGACACATTCATCTGGTAATACAAGTTATCATGGTAAACTTATCAAAGGAAACAAATGGCTAAGATGGGCATTTATAGAGGCAGTCCACACTTCCATTAATGTGTCTCCCTACTTTAAAAAACATTATGATAAAATGGCATATAGAGGTGGAAAAAGTATGGCAACAATATCTACAGCAAGAAAACTTGTTGCAGTTGTTTATCACGTGTTAAAAGAAAAAAGAAAGTATTTTGAATTTTATCCCAACTATAAAGACCGTTTGCCTTCTGACGGTGATAGTCGGAGATCAACTCCAGACTCTTGTCAAGAGTAAGGAAACGGTCTTTTAAAGATACTAAATGCCTTTAGGGCATCTAAAGAAGCATAATTATTTTAAAATAATAATTGGGAAAAATGCAAATGAAAAAAAAGAAAAAAAATGTCACACTGTCAAGCACCGTCCCCAAAATAACAGTAATTCCAGCACTATTTGATGAAAGGAATCCTGAGAGGAGATCACTCACAGAGGCATTTTTCAAGGAAAAGTGTCCACCGGTCTTATTGAAGCAGAGAAAGAATTTCGGTGGACCAGGGGATATAAAGAGATACCAAAGTTAATGGCTGCGTTAAAAAGGAAATTTGAATGTCTAATAAACAAAAATTTTTATTTGCATTTCTGCTAATTGCTCTGGTGCCTTTGAAAGCCCAAAAGGTTATCTGGGATAAGGTATATAAAAAGAATAAGGGTATAATCTTCACGGTTACCGAAACAAATGATGGATGTTTCGTAATCGGAGGGGAAATAGACTACCAGGATGGACACGGGGAAGATGTTTATCTGGCAAAAATGGACAAAAATGGTAAAAAGATATGGGAAAAACGATTTGGTGGGGATTATGACGATAAATGTCATGCACTTTCCAAAACCAAAGACGATGGTTTTATTCTTGCCGGAGCGAAAACACCATACACAAAGGAGGATTTTTTTGGAAGTATTCCCGAAGAACTTGATGTTTATCTCATAAAGACTGATAAAGACGGTAACAAACTATGGGAAAAGACATTCGGTGGCAAAGACCGCGATATTGCCAGTGCAGTACTGGAGACCAAAAATGGTAATTTCATAATTGCTGGATATTCATTTTCCTATGGAGCAGGTTATATAGATGTGTATGTTATAAAGACCGATAAGAACGGTAATAAGATATGGGAAAAGACATTCGGCGGGAAGGAAAAGGATAAGGCAAATGCAATTATCCAGACCAAAGATGGTAATTTTATAATTGCAGGTGTAACAGAGTCTTTTGGTTCTGGAGAAGGTGATATCTATCTAATGAAAATTGACGGTAATGGGAAGAAAATCTGGTCAAAAACCTTTGGGGGTAAAAAAGATGACGAAGCGCATGCAATCTTAGAAACTGAAGATGGAGGATTGATAATTGCAGGACGTAAAGGTTTAGGGGATCTTCTTTTGATAAAAACCGATAAAAATGGGAACAAAATCTGGCAAAAAACCTTTGGTGGAGAAGATGGTGAGGAGGCTTATTCTATAATTGAAACGGAAGACGGTTTCATAACTGCGGGCTACACCAATTCCTATGGCAATAAAGAAGATTTTTATCTCATAAAAGTTGATAAAAAAGGTAATAAGATATGGGAAAAAATGATAGGCACAAAAGAATATCAAGAGATAGCTTATTCTATTTCCAGATGCCCGGATGGAGATTTCATTGTTGCTGGTTTCACCAACATTGTAACCGGATTCTATGTTCCCCATATAGTAAGAATCAATGATGAATCAGGGGAAAGATAATGCATAACTTGAAGCAAACACTATAAACTAAGGGAGGTTTTATGTATATTTTTTTTCTTTTAATTTTAATTTCCGTGTTCGCAAATCCTTGCGTGTTAAATGCGCAGGAGAGCCAGATTGTGGGCGAGTGGCATAGTGAACCAAACCCTGCAATTTATTATGGAGAAGTATATATATTTTCTCCTCGTGGGGAATTTGTCAAAGTAACGAGCGATTTAGATAGAACTAATAGAATTCTTCTGAAATCTGGAACTTGGCAAGCAAAAAAAGAGGGAATAGAATTGATATACGAACATCAAATTGTCCGCGTTGGAGGAGAACTTAAAACCGACCCAGAAACAGGAAGTTTGTTCCTTGAAGGAGGGAAGCAGGTCAGAGAGATAATAGATGATACAGATTTTGTTTCCGTTGAATATATTGATAAAAAACGCATTCTCATTGATGGGAAACGTTACTATTATATAAAAACACAAGGGAAAGAGGATTTTAAGTATTTGTTTGATTTTGCAGAAACAAATGTTCTCGTGGATGCTGAGATTCTCTTCGTATTAGGAGCGGATGCGAATTTATCAATGATGACTGGCTGGACCCTTCTTCACCAGGCGTGTAAAAGTAACTCACTAGAGTTTGTAAAACTGCTTTTAAGCAGAGGTGCTGACCCGAATGTGAGCGAAGAAATAGGAGAAACCCCCCTTTCTCTTGCTGTTGCGAACGGGAACACAGAGATTGTAGAATATCTTATTAAAAATGGTGCCTTTGTTAATGTGCAAACCGAACCAGAAGGAAGTTGCATTACTCCTCTTCACATTGCAATTAAAAATAATGATTTTGAAATGGTTAAACTACTGATGCAAAGTGGAGCCTCGTGGAAGATGAAAACAGGAAGAGGTAAAACAGCGCTCGACCTCGCTAAAGAAAGCGGTAATGCGAAGATTGAGAAATTAATCCTTGCATACTCGCAGGAACCTCCTTCTAAATTGCGTATAGAGGGCAATTATGTCCGGATAGTTGATAGTAGAAAAATCAGAACAATTGGAAATCTTGCTTCGTCAGATGCATTCCATTTTGGTTTTTCCAAGATATACAAATTCTCGCCTGACTCTTCGTATATCGCTTTCGTTGAAAGCACAGAAAAAGGATATGACCTATTTCTTGTATCAAACACGGGAGAAAGAGGCCGCATCACCTGGGATGGAAAAATTGACTCAAGAACGACAATAGCCTGGGACAGGAAGGGAAAAGCGTTTCTTTTTAATGAAAATGGAAGAATAATATTCGTAAGCACCCAAGGTTACCGGCGAAAAACGTTGACCAATCCTGAAGAAGGTTATGAAGATATCCTGCCCTCCTTTAAGGGAAAGGGTAAAGTAAAATTTTTCCGGGGTACAAGATTTGAATATTCTTTTTCTGGCTCTGAGTATGAGGTTGAAATCACTGGTGGCGGCTGTCGCAAAATTCCTGACGGAGAGGTTATACAACCCGAAAACTTAGGAGGTGAAGAAGATGAATATTAATAATAAGATAATTATTATACTATTTGCCTTGATTCTTTTTGTGGGGTGCGCAAAGGAATCAATACCCACAAAAATCATCATACTCAAAAACAGCATAATTGCACTTGATTCAAACAACAGGACTCTCTGGAAGATGACAGAAGGAGATAGCGCAATTGAATCCTTTGCAAAATCATTCAAGGTATTAGATAGTTTATCTTTTAAAGAAGTAATTGTTGTGCCTCATTACACAAATACTGTTTCACCACATGCACCTAATGCTGCTGGGAATTTTCTCGATTTTCTTTACTGTCTGGATATAAAGAAAGGCAAGGTCAAATGGAAATGTAATTTAGAAGGCTTGCACACAATAATAGGAAGTTTCAAGGTTATTCCCGAAGATATTATAGAAATAATTCCCGAGAAGGACAATTTTCTTATTTTCACAACCATGCGAGTTCTGGAAATTTCAAAGAATGGTAAACTAATTTTCTGGAACAATTATTCTGAAGGCAAAAAAGATATAGAAGGTCTTGTTGCAGCTATTATGAGAGAAGTCAAAAGGCTCGATGAAAATAAGTTCTTGCTTCTTGGAACAGACTGTTTTGGTATATACAACAAAGACAACAGAAAAATCGAACTTTATAGAGAAGAAAACAGTCACAATCTGCCCCCTGTGTATGCGAATGGCAAAATTTACTGGTTGAGAGAAACTGTAAATAAGACACTCACTTCGTATTTTTCACTTTGTCAGTATTCAACTGAGGGGAAATTAGTCAAAACACTGAGGAATAACTTTCTTGAGAATATCTATGAGCAAAATTTTCTTGTAAAGAAAGACACTCTTTATCTCCTTCTTAACTCTAACAAATTACTCATTGTTGACCTCAATACCAATTCCCTTATTAATATCCTAACCTCTTCTTCCTTACTTGATACACTCTTTTGTTTCGGAGATAAAATCTATTTCGGCAAATTCCGAGATGGTAAATTCTTCTTGCTTCAGAACGGTTCTATAGAGAAATGGTGTGAATATGAATCTTATGAATCTCTTGTTGACAGAATAAATGGTGCAATACATATTGTTAATCCTCGTATAGGATTATATATAAATAGGGAAAAGAATCTTGTATTAGGTCTTGACGAGTATCTCAACGTAATAATGGAAAAACAAGGAAAGTTCTTGGGAATCGATAGAGACTACTGGGCAATTCAAGGTGAAAATGGAATTATCATATACAGAGGATTAAAAAAATGGTTAAACATCTGAATTTTCTGATCATTTTATTGCTTTTTGCATCTTCAGTAGACCTCAATGCCCAACACAATGACAAATGGTTTCGTGTAAACTATCTGGGGTTCAAGATTGGTTATCACAAATGGAGTATAAATTTTATTGAAGTAGCTTATGGAGACCTATCTAATGGACTTGGTATAGGGGGCACACTTTTTGAGATCGAAAATTCCACTTATAATTTCCTGCCTGCTAAGTTGTTTATCGCTAAACCACTTGGAAACACGACGGGACCTGTAGAAAATGGTTTCGGCGGTCCTTTACTTTTTCCCTGGGGCTATCAATATCCCGGTGCAATTTATCTCCAGATGAAAATTTCTCTGCTAGGTATAAAAAAATCTTCCTGGTGTTTAACCTCTGAAGTAGGTTTGGGATTTGAGAAATCAATTTACCAGCAGGCCGGATCAATAGGCGTAGAATTTGGTTATAACATTGACTTCCTTCCTCTAAGGGATGAGGAGAACAAATATCTGTATGCTGTTTTTCAGTATAACTTCTCCAGCTGGGCAAGGGTAGAAAAAAATTCAAGATGATATCAAAGAATGAGTGATTTTTATTTTATTCAGGAGGTGTTGAACACTCTAAATTTTGTCGTGGAAAACTGAGAATTCAAATGGGAATTACTGAAATATGTTTGATTGAAGGGAATATAATACCCGTAGAGAGTTTTGAAAATGGTGATAATAATGAGAAGTGAGCAAAACTATGTTAAGAACACTTGGGGACGGTGCTTGACTCTGTGACAGTAATGAAGATGAAAAAAAACACAAAGATTTTCCCCGTTTATAGATGATGTAAAGAAATAAAAAGGAAATACCGAAACTGATAAAGGGATTGATTCTCCTATAGGAATGAATAGCAAAGCAATACTTGCAAAAACTCATAATACGAAGAGAAATTCGTTTTTAATAACTCAAACACAAGACAACGCAAAGAGTTACACAAATGAATAGTTGAAAATATAAATCGATCAAACAGAATATGGATTTTTTCAAACCCTTGATTTACTAAGATTTTGTCATAAAATAATCCGATGTGGTTTGATCAGTATATATTGAAACTTATCATTATTTTACCTTCTATATTTATTGCTGGGTTTATAGATTCTATTGCTGGTGGAGGTGGATTAATTTCTGTTCCTGCTTATCTTGCAGCCGGGCTTCCACCACATTTTGCTTTGGGCACAAATAAATTCTCTTCAACTTTTGGAACTCTTTTCGCTACAATCACATACAAGCAGAACAAAATGATAGATCTAAAAGTCGCAATCCTTGCTTCTATTTTTGCACTTATAGGTTCAGCTCTTGGTGCGAGAACTGTTCTTTTCATAAAACCTGATTTTTTAAGATACATCCTTCTAATTCTTATTCCTTTGATCGCAATATTCGTTCTTATAAAAAAAGATTTTGGAATGATTGATAAATCAAAAAGTGTTGATGGTAATAAGGCTTTGTTTTTATCATCCCTTGCAGGTCTTATTATAGGTTTCTATGACGGTTTTTTTGGACCTGGCACAGGAACTTTTCTTATACTTTTCTTCTCACTTCTTTTGAAATATGATCTCAGAATGAGCAATGGTAATACAAAGGTTGTTAACCTTTCATCAAATGTTGCCGCCTTGATAACATTCATATTCAATGGAAAAGTTTTGTTCTTGATAGGTATTCCCGCTGCTATATTTGGCATACTTGGAAATTTAACCGGTTCAAAAATCGCGGTAAAAAAAGGAAACAGTGTAATCAAAATATTTTTTGTAATAGTCCTTTTGATTCTTTTTGTAAAGGTTGTTTTAGATACTTTTTAACTATTTTAAAATTAAAATTCCTTCTTTATAATTCTTATCACCCAAAACAACAAGAAAATATTTTCCAGAAGATAGAAAGTTTAAATCAAATTTTTCAACATTTTCAACTTTTACATTTTTTTCAAAAACTTTTCTTCCACTCACATCAAAAATATTTATTCTTAAAGATTTTTTCGTTTTGGATATATTTTTGATAGTTAAAACTCTATTTGAAAAATCTATCAAAATATCTTTATCCTCTTTTATATCACCCAAAGAATCCTTGATAACTGATCGTAAAGATTGGAAAAAGAATCTATCAGATTTGTGTGTAAATCCAAAAATAGGATGATGTGATGTCACAAAAAAGTATTTCAGAGTATCTGTTGATGAAATGAAAGTATCTGTGCAACTGTCATTTATGGTTGCTCTTGTTACTGCTGTAGGAACAGGAAAGATGTTATCTATATTAACACCTGTTGGATTAATCGTTGAATTATCATAAACAGTTTTTAACCTTATAGTTATCTCTTTGTTTAAAAATCTGGATAATGGGAAAGAGTATCTTTTCCATGTTGTGCTTGATCCTGTGAAGATTCCATTAATTGTATCGAGTGGCTCATAGAAGAATCCATCGTAAGAGTATTCAAGAAAAGCTTTATCGTAATTTGTTTCAAGATCATACTTCATGTAAAAAATCAAAGAATCTGTACTATTTTCAACATACAATCTATCAAAAAACTCAAGCGAAGATATTGTTGTATCCTTTTTCAAAGGTCTTAAAGAGTAAGGTGCTGAATATGGTGAAGTTTTTGATAATTCTATCCTGTATGTTTTGTAATCTGTTGATATTATTGAGTCAATAGAATCATTTAGAGAATCTTCGTATGTATAAATAGAATCGTAATTTTGGACTTTGTAATAATCAGCCGTATTAGAATTTTGTAAGTTCCAACTTATACTATTTCCTGATGATGATAAGACCGGTTTCAAAGGAACTTCTTTGGCAAGTCCAAAGACTGATTCGCAAAGGAATGCTGAGTAAAGTATTCCAGGAAAAACTCTTCTGTGTAATTGAGAGAGAGTTGTTGTTGGTGGTGAAAAACCAGTATCTATTTCAAATGTGAATGGAAGAGTTGTTAAACCTTTCACAAATTTAGTGTAACCATAGATCCAACCATCTGAATCTCCTGATGTTGGATACAAAGCGTCAGATTTTTCTGGTGTATAAGTTCCAGATGTCTGTTTCAACATCTTTGATGCTATCTTCGTAGCGAGGTTGCTTAACAGTGTGTTATCTAAAGTTGTATCTGATGTTGCTCCCCATGGATATAAAACCAGTTCACTGTATGAGTGGAGAGAAATTGATATGTTGAAAGAGAACCTTTTTACGAGATTCATAACAGTTTGAACCTCTCTTTCAGATCCTGAATATGGACCACAGTAAACATCAGATGAAGGATAATGTGTTGTGCTTGAGTTATAAATTGCTCCCCATTCTCCCCTTATATCACCACATACCTCTCCCGGATAGTTTCTGTTGATATCAACGCCATAAAGCGAGTTTCTGAGTGCTCTATTTTTTCTCCAAAGTTCATTGTTCTGATCTCTTGAATAATAGTACCCATCAGCATTTACCATTGGAAAAACAACAATGTATGTTGAATCTATTAATTGTTTTATAGTTGAGTTTGTTGAATATGCTCTCAATATAGAATCGACAAAAAATAGTGCAGTTGAGATCGTCTGCCATTCCCTTGCATGGTGGTTTCCCATAAGCAAAAATTGGTATCTGACAAGACATGTGTCAGGATTTTTGCCATTAATCTTCATTATTACAAGTGGCCTATTATTGTAAGTGAAACCTATTGTTTCAACCGCTACAAGTGAAGGATAGGTTGTTGCGAGTTTTGTTATAGAATCGTAAACTTGTGCTGTTGTCGGGTAAAGGTCCTTATAAAATTTCTTCTCAACGATGTAATATTTTATACCGTTATTTTTCAACTTTTCTATATCCAAAGAATCCATTACTATATCTACAGTTTGAGAGTTTGCCATCCCGGCAACATCTATGAATTTATACAAAGAAGAAACTCTGTTAAAATCATCTCTGTTTATCCGAACTATCTGTTTTGAATTTACTATCAAACTGAGTAGTATAATCGAAAATATAAAAAACTTTTTAATTGTTCCTCCTTTTAATACCTTATGAAAAATATTTTTGGGTCAAAATAGTAATCATCTATAATATTTTTCTTTTTTATTTCAATTGAATAGGAGTTGAAAATTGAATCACCCCTATCCATTCCAACAAATTTTGGTGGGACTTTCATCATCTCAAAATGTAAATGGTTCAAAAACTCTCCCCATTTATCAAGTTTTTTGTAATCTATAAAAGAACCTAAAACTGTTTTTTCATCAACAGTATCGTTTGGACTAACCATGATATCTGATATATGAAGGTAAACTGAATAAACTTTTCTATTGTTTCTTAAAGTGTGTTCTATTATAACGGTTGAAGATGGACCATTCTTTATAACGGATTTAACTATTCCAACACCACAGGAAAAAATAGGTTCTAAAGCTCCCTTTTTCTTTCCCGGATTTTTAAAATCTATACCTGTATGGTAATGACCATTTATACCCCTATAAGGTTTTCTCCAGATACCAAAATCACCAGAAGAGTTTATATAGGAAGGTTTTAAAACTCTCCTGTTTTCAACATCGATCGGAAGATAAAATATATCTGTTACCAACTCTGGAAATGTTTTCAAAAAGAGAAAAATGGAAAAAAAAATTAAAAATAATACTTTATTTTTTTTCATTTTAACTTATAATCACTTTTAAGGTAAATTATATGTATAAAAGGATTGAAGTCAATAAAAGTGCAAGAAATGCAATACTTTCAGGTCATCCCTGGATATTTTCAGGAAAGATAGATTCTCCATTACACGATTATGAGAATGGAGATGTAGTTCATATTTTTTGTGAAAAGAAATTTTTGGGAACAGGATTTGTATCTCCAAAAAACTCTATCGCTATAAGGGTTATTTCAAAATCAAAAGTTGTTGTTGATGAGAATTTTTTTGTCCAGAGGTTTTTACAGTTAAAAAAATACAAAAGGAAAACACTCTCGTTAAACACGAATATGTACCGTCTCGTTTTTTCAGAGGCGGATTTTATACCAGGGTTGATAGTTGATATTTACAACAAGTATATCGTTATACAAACAAACTGTGCAGGTGTTATAAAAAGAAGGGAGCAAATAGTTAACGCTCTTTTAAAAGTTTTTAGACCAATAGCGATAATAGATAGAACAACCCCTGAAACATACAATATAGAACATTGTGAGAAATACAAAATCAACGAAAACAATAGGATTCTTTACGGAAAGTTACAAAATAATGTGCAGATAATGAGTGAGAATGGAATACTTTTCTATGTTGATCTTCTTTATGGACATAAAACTGGGTTTTATATAGATCAGAGGGAAAATAGAGAGATTGTTGGAAAGATATCTTCACAAAATGATGTTTTAAACTTATGTTCATATTCTGGAGGGTTCACTCTCTATGCTCTTGCAAATGGAGCAAAAAGAACGGTTTCAGTTGATATTTCAAAACCTGCTTTGAAACTTGTTGAGGACAACATAGAATTGAACAAGTTTTCAAAAGAAAAGAATGTGAATGTTCGTGCAGACCTTTTTGACTTTATATCCAACGAAAATCTTTCAAAGTATGATGTTGTTATAATAGATCCACCATCCTTTGCAAAACATATAAGTGAAACTGAACAGGCTTTGAAAGCGTACAAGTTTTTAAACGCTACAGTTCTAAAAAAGGTTAAAAAGGAGAGTTTTGTTTTAACTTCATCCTGCACATCGGTTGTAAATGAGATGATGTTCAAAGATGTTGTAGAGAAAGCGATAAGGGATTCAAAAAAGGATGTTAAAGTCATAAAGAGAACCTTTCTTCCTTTAGACCATTCATCTCTTTTAAATTTTAAAGAAACTGAATATTTAAAATCTTTCCTTCTTTTTGTCCTATGAAACCCAACCTGATGATAATTTCAACAAACAGATCAGATTTTTCACATTTGAAGCTTACCGTTGAAAAGTTGAAAAGTTCAAAAAAAATAAACACCTTTTTTGTTGCGGCAGGTTCTCATTTCGATAAAGAAAAAGGGTTTTCTTTTGAAGAGATAAAAGAAGAAGGCATAAAGGTTGATTTCAAAATTAAAACAACAATTAACTGGAGATCTGAATCTAAACTTTTCAACTCTCTGATATCCTTTCAGAAAAAGTTGAGGACACTTATTAAACTTACAAAAACAGATTACATTATGGTTCTTGGTGATAGGATTGAACTTTTACCTGTAATAAACCTATCCCTTATAATGGATAAAAGGATAATTCACATATCTGGTGGAGAGGAGACAAAGGGTGCTATTGATGATAATATAAGGAAGATGCTCTCTTTGAACTCCTACATACATTTCGTTTCAGGCGAGATTTTTAAAAAAAATCTTTCCGATTTTTTGAAAACCGATAAAAGGATATTCAATGTTGGAGATCCGATACTCGAATATATAGATACGGTTCAACTTGAACCTTTTGAAGATCTCTTGAAAGATTTAAAAATTGAACTTGAAAAGGATAAATATTTACTTTTCACATTCCACCCTGAAACGAAAAGTGATATAGATATTAAAGAACAGTTCAACGGTATAGAAAAATTTTTACTCAAAGTTGATATGCCGGTATTATGTACATCACCTAATCCTGATAAAGGTGAAGAGTATATATATAAAAGGTTGAAACATATAGTTTCTTTGAAAAAAAATGTATTTTTCGTTCCACATCTTGGTTTCAGAAGGTATATATCTTTGATAAAAAATGGTTTCGCTGTTATGGGAAACTCATCATCCCTTCTTATTGAAACACCTTATCTGAAAACTCCATCCATACTTGTTGGAAAAAGACAGGATGGGAGACCACTTGCAGATTCAGTTTTTAAAACTGGATACAGTTCGGAAGAGATAGAAAAAGTTTTTGAAAAGATTAAGGTTTTGAAAATGGAAGGTTATTTTGAGAAAAGTGTTAAAAACCTTTACTATGAGAGAAAGGAAACATCTGATCTGATATTGAAACACCTTGAGGATGAAATTGCTTTTTGATGTTGACTTTTCATTACTTTTTGGTATAAGAGAATGTTAAAATGGAGGATTTTTGTATCTAAGTGAGTTGAGGATATACGGTTTCAAATCATTCCCAGACCCTGTAACTATAAGGTTTGAAAGGGGTATTACTGGATTCGTTGGTCCAAACGGATCTGGAAAATCCAACATAGTTGATGCCATAAGATGGGTTATGGGTGAGCAATCAGCAAAGGAGTTGAGGGCAACTTTACATGAGGAACTTATTTTTGATGGAACCAACAAAAGATCTCCTTCAAATCTTGCTTCAGTTACAGTAAGGTTCGTTAACGATGACGGTGAACTTCCTTTGAATTTTACAGAGATAGAGATAGAAAGGAAAATTTTTAAATCAGGTGAATCACACTATCTCATTAACAAAGAGAATGTAAGGTTGAAAGATGTTCAACATCTTCTTGCCGAAATGGGAATGGGAACAAAAACATACTCACTTTTTAAGAAATCTCTTATAGAGGATATAGTTAACGATAAGGCTGATGCCTTGAGAAACCTTCTTGAAGAATCTGCTGGAATAACTATATATAAAAACTCAAAGAAGGAAACTTTGAGGAAACTTATAGCAACTCAGGAAAATTTGAACAGGATAAACGACCTTATAATGGAGATTGAAAAGAATGCAAAAGAGTTGAAAAAACAGGCTGCAAGAACTAAAAGATATTTTGAGATGAAAACTCTATACCAGAATCTTACACAGGATTATTACAAGAAGAAAAATATAAAACTTGAAGAGGAACTTTTAAACATTGAAAAAATTATTGAAGAGAAAAACGAAAGGATAAAGAATTTCCATGAAGAGATAGAAAGAATTAAAAGGTTTATTGAAGAGAAAAAAGGTGAAAAGAGTGAACTTGAAGATCAACTTGAGATAAAAGTATCGGAAAAGGAAAATTTACAGAAGAATCTTTTCGAACTCAAAAATAATGTCTCAATTTTAACTGAGAAGATTGACAGTTTAAAAATACAGATAAAGGATAAGAAGGATTTTAAGGAAAAAATAACAGAAGAGATGCCTTTGAAAAGGGAGAGGTTAAAAAACGATGCAGAAAAACTTGAAAGTTTGAAAAGAAGGATTGAAAAGATTGAGAATGATAGAAACTCCCTTACAAACAACGATGTTGAAACATTATACAGAAAAAGTGAAACAGATTTTGATAATATATCCTCAAAAATAAGAAAACTTGATGGAGAGATAGTTCTTTTGAACTCGAAAGTTAACTCTTTAAAAACAAGCATAGGGTATGAAGAAAAGATTTTAGAGGAAAAGAGAAGAGAGTTTGAAGAGGAAAAGAGCAGAAATGAATTGAATTTGAAAGAACTTGAAAAGTTAAATAACGAAAAGGTTGAAATAACTAACCAGATTGAAAATATAAAAAAAGAGTTGAATGAAATTGATGGTAGAAAAAATGAATTGAGAAGAAAAGAGAGGGAACTTTACGAGAAAAGGGATATTTTAAACAAAAATATAGTTGTTGAAAAAACAAAGATAGAACAGATAGAAGAAAGGGTGAGGGAGACCAAGGAAAATTTTAAAGATGTTTTAAAAGTGTTGGAGAAGGATGATATAGAACTTTTGAGAAACCTCATAAAACCGAAGGAAGGTTATGAGCAGATAGTTGAAACAGCAATCTCTTTGATTTTGAACGGGGTTATTCTTAAAAAGGAAGATCTTGAAAAGTTGAAAGGAAAGAAAACACCACTTCTTCAGATAATCTTGAAAGATATAGAGTACAGAAGAAACGAATATGAAGATAACCTTTCAAACTACATAGATGGACCTGATTTTATAAAAGATTACTTTTCTAACTTCAAAGTTGTTGATAAGTTTGATTATGATAATTTGTCTCCATCAGGATACATTGTAACTAAAGATGGTTTTTTGGTTACACCTGATATGATTTTTGTAAAATCTGGTGAAGTTAAAGTTTTGAATTTTGTTAAAGAGATAGAGAATTGCCAAAAAAGGATAGAAGAGTTTGAAAGTGATCTTGAAAAAATTTCAAGGGAAATGGATGATGTAAAAGGACAGATAAAAGATCTAAACTTTAACTATGATAAAAAGAAAAACCAGTTGAATGAACTTTCTGGGAAGGAAAGATTTGTTAATGAAAGTATAAAGGCTTTTGAAAAGAATGTTGAAGCGAAAAGATCTTACATATCAAAGATAGAGATGAAGATAAAAGAGGTTGATGAAAAAAGGATAAAATATCTTAGTGAAATAGAAGAGAATAAAGAAAGGATAGTTGAGTTTGAAAAAGAAAAGGAAAAACTCTCTTTCGAACTTAAAAGGGTTGAGGATGATTTTACTAAAAAAAGGGAAGAATTCATAGTTTTCAAAAATAGAAAGGATGAGATAGAGAACATTTACAGGGAACTTTTGAAGGAAAAAGAGAGTGTTGAAAGGGATATAAAAGAGGTTGAGAATATACTTAACGGGTACGAAAAAGAGATAAATTCTTTCAATTCCTTCTTTGATGAGGCTCAAAAACAGATTAAAAAGTTTGAAGATGAGATAGATAGTAAGAATGAAAGAATTCTTGCACTTGAAAAGAGTGTTGAAACTATAGATGATAGTGTAAAGGATTTGAATGAAAAGGTTGATGAAATTGAAAGTATTATAAAAGAGGAGGAAGAAAAGGAAGAGGAACTCAGAAATCTGATTGAGGATATAACAAGAGAAAATGAGGAGAATCTACTTGCGAGGGAAAGGATAGTTATAGAGAAGAAGAATAACTATGAAAGGGTAGATCCAAACTTTGAGATAGATTATGAACTTATTTCAAAGTATGTTGATACTGAAGAGGAGGAGATAAGGTTCCTCGAAGATAAGATAAGAAATTTTGGACCTGTTAACGAACTTGCTTTTCAGGAGTATACAGAAACATCCGCCCGTCTTGAGGAGATACTTAAACAGAAGGAGGATGTTGTTCAATCAAAAGAGAATCTTGAAAAAACCATAAAAACTTTGGATGCTAAAGCGAAACTTCTTTTCTCACAATATTTTGATACTATAAGGGTATCATTCAAAGAACTTTTCTCTGAAATTTACAAACAGGGAAAAGCTGACATCATACTTGTTGATGAAGAAAATCCACTTGAAAGTGATATAAACATAATTTTTGAACCTGGAGAGAAAAAGATTGGAAACCTTATAAAACTTTCAGAAGGTGAAAGGGGTATGATGATAGTTATACTTCTTTTTGCTATGTACATGGTAAGACCAACCCCTGTTTGTATAATGGATGAAATAGATGCTCCTTTCGATGATGCAACAGTTGAGAATTTTACGAATTTACTGAGAAAGTTCAGAGAGAGAACCCAGTTTATCATTATAACTCATAACAAAAGAACTATGGAATTCTGTGATTACCTTTTCGGAGTTACAATGGAGGAGAGTGGGGTTACAAATGTTTTCTCTTTGAACCTTCAAACCATTTCTGAAAGGTTTTTGAAAGATGCTACTTCATAGGTTAAAAAATATATTTCAAAAAGGTAAACTCCCTTTAAAAGATGTTTTTCAAAGTGCTGTCTTTGGAGGTAAAAGGGAAGATTACGAGTTTATAGAAGAACAGTTGTTACTTTCAGATATTGGAGTTGAAACAACTCAAAAGATAATAAAAAAGTTGAAAGAAAGGGTTAAAGAGGGAGTAATAATAGGAAGGGAAAATATAGTTGAGGAGTTGAAAAAAATTATTAAAGAGATTTTGAAAGATCCACTTTATTTTGATCTCGATGAGAAAGGAATAATACTTGTTTCAGGTGTAAATGGGTCAGGGAAAACAACATCTATAGGGAAACTCGCAAACTATCTGGTGAAAAATGAAAAAAAAGTTCTTTTAGGTGCTTGTGATACATTCAGGGCAGCAGCATTTGATCAGATTGAAATATGGGGGAATAGGGCAAACTCTTTCGTTTATCTCCCGCAAAATGGGAAAGAACCTGCAGCAGCGGCATTTGAATCTGTAAATTATGGAATAGAAAATGGATACGACAAGATGATAATTGACACTGCTGGAAGAATGCATACAAACAAAAATCTTATGGATGAGTTAAAAAAACTCTATTCGGTTTTGAAAAGTAAATTCCCCCACATACCTTTGTTTTCAATACTTGTGATAGATGCCACAAATGGGAAAAATACCCTGCATCAGGCAAAGAATTTTAAAGATGCGGTAAATGTTGATACTATATTTTTAACAAAGATGGATGGAACAGCCAAAGGTGGTTCTGTTATCACTATTGCTGATGAACTCTCACTACCTATATCTTTCGTGGGTGTTGGGGAAAGTATAGAGGATATAGATTTTTTTGATAAAAACCTTTTTGTTGATTCAATATTATAAAAATAAAAACTCCCTCTTTTTTAAGAGGGAGTTTCAGCGGGATTGGGAAACTTTATTTTACTATATTTAGTTTCAAGGATCTGTTGTTCTTCTTCTCCTTTATAAAGTAAACACCGGATGGTAAATCTTTAATATCTATAAAGAACCTTGTGTAACCTTTATCAATTATACCAGAAAAAATATTTTTTACAAGAGCCCCTGAACTGTTGTATAGACCCAAATCTATTTGTCCTCTTGAAGGAAGAGCAAGTTCAAAATCTATGTTATCTTTTACTAAGTTATTATTTATAGAGATGTTAAACTCTTTTATGCTATTTTTTGGAACAATTGTTATTCTTCCTATTTCAAATACCTTACCATCCTTTGTTATACCTATAACTCTATACTCCCTGCTTTTATTTTCAATATCCGTGTCTTTGAAGGTTCTTTGATCAGGTTTTAATTCGGCAACTATAGAATAGAATTTTTCATCATCCTTCTTCCTTTGAACTCTTATCAAACTCGTATTCTCAACATCTGTAAAATTCCATCTTAAAAGAACTCCATCTTTTTGCAAAGTTGCGGATAGAGATGATTCATTTATTCCGAGTTCTGTAAGAAGATCATTTATCGATCTTGGATAAACCTCATACATCGACCAGTATGGCTCTGATGTATCATACTGAGTCAAAATCCCAATTATCTGTTTTGGCCAAGTTGGTTCTGGAGAATCATCTATATCAGTATCTGAATCAACCCATACAAGGAAGGTATCAATAGCCTTTGTCCCATTTTTAGTAAATGTGGTATCTTTAAAAACAAGTAAACTGTTTGAACCGGATGTAGGCCAGGTTCCACCGATTCTTCTTGCGGCGTTTATTTTAAGCAATAGCCCTTCATACTTATCACCAACGGTATCTTTTAAATGGTCTGCTGTTAAAAGTATGGTATCAACATAATGTCCTGTTGTGAATTTCGTTAACTTGGAGTATGGGTTACCTATCCTTGTTTGACCATTATAGAAAGTTATCGTTCCTTCAACAACAACAGAATCTGATGGCACAACCGTTTCAGAACCATCACTTTTTATAGAGTCATTTTTCCATACAGCACCTAAGATATAATTTTGTTGTATGTTTATAATATTTTGAGTTGTTGTGAAAGCACCAGTTCCAACAGTAACGATTCCAGTTGTTCTTGTAAGATAATTAAGATATCTTGGTCTTCCCAAACTATCATTTTCTTTATATTTAGGCATTGGAGTAATACCCCAGAAGAATTTATGTGGTGAGGATTGAACAACTCTATCTAAAGAATCAACTACTTCAACATAACATTCAAACCTACATCCATCACCTCTTCCATTCATAACGTATCTAAACAAAGTATCACCTGATATATTGGACATATTGTAGGTATCTATAACTGAACTATCATAACTACTTGCTATGATTTTCACCTCTTTCAAAGGAACTTCATGTTTAACAGTAGCCCATACTGTATCCTGCTGGTCTGCAAAAGGTATCAACGGATTCCTTACAACTGAACTTATTCATAAAGGTAATTTGAAGCATCAACTACCTCTGTTATGACCATACCTCTACCTTTGTTTATAATAGTAGAACCTTCAGAACCTGGTGTTGCTTCTGTTGTTGAGAATGTTGTTGAAGAGAAAGTGTTTGCGTTTGTAGAATCCCTATAATATACTCTTCCAGTTGAAAGAGACATAAAAGTTGTATTTCAAAATCAGCTTTTTTAGCACCTCTACAGAGAATAACATAATATCCACCTGGAACTAATGTATCCCCAAAAGTATAGGTATTGGATGAATTGTACTGATACAGTTTCCATCCATTCAAGTTAAAAGATTGTGAAACTTTTTGTTTTACAACAAAAATTAAGGTATCTGAGAAAGTATTCTCATTAAGGTTATCTGTAGCCTTTATATAATATTGTACAGTATCGTTTGCAGAAAAAGTTCCTATTTTGTACGAGTATAATGTTCCAGATAGGTTATCATGTGTTTTTTTACTCCAACTTCCACTATTAACTTTATAAAATATTGTATCTGCATTTACTGAACCATCATCGGTTATATCTGCAGAAACAATAACACTATCCTCTTCGAAGGGTACAACTGGACTTGTTCTTATATTTGTAATTGTTGGTTTTGAATTTACATATCCACCAGTATCGTTGTAAAGTTCTATATACTCATAAAGGTAATTTGAAGCATCAACTACCTCTGTTATGACCATACCTCTACCTTTGTTTATAATAGTAGAACCTTCAGAACCTGGTGTTGCTTCTGTT
>LDZU01006171.1_pt1 | contig 65785 bp, 79 predicted proteins | sample 615531 | NCBI WGS metagenome assembly LDZU01 (sample SAMN03408293, study PRJNA278302) | terrestrial metagenome | isolation source: oil reservoir sample SB2 | place: USA: Alaska, North Slope, Schrader Bluff formation | collected 2011-09 | reverse complement strand
CACTCAATACTTCTTCACTCACCATTATGTCTGGCAGTACTTTTATGAGTCTATCGGCTTCAGCAGAGACTTCATCGTGTGCCAGATCTTGTAAGAGATCTTTGAGTAAATCAACATGACTGACATTTCCATGTAGAAGATGCTTTTCCCTGAGTTGCAGGTACCTAACGTCAAGTCCGAGAGTTTCAACAATGCCTGACAACTCCTCCAGGGTGACGGTTCGATCCACTAGCATAAACTCCTCGGGTTTTTCTGTCGTGAGTTGAGCATAGATCGACTCGAAGGACTCTACATCTTCTTCAATACCAGTAACAACTAATGCTTCTGCAATCGGTATAATATGAACGTTGTACATGAAACTCTGGGAGAGTTCTCTCAAAATCTGGCCGTCAAGACCCGGATGCATCTCAAGTATCGTGTAGGATCTGCCGTCAGCTCTCGCATCATCAGGTTGCTGTCTTCGAGATATAGAGTGGAGCAACTCCGCGGCATCTTCAACAAGTTTTTCGGAGCCGATGATCAGCACACCTGATGGGGAAACCACCAGGTCTACACTTATCTCAAGTCTTTCAAGGATTTCTGAGTAGGCATCTATTGTCTCTGGCAGAATATCAACGAATTGGTATGAGAGTACAAGCTCTTCTTCAATCTCCTCTGACGATATCTGAGTTGCTCTGCGTCTGATAATCTGGTTTACTATTTCATCCGTCCTTGACACTTCTTCCCGGGAACCGATCACCATGAACTGATCTCCCACAGGAAGTAGCGTAACACTGATACCCATTCGTTCCAGAAGCACCTTCAGTTCCTGCACAGGAGGTACATCCTGTAGCAGTGCGTAGTAGGGTTCAGTGATCTGTGTTACTCGTTCTACTTCATCGAGAACAATCTGCACTATTACAGAATCTCCCACAATCATGTAACCTGAAGGACCAGAAGAAATGGTTATCTTTTCATAGTTATTAATCCCAAGGAATGTCTCGAAGTACGATCTGAACTCCTCGTCTGTCCATCCAGGTACTCGTGCAGAGAATCTTGAAATCCGTGTCTCTTCTTCGAGCTGCCTCTCCAGGCTGACCCTGTCACTTATTCTGGGAGTAAGATTCTCTATAAGTGCCTCAACAGAGTCTGTCGTACTCTGGGGAGCCTGAATAATCAGAAGCCCCAATTCTGGAATGAAAGTGTGGTCTAGCGTATCAGAATATAGCTCGGCAAGAATTTTCTCGATACCTGCACTATAGAACTCGTTGGGGATCTCAATAATCCTTTCCACCCTGTCCAGTAAGAAATGTGACTCATATGTGTAGAGACTCTCGAGAGCCTCGGCAATTATCTCGTGAGGAGCTACGATATGAACCAGTTTGTCCGAAACCACATCAACCCGAAATTCCTTTGCAGTAAGCCCTTTTGACTCAAAAAAACTGGTAAGAAAACCTGCAACACTTTCAGTTCTTGCTTCATTCTTGAGTTCAATGAACTCTGAAGACAATTCTGACAAAGGAATCCCTGTGAATCTTTCGAGAAGTGTTTCTGCCATCGCTATTCTGTCACTCTCGCCCTTCACCATATAACCATTCCGTTCGCCAACAAAATCAATTTTCGTTCCGGTGACAACTTCTATCTCATGTATAAGTGCCTCTTCCAGAACGATCGCGGACTTCAGCAGAGCATAGGATACTCGAGCACTCAACTCTGTGATATCTCTCTGAAGGCTTGTCAGTGTGCTCTCAAGCACTGCCGGAATTCTGAAGAGGAGTTTGCCAAAGCTCTCCAGACTTCGATCTACTTCAATCACTTCTTCTTGCGTGTAGATGTTAAGAAGCCCCTTAATCAAATCAGCAACAGACGTGACTTCTGTCCCGGTAACAGCAAGTACTTCTTCAAGTACCCTGTGATTGTCTGGCAGAAGAAACTCTCTTACAACAAGCTTCGTTCGATCTACATCTGATAGCATCACATCAGCATATTGCTCAAGATAATCACTCAGTATGCTGAGGCTCTTCTCTTCTCCAGTAAGAACTATTCTGTTGAATTGTGGCAAGATATCCAGGGTAACAGATCCACCACATAATATTCGATTCACTTCTTCAGCAAGTCTCAAAAAGTCTGAGAGAATTTCTGGAAAGCTTTCAACAAGTTCACCAGGCACATCGAACTCAATTGAACCGGTTTGCATTGATAAGAGAGAGGAGATAATCATATGAGTGCTCAGGTCTCCGAATGCCAGAATAACTGATTCATTAGGGAGATACTCAACGAAGCTCTCTGCAGGAATCTCTTTTCGAATTCTCTCAAGCTGTTGTTTTCTATCATCATCGCCATCAAATATGTCTACACCAATGTAAGTCCTCCAGAAGCTGTTTACAATACTTCTAACTTCCTCTTGCGTTCCGAGATAGAAAGTGCCGTCTGTCAGGTATGCATATGCGACTTTATCACCAAGTGAGATAAGTATATTACGCAGAACATCTTCGGCCAGAGCCGTTGTAAAGCCAACAATAACCTGGATATTCCTGACAGAAGGGGATACGACATATGATCTGTCAAGTATTTCAGAACCAAAGATGAAAGAGATCGCCTGCTCAAGCGTAGCTCCATACATTCTGAAGCTGTCAATATCCACGTCTGGGGCAGCACGGGGGATATCGATTATCAAATGGTTTGACTCAATTGTTATCTTCGGAGATTCGGTTGCAGGAATCAGCAACGCAAAGCTAATAAAGAATCGATCTCCAAGATCACGAGTCCAGAGACCCTCAACAGGGCCAAGTCTCAGCGGCAGATCCATGCTCTTGCCTGTAACACCGTCAAGTGTTAGCGAGAAAACGGTCCTGGACGGATTTGGTTTGAGAACGATCTCCTGATCGATTTCTTCACTAAAAGTGACGGTGATTGCCACAGATCTTTCCTCAAGAACAGGTGAAATTGACACCAGCGAGGCTGATATCGAAAGTACGGAAGTAACCATAATGAGCAGTAATATAACTCCAAGTCGTCTCATGTGTATCCCCCCAAGAGCATTGTCTTAATTACTTGCGGCGTACTGTCTCACCACAGCAAATGTGTTGGTCTCTTTTTCATTCAGAAGTACAGCAAGATCAGTTATTCCGTAAATCACATAACCAGCAACTTCATCACCGACTCTAACAATGTACCTATTGCCCATTATCTCAACGACAGCAAAATCTATGCTATTCATTCTTAAATATCCTCGATAGACAATGTCGTTTGCTTCTTCACCAACAGCAAGCATAGAAGCTATCATCTCAGCTGGACTTGCAAGAAACGGCTCAAATCGGTTCGCCAGGGCGACACTCTTGTGAACAACGGAAGTATCGATGGCCTCTATTCTCATCGCACTCTGAGCAGACAGGTCTGCTATCTGAACTGGTCCGAGCATAATCATATATACGATTAGCATGGCAACAAACGCCCCCATAACCAGAACAAACAACACGAAGTATTTTGCCATCAGATCACGCCCACTCAGAATACTCTCGCAATTGAAATGTCAAGAGTCGCATTCAGTCTTATAACCGGCTGCATGGCAGTTCTCGGAAAGACAGGAAATGAAAGACTGGAATTCAGGTTGAGTCTTCTTATGACAACAGCCGGTTCACTTATGATCAGATTCAGAAGCCTCAGAAACTCTTCTGCTGGCTCGGAAACTCGAAGATTATTGTGCTCGTGTTTCGCCCTGCTGATTCCGAAGTACTCCTCGATCTCCTCAATTCTGCTGTTATCTCGAATGTCTCTTAAAGCGTCATTCCTTACTTTCGTGAGACGTTGCGTCTCAAAAAAGACATCTGCCAGTTTTTCTGTTTCTTCTGCCATTTCGACTAGAGATTGACCGCTTTGCCATACATAAAGCCCTATGAAACCTCCAAAACCGACTGCGATAAGCAGAACCAAGACAATGCCGGCAATCAGTGATTTTACCCCTTTTGTTTTGAGGGCTCTCCTTCTCGAGCTCATCTTCGCCGAGAATCTCTTCGAGACGAAAACGTTCGCCACCTGATTCTCACCCACGTTCACAGCATGCTCATCTCTTGGCAAGGCGTCACTGTCCGGCATTCTTATCAATCTCCATTTCTATATGTCGTACTTCCAGATTCTCTGTAAAGAAAGAGAGCTTTGTCTCCTGAAGCTTCACATAAGCTTCGGTTTCAGGAATCACACCCAGCACCCTTTCAGGTTCTACTGAGCCGTCCAGCACGAGATAGTAGAGGACACTTCCACTCCCCTGGGAGTAATCCATTCTTGTCACTATCTCCTTCAGTGCCAGCTCACCGTGCTTTTCCAGATGCAGGCAAGCGATTTCAAAGAATCTGAAAGCTTCTTCTTTCTGCTGCAAGAATGCTCTAATGTCAGTTATCTGAGATGTCAATCTTCTCCGTTCCTGAACGAGCTGGTTGTGCTTTTCCCGGATCACTTCTGTATCTCTTTCAATAACGCCTGTGAGTGCAAGTCCAGTATGCTCAAAGATGTAACTTCTTGCGCGCACTAGTTGAAGGTGCCTCGTGCTGAAGGCAGCAGTTGCCATCATTCTCACTGCCAGCACCACCGTTACAACGAGAATGACCAGAAGAAGGAAAGTCTCGAGCTTGTTCTTACGCTTCTTCCTTGTATACAAGTTTACGCTTACCAACAACTTCACCGCCTTCAAATGCCAGACCTGCAGTAGTGTAGGATATCTCCATAATCTCCCCTGTTTTCAGGGGGAGAGGTTCCACAGTACTTTCTCCACCAAGGATGGATCTGAGAACCTGCGAATATATCCGTGTCGAAAAACTTGATTGCCCGGATACAAAGAAATGATTGAACTCCTTGTCATCAGTCTGTTCAGTGTTCGGAGAACTCGAAATCATATTGCTGAGGTACATGCCTATCTTATATCCCATCAATCCTTGCAGGGTCGTCGAAAAGTCGCTTTCATAGCTTTCATAGTGCAAATGACTACCTCCCAGAAAACTCATTTTGAGTTTCAGGAGTTCGGCTTCTTCTAACAGGCTCTGTCCATCAAGCAAAGACAAGAACCCCTCATCAATGTAAGTCAATCCGACCATTTCTCCATTCTTCATTGCCGCAAGGAAACTGAAGTCCATATCCACAGCAAAGAAGAGGAAGTTCCCCGATGAGACGAGTCCGTCGACTGCGAGACTAATGATGGGTAGTGGGCGAAGACTTATCCTGTCAGGCTCAGGAAAACCCAGGCTTCTGAGGGTGTTCACAAACTCGTTTACAAACCTTGTTTTGAGTATTACGAAGGAAGGAACCAATCCTTCTTTGATCGCTTTGAAGGAATTCAGACAGTCCATGTAAACCTCATTGGGAGGAAGAGTAAACTGAGAAGCAGCTTTGAACCCGGCGACATCCATCAGGTTCTTTCTGTTCTTAACTCTTGGTATTTCAATATGTTGGAATATCGCGTTGGATGGATGAACAGCTGTTACAAATATCTCGTCAACGGGAAGAAAGTTGTGTTCGAAAAAGATCTCGGCAGATCTCTTCAATGAGTCGTGCCCAAACTCCAGGACTCTGAACGTAAGGTGCAGGTTCCTGCCTCTTAACAGGAATCTCGTGATCTCTGTATAGCTCTTGCTGGTGCTCAGTGTCGTGATCGCCGGGTTGAACATCCTGAACCCCCTCTAATAAGAAACTCTACCAGTTACCGGGGAAATAGTTAGTCTGGAACCATCTCTATAAGTTAATGTTGTCGATCCACTCAGAATCGCCACAGCCCCGTTCTGGTTATAAGAAATGCGAAAATCACCTTCTGAAATCACATTTGAGTCCCAAAATGTCTTTCCTGTCGAGGTAAAAAAGACTCTATCAGTTGCCCTGTAATAGACCAACACCTTTCTTGAACCTGATATCGCCTCCATTCTCGCACTTTCCAGAAAGCTGTCCAATTCAGATTTGCCGTAAAGTACATCCCTGCTACTAAGAATCTTGGGAACATTGACAACAGCAAGGGACATTATAACAATCGTCAGAGCAATACAACAAAGCACTTCTAAGAGCGTCATGCTATCCTATCGTTTGCTGTAAAGCAAATATCGAGCTGTACATCGTGTACGCCAGGAAAGCAACAAATCCTCCTATGAAAAGAATCATCATTGGCTCAACAAGCGATATCAACTGCTTCAGAGCGGCCTGAACCTGATTTCTGTAGAAATCAGCTACCTTGAACATAACGGTATCGAGTTTCCCGGTTTCTTCTCCCGTCTCAACCATGCTTATGACTATGGGAGGAAAGACGCCCTGTTTCTGCAAAGCTCCGTGAATTGTCTCTCCAGCCCTGATTTCTTCAATTGCTCTGACTATGGCATTGACAATGCTATTGCTTTCGGAGACTTCACTTGACAGATTCAGGGCAGTTGGTATGTCAACACCACTCGATACCAGAACTGCCAGAGTCCGCGTGAACCTCTCTACAGCAGTCATGGTCCTGAGCCGTTTCACCGGCGGTATTATTGATGCAAAGACATCTTTCACCATTCTCCCGTATTTCGTCTTCAGAAAGATCTTACCACCGACAAGGGCAAAAACAACTCCGATCACTATCGGAAGCCAGTGATTCATTAGCAGCTCGTTCATTGAGAGAAGTAACCCCATTACCCCTGTCATCGGCGCATCGCTACCAAAAGCCGAGATAAGATTTGGAAGAATGAACAGGGAAATGACCATCACGATCATTACAGCAAAGACCATCATGAATAGAGGATAGGCCATCGCAGATTTGACCTGTTGCTGAAGATCGACCATAGACTCATAAAAGTCCGCAACTCTCAGAAGCGCTTCATCCAAAACTCCTCCAGCTTCTCCTGCCTTTACAAGATTTATGAACAGGGAATCAAACACCCTTGTATGCTCCATCGCTTCAGAAAAGGACATTCCGCCCTCGATGAGAAGAACAACTTCTGTTAAGACCTTTCTGAATCGTCTGGAGAAGACCGGCTGAACTGAAAGGACCTGCACCGCATCACGGATACGGACTCCTGCGGAAACCATTGTAGATAACTGTCTGGAAAAAAGGCTTACCTCTTTAACTGAAATAGGGAAAAGCGCTGTACGACTCTTTGATCTGTGCTTTTTGACAGGTTTTATCGACGTGACAACAAAACCCTGACTAGTAAGCAGTTGCAGCGCCTCCATCTGGGAGTTCGCGGCAATTTTACCACTCTCTGTCTTCCCCTTCTTGTTGATTACTTGATATCGATAATCAGCCACAGATCTCTCACTTCCCTACCAGACAGACTGCATGCGCTACTACTTGACCAGGGTATAGCCCGTTTCCGCTCTTTGGTTTAATCGAAATTGCAGATTTGCTGGTCAAAATAGAACTGGAGACTCTCCTCTTCATTTCTTCCAGATATGGGGTTAGAGTAACATTCTCCAATATCACAACACTGTCCAGATTTACAACTTCCAGTCTAGCCTCATGCAGCATCGCTCCCACATCTACCAGAAAATCAACACTGTACCTTCCTCGGTTCTTCTCATTCTCTGGAAAGAGTTCTCCAATATTGCCGAGCCCCGATGCCCCAAGAAGCGCATCTATAATCGCATGCACAAGAGCATCACCATCTGAATGACTCTTAGGGCTCCATTCTCTCGAAACGACCACTCCTCCTATAACCAGACCTTCTCCACCTTCTTCAAGAACATGAGCATCAAAACCGTAACCTATGGACAGCATATCATATTAACCTTATTGGCATCACTATGTAAATATAACCTTCAACTCCCACAGGATTGATCTGAAGAGCGCTCCCTGCATCCACAAAGTTCAGCTCGGTCTCTTCGCTGTCGACCTTCTTCATAGCCTCGGAAAGGAATCTGGGGTTGAATGCAATTGTAAGATCATCACCATCTTTTGAAACAGCTAGCTCGTCAAGTGACTCACCATGGTCCTGGCTGCTTGACATTAGCCTTATCTGACCATCAACAAGCTCCAGTTTTATGGAGTCACTTCCAAACCTCGCAGCAATCGAACCTCTTCGCAAAGCATCCAGAAATGCTTTTGTATCGACCTTTACACGAGTCTTGAAGGCTTTTGGAAGAACCTTGCGATAGTCCGGGAAGTCAGCCTCGACAACCCTTGCAACTATTTCTGTGTCATCGAAAGAAAAACCGACTCGTGAACCGTCATGTGATATGGTTATCTCATCACTTTTTGCGCTTTTCATAGCATTGTGGAGGTTTTTCATGCTTTTCAGAGACAACAAGAAGTTCTCTCCCAGCGCCGTTCCCACTTTACCCTCGGCCAATGCCATTCTGAAGCCATCTGCCGCCACCAGCCGGAAGAAGTCTCCATCGAATTCCCAGTAAATACCATTCAAATTTCTCATGAATTCATCACGCGCAGCACAGAAAAGCGTCCGATCGATCATTAGTTCTAGTGCTGTAAGCGACTCTTTGAAACTCGATCCAGCTGATATGGTGTCGAAATCCGGATAGTCATCAGCGCTCATCGTGGGAATCAGGAAATGGGACTTTCCCTGATCTATGCTAAGATTCGTTGTGTCAAGAGAAAACTTGATGTCAGCATCGTAGAGGTTTCTGATGATTTCAATGAAGAGATTTGCTTCGACAACAAACGCAGAGGCTTCTCCCTCAAAATGCTTCGATTTGATACCGGTCTTTACGGAAGTCTCAAGATCTGTTGCCATTAGTGATATCTCTCCATCCTGTGAAACACGGAACAGAATCCCCGCAAGAACCGGTTTGACTGTCTTTGGAGCAACTGCCATAGCTACTGTCTCAAGCTTGGGCAGCAAATCTTTCCGTTCCAGTGTAAACTTCATAAGACACCTCCGAGACGCAATGCGATTTCTCTTTATTTTAACTCATTACATGATCGATTTCCAAAAGTGCTTCACCTAATCAATGAACAGGAGTGATGTAGGATAGACATCAAACCTTTTCTCGAAGATGCAAGAGATGCTCAACGTAACCTGAGAAAACTGGTTGTACTACAGCCCTTCAGGAAAGAGGTTTCTGCAGTTGCAGGAGTAGACATAAGTGTTTCCGGGAATAAGCTCGGTACCTGTTGCATCGTTGTGCTGCAGGCCAGCTCTCTTGGAATTGTTGAATGTGTTGTAGAAAAAGGGCCAGTTCATCTTCCTTATGTTCCAGGTTATCTATCATTCAGAGAAGGACCTCTCTTTATAAGAACCTTGGCATGTCTGAAGTCTGAACCTGATCTCTTCTTCTTCGACGGCCAGGGGATAGCTCATCCAAGAAGACTTGGTCTCGCGGCTCACCTTGGTGTACTTCTAGGCATACCGTCTATAGGTGTTGCAAAGAGCCGCCTTGTTGGAAAGCACAATGAACCGGATCAGACAAGAGGTAGCTGGACTTATCTGATAGACAATGGAGAGCGCCTCGGAGCAGTTCTTCGCACGAGGGACAAAGTGAAACCCGTATTTGTCTCACCTGGTCACCTGATTGATATCGAATCGGCAGTGGAGTTAACTATGTCGGTAACTGGAAAATACAGAATACCTGAACCGACCCGCCTTGCTCACATTAATAGCAGAAGAGCACAAACTAGCTGAACTTATAGAATACTATCGATGCTGCACCTTTTATACCAGCATCTTCGAAAAGTTGACTGAGAATAATTTCGTAGGTTCCTTTGAAGGAACTCATTGTGAAACGTTCAACACACTTCCTTATACCGTTCAGAAGGGGTTCTCCAGCACGGCTTACACCCCCGCCCAGAACCACATATCGTGGATTGAATATGTGAATGTAGTTGCCAATAGCCAGTGACAGAGCTCTATAAACCCTTTCGAGAACCAGCCGTGCTGCCTCATCACCCTGTGTTGCAGCCTGGAATACTTGCTTGGTCGATGGCTGAGGTCCCGACTCAAACATCTTGGAGTTGGGGAATCTCTTTCTCATTTCCTTGGCAAGTCTGCCTATTGAAGGAGCCGAAGCTATAGACTCTACGCAACCATGAGAGCCACAGCCACAGGTGGGACCGTCTGGCTCAACGATAATATGACCAAGCTCCCCTCCGAAACCATCTGCCCCGATCAAGAGTTTCCCTGCCGCGATAACTCCGCCACCGATTCCGGTTCCAAGAGTTATTCCTATCATGTGATCACAACCTGCGTGTTCTCCGAAAGCCCACTCTCCCAGGATAAATGCATTCGCATCGTTCTCCAGGAAAGTTTTCAAACCTGTCTTTTCTTCGATCCGCCTTTTCAACTCCATGTTTCGCCAGTTTGGAAAGTTGGGTGAGAAAAGCACGACCCCATTCTCGCGGTCGATTGACCCCGGTGAACCTATCCCTACACCAAGAACTGTGTCCCTGTCTACATTAACTTCCTTTATCACCGAACTAATTGTTTCGGCGATCCTGGAAACGATGGTCTCACTCCTGTCACCAACACGGGTCTCAATAATTCTCTTAAGAATGATTTCACCTTGTTCATCAACGATACCTATCTTTGTCTGTGTGCCTCCAAGATCCACACCACAAACAATTCTGGACAACCTGACCATCCTCTCCGTCAGTACCTGGTCTTCTCGAGGTCTATGAGATCAAGAAACTCCTCATTAGTTGAGGTGGAACGCAGCTTGTCCATAATGAGTTTCAGACCTTCTTCTTCACTCATTGAAGAAAGCATGCGACGGAGTACCCATACCTTTCTCAACGTGTTCTGATCGAGAAGGAGTTCTTCCTTTCTTGTTCCTGAAAGGGCCAGGTTGATCGCAGGAAACACTCTCTTGTTTGCAAGCTGCCTTGATAGAACCAGTTCCATGTTTCCCGTTCCCTTGAATTCTTCAAAAATCACCTCGTCCATTTTGCTGCCTGTTTCGATCAATGCTGTTGATACGATAGTGAGGCTTCCGCCTTCTTCGATGTTTCTTGCTGCACCAAAAAAGTGTTTTGGCTTATATAGTGCAGAAGGATCTACTCCTCCGCTGAGCAGCTTCCCACTTGGAGGAACGTAGAGGTTATATGCTCTTGCCAGCCTTGTGATGCTGTCCATAAGGATTACCACATCGTATCCGAACTCAGCCAATCGTTTCGCCATGTCAAGAGTCTGTTCGGCGATTTTGATTTGCTTTTCAGGATGCATGTCAAAAGGCGCTGCAAGAACGTGTGCCTTGGTTGAACGTCGGAGGTCTGTAACTTCTTCGGGGCGTTCATCAACGAGCAAAAGAATCCGGATCGTCTCAGGGTGGTTCTCGGCAATTCCGTTTTCTATCTCTTTCAACAGGGTTGTTTTTCCCGCCTTTGGTGGGGCGACGATCAGTGCTCGTTGACCCTTTCCTATGGGAGAGAAGAGGTCGATGATCCGAGTACTCATGACTCCAGGACCTGATTCGACCTTCATGATCTCGTTAGGATATGTGGGAGTGAGATTGTGGAAACTGATTCTTTCTGCAGCAAAGCTCAGAGGTTTGTGGTTTATGGCTTCAATCCGCAGTAGTGCAAAGTACTTCTCGCCCTCTTTCGGAGGCCTTACCTGACCGGCGACAAGGTCCCCGGTACTTAGATTGAAACGCCTTATCTGTGACTGACTCACATATATGTCGTGCGAACTGGGCAAGAGATTATTGTCCAACCCTCTCAGGAAACCGTAGCCCCCGTCTGTGATCTCCATAATACCCTGGTTGAAGAAATACCCGTAGGACTCTGTCTGAGCTTTCAATACTGCGAAGATCAAGTCACGTTTTGTCATTTGAGAGTACCCAGCGATATCGTACTTCCGGGCAAGCTTATATATCTCCCTTATGGGCATTTCCTCAAGCTGGTTGATATCGATCTCGACTTCCCGGATTCTGTCTTTTACCTTGGGATCCTTGACATCATTTGCTCTTTCCTTCTGTTCTTCTGACACTAACTCAGTATTCTGACTATTCTGACTGTTCTCATTCAGAACAGTCTGTTCATCCTCACGAACATCCTTGCTGCGTGCGGGCTTCCTGGTTGATGCCTTCTTTGAATCTGATTGCTTCTTACGAGGACTCATGAAATGCGGTAATGTCCACTGCTGTCTACAGTGAACACACCTTTCCTCCTTCCGTAGGCGGAGATATATGAATAAGGGTTATATGAAAAGAATAGCGAAGCTTCGATGGAGAACGAGGGTTCACCTAAATATTACACCAAATGTCAACAAAAAGGCAAGATCAGTGTTTCTGAGCTGCCTGATATTTCTTCCAGTCCTCAAGGAACCTCTCAAGTCCCAGATCAGTCATCGGGTGTTTGAAAAGCTTCTCAAGGACGGAAAAAGGCAACGTCACGATATCCGCCCCAAGCATAGCCGCTTCGAGAACATGCATTGGATGCCTAACGCTGGCAACGATGATTTCTGTTGAATAATCATACTGCGAAAACACTTCAATTATCTCTTCGACAAGAGCCATTCCGGTTGACGAAATGTCGTCAAGCCTTCCAATGAAAGGGCTGACATATGTTGCACCCGCTTTTGCAGCAAGCAGTGCCTGAACAGCACTGAAAACCAATGTTACATTGGTTTTTATCCCCATGGTCGAAAGCGTTCTTACAGCCTTCACTCCCTCCGGAATCATAGGGATCTTGACAACTACATGATCGCTTATTTTTACAAGCTCCTTAGCCTCGGCGATCATTTCTTCCGACTTGAGCGAGACTGCTTCAGCACTCACTGGACCTTTGACAACTTCACAGAGTTCTTTGACTCTACTCTGAAAATCGCTTCCTTCCTTCTGAACCAGAGTTGGATTCGTCGTGACACCATCTATTATTCCGTATGATACGCCTTTCTTAACTTCATCAAGATTCGCTGTGTCAAGGAAGATCTTCATCGCTTCACCTCATAAAGATAACTGTTGTTACCTATTTCTTCTTTTTCTCGTTTGGCAGCTCTCTGTCAACGAGCTGAAGAATTGCCAGTTCAGTTGCATCGCCTCTTCTCTGACCAAGCCTGACGATCCTTGTGTAACCACCATTTCTTTCGATATACTTCACGGCAATCTCATCGCAGATCTTTCTTACAAGACGGCGATCATTGAAGTTGCGGTTTATTTCTCTGCGAAGAGAGAGATTCTTTGACTTAAGTAAAACAATTTCAGTATCGTTTGGATCGCGTTTATCTATTTCACTTGAAATAACGGCGGCTTTCTTAGCCCTGGTGATTATCGTCTCGACAAATGGCCTTACTGCTTTTGCTTTTGTTGTTGTGGTCACTATGGTTCCATGTTCGAACAATTCTCTGGCAAGATTCTTCATCAAAGATACTCTGTGGCTATGAGGCCTGTTAAGGCTTCCTTTCTTAACTCTATGTCTCATGCTATTCCCTCCACACTACTCTTCTTTTTTCAGATATAAGTCGAACTTGTCCTTCAGCTTGTGAATGACTTCTTCCATGGATTTGCCACCGAAGTTCCTGATCTTAAGAAGATCTGCCTCAGATCTCTCAACGAGGTCGCCAATGGTGTCTATCTTGTCTCTCTTCAGACAGTTCAGCGACCTTACGGACAGATCCAGTTCTTCAATCTTCTTTGACAATACGGAATCACCAGAGTCCTCTTTGTGCTGCTCTTCACTCTCCGGCTCTTCGGCTGCTTTTTCAGAAGTCGTTTCATCATCAGAAACATGATCAATTATGTCCAGAGGTTCTTGCTCCATTTCAAGACTCTCTGTGAAAACGCCAAAATGCTTAATGAGTATATCGGTCGCTCTTCTCAATGCTTCAGAAGGCTTTATTGAACGTTTTGACCATACTTCAAGAACCAGTTTGTCATAGTCAGTTCTCTTACCGACTCTGACATTTTCCTGCTGGAAATTGACTTTGAGAACAGGACTGAAAACACCGTCAATGTAAATCATTTCTACGTCATGTTCCAACTCCATGTCTGAAACAGGGACAAAACCCTTACCGATCTCTGCAAAGAGTTCCATGTGAACTTCAGCATCCTCACTCAGTGTTGCAAGGTATTGAGAAGGATTCATAACATCCACACCTGTAGGCGTGTGAATATCTCTTGCAGTAATCTGTCCAGGTCCCTTCTTTGCGACAGTCAGTCTTACAGGCTCTGAAAACTCAAGTGCTGCTTTGAGCTGGACTTTCTTGAGATTAAGGATTATCTCGAGTATATCTTCCTTAACACCATCAATAACGTCGTACTCATGGTACTTCCCGGGTATCTTAAGCCTTGTTATGGCCATACTGGGTATCGAAGAAAGCAGCACCCGTCGTAGGGCATTGCCAATCGTTATTGCGTAACCCTTTTCCATCGGTGACAAGACAAAGCGAGCATAGTAACTGCTGGCGTCTTCTTTTTCCTCTTCGGTTTTTAGGGTCTTAGGCATCACGAAGGAAATCATATGATCGCCCAACTGGGCTACACCTCCCTTTAAGCAATTGTGGTATTTACTTGGAGTAGAGCTCGATGATCGACTGTAGATTCACAGGAACATCAATTTCGTCTCTCGAAGGAGCACGAAGAAATGTCCCTCTTAATGCATCAAAATCCACTTCAAGCCATGGAGGTGTACTCCGGTCTCTTGCAGCCTCCATAGATTCCTTTATAGGAACGATGCCTTTACTCTTCTCTTTTATCTCTATCACAGATTCAGGCTTAACCCCAAAAGATGGCTTGTTAACTTTTCTCCCATTAACGAGAACATGTCCGTGATTCACGAGCTGTCTTGCCTGACGTCTGCTTGAGGCAAATCCCATCCTGTAGATTACATTGTCAATTCGAGATTCAAGAAGTGTCATCAAAGCGTTTCCCGTCTCTTCGGAACTGGTTGAAGCAATCTCGAAGTACTTTCTGAATTGCAGTTCCAGAAGACCATAAATCCTCTTCAAAGCTTGTTTGGATCTCAGCTGCATTCCGTACTGCGTAAGCTTTCTCGTAGTACTTCCATGCTGGCCGGGAGCAAATGGTCGCTTCGTTAGTGCACACTTGGCACTGAAGCACCTGTCGCCCTTCAAGAACAGCTTGAATCCTTCGCGTCGGCAAAGTTTACAGACGGCTCCAGTATATCTGGCCATTAATCATTTTCCCTCCTCTTCATACCCTTCTTCTTCTTCTGGGACGACACCCATTATGTGGGATGGGTGTGATATCGTTTATTGAATCAACGGTGAGACCAGCGCTCTGCAGTGTTCTGATAGCGGACTCTCTTCCAGAACCGGGTCCCTTTACCTGAACACTAACACGTGTAAGTCCCAGTTTCATCGCTTCCTTTGCAACCTTGTCAGCTGCTAGCTGAGCTGCATATGGTGTGGACTTCTTCGAACCAGTGTAACCGGCAGTGCCTCCAGAAGCCCAGAGAACAGTGTTACCATCCATGTCAGTCAGAGTTACTATGGTGTTGTTAAAGGTCGCACTTATGTGTACAACACCCCTGTCTATGGAAAGCTTCTTTTTTCTTTTCGGTACAGCTTTTCTCTTTGCCATCTATCATTACCTCCTGAGCCTATCGTTTCTTTATTCTGCTTGGGCGAGGGCCTTTTCTCATTCGCGCATTTGAGTGAGTCTTCTGGCCACGGACAGGCAACCCTTGCTTGTGGCGATAACCGCGATAACTGCCGATTTCGATCAGTCTCTTTATGCTTCTGTCGATCTCCTGCCTCAGTTCACCCTCTACTTTGTAGTTCTCGTTGATGTGCTTGCTTATTCTGCTGACTTCCTCTTCAGTGAGATCTTTTACCCTCTTATCTCTATTGATTCCCGCGGCTCTTAAGATCTCCTCGGCTCTTGTTGATCCGATTCCGTAGATATGCGTAAGGGCAACAAATGCCTTTTTGTGATTGGGAAGCTCAACTCCGAGAATACGTGCCATCTCTCATACCTCCTTAACCCTGACGCTGATTGTGTCTTGGATTCTTTTCACAGATAACCCAGACTCGACCATTTCGTCTTATCAATTTGCAGTGTTCACATCTCTTCTTAACGGATGCCCTTACTTTCATTGGGTAGCTCCTCCTTTATCTGCCTTCTTCCTGTATATAATCCGTCCTCTCTGAAGATCGTATATTGAGACTTCTACAACCACGCGATCCCCAGGAATCAACCTGATGAAGTTCTTTCTCATCTTACCCGAAATGTGCGCAAGTACAACATGTTCGTTATCGAGCTTCACCTTAAATGTGGCGTTGGGCATGGAATCAAGAACTATCCCTTCCATTCTTATTACATCAGCCTTTTCAGTCATTGAACACCTCCGTCAAGAGTCGAGAGAATTCTTGCTCCCTTTTCCTCAACAACCACAGTGTGTTCAAAGTGTGCCGCCGTGGATCTGTCTGTGGTAACGGCGGTCCATCCGTCCTCCAAAACAACTACGGAATAATCTCCTCTCGAAATCATCGGTTCTATGGCGAGCGTCATTCCTTCACGAATAATTGGGCCAGTCCCAGCTTTTCCATAGTTCGGTATCTGAGGGTCTTCGTGCAAAAACGCTCCTACTCCATGCCCAACATAGTCTCTTATAACAGAGAGATTGAAGCTCTCGACATGAGTTTGAATAGCGTGACCGATATCCCCCACGCGGTTTCCAGGTTTTGCTGCTTCTATTCCGATGTAAAGAGCTCTGTGTGTTTCTTTCACCAGTACTTCATCAGCTTCATCCCGGAAATCTTTCACAACATATGTGTAAGCAGCATCTCCAATATACCCTGACTTGACAACCCCACAATCCACAGACACGATATCCCCTGCTCCAAAGACTTTTTCTTTGAGGGGTAGACCATGCACTACTTCTTCGTTTATGGACACCGTCAAAGCAAACCCATAGCCTCTGTATCCCATAAAAGCCGGTTTGGCAGAGCGTTTTGCCATGTGTTCGAGAGCTTTTCTCTCAAGCACAGACGCATCTGAACCTTCCACAACATATTCAGACAGCATGCTCAGAACCTCAGCCACTATTTTGGAAGCATGTTCTATCTTGAGGATCTCATTGGGGGATTTCAGTCTCATCATATCATGTTTTCTCCAGATGTTCGAAGATCTTCTCTGCTACAATGTCAACTGACTCTGACCCATCAACTATGAAGAGCTTCCCTTCGCGTCGAAATTCTTCAATTACTGGCGCTGTCTTATCCATGTAGAGACGGTAACGCATCCTTACGGTTTCAGCTTCATCGTCACTTCTTTGTACAAGACTCACAGAACAACTATCGCAGAGTTCATCGTTTTCTGGCTTCAGTGATATCAAGTTGTATACCGCGCCACATTTGGGACACACACGTCTGTTTGAGATTCTCTCGACAACTTCTTGCTCAGATGCATTGACCAGAATCATAGATGTCAGGGACTTACCCAAGTCCTTGAGGATTTCCTCAAGATGCGAAACCTGTCTCCTGGTCCTGGGGTAACCATCCAATATAAAACCGTCTCTAGTATCATCTTTAGCAAGCCGTTCTTTGACAACTTCCTTCATAACTTCATCGGTCACGAGATCTCCCTTGTCCAGGATCTCTTCAACCCTGTGTCCGAGCTCTGTTCCACTTCTCACAGCTTCCCTGAGCATATCACCAGTAGAGACATGTGGAATACCATATCTTGCTGCAATTCGTTCTGCCTGCGTCCCTTTGCCTGCACCGGGAGGACCCATCAGTACGATATTCATGCTCTATCTCCTCCCTCTGAGTCTTCCCTTCTTCACAAAACCCTCGTAGTGCCTGACAATAAGGTGAGACTCGATTTGCTGGAGTATATCAAGGGCAACTCCTACAGCTATAAGTGTTGAGGTTCCGCCAATCATTATCGGGACGCCGACAAAACCCTGAATTGCCGACGGCAAAAGCGCAATTATAACCAGGAAGAGAGCTCCCATAAACGTGACTCTTGAAAGAACCCTGCTGATATACTGCTCTGTCGGATAACCCGGGCGAATTCCGGGAACGTAGCCTCCATAATTCTTTATGTTGTTCGATACATCTTTAACGTCGAAAACCAGCGTACTGTAAAAGTATGTGAAAAAGAATACTAGCAGACCGTAGAGTGTCAGGTACAGAGGAGAGGTCATGCCAAAAAGACGCCCAAGCAAATTCCCTTCCGGGAGTACACTGGCAATCATCTGAGGAAGCGTCATTATCGCCGAAGCGAATATTATCGGAATTACTCCACCCTGATTGACTTTTATCGGTATGTGGGTTGACACCCCGCCATACACTCTTCTGCCAGCAACACGCCTTGCATATTGCACCTCTATCCGCCGCTCACCCATTTGGATGTATATTATTCCTATGATTGTCAAGATAGTAATCCCAATGAGGACAATCCATTCCAGTGGGTTTGCTGCAACTATAGCTTGCACGATGTATTGTGGATATCTCGCAACTATTCCTGCAAAGATCAGAACGGAAATCCCATTCCCTATACCTTTTTCGGTAATTCTCTCACCAAGCCACATAAGGAACATAGTTCCGCCAACAAGAGATGTAGTTGCCAGAAGAACGAAGAGCATTCTGTTTGGCACAGCCACTAATGCAACATTTCCCGACAAAGAAAGAGTCAATAGAAAGGACTGGAGAGTGGCTATGAAGATCGTTAAATATCGGGTAATCTTCTGATACTTCTTCTTGCCTTCCTCTCCTTCTTTCTGCATTTCTTTCAGGCTTGGAATAACAGAAGTCAGAAGTGTCAGCATGATTGAGGCGTTGATATATGGGGTAACACTAAGTGCAAATAGTGAAAAGTTCTCAAGAGCCCCGCCTGTGAAAACATCAAAGAAACCTATGAACCCACCTGCAGCCCCCGCCTGCAAGTCCCCAAAGAAGGACCCCCAGGCATCGATGTTTATTCCGGGAATTGGAATGTAGATCCCCAACCTGAAAATCACCAGAGCAAAGAGAGTAAAGAGAATCCTTTCTCTCAGTTCAGGGATCTTGAATGCGTTTTTGAGGGCTTTCCACATCTGCTAGATCACCTCTGCCTTTCCGCCAGCAGCTTCGATTTTCTGCATAGCGGTTTTGCTGAACGAAGCAGCCTTTACTGTAAACTTTTTCGTCAACTCTCCCCTTCCAAGAATCTTCAAGCCATCTTTGATGCTCTTTAAAATCCTCTTCTCCAGAAGGATTTCAGGTGTTATTTCAGCTCCGTCTTCAAATCTGTCTTCAAGGTCTTCCAGGTTTATCACCACGAAAACCTTCTGAGACCTGCTAGTGAAACCCTTTGAAGGAACCCTTCTGTATATGGGGGTCTGCCCTCCTTCAAACCATGGAGAAACTTTACCACTTGCTCTTTTCTGGCCTTTGGCGCCTCGGGTTGCCTGCTTGCCTTTTCCCGATCCGATACCCCGGCCCACTCTCTTGCTTTTCTTCCTAGAACCTTTTGTTGGTTTTAAATCTTCTATTCCAAATGTCATAACTTCAGCCCCCTCAGTTATCAGTCTCTTCAACTGTCACCAGGTGTTTCACGGCATTTATCATACCTTTGATCTCGGGGGTGCCAGTGTGAGTTACGGAACTACTGATCTTCCGCAACCCAAGAGCTTTAAGAGTCTTTCGTTGTCTCCTGTTATAGCCAATTGGGCTTCTCACGAGAGTTATCTTAAGCTTCGAACTCACTGTTCTACCTCCCTTGCTACCCCTTTAAAGACTTCCTTTTCAGAGATATCCCTGAGTTTAGCGTATTCTTTAGGAGATTTCAGCTCTCTCAGCCCGTTGAATGTTGCTCGTGCAAGATTCACAGCATTGGTTGAACCGAGAGCCTTCGTAAGGATATTTTTAATGCCTGCCAGTTCAACAACCGCTCTAACTGCAGCGTTAGCAATGATCCCTGTACCAGGACCCGCGGGTTTCAGAAGAACCTTTGAAGCATCGTGTCGTGCCATCACTTCATGAGGAATTGTCTCGTTTATTACGGACACTTCGACAACACTCTTTCTTGCTTCAAGAAGGGCTTTTCTGATTGCGATTGGCACCTCACGAGCGCTTCCTATTCCTATACCCACCTTGCCATCCATGTTTCCCACAACCGCAACAACTCTGAACGACAAATTCTTGCCTCCTGAGACCACTTTGGTAACGCGTGTTATCTGTACAACCCGCTCTTCGAATTCCTGCTCTTCTACCTGCTTCTCAACAGGAACATTTCTTGATCTTCTATGTCTAGTCTCATTAGCCATCAGTTCACCTCCTCAGAACTCGAGGCCGGCTTCGCGTGCCCCGTCTGCAAGCGCTTTGACTCTTCCGTGAAACTTGAATCCGCCACGGTCAAACACAACTCTCTTGAGGCCTTTTTCAAGGGCTCTTTCAGCAAGAAGCTTCCCCACTTCCTTGGCAGCTTCCTGTCCCCATGTCTTGGTAATCTTGCTTCTTATGACACTCTCAACGGTCGACGAGGAGACAATTGTGTCACCCACCGTGTCGTCTATCAGCTGGGCGTAAATATGTCTGTCACTTCTGAATACTGAAAGCCTCGGTCTTTCTGAAGTGCCCCTGACTTTTGACCTCACTCTCAAGCGCCTCTTGATTCTGAGTTTCTTTCGATCGGTTCGCTTCATCATTCTGCAATCATCCCTTCATCACACTTTCTTTCCGACCTTGGTCCGGACATGTTCACCCTTATAGCGAATACCCTTCCCCGAGTAGACAATTGGTTCGCGCCACCGCTTTATGTTCGCCGCAACCTGCCCAACCAGATGCTTGTCAATTCCCTTAACGGTAATCGCATTTGGTGCAGGAACTTCTATTGTAATACCATCCGGTGGTTCAATTTCCACAGGGTGTGCATATCCCAGGTTTATAACAAGCTTCTTTCCTCTCAACTGTGCCCTGTAACCCACACCAACGATTTCCAGGTTTTTCTGAAAACCGCTGGTAACACCCTGAATCATGCTCCTAATAAGGGACCAGTAGGTACCACAAAACGTTGCCAGCTTCTTCTCGTCGCTTTTTCTTCTTGCCATATTGGTATTTGGTTTTATCCATATCTCGGAACTATCAGCCTCGATGATTATGTAGGGAAGAAATGCTTGTTTCAGAGTACCTAGAGGACCCTTGACGCTAATTATGTCATCCTCTATTTTCACTTCGACTCCCTTGGGAATCATGATAGGCTTCTTGTTAAGTCTTGACATCTCCTTATACCTCCTACCAGACGTAACAGATTACTTCGCCGCCCACACCTAATTGTCGTGCTTCCTTGTCGGTGATCAGACCGCTGGACGAGCTGATAATAGCTATTCCCATTCCAGATTTCACCTTGGGAATCTTGTCTTTGGGAATATACAGGCGTCTTCCTGGCTTCGAGACTCTTACAATGCCAGATATGACTGCCTTTCTTTCTCTTCTAGAACCCTTGAATTTCAGAAAGACTTTGAGTATTCCTTGCTTCCCATCTTCGATGTATTTGAAATCTTCAATGTAGCCTTCACGTTTCAAGATTTCCAGTACGGCTTTCTTCATATTGGATGCCGGCATATCGACACTTTCTTTCATTGCGGAGTTTGCATTCCTTATGCGTGTCAGCATATCGGCTACCGGATCGCTCCACATATTCCTACCTCCTCACCAGCTTGCTTTTTTCACACCTGGAAGCTTCCCCTCAGATGCGTAAGTTCTGAAGCACACCCTGCATAACCCGAATTCTCTGTAGACTGCTCTGGGTCGACCACACACATTGCACCTGTTGTACTTTCTTACTTTATATTTCTGTGGGCGCTTCCATTTTTCAATCATCGCTTTCTTAGCCATCAAAGACCTCCTCTAGTTATCTCTTGAAAGGCATGCCAAGATATTTCAGCAGAGCACGGGATTCTTCGTCGGTCTTGGCATTAGTGACTATTATTACATCAAGTCCCTGTAACCTTTTGACCTTGTCTGGCGTCATCTCCGGAAATACCAGTTGTTCGGGGAGCCCAAGAGCGTAGTTACCTCTACCATCAAAACTGTCCTGATCAACTCCACGAAAGTCACGAAGCTTTGGAAGCGCTATACTTATTAGCTTGTAGAGGAAATTGTACATCTTCTGTCCGCGCAACGTGACCTTCAGTCCAACCGGCATTCCCTGTCTGATCTTGAAGTTCGAAATGCTCTTGCGTGCCCTTGTTACGACTGGTCGCTGACCAGCGATTTCTGCCAGTTCTTTGCCGTGGGTATCAATAAGATCAGCAGTACGGGTTGCTTCACCGATTCCCATGTTCAGAACAACCTTTTCCACTCTGGGAACTTCCAACCTGTTCTTATACCCAAACTCCTTGATCATGGCAGGAACGACATCTTTCTCGTATTTCTCCTTCAGCGGTATGTATGCCTGCATCAAAAATCCTCCTTACTCATACCTTATCCATGATCTCGCCGCACTTCTTACATGCTCGGACTTTTTCGCCGTTCTTCAGGCGTTTGTGCTCGATCCTGGTAGGCTTATCACAATTCGGGCAGATAACCTGTACGTTGCTGGCATCAATCGGAGTCTCTCTTTCGATTATTCCGCCTTCTTTCTGCTTGTTATTCGGTCTCTGGTGTCGCTTGGTGAAATTCACACCTTCAACAATTATCTTTCCTTCATCAGGAAGCGTAACCATTACTTTGCCGGTCTTTCCTCTATTCTTTCCGGCAGTAACCTTAACTAGATCGTCTTTTTTTATTCTCAATGCCATGTAATCACCTCACCATACCTCTTGGGCAAGGGACGCGATCTTTGCAAATCCCTTTTCCCTGATCTCGCGAGCAATGGGTCCGAAAACGCGAGTTCCTCTAGGCTGGTTCTGAGGATCGATAATAACTGCTGCATTGTCGTCAAATTTCAAATGGCTTCCGTCATTCCTTCGAATACCTTTTCGCGTTCTGACCACAACAGCTCGAACAATATCGCCCTTCTTGAAATCCGTATGAGGAGTTGCTTCTCTCACCGAAGCAACAACAATGTCGCCGACAGTACCGGAACGTTTTTGGTATCCACCGGTAACCCTGATGACTTTAAGTACTCGTGCTCCAGAATTATCTGCTACTTTAACGTAGGTCTGATTCTGGATCATACCTCATCACCGCCACGAATATCTTGCTCCTTGGGAGCTTCCAGAATCTCTTCGCCGAAGACGTTCTTCTTGATCACCCTGGAGAGCTTGAAAGTCTTCAGTTTGCTAACAGGTCTACATTCTTCGATCTCTACGATATCCCCAGGCACACATGTGTTTCCTGCATCATGAGCGTGAAACTTCTTGGTCCTCTTCACAGTCTTCTGGAAGAAGGGATGTACAAATCTTCTTTCTACGCTCACAACTATAGTGTCTTTCATTTTATTACTCACAACTGTCCCTATCATCTTCTTCCTTGGCATTGTGTTACCTCCTTATTCCTAACTCACGACCGCGAAGAATCGTCTTAACTCTTGCAATATCTCTCTTTACAATACCAATCTGAGCGTGATTCTTGAGCCTGTTCATCTCCAGCTGGAACCTCAGGTCCATCAGCTTCTTTTTCAGGTCAGCAAACATCTGTTCAAGCTCAGCATCACTGAGTTTCTGAAGGTCTGCCCCCTTCATTACAGCTCACCTCCGATGTTGTAGCGAGCCACGATCTTTGTCTTGACCGGCAGCTTTGATGCGGCGTATTTCAAGGCCTTCTTGGCGAGTTCCTCATTAACGCCTGCGATTTCAAACATAATCTTTCCCGCCTTGACCACTGCGACCCATCCTTCCACGTCGCCTTTGCCCTTACCCATCCTCACTCCGATCCCTTTTGAGGTAACGGGTTTATCCGGAAACACTCTGATCCAGACCTTCCCGCTTCTCTTGAGTGTCCTAGTAATAGCAATACGACATGCCTCAATCTGCTGGGCAGTAATCCAGTGAGGTTCTAGCGCCTTAAGACCCCAATCTCCAAAGTGAACATGGGTCCCTCCCTTGGCCTTTCCACTCATTCTACCTCGCTGCTGTTTTCTATACTTAACTCGTTTGGGCATTAACATATCTGTATACCTCCCTGAATACTACGCTTCAACGTTTCCCTTGAAAACCCACACCTTGACACCGATTATTCCCATCTTGGTGGTTGCTGTAGTGTAACCATAATCGACATCTGCCTTCAGTGTCTGAAGAGGGAGTCTTCCTTCAAGGTACCATTCTGTCCTGGCTATGTCGGCACCGTTCAAACGTCCAGAAACCATAATTTTGACACCCTTTGCTCCCCTTCTGAGAGCATTGAATATGGCGCGTTTCATTGCTCTCTTGTAGGAAGCGCGCTTCTCAATCCTTGAAGCAACATCCTCTGCTATAAGAATCGCATCGGTCTCGGGTGTTTTGACTTCTTCGATATTCAGCTGGAATTGCCTGGTGATAACCTTCTCAAGGCGCTCTCTCAGCTTCTTGACCTCTGCCCCTTTTCTCCCGATTATCACTCCAGGTCTTGCACACTTTATCGTAATAACTACTTTGCCCGGTTCAGGTCGTTCAATAAAGATATCTGAAACACCCGCCGCTTTGTAATTACCCTTTACAAAATCCCGGATCTTAAGATCTTCCAGAAGATAGTCCTTGTAATTCTTCTCATTAATCCACTTGGCTTTCCAATCTTTGCTTATACCAAGCCTGAAACCATAAGGATGCACTTTCTGACCCACTTATTCTTCACCTCGCTCCTGAGGACTCTGCCAGGTCGCCTGACTGCTTTCACGCGATCGGTCACGTACGACAACAGTTATATGACTGAACCTCTTCTGTTGAATATCAGCACGACCTCGACCTCTTGCCCACAGCCTTTTCATCCTTGGTCCATCATCAGCGACAGCATGATGGACATACAACGTGTCAATATTCATACCGTAATTGTTCTCTGCATTTGATATTGCAGATCTCAAGACTTTGTGGACAATCCTGGCAGACTTCTTAGGAGAAAACTCCAGCAGCTGAAGCGCCATGCCTACATCCTTTCCCCTAATTGCGTTCACAATTGAACGGACCTTTCGAGGAGAAATCCTTACATTTCTAGCAACAGCTCGCGCATCCAACTTCGGCGCGTTCTTCTCCTGTTCCTTCCTTTGCTTATGGAGTACTGAACGCTTTGCCCTTCTTCGTTCATCAGTCATCTAATATCCTCCTACCTCAGCTCTCCGCGCTTGGCTCTCTTATCTGCGTGTCCACCGAATCTTCTTGTCGGGGAGAACTCACCCAATCTATGACCAATCATGTTTTCCGTGATATATACCGGTATATGCTTCATCCCATTGTAGACTGCTATTGTATGACCAATCATCTCAGGTACGATCATGGAGGCCCTGCTCCAGGTCTTAATCGGCCTCTTCTCTCCCTTCTCGTTCAGCTCCTTGACCCTTTTCAGAAGCTTCGGATGAATATAGGGACCTTTCTTTTTGGATCTTGACATTCAAATACCTCCTATATCAGCCTTTTTTTCTTCGCTTCACTATGAGCCTGTCTGAGGACTTTCCGGGTTTCCTCGTCTTGTATCCTTTTGCCGGCATTCCCCAAGGGCTCTGTGGAAGATGACCTTTGGATTTTCCTTCGCCGCCACCCATAGGATGATCGACGGGATTCATGGTCATTCCTCGCACTGTCGGTCTTATTCCAAGCCATCTCTTTCTTCCGGCTTTGCCGTGGATCTCGTTTGAGTGTTCTTCGTTTCCAACCATGCCAAGTGTTGCAGTACACTTCACACTTACGCGTCGCAGTTCGCCAGAAGGCATTCTCAGAAGAGCATATCTTCCTTCCTTTGCCATAAGCTGGGCGTAAGCTCCTGCAGATCTTGCAATCTGTCCACCCTTTCCGGGGATGAACTCGATGTTGTGCACGATCGATCCGACAGGTATCCTTTCAAGAGGCAACGAGTTCCCAACTGATATTTCTGCAGTCTCTCCACTTGATACAGAGTCGCTCACCTTCAGGCCCTTTGGCGCAAGAATATATCTACGTTCTCCGTCAGCATACATAAGTAGTGCTATTCTTGCGGTCCTGTTTGGATCATATTCAATTGCTACAACTCTGGACGGAATGTCTGTCTTGTCTCTTCTGAAATCGATTATTCTATAACGTCTCTTGTGTCTACCACCCTGGTGTCTTACGGTAATACGCCCCTGATTATTTCGGCCGGAACCTCTCTTAAGGGGTCTCAGAAGATTCTTTTCCGGATTCTCTTTCGTGACCTCCCCAAAATCTGGAAGAAGCATGCTTCTTCTGCTGTGTGTTACGGGTTTATAGTCTCTGAGACTCATAATCATTGCACCTCACTTTAATGCTGACCTTCGAGTTCCTTGATCCTGTATCCCTTTATCAGAGAGACTACAGCTTTCTTCCAGGTTCGAGTCTTCCCTGTGTAGAGTCCTCTTCGCTTGGGTTTTCCCTTTACGTTAACAACATTCACGCTCTCGACCTTGACCTTGAACAGGTTTTCTATAGTCTCTTTGATGACGTACTTGTTTGCATTTTTGTGGACCTCGAAAACATACTTTCCTTCTTCGTCACCAGCCAGAGACTTCTCCGTGACTATGGGTCTTACAATAACATCACTTGGAGGCAGTTTCTCGCTTCTCATCCGAGCACCTCCTCTATCCTCTGAACAACATCAGCAGTAGTCACAAGCCTGTCGTGGTTCAAAATATCGAATACGTTAAGACCGTCGATACCAGGAGTTTCGGTATTTCCGTTCCCGGCTCTAAGTACTTTTACTTTCTTGAGATTCTTTCCTGAGCGTCTGACTCCTTCGTATTTGTCGTTTTCAGCGGGCACTACGATAAGGATCTTCTCACCAGATTCAATCCCAAGGTTTGTCAGAATCTCAGTCAGTTTTCGGGTTTTCGGTTCATCAATCTTGAAGTCGTCTACCACGATCATTGCATTCTCCGCACATCTTATACTCAATGCAGATTTCAAGGCAAGTCTCTTCATCTTCTTGTTTAATCTGTAGGACCAGTCTTTGGGTCTGGGCCCGTGAGCAACTCCACCATGTCTCCAGATCGGGTTTCTGCTCGTTCCAAATCTGGCGCGTCCAGTGTGCTTCTGTGCCCAGGGCTTACGTCCTCCCCCTCTTACTTCCGATCGTGTTTTGGTCGAAGCGGTACCCGCTCTGCGATTGGCAAGCTGCATATGAACATATCTAAACATAACATCGTAATTTGGCTCCACACCAAAGACCGTATCCATCAATTCGATCGTACCAACTTGTTTACCGTCAGTATTCTTTAACTCCAACTGAGGCATCATCAACTCCTCCTTCCACAGCCGCCATCACGGTCTTCTGCTGCTTTTGACGACCACAAGGCTTCCTCTTGCTCCGGGAACTGGTCCATTTATTGCTATAAGACCATTCTCTGCGTCAACTCTTATCACTTTCAGATTCTGAACAGTCATTCGCACACCGCCGTATCTTCCGGGCATCTTCTTGCCTTTGAAGATCTTCGCAGGGTCGGTGCCCGCTCCCATAGATCCCATCTCTCTGTGGAATTTGGAACCTCTTGTGGCTTCGCCTCCTCTGAAATTCCACCTTTTCATAACTCCAGAAAAGCCTTTCCCTTTTGAAATGCTTGTAACATCAACGATCTCTCCATCAGCGAAGATACCAACATCGATAACATCACCGACCTTATAATCAGTCACGTTGCTCACTTTTATCTCTCTAAGAACTCTGTGCGGTTTCAGCTTTGCATGCTCAAACCTCTGATAAATGGGTTTACTCAGCACTTTCCGTGCTCGTTCTTTGGTAAGCTCTTCGAATCCCAGCTGCAGTGCATCGTACTCGCCTTCTTCTGCAGATTTCTTCTGTACCACAGTGCAAGGCCCTGCCTTTATTACTGTTACTCCGAAGGCTCTCCCGTCCTGGTAAATCCTGGTCATTCCAAGTTTTCTTCCAATTATTCCCTTCACAAAAACACCTCCGAAGAACCGTTACAACTTGATCTCGACGTCGACGCCTGCAGGAAGATCTACTTTCATCAGCGAATCAATTGTCTTCGGCGTTGGTTCAAGAATCTCTATCAATCTCTTGTGAACAAGCTTCTCAAATTGCTCGCGCGCGTCTTTGTACTTATGCGGTGAAGTCAATACTGAATAGAGTGTTCGCTCCGTCGGCAGTGGCACCGGGCCTGAAACCTTGGCATTGGTAAGCTTCACAGCTTCTACGATCTTCTTCGCAGATGTATCCAGGAGTTTGTAATCGTATGCCTTAAGTCGGATTCTGATTTTCTGCTTGGCCATATATCCTGTGTTCCCTCCTTATGCACCAGAAGGGAGAAGAGACAAGACTCTTCTCCCCGCAAGATTTCACTCAATAATCTTGTCAACTACTCCGGCGCCGACTGTTCTTCCGCCTTCGCGGACAGCAAATCGCATTCCTCTTTCTATTGCAACCGGGTAAATCAGCTCAACGGTCATAACGACGTTGTCGCCAGGCATAACCATTTCGACTCCCTCAGGGAGATCGGCGATTTCACCAGTGACGTCTGCAGTTCTAATGTAGAACTGTGGTCTGTATCCTTTTCTGAAGGGGTTGTGGCGACCTCCCTCGTCCTTCTTTAGAACATAGACGTTTGCAGAGAACTTCTTGTGAGGAGTGATTGACTTGGGTTTGGCGAGAATCTGTCCTCTCTTTACTTCGTCTTTGCCGACACCCCTGAGAAGACATCCTACGTTGTCTCCAGCCATTCCTTCATCAAGAAGCTTCCGGAACATCTCAACACCGGTAACAACTGTCTTTCTTGTATCGTAGGAAAGTCCAATGATCTCGACTTCATCTCCCACATGAACGCCGCCTCTTTCGATTCTGCCTGTAACGACAGTCCCTCTACCTGTGATGGTGAAAATATCCTCAATCGGCATAAGGAAAGGCTTATCGGTTTCTCTTTCTGGTTCGGGGATATGCTCATCAACTGCTTCCATGAGTTCGGCTATCGGTTTGAATAATTCATCTTCAGGATCATCCGCTTCCAGTGCTTTCAGGGCTGAGCCCTTGACAATCGGGGTCTCATCTCCGGGAAACTCATACTTATTGAGAAGGTCACGAACCTCTTCCTCAACAAGCTCAACAAGCTCTTCATCATCAACCATATCGGTCTTGTTCAAGAAGACCACCATTGCGGGAACGTTGACCTGCCTTGCCAGCAAGACGTGTTCTCTTGTCTGAGGCATAACACCGTCAGTTGCCGCAACTACAAGAATTGCTCCGTCCATCTGTGCAGCTCCAGTGATCATGTTCTTGATGTAGTCTGCGTGACCAGGACAGTCGATATGTGCGTAGTGTCTCTTTTCAGTCTGGTACTCGACGTGTGTGACGTTGATAGTTATGCCTCTTGTTTTCTCTTCAGGAGCCTTGTCGATGGAATCGAAAGGTGTGAAATCAGCAAGACCTTTGCTGTGAAGGTACTTGGTGATTGCTGCTGTCAACGTCGTCTTACCATGGTCGATATGACCGATGGTCCCAATGTTCAGATGTGGTTTTGTTCGATCGAATTTCTCTTTTGCCATTCTTGTCCCTCCTTCATTTCTTTGTACGGGATTTATAAGCCCAATAGTCTGGTTGAAACCTTCTCTGGAACAACACTATTATGTGAGAACTGAATTATGTGAACCGCACGTCCCTGCGAAAGTGAACGCACTACGGTAGCATAGCCAAATAATTCTGACAAAGGCACAAATGCCTTGATCACCTTCAGATCACCACGACTATCAAAACCTTCGATCTTGGACCTTCTCGAATTCAGGTCAGCGATAATATCTCCCATGTACTCTTCGGGAGTTGTGATCTCAACGTGCATTATTGGTTCTAGCAGGACTGGTTTTGCCTTCCTAACAGCGTCCTTGAATGCCATCGAACCTGCAATATTGAACGCTATCTCAGAAGAGTCCACGTCATGATACGATCCATCGAGCAATGTGGCCTTTATCCTGACCATCGGGTACCCCGCGAGGGTACCGGAATCCATGGCCTGTCTTATTCCTGCAGAAATCGCCGGAATATATTCCTTGGGAATGACACCCCCACTTGTCGAATCCTCGAAAACAAAGTTACCTTCCTCTGCATCAGCCAAAGGTTCAACTCTCAGGACAACATGACCGTACTGCCCTCTGCCGCCAGTCTGTCTAATATGCTTTCCTACGCCTTCCGCAGACTGACTTATCGTCTCTCTGTAGGCTACCTGAGGATTACCAACTCTCAGGTTAACACCAAACTCCCTTCGCATCCTTTCAACAACAATCTCAAGGTGTAATTCTCCCATTCCAGACAACACTGTTTCTCCTGATTCAGGGTCGGAGCTCACCTTCAACGATGGGTCTTCATCTGAAAGAGCCTGGAGGGCTTTGGAGAGCTTGTCCAGATCATCCTTTGTTCCTGGCTCTACAGCAATAGAAATAACAGGTTCGGGAAACTCAATCTTCTCAAGAAGAATCTCTTTGTTTCCGGATAGTATAGTCTCCCCGGTAGTAGTGTTTCTGAGTCCTACAACAGCGACAATGTCGCCTGCTCTTATGTAGTCAACTTCCTCACGTTTGTCTGCATGCATGAAGATCAACCTGGAGACACGTTCTTTGATTCTCTTGTTGATGTTCATGACGTAGTTCCCTTTGGTAAGTCTACCTGAATAGACTCTTATGAAGGTAAGTTTCCCCACAAACGGATCAACCATGATCTTGAATGCAAGACCAATGAAATCGTCCTCTTCAAAAAGACTTACGGGAACCTGGTTCCCTGTGTTTGGGTCAAGTCCATGAACAGGTGGGACTTCCGTTGGGGCAGGAAGATACTCAACAATGGCGTCCAGCAGTGGCTGAATCCCCCTGTTCTTGAAGGCAGATCCACAGAGCACAGGAACAATCTTGTTGGCAAGCGTTGATTTCCTTATTGCCCTTTTGACACGCTGAAAAGGTATCTCTTCACCTTCTATGTACATTTCCATCAGTTCTTCGTCGAATTCAGCAATGTGAGATATGAGGTCTTCTCTTGCTTCTTCAACGTCGTCAAGCATTTCATCAGGGATTTCGACAACTTTGACTTCAGTACCATCTTCACCAACCCAGGAAATCGCCCTCATCTCAATCAGATCAACGACTCCACGAAAATCACTCTCAGAACCTATTGGAAGTTGAATCGGAACAGGATTCGCCTTGAGCTTCTTCACCATGCTCGACACAGCTGCATGAAAATCTGCACCTGTCTTATCCATCTTGTTCATGAAGGCGATTCGGGGAACTCTATACTTGTCCGCCTGTCTCCACACAGTCTCCGATTGAGGTTCTACACCGGCCTGTGCATCGAATACTGCCACAGCCCCATCAAGCACTCTGAGAGAGCGTTCTACTTCTATGGTAAAGTCAACGTGCCCGGGCGTATCGATTATGTTGATTCTATGGTCCCTCCAAAAACACGTCGTGGCAGCAGATGTTATTGTTATTCCCCTTTCCTTTTCCTGATCCATCCAGTCCATCGTGGCAGTGCCCTCGTCAACATTCCCATACTTGTGCTTTTTTCCGGTATAGAAAAGTATACGCTCGGTCGTTGTGGTCTTACCGGCGTCGATATGGGCCATTATTCCTATGTTTCTTACTGCCTCCAACGGAACTGTTCTTTCTTTCATGATTTTTTTGGTCTACCCCTTTACTACCATCTGAAGTGTGCGTAAGCCTTACCGGCTTCCGCCATTCTATGAATATCTTCCTTCTTCTTTACAGCGATTCCAGAGTTGTTGTATGCATCGACTAGTTCCAGTGCAAGACACTCACTCGCAGGCTTCCCCTTCTTACCTCTCGCAGCTGCAACAATCCATCTCAAAGCAAGAGACATCGCTCTCTTTTCCGGAACTTCGAAAGGAATCTGATATGTTGATCCACCTACCCGTCTTGGCCGAACCTCTAGAAGAGGCTTAATATTTGACAAAGCTTTCTTGAAAGCATCCATAGGAGGTTGCTTGGTCCTTTGGGCAAGAATCTCCAAAGCTTCATATACTATGGACTCAGCTTTGCTCTTCTTTCCGCCAATCATCATTTTGTTTATGAGCTTTGTCACCACAAGATCATTATAGATGGGATCGGGATTGATCTCTCTCTTTTCTGCTCTACGTCTTCTCATTCAGGCCTACCTCCTACTTCTTTGGCCTCTTGGCACCATATCTGCTCCTTGACTGCTGCCTCTTCGACACTCCCTCAGCATCGAGGGTGCCGCGGATGATCTTATACCTGACTCCCGGAAGGTCTCTCACCCTTCCCCCCCGAACGAGAACAACCGAGTGCTCCTGAAGGTTATGCCCTTCTCCAGGAATATAGGCAGTGACTTCAGTACCATTAGAAAGACGTACTCTCGCAATCTTCCTAAGAGCAGAATTGGGTTTCTTTGGCGTCATTGTCGAAACCCTCACACACACACCGCGCTTCTGGGGATTGTTTTCCAGCGCCGGTGATTTCGATTTCTTCTTGAGTTGTTTCCTGCTATGTTTGATTAGCTGGTTAATTGTGGGCATTCGCTCTTTGTTCGCCTCCTTTCAGCAACAGCCAAAGCCTATTCTACAATGTCCCTTGAATACTGTCAATCTGAATATGAAGGCAAACGCTTCGAGGAATGAGGAGTTACAATATCTTTACTTCTGAAGTATTCGCTTGAAGGTCACAATTCGCCTGATCGTCCAGCCTCTTCGAGCATTCTCAGCACCCTTAAAAAAGCAACGAAACCGTTGTTCTTGCCTAGTTTATAGTCTTCGTCGATTTGCTGCAGATTGTCTATGATCAGAGGAATCAGGTCCCCTCGTATCTCATCGAGCAGACTCCTGTTCGTTTCTCTGGAGGAAGAGAACGAGTAACCCGTAATCCTTGCAACTCTGGCAGAACCTATCCCCGTGCTTCTCGAGATTTCCTGGATAGTTGACCATGCGAGGCTCTTATTATTTCCGTCCAGATGCTCATGAACAACTTTCATGTCAATCAGGAGTCCCCCGAGTATCGAACAGAAGATCGGAAAAGACTCTTCGCTATTCAAACTGGCCATCTCTTTCAGAGCAGTGTTTGGCTTTCCTCCTATCGCCAGATATGCCACATCGTCCAGTCGTGCAGTTTGATGATATGCACAGTACTTCATTACAAGTTCTTCGTTGATTGATGAACTCACGGCAGAGAGCTTCATCATTTCATTGTAGATTATAAATTCGTCATTGCCACACAAGTTAATGATTCTCTCCGTTCCTTCACTACTAATCTTCAACTTCAGCTCATCAGCGATTCTTTTCACATGTGTTTCCCAAGCTTTTGAATTCCACGGTTTGGGCTGATCAAGGGTCACACGCTTCGCTTCGTCAAGCTTCTCGTTTCTGCTTATCAAAAAGATGTTCCTATTGACTGCATGGTTCACAATCAAATGAGCAGCATCCTTGCGATCTGACTTTTTCCAGTTGTCCAGATCTGTTATGACGATGGCCTCTTCATCGAACATTGAAACACTCGCAAGGGCATTCCTCAGGCCTTCAATACCTTCATTTGAACTGATTCGAACCTTTGTCTTCGGTTCCGAAGATGAAATGAAGAACTCATTAAGAAGCTGGCTGGTTCCGTCAAGAAGGAAGATCATATTAATCTATCATCTCTGAAGAGAGCCACACTTCGAGTCGGTCGCCCACTGATTCACCAGGTGCTGGATCCTGATCCACCACAAATCCTGTCCCGTGAATAAGAATATCTGAGATTTCATACAGATCCGCTATCTCAAAAACATCCCTCATTGAGTATCCATACATGTCAGGAACCTTCCAGAAATAGAGACCTTGCGAGATGCTTTTCTGCTCATCGACCTGGTACATTCGTCTCACAATATCTCTGAAGATAGGCCCGGCTACCGTTCCGCCATAGTATTCTCCCGCCTTAGGAGTGTCAACCATTATCATCAGGGAGTACTTCGGATCCTCAACAGGAAAGAATCCCCAGAAAAGTGCATAGTAGTCTGTATCACTGTACCCACCAACCGCAGCTTTTTGTGCCGTGCCTGTCTTTCCAGCAATTCTTATACCATCGACCCTTGCCCTGGTACCAGTACCATAATTAACAACGTCTTCAAGTATGGGGATCAGGGTTTCGACAACATGTTCAGAAAAGAGAACTGACTCGACAGCAGGCGCAACGGGTCTTATGTCGGTACCATAACCAAGGGCATTGACAAACGAAGGAACAAAGAGTCTACCGCCCGATGCAAAGACGTTCAATGCACGAGACATTTGGAAAATATTAACTCCAACACCTTGTCCAATAACAAACTGATACGGAGAGATCAATGACCAATGGTTAACCTGTGCGAATAGACCTTCCGTTTCTCCTGGAAGATCAACGCCAGTTATTCTTCCCAGACCAAGCTTTTCAAGCTCTGCCCTCATTGCATTTCTGCCCAGATTATCGAGTATGGCCTGACCAATCTGAACAGTTGCGACGTTGCACGACTCAACAAGCGCTTGAGAGAACGAGATGTCGTCATGTCTTTGACCTTCTACGTCTCTCATCACGATATCAAGACCAGGTACGGGCTGTATTCTTCCTTCACAATAGAATTCGTAGTCGACTTCAACCGACCCTGTCTCAAGGGCAAGAGCATATATCAGAGGTTTGATTGACGATCCTGGCTCAAAGACACCTAACAGTCCGAGATCCCAATCATACGACCCAGCATAAGCCACAATCTTCCCGGTCGAGCTCTCCAAAAGAATCGCCAGAGCTCCGTCTGCATCGTTACGTTGTGTGGCTTTTTGAATCTCTTCATGGAGTATCATCTGATACCTCATATCGATGGAGAGGTAGATATCATCTCCATTAACAGGTTCAATTCTTTCAGAACCGGTTATGGTTCTTCGTATCACTCCATCAGCTTTCCCCCTGAGATGCTCATCATATGTCTTCTCAATTCCGCTGACCGGGTCTCCTCCGCCATCAAGAGAACCAATGATTCTCCCCAAACCATATTCACGGTAAGAGAGCCTCTGAATTGCCATTTCATTGGACACGTACTTCCTCATTGAGGGGATGACCAGTTCATTCAGTTCTTCCAATGTGGGTTTTGATCCTAGAAGGAGATAGTACCTGCCTGAGTGAAGGTAATCGTAGAGTTGGTCTTTAGGTATACTGAAGTTCTCTTCTATTGCTTGGAATACTGTTTCAACCTCTTTGTCATTAGCATTGCGACGAAGAAACTCAAAGTCAAGCCATGCTTGATAAACGAGTATATCGCTAGATATTACTCTACCGCTTGCGTCATAGATTGTCCCGCGCATAGCCGGTATTCGATTTGCCCTAACTACGGTTGGAACATTTGCCTCAACAAAGAGGGAGTAGTAAAATATCCTGGCAACGAATAAGGCCGTTAGGAGGACTATCAGCGCATAGATAAGGAATATTCGTCGGGCCAGGTTCTGGATCACTCCTATTCAGTCTTAACTGAGCTTCTTGCACCCAGTACAGTCTGCAAATAAGAAATCTCTCTCGACATATCTTGGATACGCGACAACATAACCGAGAAACTCTGTTCCTTTTGCTTGGTCAATTCGTTAATCTTGTCCGCTTCATTACCAAAATAGAATGGTAGAAACACCATTACCACCAGCAGAAGCACAATGACAACAGTCTCGACGGCCATTAACAGACCGCTCCTGCTTTTCGACTGAGTAATCTCTTTGCCTGAAAATCTCAGTTCCTTCCGCTTCACTGAGATAACCATGATGTGTTACCCCCTTGCAATCCGCTCCGCTGCCCTCAGTTTCGCACTTCTTGACCGAGGATTTGAAATAAGCTCTCTCTCAGACGGTACTACAGGCTTCTTCGTCAGTATCTTTAGCTCTGAGTCCTTCATTTCCCTGAACTTGTTCTTTACTGCCCGATCCTCGAGAGAATGAAAGGAAATCACTACCAGTCTCCCGCCATCTTTGATATAGTCTGGCATTCTTACCAAAGATCTTTCAAGCGTATCAATTTCCTTGTTGACCTCAATCCTGATAGCTTGAAAAACCCTTGTTGCAAAATGCCGTCTTCTTTTCCGGATCTCCTCTGGGGGTAGTGCATTACGCACTGCACTGACCAGATCTCCTGTTGTTAACAAGGGTCTTCTCCGGACAATATGACGAGAGATCCTCCTCGCAAATCTCTTTTCATCTCCGAGCTCGAAAATGACTCTTGCAAGCTCACTCTCAGAATATCTGTTGACTATCGTCTCCGCTGTGATTGGGTTCCGAGAACTCATTCGCATATCAAGTGGCTCATCCTTTTCATACGAAAACCCACGACCATCACCTTTGAGCTGCAAGGTAGAGACTCCTAAATCGAGGAGAATACCGCTTACCTTTTCAATATCCAAAGACCTTAGAACAGAATCAAAGTCCGCATACGATGCCTCGAATAACTCCACTGAATCGCTGTAAGCTCTGAGATTGCTCTCCGCTAGTCGTATTGCTTCTCTATCTAGATCAAGGCCTATCACTCTGCATCTTCCTTCTGTGGCCTCGAGAATTGCAAGGGTATGATTTCCTTCGCCTAATGTTCCGTCAATGTATATACCATTTTTCTTTGGCAACAAATAATGGAGCGCTTCGTGGACCATGACGCTCCTGTGGTGTTCACAGCATTTATTGTTCAATTACGATCCACTCCGCTGTTTGTATATTAGCATTTTGCCGTGTGCAATGTCAAACACAATTCCCGATCTATTCTGATTCGATGCGGGCAAACATAAGCAGCTCGCGTTCAATAAAGTCATCAATTTCCCCATCCATTACAGCTTCAACGTTTCCGGTCTCTTCGCTTGTTCTGTGATCCTTTACCATGGTATAGGGTTGAAACACATAAGACCTGATTTGACTCCCCCAGGAGATGTCTTTCTGCTCACCCATCAGTTTAAGCTTTTCTTGCCTTTTTTTCTCGATTTCTATCTGCAGGAGTCTGGCCTTCAGCATATTCATAGCAGTTGTCTTGTTCTGATGCTGTGACCTGCTGTTCTGACATGTTACCACTATCCCCGTGGGGAAGTGTGTTATCCTTATCGCTGACTCTGTCCTGTTAACGTGTTGACCCCCTGCTCCTCCAGCCCTGTAAGTGTCTATGCGCAGTTCTTCCGTCGGTATATCAATGTCTATATCGTTATCAGTCTCAGGAAAGACAGTCACAGATGCGAAAGATGTATGGCGTCGATGATTTGAGTCAAATGGGGAGATACGAACGAGTCGGTGGACACCTGTCTCATACTTGAGCATTCCGTAAGCAAAGGGACCCCTGATATTGATCGTCGCACTCTTGATACCTGCTTCTTCTCCTGGATTCTCTTCGACATAGTTTACCTTGTAACCCTTCTTCTCTGCCCAGCGTTCATACATCCTCAGAAGCATGGAGGCCCAATCCTGTGATTCCGTGCCTCCAGCGCCCGGGTGAACAGAAAGATAGGCGTTTTTTGCATCATACTTCCCAGAAAGAAGCGTATTCAGTTCAAGATCTCGGATCTTTGCCTCAGCTTCACGAACCAAATCTTCAAGGCTGCCGGCAAATGTTTCATCCTCCTCACTGAGCTCCACAGCGGCATCCAGATCGTCTATAGTCTTCCTGATATTCTCGAGCGTTGCAAGTCTCTCTCTTATGTATTGCGCCTCCTGGCCTAATCTCGTGGCGCGTTCCTGATCATTCCAAACAGATGGGGAAGCCATCTCTTTCTCCGCGCTTTCCAAAGCAGCCCTGAGGCTGGAAATATCCGTCATATCTTCGATTGCTTCAAACTTCCTTTTCACTTCATTTATTCGTGTGTTTATCTCGTAACTCTGCATCACAACTCTACCTCTTTACTTTGAAGCGCCTCTTCCTCGCAGCAGAGACCTTCTTTTCTTGCTTCTTCTCCTTCTCGCGGGGCTGAGCGAATTCGGAATGGACGAAACTCAGATTACTTAACTCTTTTGATGCCTCTTCTCGAGCTCTTTCGCTGTCAACTCTTACCATTCTACACAGAACACTGATCACATCATCGTAGAGGGAATCTACAGTGTTTTCAAACAACATGTAGGACTCTCTCTTGAATTCCAGTACCGGATCCTTCTGGCCATATGCCCTCAAACCCACTGAGTCTTTAAGGTGCTCGATTGACTCCAGATGTCGTCTCCATCGCTCATCAATCATCCTCAACATGAGGTATTTCATCACGGTCGGAAATTCTTCACCAAAGGCAGCCTTCTTCTGCTCGTATATTCCCTTCAGGGCATCCAGGACGTCTTCTCGCAGTACTGCAACTGCCTGCTGATGGTTGATTGACTCGAGAGCAGCCTCAGGCAGAAAACCGAATATGGACCGTAACTGGTCAGCATCCTCAACTCTTTCGAGGCCAGAAAGCCTTCTATCCACCACATCATCGATCATCTCTTCCAGATGTGAGTCCAGATCCTCACCTTTCAGCAGCCAGTTGCGATGGGCGTATATCGCACTACGCTGTTGATCCATAACGGAGTCAAGCTCATAGAGTCTCTTTCTAATGGCAAAGTGAATTCCTTCGATCTTCTTCTGAGCTGAACTAATGACCCGGCTAAGCAGCGGATGCTCAATAGGTTCTCCGGGCTTCATTCTTAACGTAGTCATTATTCCCTGCAGTTTCTCTCCCCCGAAAAGCCTTACCAGCTCATCCTCGAGAGACAAGAAGAACCTTGATTCTCCCGGGTCTCCTTGCCTACCAGAACGACCCACCAGCTGATTATCTATTCTTCTACTCTCATGTCTCTCCGTACCGAGAACATAGAGCCCGCCCAACTCCACAACATCTTCGCCGAGCTTTATGTCGGTTCCTCTTCCAGCCATATTCGTGGCTATCGTAATTGTCTTCTTCTGTCCAGCGTTAGCAACTATCTCTGCTTCTCGTTCATGATGCTTCGCATTCAAAACTTCGTGAGGAATTCCCTTCCTTTGAAGCATGTCACTCAGTAATTCACTCTTTTCGATGGAAGTCGTTCCAACGAGCACTGGTTGACCTTTCTCATAACGTTCCGTCAGTTCTTCCACAATAGCGTTGTATTTCTCCTCGGCTGTTCTGTAAATCAAATCATCCCTGTCCTGCCGTATAACAGGTTCATTGGTAGGAATAACTGCAACCTCTGCATCGTAAATCGATATGAATTCAGATTCTTCGGTAGCCGCTGTCCCCGTCATCCCAGAGATCTTGTCATACAGCTTGAAGTAGTTCTGGAAAGTTATCGTAGCGTAGGTAATCGTCTCTTCCTTTATCTTCACGTTTTCTTTGGCTTCTATAGCCTGATGAAGTCCCTCGCTGTAACGTCTGCCGGGCAAAAGTCTGCCTGTAAACTCATCAACAATGACGATTTCTCCCTCATTTGTCACAACGTAATCATCGTCTTTTCTGTAAAGATTCACTGCCTTAAGTGCATTCAGCAAATGAAAAAGCTGCTGATAGTGAGCAGGATCATAGAGGTTGTCTATGCCAAGAATGCTTTCGGCCTTCTCTATTCCTTCCTCTGTGAGTGTTACAGTTCTGTCTTTCTCGTTAACGATATAATCCTTTTCTCTCTGAAAGCGTTTCGCATAGAATGCAAATTGCTTATACATAGAGGAAGAGGCTTCCGAAGGACCAGAGATTATCAGGGGCGTCCTTGCTTCATCAATCAGAATGCTGTCAGCCTCATCGACAATCACGAAGTTGTGTCCTCTCTGAACTTTATCTTTGAGGGAGTAAACCAGATTATCTCGAAGATAATCGAATCCAAATTCATTCGCTGTTCCGTAGGTTATATCAGCTTCATATGCAGGTTTTCTTTCGCTCGGCGACATACCTGCTTGAATGTATCCAACAGATAGCCCCATGTACTCGTACACCGGACCCATCCAGTCGGCATCTCTTCGAGCAAGATAATCATTAACTGTTGCAAGATGTGTTCCTTTACCAGTTAGAGCATTCAAATACATCGGCATAGTGGCAGCAAGCGTTTTACCTTCACCGGTCTTCATCTCAGCAATCTTACCCTTGTGAAGGCACATTGCACCGATGAGCTGAACATCAAAAGGACGCATTCCTACTGTTCTTCTTGCAGCTTCTCTCACAAGAGCAAATGCTTCAACAAGAATGTCATCAAACGTTTCTCCATTCTCAAGTCTTCGTTTGAATTCACTGGTTTTGTTGATGAAGTCGTCTTCAGAGTAATCCCTAATGGTCGGCTCAAGTTGATTACACTTCTCAACTATTCTTCTGTAGCTCTTTACCAGCCTCTTGTTTTTGTCAAACAGCTTCTTGAACATAGCTTACACCTCTAAAAGACTCTTATCGTGTGGAGCATTCTTCCTTCGCGATCGACCTTCTGCTGATAAAGCATGCCACTTTCAACACTCGAGTCAATCAGCGATCTGAATATGTTTCTCGCATCAATGTAAGCCCTGATGATGTCTTCAGACCAACCCTTCTCCATTATTAGCTTATAGGTTTCGTTTTCAGATAATGGTCTTGCCCTATCTATCTTGCCAAGATAAACATCTGGCTGCAACACTGTGCAAACCACTGCGTTCTCGAGAAATAGGAAGAAGATCGTGTTGAAATCGTCTTCCAACAAATACACCGGAATCTCTTTTTCATCTGGCAATCTCTCCCCACCAATACTCAGAAGCTTTTCTTCGAGAACCCCAGTACTATCATTAGAAATGGTGAAGACCACCGAAGCATCAGGCTCGCCGGAAAACAGGTTTCCATAGATCCTGACATTTCCCACGCTTCTTCTAGCTATTTCTACAATATAGTCAGCAAGATAGCTATATGGCTGGAGATCAAGTTCGAACCATCTAGAGAGTTCCCTCCTCAGAGTCTGAATGCTGCTTGAAGGGAAAAACACCATGTAGTCTCCAAATGCGCGCTCATCAACTTCCGATGTCTTGCATGTTGTCATGGATCGAAGTCTGTCCATCTCCGAGTCATCAAGAAACAGAATCTCCTGTTCTATATATGCATAAAGTGTGTTCTCCTGAGGCTTTACGTAGATCGATGAGTTCTGTATGGAATAAGTTGTTTCCAGTCCCATGTCAATACTGAATCTGTCGCTATCAAAATAACCAGTAATCCAGTAGTCCTTACTCGCAGATGCTACCTCCTGTCCTTTTCCCACTGTGTCAACAAGCCTCCGCTTCTGCCCCTCAAAGGCCGCCAGCGCACTATCAATCGAATCCATAGTTCCACCAAGGATCAGGTAACCAGAAGCAGGGTAAGCAAACAACACGCCACCCTCACTCCTCAGCTCAGAGACACTGTCTCCCTTCTGTGTGAAAACTCGCATGTTCAGAACAGCAGCGACAAGTCTCATTAATTCCGCTGAATCCTGTGTGCACCAGACTATGAAGATCTTTCTCCCCGAAATCTTCATTCTTTCCAAGAAGTAGAATGGATCGAGTGTGAGAAGATCCTGTATCCTCAAGTCAATCTCATCGCCAGCAAGAAGAATCTCCTGGTTAATGGATCTCTTTAGAAGCGTCATCTCGACTCCAGCGGAATAACCAGCAGCGTCAATAATACCGTAAAATGAACGTTCAGCGCCAAATCCAGAATCGCCGAGATATGTACTGAAGAAGCTGGTGTTCTGCTTCAAGTTCTGCAGAGCTGACTCTGTATTCCTCAGAAGGAGAAAGTATCCAATGTCTTCGGCAACAAAATCAAAAACACTGCCAGCAAAAAGAACACCGGTGAATAATGAAATCAGAATACAACAAAGAAATAACCTCACATTTACCCCCACTGATCCTCAGAATAGGAAGACCACATACTATGACTTAAAATGCTCAAACACTACTCTGTGAAGGAAAAGACCCTGAGCTGGCGCAGAACTCGGCAATGTTCTTCTGTCAGTGGATTCGACGAGATCTCGAACCTTCTCTGGTTCCAGATGTCCAACTCCAACTCTGACAAGAGTGCCAGTGATGTTTCTGACCATCCTCCTGAGGAATGACGCTCCCTCCACACGAATGAGCACGATGTCTCTTCTGATTCTTAGAACCCTAATCTCATAAACAGTCCTTACGGGATTTCTTTCGTCCTTGCCTGTTCGGAAGGCTGAGAAGTCGCGCTCCCCTAACAGGTACTTTGCACCTCTCCTCATGGCATCAAGATCCATTTCATATGGAAAATGCCATGTGTAACGTCGCAGGAATATGCTGGGTTCTTTACGATTCAGAATGTAGTAATGATAGATTCTCTTTCTTGCTGAAAACCTCGGACTGAAATCTTCAGGAACGCATACAACTCTTCTGACTAGAAGGTCCTCGGGAAGGTTCGCATTTAAAGCGTTCTTCATGGAGAAACCATCCAGTCTTGTCAAACATGAGCTAAAGGCAATAACCTGTCCCCATGCGTGAACACCAGTATCTGTCCTTCCTGCCCCCTCACTCTGAATATCGGTCTTATGGATGCGCCGCAAAGAGTCTTCAAAAACACCTTGAACAGTTCTTCTATCAGGCTGATTCTGGAAGCCGTAGAACTCCGTACCATCATATGCCACCACAGCTGCAAAGCGCTTATATCGTCTCTCTTGTTCGTTCATAATGCAACAGAGAAGCTACACATTTCTGTGAAAAGAAAGACGATTGCCGAAGAATCAGACGCGAGCTTTCTCAAATTCCCCGAATACGCTTGCCAGAGAATCTTGCTTACGAAGTTTTCCACGTACTTCATCAGAGCCTGCTGATAAGAATCTGAACAAGCAGCTCCCGAAATCTCGAGGTCCCTTGTCTTTCTATTGAGCCACTTGTTCAATGTGCCATCAGAGAAACTTAGTTTTCCCGCATCGTAATCACTTAGCATCCCGACGACCTCTTCGGTGATTTCCCTGAGAGAAGTCTTGCTGGCGAGAGTGTTTACAATGTCATAGTCAAAACAAGTCTCCACTGCATCGGGAAGATCGACAATGTATTTGAAGTACAGAAGGTTGTCCCTGCTGTGCTTTCTTTCGAAACAGATCTGCCGTAGTATACTACTTTCCATTCCGAATGCGCTCAGACACTTCCAGTGTTTCTTTTGCAAAAGCTCTTCAGCGTGATTCTGAGACCAGGTAGTCAGAAACCCGGTCTTTGTCCTGTTGTCGAAAATCGCCTTCTTCGGTGAGAAATAGTCATCCTCATCGAATATTATGTGAGCGTAGCATGGGTTCATTCAACCAACAATCCTTTCTACCTCGTCTTCGAGAAGATCCAGTTTTCTCTCTGCTACCTCTTTGCTTTCTCCACTGGCCATCAGGTAGAACTTGATCTTGGGTTCCGTCCCAGAAGGCCTGACAATGAGTTTCAGATCTCCCTCATAGATAGCTGAAACGACATTCGAAGCTGGCAACCCTTCGATACCTTCCAAATAATCAAGTGTCTTCTCAAGCTTGTTTTCACCGATGCTTCTTGGAGGATTATCTCTCATCCGCGCCATGATGTTCTCAATCTTCCTTATTCCCTCTATTCCGTCGTATTCTTTGCTCACCAATCTTTCAGAGTAGTAACCATATTGATCATAGAGCATCTCCAGGTACTCTGGTATAGAGAGTCCTTCGCTCTTGAGCTTTGAGTAGAGAAGTGTTATCAGGGCAGATGAGACAACTGCATCTTTGTCCCTCACGTGGGTTCCATATAGATAACCGTAGCTCTCCTCAAAACCAAAAATGAAGCTCCCTGAATTCGTTTTCTCTGATTCCTCAATCAATTCACCAATGAACTTGAAGCCAGTTAGCGTCTCCTTTACAGTAACACCATACTCACGTGCGATCGCGGCAGCCATATCCGACGATACAATAGTCTTGATGATAAAAGGATTGGGGGGTAATCTGGTGGACAATTCTCCAAGAAGGAATTCAGTAAGCATTATGCCTATCTGGTTTCCTGTGAGGAACACATACTCCTCGTCGGAACGAGCCATTATCCCCATACGGTCACAATCTGGATCGGTTGAAATGATCAGATCTGCGTTCTCAGGCTGCGCAAGCTCAAGCGCAAGAGCATAGGTGCTCCTGTCTTCTGGATTGGGATATGACACTGTTGGAAAATCACTATCGGGAATCGACTGCGATGGTTCCTCAATTACCACATGTCCAAGCTGTCTCAACACGTCTGGTACGAGGTACTTACCGGTTCCATGAAGCGGAGTATAGATCACCTTAACCTTTTCATCAATATCTCTGACTGCTCTGGCAAGATCAATGACAGTCTTTCTGTACGCCTCAACCAGATCGAGCGGAATTTTCCGAGCTTCTTCGCTCTTCTCCGGTAAGTCCATGAAAAAGTCGCTTTCCTTAACGAGCGCAGTAATTTCCTCTGCAATAGCAGGGACCGCTTGCGTCCCGTCACTTGTATATACCTTGAATCCGTTATACTCTTTTGGGTTATGACTTGCAGTGATGACCACTCCTCCGGAACAGCCCAGTTCCCTGACAGCATAGCTGAGAAGAGGAGTAGCTGCAGGAAAATCAAAGATGTGCACCGTAACTCCGGAAGCGGCAAAAACAGTTGCAGCTCGATTTTCAAATACTTCGGACTTATGGCGTGTATCATGTGCAATCGCAACTGAGGGAGCATGATACTTCTCGTTCATCCACCGGGCAAAACCGCGCGAAGCCCTCGTAATAGTATAGATGTTCATACGGTTCGTGCCCATTCCAATCTTTCCTCTCATACCACCTGTTCCGAACTCCAGATCCTGGAAAAACCTCTCTGTGACTTCCTCAGGCGAAAGATTCTTGAGCTCTTCTACAGCTTCATGAGATGATTTTTCTAACCATCTCTTGTATTCATTTCTTACCTCATCAGATGTTCTCATGCTACCACTTCCCAACTCCTTCAATATGATTCACTTCACCGTTGTCAAGCACCTCTATCACATCGAGCCTGTAAGACTCGTACTCATGATCAAGACTCTTTGTATACATGTTGGCTGCCATTTCGATCGACCTGAGCTTCTTCTCGTTGATCCTTAACCTTGGAGGGATAAAACCACTACCTCCCTTGACTTCCACAAAAACGAGAGTTCGTCTAAAAAGGGCGACTATGTCAATCTCTCCGAATTTGTATCTCACATTTCTATGCAGAATCTTGAACCCCTTGTCCTTTAGATAAGCACATGCTTTATCTTCAAAGATCGCTCCGATTGCCCTTTTATTCATCGCCCTTAATTGGAGGAAGTCTCAGGTATCGCTTTGAGATGTCAGGGAACATCTTAATAATCGACTCAGTATCAAAAAAATGCTCCGGAATCTCTTCTCTTGTTTCCATAGGTCTGGACACCGGGGAAACCATTTCTTCGATTCCTTCAACATCCACTTCGTCAAGAGACTGCATAAAATCGAGAATCCGGCGAATATCAGCAGTTAACTTCTCTCTTTCATCCTCAGCAAGGCTTATCATTGCAAGTCTTTCCAGTTTTCTTATAAGATCTTCATTTATATCAGGCTTCACTGCTTCTTCAGCTCAACTTCTCTGAGATACCTTCCCACATCTTCTGGCGGGACGGGATTTATGTAGAACCCTGAGCCCCACTCAAACCCCGCTACTCTGGTTAACCTTGGAACGATCTCCAGGTGCCAGTGATAGTACTGGTTCCCTTCCTCTCCGCTAATCCCCGTATGCAGCATGAAATTGTACGGAGGATTATCCAGTGCCGTGTATATTCTCAGGAGAACACTCTTTAGAATAGCAGCGAATCTGTCGATTTGATCAGCTTCAATGCTGCCGAAATTATACTGGTGTACTCTTGGGAGAATCCATGTCTCAAAAGGAAACCGTGAAGCGAACGGTGCGAAAGCCACAAAATCATCATTCTCCTCGACAATCCTGGTCCCTTCAAGACGTTCCTGGTTAGCCATGTCACAGAATATGCACCTATCTCTGAATGCAAAGTACTCCCTGCTGCCTTCGATTTCCTCCATTACCCTCTTTGGAACAATCGGGGTGGCTATGAGCTGTGAGTGAGAGTGTTCTAAAGAAGCTCCTGCATCCTTTCCGTGATTCTTAAAAATCAGCACATATCTAACTCTTGGATCCTTTTCAAGTGCCTTGTACCTTTCTCTGTATGCCCAAATCACTTCTTTGACCTGCTTATATGGAAGTGTTGCCAGATTCGCTTTGTGATCAGGCGTCTCAACAATCACCTCGTGAGTACCAAAACCCTTGATCACATCATACATGCCGTGTCCGAATTTGTCTGGTTCAGCTTCAGGATCAAGTGCTGGAAACTTGTTGGCTACAATCCTTACCCACCAACCTGGTGAATCCTTCTCAGTATCTGCTGGACGAAAAGCAAGGATCTCAGGGGGGGTGGTGTGCTCATTTCCATAGTCGAAAGGACAGAATGAACTGGAAGCCTCTTCCTTGGTTCCAACAAAGTCATGTGGGCGTTTTGCTCTCTCGGTGGCAATTATGACCCATCTCTTCATTATCGGGTCTTTCCTCAGCTCAGGCATTTTGAGATTTCTCCTTTCTCATATTCATCAAAGAATTGTAGAGGGTTATATACTCATCTGCTGACCTATTCCAGGAACAATCAGTTTCCATCGCGTTCTTTATGATAGTTCTCCAAATATCCTTTCTATCATAATAACTCACCGCTCTCTTAACAGCTTCAAGGAGGGCTCCTCCAGAATAATCCGTGAAGCCAAACCCATTACCTATCATCTGTTGCTCATCAAATTCCTTGACAGTATCTCTCAGACCTCCTGTATAACGGACGACGGGAATCGTCCCATAACGCATTGAAAACATCTGACCAAGTCCACAGGGTTCGTACAGAGAAGGCATCAAGAACATATCGGATCCTGCATATATTCTTTGTGCAAGATCCTGATCAAAGAGCAAGTTCACGGAAACCATATCAGGGCAACGCTTTGAGATACTCCTGAATACTGATTCAAAGTGATTGTCACCTGTGCCCAGAATGGCCACTTGCACACCATGAGCAACGATTTCGTTAATAACGTCAGACAATATGTCAAGTCCTTTCTGGTGAACCAACCTCGATATCAGCGATATTAGAGGTCTATCAGATACTTCCAGCTTCAGTTCTTGTTGAAGAGCACTCTTACATTTTGCTTTCCCATCAATATTGTTCACTGAGAAATTGTACGGCAGTCGTGTATCTGTCCTGGGATCGTATATATCGTAATCAATCCCGTTGAGCACGCCGAACAAATCGCCCTTCCTGAATCTCAAGACCTCATGCAGTCCCGCCCCGTATTCCTCTGTCTGAATCTCCTCGGCATAAGCCTTGCTAACCGTGTTCAGCAAATCAGCATAGATCAAACCTGACTTCAGAAAGTTGAATTTCCCATAGTGCAGTACACCTTCGTAAGTGAAAAAACGATCAGAGAGTCCCGACCTGTAGAAATAGTCGGGTGAATAGGCGCCCTGATATCCAAGATTGTGGATTGTGAGCAATGTTGCAGGAGCACTTTCGTCTAGATCCTCGAAATAAGGGGCTACCAGTGCTGTCTGCCAATCATTTATATGAACAACATCATATGACCTGCCCTGTGCAAATGACGTTACTGCATCACAGAAAGCCATTGCCTGAACGCCAAGGTCTCGCCCCCCGTAGATCTCGGTGGAATCGATGAGTTCTTCATTTCTCAGCAGGAAGATTCTAACGTCTGAACCGGGTAGTGTGCTTTCGAAGATATCAAAAACATAACCGCCTTCGACGCGCGTTGTGGACAATTCAAGCCCTGTCGAGATGATATCTTTATTTTCTATTCCAGGATGGTAAGGCATCACAAGTTCAATATCAACCCCCAGTTTTTTCAGGAACTTCGGGAGTGTACCAGCCACATCCGCAAGCCCTCCAACTTTCGCAAACGGATAGACCTCGTATGCTACGAACAAAACCTTCATTCTGCTCACTCCTTGTAGATAGGCAAGTCGTGTGAAAAAATCAGGACATCTACCTGTTCGCTCATTTCAAGAGTGACTTCTGCTGCTTGGTCACTTCTCATGCCTTTTCTCATTTCATGAAAGTGATACTGACGTTCACACAGATCGCCACAGATCAAAACTTTCCCCATGTTCTCGGTATAAACCACAAATGACTTATGCTCTCTTGAATGAAAGGGTGTATCATGGATCTCTACACAATCCCAAAGAAGTTTATTCTCGAAGACGTGGGTGCTCTTCCACCTGTTCAGGACCATTGTGTACATTGTCCCGATTATTGGTCCAAACTGACTGTAGTCTTTCGTCAGATACTCTCTTCCCAGGTGGACTGTCGAATTTGGAAAGAAAAGACTGTTGAAGGCATGATCCATGTGAAAATGTGTAAGCAGGATATCAGTAATATCGTTGACCCCAATATCCTTCTCATTAAGTGCTGTCTCAAGCCTCTTCATAGAAGAAAAACCGCCCGGATCAACCAGGACACTTCTCGTCTTGTCAGTAAGCAACACTGTTGTACTCGAAGGGGAGTCTATCACTCCTGGCACATAAACAGAGTTTCCTGGACATAGAATGTCAAGAACCAATCTCAGACGCCTCCAGCGAAAAACAGACTGATACCACCAACAATTATACAGTAGATGGATACAGCTCGCAGACCACCCTTCATTACTATTCTTTTCAGGAACCACAAACCGAAGAGTCCACTGACAAAAGCAAGCGCTGAGCCCAGAATCACAGGAACGGCTGGAAGCTGTGCGCGTCCCGCATCCAGAATACCAGCTGCAAGAATGATCGGAAGACTCATCAAGAAAGAAAAACGAACGGCTTCATCACGCCTTAATCCGATAATGAGCGCTCCGAATATAGTCATACCGCTTCTGGAAATACCCGGGAACAATGCAAGAGCCTGGAATAATCCTATAAGCAGGGCTGACCTGAAATCCATATCGAACAATATCCTCTGCCCTGAGAGCTTTTCAGAAAGCCATAGCACAGCGGCTGTTACGAATAACAGAGTCGCTGCAAGTCTTACTCCACTGAAATCGATGTAATCTTTAAAGAGCACCCCTGCAAGCCCGGCAGGAATTGTTGCTGCAACAAGCAGCAGTAGCAAACTCTTTGCTTGTTCCCTGTTCCCTTCTTTACAGAAGATTCCTTTGATGATCATTGCAATATCTCGTCGTGTAAATACCACTACCGCAAGCAGCGTTGCAAGATGAAGTATAGAGAAGAAGACCCTCAGCTGTTGCCCTTCGAGTTTGACACCAAAGAATGTCGAAACAATTGTCAGATGCCCCGATGAAGACACCGGAATAAACTCGGTCAAACCCTGTACTACACCCAGTAAAGCAGCCCTTACAGAGTCAAGCACTGAACCCTTCCTCCTCGGTAATTGACTCCAGTACTGCTGCGCTTCCTTCAAGAGCGCTAGCGATCTTTCCGATGTCTGTGTCAGAAGTCCTTACGATAACCCTTTTTCTGCTGTCTTCCTGGGTTGTTGTAACTATGGAAAGAATGTTTATCTCGCTTTCTGCGAGTGCGTCTACAACGCTCTTCAGTGATCCTGGAAGATCCTCAAGCAGCATCGAAATCCTGCATCCGCTTCTGTCCATCGCTGTAAACTCCATGAGAGCTTCCAGGATCTCATATACGGTTATCGCTCCGAGAACCCTTGAGCTATCATCAATTACCGGGAGGACAAAATCGCGACTTTCAATGAGCATTAGTACTGCATCCTCAATATAGTCATCAGCAAGACAAAAGTATGGAGACTCAACAACCAGTTCTTCGAGTTTCTTTGAACGGTTTTCTCCAGAAATGAGTTCAGCCGAAACAGTCCCTAGCAACTTGTCATTATCATCTACTACAATTATCGTGCTGAATCCCGGCGCCTCCTTTTCTCTCATGACCTTTCCCACGGTTTCGCTAGCTCGATAAACAGGGTAAGCTCTGTTGACCCATTTACTGACAATCATCAAATCGCCTCTCTTATGGGATATACGTCTGATATGATACAATAATTAGTTAAAGGCAATCAAGCAGTGAAGAAGGCGAATCTATGTACAGAGGATATGTTCGACTCCTTGATGTTACATCGAATCTGTTCACGATGTTTCGGTGGAACAACAAACCGACAATCATGAGAACCAATGAGGCAGAGAACGCTTTCGTTTCTTCACACTTTGCCATGTTGATGTCAGAGTTGTCCAAAGACTCTGGAATAGCCATAGAAGAAGAGAAGCTCTATGAGAGAATTGTACTGAAAGAGCTTCCAAAATGTGTGCTTTCTGACATTTCGGTGGACACCAAGAACCTTATTCGTGAACTGGCTCCGGTCAAGTGGGAACAGGTATATGAGACTGCTGTGGAAGAAATCCTTGGATATGTTCATAGTTCTCGACGAGAACAGTTCTCGGACTCCCTCTTTCGGGCAAGGGACGAATCAACTGAAGGGAGGATCATTGCAGCTGCTGACCTGATGTCAGCAAGGCTTGAAGCGGAGATCCACGCAAGATTCTTCCCAGATCATTTCTCACAGCCTATTCAGAGTCTCGCTGAAAGGACCAGTCACTTCTCTGATTTCACGCCTTACAGTCTCCTGAAACAGGCTACCTGGTTGGAGAGCTACGAAGCTTCTCTTCTGGTACTTTTGAGATCGGTCAGATGGAACAGAATAAATCGCAATGTCAAGACTACAGTAGCGGGTCATTCGTTCTACGTATCCATTATCGCTTTCGTTTTGGCCTGCATGGAGAACGATGCAGGCAATCATCTCAATATCATTGAAGTTACAAAGAGAGCTCTGCTGCACGACATATCGGAGAGCCTGACTGGCGACATAATTACTCCAACCAAGAAGAAGGTCACGGGCTTTGATGAAGTGATCTCGAAAGTTGAAGAGAAAATGCTCGACACAGAGCTGTTTTCTAAAATGCCAAAAGCACTTGTCCTGGCTCTCCGGGAAAGATCGCTGAATCCTTTTGCAGGAAATGAAGGTGAACTTGTCAGATGTGCAGACATGATGGCTGCTGTGATTGAGTGTCTTCTGGAGGGTCGAACCGGCAATTCACAGACTGAATTCAGAGTAGCTTTTGATTCACTACTTGATCAGCTGGGAAGATCTTCTTTTGAAAGCGTAAGGTATGTTGCCGACCTATTCAGATGGGGACTCAACTGGGCCGGTAAGCCATCCCCATGAAGAAGATTCGCATTCGTTGTACCGCTTTGAGAATGTCTTCTTCAGAAGCTGCATATGACAGTCGGATGTACCCTTCATAATTGAAGGCGCTTCCTGGAACGACTCCAACCCTGGCCTTTTCAAGTAAGGCCAAAGACAATTCAAGAGAGTTCTTGTATTCACTACCCAAGAAGCTCCGCACATCGACAAAGAAATAAAAGGCACCTTCTGGCATGGTAAATTCCAGCCCTATCTCGGAAAGACCCTCGGCCAGTAACTGCCTTCTCCTCATGAATGCATACTTCATTGAATCGTTGTTAACCGTTAGCGCACGAAGAGCGGCATACTGGGCTATTGTGTTCACGTTGGAACACAGATGATCCTGAATCCTGGCTACTGCCTTCGACAGCTGCGTCGGACCTGCCATATAGCCAACTCTCCAACCTGTCATTGCGTGAGACTTCGAAAAACCATTGACAACAACGGTCCTGTCTTTCATAAAAGGTTCAGAAGCAATGCTGTGATGATGCCCTTCAAAGATCAACCTCTCATAAACCTCATCAGACACCACAAAGAGATCATTCTCTATAGCAACTTCTGCAAGTTCCTTGAAGAAAGAGTGAGGATAAACGGTCCCGGTAGGATTGTTGGGAGAGTTTATGACTATTGCTCTTGTCTTTTGGGTGATTGCCTGCCTGATTGCGGAAACATCAGGAACAAATCTATTTCCATCTTGAGCTTGAACCAGAACAGGCTCACCACCATTCATTCGGATCTGAGCCTCGTAGCTTACCCAGCAAGGAGTTATCAGTATGACCTGATCGTTATCGTTCAGTGTAGCTTTGAAAATGCTGTAGAGAGCCTGTTTAACTCCATTCGTGACAACAATATCCTGGGAATCGTATTTCAGTCCATTGTCTTCAATGAGTTTCCTGGTGATTCCCTCTCTGAGCTCAACAATGCCACTGGAATCAGTATACTTGGTTCTGCCAGCATTCATTGCTTCTATTGCCGCGTTCACAATTTCCTCGGGAGTATTGAAGTCTGGTTCCCCTGCAGTGAGCTTCACTACATCCACTCCTGCTTTGATTAGTTCTAAGACCTTTTTGTTAAACTGCAGTGTCTGCGATGGTCTTATGGCATGAACACTTCGAGAAATATCCACCTCAAGCCCCCCATCAGATTTTGTTTAACGCTTCCAGCAAGACAAGCACAATATCATTGAAGCTATCTTTTCTACACATCCTGGCGCTTGCTTCCTTCTCTCTCTTACCCCCTGAGACAGATGAAGTAACAGCAAGGAATACTTCTGACAAACCATATTTCAGTCGTTCAAAGAATTCTACCCTGAAGCTCGGAAGAGATGATCTAACAGCAGCCACAGTCGCTTCCACCACGGCCATATACTTCTCGTCATCTTTGACATCAACAACAGAACTGCCTGAGAGACGTGTGCCTGAATCGTCTATGATCACGGTTATAGACATCTTTCTGGTATCAGTGCTGGTCTGGACAGAGACAAGGCTGAACCTTGAAATCTTATGACTCGCTTCGTGTTCAGAAGTCTCCAGCTCTGCATCATCGTCTTCCTCATAGTCTCTCGACTCTGTAGTTGAAGACAACTGAGCTACACTGACTATCTTTCGATCAATACGTGTGCCGGAAGCGGCAAATATGGCAGTCTCGATATCTCTTACGATCTGTTTTGCTGGCTTCTCCGCATCAGCGAGAACGTGAATCTCTCGTATTTCGTCATCTTCAGCCAGCACTTTTGCTCCCTGTATTCCGGGCAGTCTGTTGACAATGTTCTCAAGTGCGGTAACACTTTGCATAAATACCCCCCCTAACCGCCAATAAAAAAGACTAATGAAGCACGAAACGCTTCCCTTGCGAAAATGGAGTTACGTCATGTATATTCATTCTAGCACAATACACTAGGTCTTCTCCAAGACCTATTCTCTCCAGGTACGCACCGTGACTTGATTCTTTTTTGAGCATTCTCTCAATATCAAACTCGTAAGTGCTATACGTTGAATATGCTATTCTTGCAGCATCATCAATTCTGTATCCTTCGCACATCAACTCTTTGACAATCGAACCAGCACAGAACACATCTTCCAAACAAGGGACACCATCAGTTCCCGCACAGACGATTGTCGTTCCTTCGCCAGATTCAACGATGCTCCTTGCAACAAAACGGTAATTCAGAAGAGCCGCAAGATATACAACTCTGTTTCCCAGGAATCTCTTGATCGCTCTGGTCCCATTGCTGGTTGTCATCACGAGCTTCTTTCCCTTCACTTCGTTTTCAGTGAACTCACATGGCGAGTTCCCGAGATCAAACCCGTTGGGTTTCAGACCACGGCGTTCTCCAGCAATAAGGAGTTCGGAGTTCTCTCGTTTCATCCTGCGTGCTTCCTCGACAGACTCCACCACCTCCAACTGAGTCAAACCGTTAGCGAAGGCTGTCACTGCTGATGATGTCGCCCTGAGCACGTCAACTACTACCACGGTACTCTCGCAGGGTCCTCTAAGACTCCCTTCAAGGATTACATTGACTTTCACGCTCTCTCCCCCACATGATCCAGAACCTCGGAGAAATGTTCAAGCAGTCAAGCTTCCAGTATCCTCTGTCATGTAGTTCGGCAATGGCAAAACTACCGTTATCAAGCTCGATCTTGTAATAGTTGTTTGGCTCGCTTCCAAGAATCTTGCAGATTAGAACCTTGATCCACAAAGCATGAGAGACAATAACGATTGTCTCATTCTGATAGTGGCTTCTGGTGATGTTTGTGAAGGATGTGTATGCCCTCTTCTGCACAGCATTCAGTGACTCGGTCTTTTCTACTTCTGCCTCTGGTGTGTAAACCCATCGGTAAAAGGCCTTATAACAACCTCTCTTAATCTCGTCAAGAGTCATCCCATTCCAGAGGCCGAAATCGCATTCTCTCAGAGCCCTGTCTTCAATTGGTACAATCTGCAGTTCCTTTCCGAGAATTTCTGCGGTCTGTTTGGCCCTTCTCAGATCGCTCGTGTAGATTGTTGCACGACCATTAATAAGATCCCCAAGGGTCCTCGCAGTAGTGTTAACCTGTTCAATCCCTCTTTCGTTAAGGCAGATATCTTCCTGACCTTGCCATCTGCCTTCCGAGTTCCACTCTGTCTCTCCGTGCCTGACCAGGAATACTCTCATCTCTTGATAACCTCGATTCTATCCGGAGGAAGCTCCAGTACTCTTGCCCCCCTAACTGAAAGATGTCTATTCCCGATTTTGAGTCTGAGAGTATTGGATGATGAACACTTCTCGATGAGATCATCTGGCACAGGATGATTGTATGTCCTTACGACTTCGATCACCTCGTCTTCTTCCACAAGTTCCCTTTGTGAAGGTGTTCCCGAATGAAACACGACGAACCCGGATTCAGGGATTTTTCCGGACATTTCCGTCAGCGTCTTGCCGTCAGTGATGTACTGTTTTCCGTCCTTCACGAGCAGACAGAAAGGAGCGACTCCTGTGTCCAGGCAGGCCAATGCACGGGTTATTGTCGTGTCACACACATCTCTTTCGGGAACTGCCGCATCAAACTCGGTAACGTTAAAGCCTACAAGCATGTTCTCCATCAAAGCTTTCTCCCATTCGTGGTCAATCTCCGGTTCAGTCTTAACCTGTTCCTTGTATCCGAACAATTTCAGAACCGATCTGAGAGAAGGATCAACTCCGGCGAGAGCGCTTTTCATAAGTTTGAGCATCTGCTTGCGGGCTCCGTATTTATCTAGAAAGCCGATCCTGATAAGACTCTCCAGTTCCTTTGCATTGAATCTCCCTTTGTGTTTCATCACAAAAGCGTGAAATGACTCTTCCTGGGGCATTGAAGAGGCAATGTCTTCTGCCTTTCCCAGAGCAAGAAAGTCAGCCGGTAAGATCTTGATGACGTTTTCGTTAGTACTTTCACCTCTGGAACACAGTCTGAAAGACATGTTCATTGCCCTTGCTTCAGCAGCGGCTCGCGTCCTGGATTCGCGAGGCAACAGCGGCATCATCTGGGAGTAGAACACTCCTGGCTTCTTCGCTTTGCAGTAAGCCATCCAGTATGTCAGAAGTGCGTATCCGTAACTATGAGACTTGTTGAAAGTGTATTCAGCAAAACTGCGAGCATTTTCGACTATGGCTCGCGCTTCTTCTGATGAACAAGTTATCTTCTCTTCATCAATCAGTTTAAGCGCATCATTGAACATCTTTCTGTCCTTTTTCGATATTGCCCGTCTTAGAAACTCAGCTGCATTTGCGTCAAGTCCAAGATCTTCAACGAAGAGTCTGATTAACTGCTCCTGAAAGACAACCAGACCAAAAGTATCTTCTGTAGCTGCTGAAAAGGAATCATGACTGAGCAAGCCAGCTGCTCTCTTTGCTCTCATACTGATGAGTTCATTGGTTATACCTGAACGCAGAGGGCCTGGTCGATTCAAAGCAATTGTTAGAGCAATATCCTGAATATCGCGCGGCCGAACTTTGCGTACGATCCTAGTTGCCTCTTGCCTCTCCATCTGAAAGATCGCTGTAGTGAATCCCGACGACAGTACCTTATATGCCTGAACATCACTTGCAGGTTCCCTCCAGGGTGGAACTGAATTCAGCAGCTCTTTAAGCAGGCGAAGGTTCTTAAGCCCAAGAATATCAAGCTTCTGCCACCTAACCTTTTGCAAGGCGTTGATCCCCCAATAAGAGACGAGCATTCCTTCATGTTCCTTAACGGGGATCGCCTCTCTTAAGTCTTGTCCAGCAAGAATCACGCCAGCTGCATGGATGGAAACACCTGACCGAAACCCTTCAAGTGCCTTCGCCCAGTTCACCGCTCTCTGAAGATCAGATGAAATGTGATTTACAAGAGCTGTCTTTGCGGAGACCCCACCGCGGATGATCTCTGAAATCTGCCTTTCTGTGATGCCCATTCTCCTTCCGATACTTCTTAAGGCTGACTTGAAGGAGAAAGTCGTTTTGGTCTCCAGCAGAGCAACTTTGTTCGCTCCAAAGCGTTCTGATAACTCGCATATCATCTCTTTTCTGCTAGTGTCTTCAATGTCAATATCGATATCCGGGAAATCTTTCCTGTAGGAGTTCAGAAAGCGCTCGAAATACAGTCCATGCTTAACCGGATCAATATGGGTAATTCCCAGAGCCCACACGAGAAGAGAACCAACTGCCGATCCTCTGCCAGGACCTGTCCAGAAACCCTTCTCTTCAGCAATACGAATAATCGCCTCAGTCGTCGCAAAATAGTCACAGTAGCCTGCGCGAGCAACTACTGAAAGTTCTGTTTCCAGCCGCTGAATATAGTTAGCGTCTTCATGGAGGTTTTCTGACCGTAGTCTATTCATAGCCCTGTCTCGTAATTCTTCAACTGAAGATCTGACAGGGAAAACCTGAGCGGGAATACTTAGATGTTCAGCAGGAACTAATCCTGAAAGAACTTCGGAGATTTCGGGCGTGAGCATCCTGTCATACTCATCATTCGAAAGCAGTCTGTAATCAGCGTCTAAAGGTTCAAGACCACCTGCTTCCCTGTAAGCGTTCAGTAAGGTCTTTTCTCCGGAACTGCAGTATCTGGTTTCCCAAATAACTCCGCTTTCATCAATATTTTTCGGCGGTCCTTGCACTAAAACCATCTCTGAAGAGATATCATCAATTCCGTTCGAATACCTTATAAGATCTCTTAGTCCATCAGGTCCACTTGCCAGAATATAACGACTCTCTTCTCTCAGGCCAGGAACAACCTTCAATCCTCTGGAAACGAAAACCTCAAACCACTCCGGAAAAGAAGAGAGTGAAGAGTCTATGAGCACGCACCCATCGTAGCTTTCTTTCTTGAGCTGCACTATCAACTTCTCCGGAGTAATCAAAGACTCGAATGTGTCTTCCCCACTTATAACAAATGCGAATCTCAAGTCTCTTTTCTCTCCAGATCTGTCAGATTTGAAAGCACCACTCTCATATCTTCAGGTACACGAGATAAGATGCAAATACGATTTTGTGTAGAGGGGTGTGTGAAACAAAGCTTCATTGCGTGAAGCATCTGTCGTTTGACATCAAAAGCCTCGTCCTGACGGGCATTACCATACAGACGATCTCCCAACAAGGGAGAACCAAGGTGTTTGAAATGGACGCGAATCTGGTGAGTTCGCCCCGTTTCGGTTCTGACGAGAACAACAGAAGCAGAATTACCATATGATCGCAGTCTTCTAAACAGTGTACGCGCCGGCTTTCCGAAAGGATCAACCTTCATCTTCAGTCTATTGACTGGATGTCTTGCAATCGGAACATCAATCACCCCGTCGAGCGGCACTTTTCCTTTCACAATAGCCAGATACATCTTCGTGACTTCCCTGGCCTTGAATTGTTGTGATAAAGAAATATGAGCAGTTTCAGTCTTCGCAACTACCATGACGCCAGAAGTCTCCTTGTCAAGACGATGTACAATTCCAGGCCGATCCATATTATTCATTTCGTGAAATGCCTCGCAGTGTGCAAGAAGGGCGTTCACCAATGTTCCCGACTTTCTGCGTGGGACAGGGTGTACAATCATCCCGGCAGGCTTATCTACAACAATTACTTCCGAGTCTTCGAATAACACAGAGAGCGGAATATCTTCACTTTGAGGGAGTTCGGTTTGTACCAGACTATTCGGGATGTCGAAAGAGATGATGTCACCTAACTTAAGTCTATGAGAAGGTTTCTTGATGGTCTTGTTGACCCTTACCTTTCCCTCGCTGATAATCTTTTTCACCTGGGACCTGGAAAACCATGGCGGGCTCTTTTCTGTGACAAATTGATCAAGCCGCCAACCCCGCTCACGACTAGATACTGTGAGCTCGACGTTCACGCCTTTCTCTCCTGTAGTAAGCAATCAAAAGCAGTACTGCTCCAACCACCAAAAAACTGTCTGCAGCATTGAATATTGGCCAAAACGGGAGCTCAATGAAATCGACAACATGACCTAATCTCAGACGATCCACCAGATTACCGAACGCTCCACCTATGATCATCCCGACGAAGAACTCCTCTGCAGCACTGATCTGATATCTGAACCTGAAGACTGCTAGCAGAACCACGCCTATTATCATGAGCTGAATTCCGGCTATCAAGAAAGGGTCCAATCCTCTTAGAAGACCAAAACCTATGCCAGTATTATGAACATAACGCAGACCGAGCAGACTGCCAATTAGATCAATGCGCTCAAGATAGACCATTTGCTGCTCAACAATTGCTTTTGATACCTGGTCAGATATTAAAGCAACAAGCAGTGCTACTGACAACAATCAACACACCCCAGGCAATGCCACATAAGTCCTGAACTAGCCGATTCTTTCCATTATTGCTTCCAGTTCAGCATCATCCATCTCGAAGTTGGAGAATACCTCCTGTACGTCATCACAATCCTCAATGATACTCAGAAGCTTCAGCATTCTCTCAGCATCATTTCCTTCCACACTGATAGAGTTCTTTGGAATGTAGGTAAGCTCGTTCGTCACGGTGAATCCGTTTTCTTCAAGGATGCTTCTTGCACTGGATACTGATTCAGGCTCAGTGATTATCCTGACCATTTCATCGTCAGTCTTAATATCTTCTGCACCAGCTTCTATTACCATCAACTCGAACTCTTCCATTTCGGAAATCTCTGAAACCGGGACAGAAACTACTCCCTTCCTTTCAAACATCCAGGCAACGCTCCCGCTCTCTGCCATGTTGCCACCGTACTTAGAAAGGAGATGTCTGAGCTCTTGTGCAGTCCTGTTCTTGTTGTCTGTTAGTGCTCGAATAAGCATAGCAACGCCGCCAGGAGCATACCCTTCATATATAACCTCCACGAACGATTGTCCTTCAAGTTCACCTGCACCCTTCTTGATGGCCTTCTCCATCGTGTCCTTCGGCATGTTGACGGACTTCGCACGCTCAATAGCCGATTTCAAGCTATTGTTTGTATTTGGATCCGTGCCACCCTCTCTAGCTGCAACCATTAGCTCGCGGATTATCTTTGTGAACATCTTTGAGCGTTTGGCATCCTGTGCCGACTTTCTGTGTTTGATATTCGCCCATTTATTGTGACCTGACATTTTCTTTCCCTCCCAATCTATTCAGGATAAATGAAGTCGTTGTATTACCGAGCACGCCATCTTTGATAAAGGCATATACACCACATTCTTCTGGCCCGTCCGCCAGGATCATGATTCTCAGCCACTCCTGGTAGGGAACCAGGCAGTCGAAATGCTGCATGTATTTTACCACATAGTATTTGTTGAGCGCTGCAATAGAAACATTCTGAAACGCCTCTGAAACTGACAGAAGACGTTCACCTTTCTTTGTGCGTTTCCTGACCATCAATCCACCATCCGGCAGGTTTGCATGATAGTTCGTTTTTGGCAGAAACAGATGAAACTCGTATCCATCGATGAAGTCGCTGATAGAGTTACTGTCTTCGACCATCCACGCATCAAGAAGCTGAAGAGTTTGAACTCCCTGCTTTTTCAGTCTACTTAGCAGCTGCTGTTCCTTTTCTTCCGTTTCAACGAGAGCGTATACAGCCGCACTCGCAACAGATGTTGCAACAGCTGATGAATAGCTGATCTTTGGGTGGGGATGAAAACCTTCGCTGAACTTCATCGAAAGCCTGGCCCTTCTAAGCATTCTTTCAATTGCAGTAGCGGTCTCCTGATTAGAGAGAAATCTCAAGAGACCTCCTTTACAGAACCTCAAGACGTACTTCAAAATAGCCTCCAGTATAATCATCTTGATACTCAAACACCGTCTGTCCGTCAGACAGTGAAAGATTACCAGCGAGCAGTTATAATTGTATGCGATCATTCAGAGTTCTACAATGCCAGAGGCCGCGTAACTGATTGTTCTGTTCCACAAGTCAAAGAAACTGTTCGACTATGTCAGCATCGAAGGTGTTATAAAGGTATAACCAGATAGATTCTTTGGTGTAGCTTGTGGCATGGTCGTCAGATGTAGAGTGGTGTTGTTCCTTTATGTTTTCCCGATGGCATCCTGAGTTGCTCATTTCTTGAACATTCGTATTTTGATTATTCTGTTAATGGAGGAGATATAGTGGAGAAAAAACTCGTCGAACATGAAAAGAATGTTGAAACGTACGATTTCGTTTTCAGCCCGGAAGAAGTTGAAACTGCTGAAGAGTCTGTCATAGCACTGGTCAATATGAAGCAGACAATTCCCGGATTCAGAAAAGGAAAGGCCCCAAGAAGAATCATCGTCAATTACCTGGGGGAAAGCCTTGATGAACTAGTTCTGGAGAATCTTACTGAAGACCTCGAAGAAGCACTCAAGGACGAGGAAATCGTGATACCTGCCGTGATCGTCGATCAAAGAAGGACTGAAGACAAGGCAATATTCAGAGTTGACCTTCATCGCAGCCCGAAGATAGAGATGAAGGACTTCTCAGAGATGGAGTTATCTGTTCCTGAATCCTCCTCGGTAATAGAAAACTATGTGCAGGAGAGAATTGAAGAATTGAGAAATGAAAACGCAATACTTGATCCCAAAGATGGTCCCATCGAGTATGGCGATCATATAACTGTTGAATACTCAGTTGTGAAGGACGGTAAGACAATCGCGGACAAGAAGAGACAGGAAATCACGGTTGAGGAAGAGGATGATCGACCGATTGTAACCAGCGTTTTGGGAAGGAAGAAGGGAGACAAAGTCTCATTTGAGAGAACATTTGAAGGCTCTGACAATAAGTATGAATACTCAGTCACAGTGAGAGAGGTGCACAAGAAGATTCTTCCAGAAGTTGAAGACGAGTTTGCAAAAACCGTATCGCAAAATGCAAATACCCTTGAAGAGCTTAAAAGAGAACTGGAGAAGGAAGGAGAAACGGCCTATGAAGCATGGAAGAAGGACTTCTTCAGGCAACAGGTCAACCAGAAGATTGTCGAGTTCGCTGATCTGGAGATCTCCGATAAAACTCTTGACTACTATGTGAGGCGAGCTGTAGAGAACTCGAAAAAGGATAAGAGCTACAGCAGTTACCTGGAACAAGCCGGAAGCGAAAGTGATCTCCTTCTACAGTTTAAGGAGGGCGTACTCGAAGAATTGACAAGAAACCGGATCATCGACGAGATAGCAGAAAGTGAGAAGATTCAGGTTTCCGAAGAGGAGCTTCAACAGACGGCCCAACGTCTTGCACCCCAGTGGGGGATTTCTCCTGAAAGAGCAAAAGAGCTGATAAAGTCACGTGAAGATGTCAGAGAAGACTTCACCGACAGTATACGACGCTCGAAGGTCCTCGACCTGATAGCATCAAAGGCCAAGATCAAGGAACTCGATCATACGGCGGCCGAAGAACCTGAAGAGAATCAAAGCGATTCGTCCGGGAGTCTGGATTCTGAAGAGAATAAATGATTCTCTTGCAGCACTAAGGGGGTATATATGAAGAGATTAATCTATATCTTGGCTCCAGTTGTTGCCGGAAGTATCATTCTCTACTTCTTTGTTAAAGAAGTTTTTGCGGGAAACATAATCCTCCAACCTGTACTACTCAGGTTGGGTATTCTCGAAATTCGCTGGTATGGTGTGCTTATTGCAACAGGTGTTGTTCTTGCGTATCTGGTGGGAAGAAAACTTGCAATCAGAGAGGGGCTTTCCGAGGACCATCTGATAGAATGTGTTTTCTTGGGGGTCATATTCGGTATTATTGGAGCCCGTCTGTGGTTTGTTGCTTTTTCCTGGGAGCTATTCCGAGATGATCCTGGATCGGTGCTTCGTTTTTGGGAAGGCTTCTCTGGGCTTGCCATTCACGGAGCGATTTTCGGTGGTCTTGTCGCCATTTATCTCTACACAAAATTCAGAAAGCAGGCAAAGGCAAGTTTCCTGCAGGGAACCGATCTCTTTGTCTCGGTCCTTCCGATGGCTCAGGCGATTGGAAGATGGGGAAACTTCACTAATTACGAAGCCTATGGTGAACCCACAAATCTTCCGTGGAAAATGTTTGTCCCAAGAGCATATAGAATGCCCGGCTATGAGAGCTTCGAGTATTTCCACCCGACTTTTCTATATGAGAGCATGTGGAATATTTGTGTCTTCCTCGTTCTGATCTCTGTTATGACGCGCAGAAAGAGACATGGTATAGTTACCGGGCTATATATGATCCTCTATTCCATAGCGAGATATTTCATTGAACCGCTGAGACTCGATAGTCTCTACATTGGGGAGATCCGAACAGCTCAGCTAACTTCAATCGCACTGATTTTCCTGGGTTTTGCCATTATGATCTACTCCCGATACAAAGGGACAGAAGTTCGAAAAGCCTTTTGAAGGCACGATATCTGTGACTGCAACTGTTTTTAAATTCTGATCCAAGCTCGGCAAAAGTCATGTCATTGTTTTCTGGGATGAATATGGGGTCGTATCCGAACCCATGTTCACCCCTTATTCTATGGCTAATAGTACCCTCAATAATCCCTTCGGCAGCAATATAAGTACCCTTGCTGTCAGTGTATGCAGCAGTACATATGAATCTTGCCCTTCTGTTTGTGACGCCCCGAAGCTTCAGAAGAATATCTTTCATTTTCTCACCAAACCCGCAATCCCCAAGGTACCTGGCTGAGTTTAAACCGGGCATTCCTCCGAGAGCTTCTATTTCAAGGCCAGAATCATCTGAGATTAATGGTAAGCCCAGATCAAGGAAAGCTTCTAGCTTCTTCAATGCATTCTGGAGATAGGTGACGCCATCCTCTCTAACAGCACAACTATCTACGACTGTCCCCAGAGACTCAATGAAAAAACCCGATGGAACCAGAGAAGATATCTCACGAACTTTGTGGGAGTTTGTTGAGACAAGGTAGAGTTTCATCTTCTCAGTTCCTTGACCTTCCGAACTACTTCTTCAGGAGAATCTGATCTGAAGACAGCTGCTCCCATAACCAGAATATCAGCACCATCGCTTACCAGAGAAGAAGCGTTCAAAAGATCGACCCCTCCATCAACAGCGATCTTGAATCGCAGACCGGACTGATTCCTGATAAAATCAAGTTTCTTGATTTTGCCAGCAACTGAAGCGATAAATTTTTGGGCAGTGAATCCAGGGTTGACTGTCATCACAAGCACACCATCGACAACCGGAAGTATTTCCTCAAGTAAGGAGACCGGGGTATGTGGATTAATTGATACAAACGCTTCTGCACCAGCGTCCTTGATGTCGGAAATTAACCTATGAAGGTGAGTAACAGCTTCAATGTGAACAGTGAGTATTGACGCACCCAACCCGATATATTCTTCAGCATATCTGGAAGCATCATCAATCATGAGGTGTACGTCGAGAGGTGGTGTGTCGAGTCTTGAAAGAGCTTCCATTAGAGGGACTCCGAATGTGATGTTGGGAACGAAAACCCCATCCATTACGTCAATATGCAGCAAATCAGCAGATCTTACTTTCTTGATCTCTTCTGAAAGATGCGAAAGGTCAGCTGCCAGCAACGATGGTGAAATCATAGCCATCTTTTTACCTCCTGTTTCGGAACGAGTCCTGATCTCTGAGTTCGACCAACATTGATTTATAGCTCTCGTATCTTGATGCGGATAACTCACCCGATTCTACCATTTTCCTTACTGAGCAATCCGGCTCCTGATAATGCAAACAATCGTTAAACGCACAGCTTTCATGAATGTTTTTCATTTCAGGAAAATACTTCTTCAGTTCAGCAAATCCTATGTCTTTCAGATCAAGCGAGGCAAAGCCTGGAGTATCTGCTACATATCCCCCAAAAGAGAACTCAAGTAACTCCATAGCACTTGTCGTATGCTTCCCTCTCTCAAGTTTCTTTGAGATTTCTGCAACACGTAATCCCAACCCAGGATTGAGAGCGTTCAGAATACTGCTCTTCCCCACGCCAGACATTCCAGCTACAGCAGAAACCTTTCCCTGGAATACTCTTTGAAGAGTGCACAGGTTTTTCCCCGTCTTTGCAGAGACCTTGAGCACTGTATACAGACGACCATAAATGCCCTCAAACGCGCCCAATTCTGCACAGTCCTCAAGGAGATCCACCTTGTTCACAACTATGATGGTTTCTATCCCCTCTCGTTCGGTCAGAACCAGAAATCTGTCGACTATGTTGAGTGGTACACGAGGGTGCTTCATGGAAGTTACCAGAATCACCTGATCTATATTCGCTACCTTCGGTCTAGACAACTCATTCTTCCTATTTCGAATAGCTCTTACAATACCATCAGATGAACCCAGAGGAGCAAATTCCACAATATCTCCGGCAATTGGCCGAATTCCCTGTGTTCTAAACTTCCCGGGTAGCACACAGGAGTACCTTTTCTTTGTTTCTTCAACTACAACGATGCATGTTCTGCTATCAAACCTCAAGACTCTTCCAACTTCTCTGGACGCCAAATCAACCTCCTTTTACATGCCTGAGACGCAGTTGTCCACAAGCAGCTTTAATATCTCCACCCCTTTCTATCCTGACGAACGCTTCTATCCCTCTTTCTTCCAGCTGTTTGTGGAAGCTTCTGATCTTTTCACTTGCAGGACGTCTATACTCTGAATCAGTAGGATTTAGAGGAATCAGGTTCACATAAGACGGCAACCCGGAAACCACTTCTGCGAGCATCCTCGCGTCTTCTGGCGAGTCATTGACTCCTTCAATCAACACGTATTCAAAGCTGATTCTGTTGCCAGTGTGTTCTACATATTCTCTTAGCGATTTGATGAGCATATTCAACCGGTACTTCTTGTTCAGAGGCACCAGCTTGTTTCTGACACTGTCATTTGGAGCATGAATGGATACCGATAGTTTCACCCCTGGAACTACCTCTGCGATAGTCCTTATGCCTTCCGGAATCCCCACAGTCGAAATCATGAACCTCCTGATACCGATTGCTCTTCCCTGGGGATTATTCAGTATTCTGATAGACTTCAGGACGTTCTCCAGGTTTAGCAACGGTTCCCCCATTCCCATGAAGACTATGTTAATTCCACCAAGACCCCTCAAGCATCTCTCGATTTCAACTGCCTGATACACTATTTCACCTACCGTAAGGTTCCTGACGTAGCCAGATCGCCCGGTGGCACAGAAAGCACATTTCACGGGGCACCCAACCTGAGTGGAGATACAGAAAGTCTTTCGGTCAGAATGTTCTATTAGGACAGATTCAATCAGATTGCCATCAGTGAGTTCGAAAAGGAATTTCTCCGTTCCATCTGATGAAATCTCTCGCGTGAGCCTTTTCATCGGAACCATATTGAATTGCTGTGAAAGCTCTCCTCTGAGCGTCTTGGGCAGATTCGTCATATCATCAAAGCTCGTGGCTGATCTCTTATATAACCACTCATATACCTGATCGGCACGATATCTTTGTTGACCGATCTTCATCATGAATTCTGCGAGATCCTCAACAGAAAGAGAAAAAATGTCTCTCACTACATCCTCCTGAAACAGAAAATGAAAGCTGGCTTCAATGGGAGTCCTGGCATTAGCCAGATTCCCTTCCCCTTTTTCGAGAACTCAATTCTCTTGGACAACAACACAGCTTCCACCTCATCTGTCTCCATGCAGGAACAAGATGAAACTGCTCCCACTGTCTCATAATACGTCATTGAATCAGTATAGTAAATACCTTCGCTGAAACGATCAGCAAACTCCTCTATGAGTCTGAAAGCCTTTTTACCGCTTTCCATGGCAGCTGAGTGACTCACTGTGTGAAGTAACCACGGCTTGTTCTCAAGTGAACTAAGGCATCCCTTATAGCTCATGACTGGAATATCGAGCTCTTCATTGAGCATGAGAGACACTTCGTCAACTCTTTCGGATCTCAA
>LDZU01000006.1_pt1 | contig 65926 bp, 55 predicted proteins | sample 615531 | NCBI WGS metagenome assembly LDZU01 (sample SAMN03408293, study PRJNA278302) | terrestrial metagenome | isolation source: oil reservoir sample SB2 | place: USA: Alaska, North Slope, Schrader Bluff formation | collected 2011-09 | reverse complement strand
TCCCACCCATGCAAATTGACGTTAAAAAAGAGTACAAGGTAAATGTAAAGATGGCGAAGGGTGGGGAATTCACCATCAGTTTATATCCAGCAAAAGCCCCTATCACAGTCAACAGTTTCGTGTTTTTGGTAAGAGAAGGATACTTTGATGGTGTTACCTTCCATCGAGTGTTGGATGGTTTTGTGGCTCAAGGCGGGGATCCGACTGGAACAGGAGCCGGTGGTCCTGGATATGAATTTGTCAACGAGGATTCGGATCTGCAGTTTGATAAAGCCGGGGTGGTTGCTATGGCAAATGCCGGACGCGATACTAACGGCAGTCAATTTTTCATTACATATGCCCCCATTCCGCATCTCAATGGTGGTTATACCATTTTTGGGCAGGTTACGGATGGCATGGATGTTGTCAACGGTATCACCCGCCGCGACCCTGGCAAGCACCCTAATTTTGAAGGCGATGTGATCGAAAAGATGATTTTGATAGAAGGTTGACCTTTATTGAGAATAACGTCGTTGAAGAGCGGGTAGTCAAATCCCGCTCTTTTTTCTTCTATGATTTTATGTACTTGTTTCAAAAGGTAAACCGGCTTCTTTCCACGCTTCATATCCTCCTGCAAGATTCCATACGTTGCTGTAACCGAGTTCCATCAATATCTCAATACCTGAGCGGCATTCTCTCCCATTGTGCACCAACTTTACAATACCCCACGATCTTTTGCTGTTTATTGTTCGAGAACAGAGCTGTATTTTCAAAGATCTTGTTGGAGGGAAGGGAAAGATCTGTTCCAGGGATGTTCCCTTCAAGGGGAAGATGAACCTTAACCAAGAAGATATCTCCTTTCCCTATCATGCTCTCGAGCTCTGCTACGCTGATCATTCCATGGGGAGAAATTTGTACTTTGATTACATTTTTCGGGATAGAACTTCGATCAACTGGAGATCGTTGGGCTGCATTCACCGTACTGACCCCATGAATATCAATTTTTATGAACAAATTCCACTACAGAACGGATGATGGAGATGAATCCATCCGCTTTCCAGGCAGCTCTTCCGATGAACAGCCCGTCAATGGATGGTTGGGCGATCAATGCGAGTGCGTTGTCTTGATTTACGCTTCCGCCATACAGGATGGGAATAGATTTTCCAATGGTTTCACCAAACATTACGCATAGAGAATTGCGGATCTGCTGCTGTATGGAATTGGCAAATTCAGGCGTGGCTGGCACACCGCTTTCTCCGATTGCCCAGACCGGTTCGTATGCCAGAATTAATCGGGATACTTCTTCAGGAGAAATACCATGCAGCGCGATTTTCACCTGCTTTATCAGGGTTTCTTGGCTTACTCCGTTTTCCTTTTCAAAGGCAGAATCACCAACACAGATCAAGGGTATCAATTCATGCTGTAAAGCAGCCTTCACTTTGAGATTGACCGTCAGGTCATTTTCTCCAAATGCAGCTTTGCGTTCAGAGTGACCAATTTCCACCATGTCAGCGCCGGCATCCTTCACCATCAAAGGGGAAATCTCTCCGGTCGCTGCAGCGCGATCAAGCCAGTGAATATTTTGAGAAGCTATGTGAACCGGAGATGACTTCAATTCCTGTGCTACAGCAGATAATGCTGTAAAAGGAGGGCATATGAAGATGCTAGCTTGCGGTTTCTCTTGCTGAATAAAAGAATTCAATTTCTGTGCGTATTCTCTTGCTTCAGCAAGCAAATGATTCATCTTCCAGCCGGTCCCGATCCATACTTTTTTCATGGTTTACTCGAAGGGGATTATTTTACGATGCGGAATTTTTCATCGATCTGGTTGATCTTGTCAACCTTGCGCGTGGATCTGCCTCCAGCAAAGTCACACTTCAACCAGATCTCAACTAGGTATTTAGCTGTCTCTGGTCCAGTGGTGAGTGCTCCAATAGTCATGATCTGAGCATTGTTGCTTTTACGCGCGCGTTCTGCGGAATAGGGGTCATATACCTGAGCGGCGCGTACACCGGGAATCTTATTTGCAACGATCGCCATGCCAATGCCGGTACCACAGATCAAAATACCGCGATCACATTCGTGATTGGCGATAGCGAGTGCCACCTTTTCGGCTACGTCTGGATAATCCACCGGTTCTGAAGAAAAGACTCCCATGTCCTTTACTTCTTCAATCGGTACATCGCTCTGTGTGTTCAGATAATCCTTGATGGTTTCTTTTAATGATAAGGCTATTTCATCACAACCTATGGCAATTTTCATTGGAGGCTCCTACATCTCATTTGATAAACCTTGAATATGTTCATGTGTGAATCTCAAAATAAGCGACATGGAGATGGCGCCTGGGTCAGGATGACCAAGCGAGCGTTCACCGAGCGTTTTTGCTTTTCCTGTTGTCGCAATGAGATTCTTGGTATTTTCTTTCCCACTCTCGGCTGCCTGGGAGGTCAGCAGTGTAATTTCATCCAGGCTTTTTTCCTTATTCGCCTGAGCAGCTTGGGCTGCGGGTTCCAGTGCGTCCACCATCGTTTTATCACCGACCTTTGCTTTCCCACGGATTTTCACCATTTCAAGACCTGCTTGTAAGCAGCGCGCGAAAGCCGGGCTGTCAAGTTTCGAGCAATCTTTCAATCCGTTGGAGGCGCCGATGAAGAATGATCCGAAGATTGCCCCAGAAGCACCGCCGATCGAAGCGAGCAGGGTGAAACCGACTGACCGGAAAATATCAGCAACGCTTGAAAAATCACCGGAATCCAGCTTCTCTGCAACTGCTTCGAATCCCCTTGCCATACCAATGCCGTGGTCACCATCTCCAATTGCCTGATCGGCATGCGTAAGCATGTCTTTGCTTTCGATCATATGGCTTGAAATAAAGACGAAAAGATCCTTAACCTGCTCAAGAGAGAGGGAGTTCACCGCCATCTTTACCTCTTGATCAGTGCCAGAGAATCTGCTGGCATATCGTAGTATTTTTTTAACTCATTATCTAACTTCATAAGCGAAATGGAAAACCCTGCCATCTCCTGCGAGGTGCAATAGGAACCCACCAATGTGTCGTACACGCTGATCTCTTTATCTGCCAGGATTTCCCTGATGCGCGTGTTGGCGATCAATAATTCCATCATGGTGGTTGCGCCCAAATTATTGACGAGCAAGCAAACCTCATCTCCAGCGACAAAAGGCAGATCTGTCAGGATATGCTCCATCATCACGTCCACCAGGACGTTGGCGGGCATCATCTTTTCCCGTGCCACGCCGGGTTCTCCGTGCAGCCCCATCCCGATCTCGATCTCGTCCTCTCCGATCTCAAACGTAGGTTCGCCTGTTTCAGGAATTGAACCTGGGGAAACGGCTACACCCATAGAGCGGATATTGTCACGTGCTTTTGTAGTGATCCGGGTTAATTCTTCCAGATTCGCGGCAGATGAGGCAGATGCCCCGGCTATTTTGATGACGAACAAGTCACCTGCGATCCCCCTGCGTTCCTCGATCTTCTCAAGTGGGGCAGATGCCACATCATCCCAAATTCGAATGCTTTTGGTTGGAATATCCATGGCTGTGGCTAATTCAGCGGCAATATCAAAGTTCATGTTATCCCCAGCATAATTACCATACAGGTACAGGACACCTTTTCCACGATTTACTGCCTGAGTGGCTGCCAGAATTTGGTCGGGTGAGGGAGCGGCAAAGACGTTCCCACACACTGCCCCGTCAGCGAGATTCGTGCCCACAAAACCTGCAAAAAGAGGCTCATGCCCGCTTCCGCCCCCTACCAGTAAAGCCACTTTTTGATCATGGATGGTTGTCTTCACGATGGCGGAGGCATTTGATAGCAGGATGGTTTTTCCCTGATATGCCAAGTTCAAACCGTGCAGTGCTTCTTCGGCTACTTTTTTGGGGTTATTGATGATTTTCTTGATCATGGTCACGTGAAATCCTTGCAGAATAGTTTTAAGCAACGAGCACTTTTGTTCCTCGTTTGCGAATTTCTTCAAGTACATCGGCGGGAGCGCCAGCATCTGTCACCAGAACGTCCATGGCTTCAATGGGCGCTACCGGCATCAAACAGATCCTGTTGAATTTGGAATGATCGCTCACGATGATGAGCTGGTCGCTGACCTCGATCATTTTTATTTTGACGGATGAAACGGCGGGATTGGACGGATTTGCGGCAGTCAAGCCTTTATCCAGTGATATGCCATCGATACCCAATATAGCTTTGTTAGGGTGAAATTGGGCGATACATTCATTGGTCATATACCCTACCACCACGCCATGTTCTTTGAAAGCCAAGCCACCCAAAACGTAAAAATTGATATTTGGATTTGCGATGAACTCCGGAATAAGGATGAGCGAATTTGTGATGATAGTCAGGTTCTTTTTATCAGCCAGGTATTTTGCGACGATTTTGGTTGTGCTGCCCCCATCCATCATGATGGTGTCACCATCTTCTATTATGGAGGCGGTTTTTCTGGCAATTGCATCCTTCTCTTTTTCAAAATGGGTTATGCGATCGTTGATCGCATCCAGGTTCACAACTAGGTCATTCGAAAAATCGGTTTTCAGGATAGCGCCCCCGTGCGTGCGGGTGATCAGATTATGGGATTCCAGTTCGGCAAGATCTAACCTGACACTGGATTCGCTGATGTTGAATTGATTAGCTAGATCCGGCACGAAAACCTTTTGTTTTTGCTGGATGACCTTGTATATCTGCTCCAAACGTTCTTCTCGAAAAGTCCTTTTTATATCGACCATCTTTTTATTCCCTGAATTTTTCATATCATTATAGATTTATTACTTACAGGTTTTGCGAATTATTCCAGATTTTCGTACCCCATAGGATAGGAACAATATTCGCAAATGCTTGTATATTATAGCATATATTAGTATATAAATAAAATAATATTCTCATATATTGACAAATATTCTCATATCTTGTAATATAGGGATAGAAATCTATTTTTATGGTGAAGGAGCCCACATTAAATGTCTCAAATAGGAAAAGAAGTACGATTAGCCAAGCTGTTGAATCACAAAAGTAAAAATGCAATTGTCGCAGCTATGGATCATGCTGCTGTGTTAGGTCCGATCGCCGGTATCGTTGATCCCCGCGAAACGGTTAAACTGCTTGCCAAAGGAAAACCGGATACTTTCTTTATGCCCAACGGCGTTGTAAAACAGGTTTACCCCTATTTCATTGAGAATCAAATCCCGTTCATGGTTTCCATTGATACGTGTGTCGAAATGGGACCGGAACCCGATTATTTCATGCTTTCTGATACTGTCATGCACGCGATGCAATTGGGTGCCGATGGGGTTTCTATGCATGTGTTGGTTGGACCCGAAAAAACCAGTGATATGCTCAAAGGGTTAACCAAGGTCGCTGAGGATTGTGATAACCTGGGTATGCCTCTGATGGCGATCATGTACCCCCGCGGTTTTGATGATGACCATGCCGTTGAACATGTGAAATGGGCAGCTCGCATCGGTGCAGAACTCGGTGCAGATATTGTCAAGACCTACTACACCGGTTCGAAAGAGAGCTTTGCCGAAGTTACAGCTGCTTGCCCCATACCCGTCATGCTTTCTGGCGGAGAGATCACGGATAACCCGGCTGATTTCCTGCAGGTGTTGAAAAACGTCATTGATGCTGGTGGTCGAGGTTGTGCGGTAGGGCGCAACTTATGGCAGTATAAAGATCCCTTGACCATGCTGGAAGCGATGAAATTGATTGTTCATGAAAATGGAACTGTAGAGCAAGCTATGAAACTGCTCAAATAAGTTCATTCAACACAATAATGAAAACAAAAAAACTTGAAATTTCTCGGGTGATTAAACCAGAAATGGTTGATCTTGATGGGAAGGGGTTCCGCGATAAAGAAGCTCTCTTGGATCATATGATCACAATGTTGTTTGATGCGGGCGTTGTAGATTCAAAACAGGAGTATTTAGAAGCGATTTACCTGAGGGAATCTATGGGTCCGACCTATATGGGAAATTTCATTGCCATTCCTCATGGCAAGTGTGCGGCTGTCAAGAACCCTGGTGTTGCATTTTGTCGGTGCGACAGCGGGGTTTTTTATCACACGGATCTTGGTGGTGGCGATGTGAAACTGGTGTTCATGCTGGCTATTCCAGATCAGATGAGTGGAGAAGAATACATGCGTGTATTATCGCAGCTCGCTCGTTTGCTGGTATATCCAGATTTCACGGACCGTTTATATCAAGCGCAAAACTATACTGATGTGATCAATGCCATCAAAGAGTGTGAAGCAAAATTGGATTGAAAAAAAAGAGCAATAGGGAGATAGAGAATATGAAAATTGTAGCTATAACATCTTGTGCGACCGGCATTGCTCATTCCTATATGGCTGCAGAAGCTTTAAGAAAAGCCGCCAAAGAATTGGGCGATGAGATCAGAGTTGAAGTGCAAGGTGCCATGGGAATTGAAAACCGTCTCACAGATGAACAGATCGTGGAAGCGGATATTGTGATATGGGCGGTGGATGTGAATGTGCGCGATAAGGACCGATTTGATGAGAAGAATGTTATTCAATTAGGACCCAATGAAGTCATTCGCGATGCGAAGAAAATATTATCAGACATCAAAGCAAATCTGAGTAAATCATGATCACAGGAAGAAGAAATATGAAAGGAGGAAGATTTAAAAAAAAGAATACGGAAGATTGTCACTAAAGTAATTTATATAAAATAAGGAGTAAAAATAAATGTCTAAGAGTGAATCATTTTTCGGTGATATAAGAAAACACTTGATGACGGGTGTGTCTTATATGATCCCATTTGTTGTCCCTGGTGGTATCTTGATCGCTATTGGGTTTGCGATCGGCGGTATCTATGTTTACGATACGCCCGGATTCGGTGCGGATATCTTTGCTTGGGGTAAAGTTGCCATGGGGTTGATGGTACCTGCGATGGCTGGCTATATTGCTTTTTCCATTGCCGATCGCCCTGGTATTGCGGTGGGTTTTATCGCCGGTATGCTTGCCGAAAACCAGGGTTCTGGTTTTCTGGGTGGTATTGTCGGTGGTTTACTGGCAGGTTATATCGTTAAAGCCCTCAAGCAAATTAAAGTCCCTGATATGGTTAAATCGTTAATGCCAGTATTGTTCATTCCCCTTGTTGGAACTTTTATTGTTGGTTTGGGAATGACCTATGTTTTGGGTGGACCGGCTGCTTGGTTGAACAACGCGATGCTGAATCTCCTCAACAATATGGGTGAAACTGGCGGTGTCTTACTCGGTTTGATCCAGGGGGCAATGCTGGCTTTTGATATGGGTGGTCCCGTCAACAAAGCAGCCTATGCTTTTGCACTGGCAGCGGCGGATGGTAATAACTGGGCTCCAATGGCTGCGAATTTTATCGCTTCCATGAGTCCCCCGGCAGGTATTGCTCTAGCATTGGTCCTGTTTAAGGATAAATGGACCAAGGTAGAACGTGAAGGTGTTGGTGGTTGTGTAATTGGCGGTCTCGCAATGATCACAGAATTTGCGATCCCTTATGCTGCTGCCGATCCGCTCCATGTACTTCCAGCCACTATGGTCGGTTCGGGTGTGGGTGCTGCTCTTTCCTATGTGTTTGGACTCACCCTTACTGCTCCCCACGGTGGTCTTTTCGTGATTCCACTGGCAAACAAACCTTTTGTGTGGTTGCTTGTTTTTGCAGTCTCAATCGTTGTAACTGCTGGAATGCTATTCATTTTGAAACCAAAAGTTACCGAGAGCCAGGAAAAGGCACTATCACTTTAGTTCCTTAACTGCACACCGGGAAGAAATCACGTAGTCTAGCGTGAGGAAAGTGATGGGCTAATTACTCTTCGGGAAGAATGTTGCAAAACATTATCCTATTAGAAGTCGAGCAATTAGCCCTCATTTATTTTAGCTGATAAATCAATGTTTTTCAGGAAATGAATAGGAGTAAAAATGACTAAAGTGAGTGATGTGATGGGGCGTTTACCTTTCCCCCCAGATAAAAAAGAACCCAAGCACATTCGAAAAGAAGAGTATATTGATAGCATCTATCCCCCTGCGGCTCCTGTATTCAGTGATCTAACGCGTTTTATCGTTAGCACTGATAAATTATTCCTCGGCACCTATCAATTAGCCCCAGGGGGTTCTTTCAATCCCCCTGATCTCCATCCAGGTGACGAGACCTACTATGTTCTCAATGGTACCCTAACTCAACAAAATGCAGTTAGTGGACAGGTGATCCGTGCTTATGAGGGTGAATCGATATGGATGCCGCGTGAAGCCTGGCATAAAGCATTTAATTTTGAGGATGAGATCCTGCGCATCCTTTTCCTTATTGCTCCAAAAGCCTGGGATGAAAAAATTCCACCAGATGATTATCCTGATGGGGATGATATCAAAGAATATAAAGGGAAGAATAATGCTCAGTATAAGGTATTCCCTCCCATTACTAAACCAACTCGTATTGGCATGACCGATGATATTGGTCGCTGGCCGATAGATGGACCTGAGGGAAGAAGGAATCCTCAACTTTTCTATCGCATTCGAGAAGAGGATAAACTCCTGAATATCTATGGTCCGAACAACCCCATGCTGATCAAATTTTTTGTCAGCAACGATCTGATGCATATGGGTGAATTCATCTTACCAGCCGGTGGAAAAGGACCGCGTCTTTCCGAAGTGGATATCCATAAAGGTGATTGTGTGCTGTTCATTAAAGAAGGTCCGGTAACGGTTTACCTTCCAGAAACCCAGGAAGCTTTCATTGTCAACGAAGAAGACACTATGTTCATCCCTGAGGGTGTACCGTATCGCTTGATGAATTTTAATGCCAAACCGATCAAAGCAATCTTTGGAATTGCGCCGGGACTTTAATCGTTTGATAATTGGTGTATATAGGTAAATGATTGAATGATGATTTGGGAGAAAAGTAGGCAGGCATCTGAATACTTTATTATGTTTCAGATCCTGCCTGAGCAAATGTGGATCAAACACATTAAATCATAGTAAAGACGCACGTTAAGGAGATTGGATGAAAAGAGAAAATGACAGAACGGTAGTCCGTTGCGATTTTGATGGTGGATTGCATATGCCTAAGACTTGCCTTGCCTGTGATGCTGCGGTGGAGGATAAAAAAATCGAGTTTTCAGGTAAGAATAAGTTGGGTACAAGTAAGATCATTATCAATTTTCCAGTGTGTGAAGCCTGTTACCAGGCGGATCAACAATTTGTGAATGCAAAACCGATCACGATTGTGGGAGTTGTTGCTATTCTTTTATCCATTTTTTCCGTCTTCAATCGTCCGGAGAATTACCCCCCGGTTTTGTTTTTGGTTGGAGGGATCATTTGGATAGGTATCATCGTAGCCTACCTGTATTGGATTAATTTGCGAGCGAGGCGCCAAAATTCCGAGGAGGTTCTTGCGCGTCGCGCAAAACTAAAGAATGCAGTGAATTTGAAAAAAATGATCATTCCACGACATAATACTATTGGGCAGATCACGCTGGCATTCACCAGCTCTCTCTTCGCGAAAAGTTTTCGGAAACTGAATAATGGTGAGATTCTGAAATAGATTACAGAAATCACCCCTGGTATGAATCATTTCGTGTATAAGAAAGCCCGGATCACTGTCTAAGTTTGGTCGGGTTTTTTTTCTTAAAGGGAACACTTTTCAAATTGACCATCACCATTCCGCCCGATGCGATCAGCAGACTGACCCAATTTCGAATGGTGAATGCATCGCCTAGAAAGATCCATGAAAGCAGCGCGATCTCGACCAGCATGGCATTGTTAATGATGCCTGACTCCATCGCGCTCAGTTCTTGCAGTGTTTTATTCCACAGGGTAAATGCAAAAGCAGTATTGATAGATGCCAGGCACAGGATAATGCCCCAGTTCCCCGGACTGATGGTGGGGAAATCTTCTGAAAGCAATCCAGTGATTAACAACAAGGCGGCGCCTACTCCCATGCTGATTCCGGTGGTTACAACGGGAGGGATATCCTTTTCCCGATTGATCGCTCTACCCAGCAGCGCTGAAATGGAATTTGCCAGCACGGTGCAAAATGCTAAAAGATAGCCGATGGATAATCCACCATCGGTAGTAAAAGGGGAGAAATACAAAACCACCCCAGCGAGAAAAACGACCAATCCTCCCCACTGTAATGGAGCAGGCTTTTCATGCAGAAAGAAAATACCTAGGATAGCGATAAAAACGGAACTGAAGTTGAGCAGCAAGCTGAAAGTGGTTGTTTCAAGGTACTTCAGTGTGAGGAATTGACCGCCCTGTGTGAGAGCATAATAGAAAACACCCAGCAAAATCAATCTTCCCCATTGTTGGTGTGTCAATCTGTGAATGACAGTTTTATTCTTGAGGAGTGCGGGAATGAGGAATAATATCGCGATGGAATAACGCAGTCCTGCGAAAGTCAAAGGAGGAATTGCTTCAATGGTGAGTTTTATCAGGATCCATGAACTGGACCAGATCAGAGTTACCAGCAAGGCTTGTAGAATGGCATGGATATGGGTTTTGGATGTCATTGTGCTCTTTATTTTGCTGTTTTCGCGTAAAAGGATAACATGATTTGAAACTCTGAACCAATCCCAGGATGGGTGTAGGCATTAGCTCACAATAATATTCTATGAGAAAAAGGGAAAATAAAAATCAATGCTTGACGCATTGATTCTAAAATGATATAGTAATGCCCAATTATGGCAGGCTATCGAGCATACGCAACTACTACTACAGCTACTACTACCCATCAACGGGGTGAGGTTGGGTTGCGCCGCGCTTTCAAAAGCTAGCTACAGTAGAACTTATCTACCTGCAAATCAGAAAAAGCAAACGCCTCGAACCCAACGAGGCGTTTTTCTTTATCTGCTGCCAAATGAGAAGAGAGGTGCTGAATGAAGGAAAAAGAACAGGTTAATAGTTCCAAAGGGCACGGGAGGACTCTCGTCATGAAGTTTGGAGGAACATCGGTCGGCAGCAGTTCAGCCATCCGGCAGGCGGCGCAAATTGTGCATGCAGAACAACCGCACTGGCAGAATCTGGTGGTGGTGGTTTCTGCCATGAGTGGTGTCACGGATTCTCTGATTGCTTGCGCCAGAGAATCCGTGACCGGCAGCGAACAGACCTGTCAGGAAATGATCGCTGATCTGCAGTACAACCACGGTATGGTCTTGAACGATCTCCTCCTGGGGAGTGCCGACAGAAATGTGGCACAGCAGGAAATCAAAGAGCTTTTTGCTATGTTGCGTTCCTTGTGCAGTGGTATTCATATCATGGGGGAATTAACCCCACGTGGGTTGGATGCGGTTGCATCGTTGGGCGAACGCATCAATGCGCGGTTGTTCAGTGCGGTATTGGAGCAAGAGGGTATTTCAAGCCAGGAAGTGGATGCTACCGACTTGATCGTCACGGATGATGGATTTCAACATGCGTGCCCCTTGATGGGGGAGACCCGCAGCAGAACACTGGAAGTCATGCAGCCGTTATTGGAACAACACAGGGTGGCAGTGGTGACGGGTTTCATTGGAGCTACCCAGGATGGGGTTATCACTACCTTGGGCAGGGGTGGCAGTGACTATACCGCTGCCATTCTAGGGGATTGCCTCAACGCGGATGCAGTTTGGACATGGACGGATGTGGACGGGGTGATGACTGCCGATCCACGCATCGTGCCGGATGCACGGGTCATACCCTTTCTCAGCTATAACGAAGTATCCGAGATGGCATATTTTGGAGCAAAAGTACTGCATCCGAAGACAATTCGTCCGGTTGTGGAACGCGGTATCCCGCTGTGGGTCAAGAACACCTTCAATCCTTCTCATCCCGGTACGTGTATCAATGGCAATGCGCCATCTCATGATGGACGGATTACTGCTATCACTGCCATTCGTGGACTTAGCCTGATCACAGTAGAAGGTCGCGGCATGATTGGTGTACCTGGCATCGCAGCACGCACTTTTAGTGCGGTTGCCAGACATGATGCCAGCGTGTTGATGATCTCACAATCTTCATCAGAGCAGTCGATTTGTTTTGTCATTCCCTCGGAGGTTGAAAAGGAAGTCGTTCACGCGATCGAAGACGAAATGGCATTAGAACTGACGCGCCACGATATCGATCGGGTCTGGGCGCAGCCAAATGTGGTGATCGTCACGGCAATTGGATCTGGCATGCGCAATACCCCTGGCGTATCCGCACGTTTATTCGGCGCACTTGGAAAGGAAAATATCAATGTGATCGCAATTGCTCAAGGATCATCTGAGTACAGCATATCGGTTGTGGTGGACGTTACCGATGCAGACCAGGCAGTCCAACAAATACACCAGGAGGTGATCATCAATGGGTCCTCAAAATAAAAAAATTCCGGTGGCGGTTCTGGGTGCGACGGGAGCAGTTGGTCAGCGATTTGTACAACTACTGGCTGCTCATCCATGGTTCTCAATCAGCGCGCTGGCAGCGTCGCAGCGTAATCAAGGAAAAAAGTATGGTGAAGCTTGTGGCTGGCACTTGAATGGATCCATGCCGGATGTGGTATGCGATATGCTCATTGCCCCCGTCGAACCGGGCTTGGATGCGCGCATTGTCTTCTCTGCACTGCCAGCCGATGTGGCACGCAGTGTTGAACCAGCCTTTGCAGCAGCGGGTTATATTGTATGTTCCAACTCCTCTGCCTTTCGGCTGGATGCGGATGTTCCGGTCATCATCCCTGAGGTGAACGCGGATCATGTATCCTTGTTCAAGCGCCAACATGAAGAACGGGGATGGCAGGGTCTGCTGGTTACCAGCCCGAACTGTACCACCAGCGGCATTGCCATTCCATTGAAACCACTGGATGTGGCACTGGGTTTGAAAAAGGTCATGGCGGTTAGCATGCAGGCTGTTTCCGGAGCTGGATACCCGGGACTTTCCTATCTAGATATTCAGGATAATGTCATCCCTTTCATTAATGGCGAGGAGGAAAAGATGGAGCGCGAGTCTCGTGCATTGCTGGGGAAAGTGGTCGGGAAAAAGCGGGTGGATGCGGATTTCGCTTTCAGTGCACAGGCAAACCGGGTGCCGGTTTCGGAAGGGCATACCATTTGCTTATCGCTTGAACTGGAACAGAAAGCAACCGCAGTGGAAGTTGTTGACCTGCTTAAGGATTTTCGTGGTCCTTTACACAGCCCCGCTCTGCCCAGTATGCCTTTATTCCCCATCCAGGTCAGGGATGAAGTGGATCGTCCGCAGCCTCGTAAAGACCGCGCTGCCGGGGATGGCATGCAGATCTCGGTCGGTCGGGTGCGTTCTTGCCCGGTGCTGGATATTCGCATGGTCTCGGTGGTGCATAATACCCTGCGCGGTGCAGCCAGTGGGGCTATTTTGAATGCTGAATTACTGGTAGCAGAAGGGTATGTATCATGAGAACGTTCGAGCGTGCTTGTTTGCACGATTTTCTGGACGAGCGCATTATTTTTCGCGATCTCAACCCGTTGGATTCCAATTTAGCTCGATTGGATGATATCCGTACCAAACTGCACTTACCAGACGATATGGTGCCGCGCAAGACCTCCCCGGAATATGCACGGGTGATTGCGTATTTATTGGAAATGGCGAGCCATAACGATGGCAAAAAGAATGCTATTGAAACCATCATTTACATCGGTGATACATGCATGAATGACGGCAAGGCTTTTCATAATATCTGTTCAGCTGGTAATTGGCGGGGCATTGCCATGATCACCAGTGAGGAAAATGAGTTAACCAAACTGGGATTGGAAAAGGAATACCACTCTTTGCTTTTTACTAACAACCACTGGGTGAATCTCAGAGTGTTAAAAGCTTTAGCGCAGATGAAAGGCATTGAGATCGACGAACGGTCGGCAATTTTAATTGATGTGGATAAGACTGCACTGGGTGCGCGCGGTCGTAATGATACTGTCATTGATAATGTTCGCATAGCCGCAGCACAAAGAACCCTGAATGATATCCTGCATGGATCTTTCTCCCCCAAGGAATTTCAGAGAATATATCGTGTTTTAAACCAACCGCTGTTTCATCCATTTACAGCAGATAACCAGGATTTTCTGGTGTACATTTGCATGATTGTGATGTGTAAGCTTTTCAAGCTGGATGATCTACAAACGGCAGCTCAACTGCACATGCTTTCCGATTTTCATGGTTTTCTCCAACAGGTTGACCAACGGAAGAATGAATTACCTGCTGAAGCGCGTTCCGTACACAAGCAGGTTTTGGAATTGGTTCAGATTGGGGATAGTACACCCTTCAAGCAATTTCGCCAGGCAGAGTATTTCAATACAGTGCAACACATGGGGCAACTGCCCGATGATGCACCAATCGAAACCATGTTGCAAGAGGAAATTGTCATCACGCGTGAGGTGATGGAATTTGCTCTGGAAAGTCGTTCTGCTGGTGCGTTGGTGTTTGGACTTTCTGATAAACCGGTTGAAGCATCCGTACCGCGGCAGCCAGCAGGGTTGCTGCCCCTACATCAGGTACAAACGCATGTGATTGGAGAATGAGATGAAAGAACAAAGCTGGCTGGAATGTATTCGAGGATGTGGAACACGATATGCGATTGATGAGGTTGTTTACACCTGTGAAAAATGTGGTGGGCTGCTGGATGTAGTGCATGATATGCGGATATTGAAACAACATTCTGGGCAGGATTGGAAACAACTTTTCGATGTGCGTGCCGGGAAAAGGAGCGATATATATGCCAGCGGAGTGTGGGCGAAGAAGGAATGGGTCTGCCCCCAAATTTCAAACGATGAAATTGTTTCTTTTCAAGAGGGAAATTCTCCTTTAATACCTGTGCCACGTCTGGGTCAACAAATCGGTTTATTGGACCTGTGGATGAAGCTGTGCGGCAACAGCCATACGGGTTCTTTTAAGGACCTGGGCATGACCGTACTGGTTTCATTGGTAAAACACATGATTGCACATGGCAGTCCGATCAAGGCTATTGCGTGTGCTTCCACCGGGGATACCTCCGCAGCGCTGTCAGCGTATGCCGCTGCAGCGGGTATTCCAGCGGTCATTTTGCTGCCGCGTGATAAGGTCTCACCTGAGCAGCTCATCCAACCTCTTTCCAATGGAGCTAAAGTGCTCTCGCTGGATACCGATTTTGATGGCTGCATGCGTATTGTACAGGAACTGACCAAAGATCCCACCATCTATCTTGCCAACTCTATGAATTCGTTACGCATGGAAGGGCAAAAGACGGTGGGTATTGAGATCGTGCAGCAGTTCGATTGGCATGTGCCTGACTGGATCATTCTGCCGGCAGGGAATCTGGGAAATGTCAGCGCGTTGGGAAAAGGATTGCTGATGATGCAGGAACTGGGATTGATCGATCGCCTGCCGCGCATTGCCTGCGGGCAGGCACAAAATGCGAATCCGTTCTATCTGGCATTCAAGAATGATTTTACCCACTATCAGCCGGTAGCCGCTCAAAAGACTATGGCAAGTGCAATTCAAATTGGGGCGCCGGTCAGTTATGAACGGGCGGTCAAGATCATGCATATATTTAATGGAGTGGTGGAGCAGGTCAGCGAACAAGAAATTGCAGATATCAACGCCAGAGCAGATCATTGGGGGCTGTACTGCTGCCCGCAGACCGCTGTGGCACTGGGTGCGGCTCAGAAATTGGTTGAGCGAGGTGTCATTCACTCAGATGAGCGGGTGGTGGTGATCTCGACTGCTAATGGGCTGAAATTTTCGCAATTCAAGTTAAGCTATCATACTGAAAAACTACCGAATATCAATGCGACATTTAAAAATAAACCTGTTGAACTTAATGCGAAAATAAGCGAAGTTATGAAAGCTATTGAATGATTTTATCTAAGTGGCATAAATTATATCTGTTTGTTGGGGATACGATTTGCGCTAAAATATATTCACTTTGAATAAAAAAGGTGAATATGATTTCAAAAAAAGATTTGCGCAGTCTCGTAATCTATGAAATTTACGTTCGCAATCACAGCCCGCGCGGCGACTTTCAGGGTGTGATCGATGATTTGCCCCGCATCAAGGCGCTTGGCGTCGACATGATCTGGCTGATGCCCATTCACCCCATTGGCAAAGTTGGACGCAAGGGATCACTGGGGAGTTCCTATGCCATTTCCGATTACCTGGGGATCAACCCGGAATATGGCACATTGGACGATTTCAAACAGCTCATGAGCGCTGCGCACTCCATCGGTCTCAAAGTCATGATCGATGTGGTTTATAACCACACTTCTCCAGACTCCGTATTAGCCCAACAGCATAAGGACTGGTTTAGACTGGATGAAAAGGGAGAACCGACCACCTCTGTGCCGGATTGGATGGATATTGTGGAATTGGACCATTCCCATTCTGAACTGGATGAGTACTTGGTGAAAGCCATCCAGTATTGGGCGGGGTTGGGTTTGGATGGGTTTCGTTGCGATGTGGCTTCCTTGGTGCCGCTGAAATTCTGGTTCAAAGCTCGCGCTGCGGCTGCGGCGATCAACCCGGCTATGATCTGGCTAGCGGAATCCGTACACCCGGATTGGGTGGCAGAGCGACGCGAGAATGGTTTATTTGCACTTTCTGATAGCGAGCTTTTTCAGGTTTTTGATATCACTTATGATTACGACATCTTCCGACCATGGGAAAGAACAGTGAAGGGATATCTGAATACGCGCTATTACCTCGACCTGCTATGCCTGCAGGAAGCCATCTATCCTGAAGATTACGTCAAACTGCGCTTTGTTGAAAACCATGATACCGATCGAGTAATGGAGATTGCCCCTACCTATGAGCAAGCCTTAGCATGGATAGCTCTTCAGGCTTTTAACAAGGGAGCATGGTTGATCTACGCAGGGGAGGAATCCGCTGCTCCCTGCAAACCATCCCATTTTGAAAAAGACGTGATCCCTTGGGGTGATTATAGACTGACAGATTTCATTCACTGTCTTGCATTACTGAAAAAAGATGCGGCTGTGAAGAATGGAAATCTTACCTGGCTTACCTCCGATCCGTTGATACAGGCAGCGTGGAGCGCTCCATCAACCAACCTGGCAGGTATTTTCAATACTTCTGGAGTTAAAGGAGAAATCCCCACCGTATTTTCTGATGGAACCTATCAGGATTTGTTATCCGGTGAGGATTTCGTTATCAAAGATCAACGCTTGCTGGCTCCCGGGTCTGTTTTTATTTTTTATTGCCCAGCTGTAAATACCCAGCTTGAACGCGAGACCGTCTTGATTTAAATGTGCTTTTTTACCTTCATTATTCAGCTGTGATTGGCAGACTGAACATGCGGATCAGTGCATAATCTTGCATGGTCAATTCCGATTGCCCTTTATCCAGTGGGGTGAAGTTGCCCAGCATCTCTTCCTGGCTGCCTTCGGCATCCACCGACCATACCATATCCACCACGCGCGTGTGATTGCCAGAGGATGCGGGGGCACCTCCCAGGCGCCATTGTTCCGCGTTTTGATTGACGTCTCGCACCCGCCACACCCCCAGAGATGGGTAACCATCCTGGCTCAGCACCATTGCACTGAATGCCCAGTCCTCGGGCATGGAATCACCGAAGACCGTTCGGGGTACGCGCAAGGTTACTTTATTGGTAGCTGGATCAACCAGGATCTTCATCTCGGTGTTGGTATTCATGGGTTCGCTGGTTGTGGGGTCAGGGGATAGAATCTCCGGGTACCAGCCCTCAGCCCACAGGGCGATATCCCAACCAAAGCCCTCCTCCAGGGTCAGGTTTCGACCTGGCAGCAGCTGGCGTGTTCCGCTGCCCGTTCCCGGATCCATATCAATGTATACGTCCATTGTTTGCAGCGAGAGATCAACACCTGATCCCCAAGGATTGGTGATTTGACCAAAAAAGGTGAAATCGAACAACACGTATTTATCATTATAGGAAACCTGAAAAGTATTGATATCAAATACCTGCGGGAGGAAAGCCGCGTCGCTGGGATAGGTGTAGCTGCCCGGACCGTGATCGTCACCCTCGGGATCCTGGATCTCGATCGCACTGGTGTACGCGCCGATCTGTAGCAGGCTGATCTCAGCCGGACCGCTCGCAGGGAATATCTCCACATTAGTGGGATCTATTGCTTTAATAAGAATGGCATCTCCTGTTTCCAATTCTCCCAACTGGTCAAAGGGAATGGCGATCTCAACGGTCGTGTTTTGCTGTGCAACCGTCCATGTCAGGTCTGTTTCTACCCAGGTCTCGTTTTCTACGAGGTAACTGCTTTCACCAACAGGGGCTACATGCAGCAAATGAGAAGCCGCTATTCCTATTTGATCGCTTCCGCTCTCATTCATCATGAACGGGTAGTATTCGACCATTTTTGGGATGCGTAGATAAATATCGAAACCATTCTGCATGGCATCCGCTGAAGAGAGCTTCAGCTGAATGTACAGATTGGATGCGTCCATGCTGACAGCCATGCTGGTTAGTGTTTCACCTGGCTTTGAATTGTTGTATATTGCAGCAGTTGACCACTCATCTGCAGTTGCCTGCCCATCCACGGTCACTGTGGAAGGAGCAGTAAGATATTGATCAGGTACGACCGCAGCGGGGGGGATAATGGGTACGCTCAGGAATGCAGGAACCTCATCACCCAGCGATTCATACACTTTCTTGAGCAACTCGCGGAAACCCAGGTCAAAGTAGGAATCTTGCCCGGAATCCTGGTCAGCTCCATACCACCAGAACCAGTCCGAGCCCTCTGCCAAGTACATATAATCCTGTGCCAGCGCGATTGCTTCCTCGGAGGCTTCTCGTTTTTGTGTCAGGTCATATTTTGCCAGATGGTCGCGTACCTTACCTAGATAGTTCCATGCCTGATTCTCTTCATCCTCCCCGATCCAGGTGTCATAGTTGGCGCTGAACCATGCTCCCGGGAACAGATCTTCGATCTCCTGCTGTTCGGGGAACATCTCTAAATATTCCGAGGGAGTGACAGTTTTAATGGTTTCACTTTCTGATAGCATGCGGTACAGCGCATGCAGAAATTCCTTGCCATCATTGGGATAGTATTCCCAGGCATTCTCTCCATCCAGCACAATGCTGACAATGTGTGCTCCCTGTACATTTTCATCCTTCAATTGCTGACGAATATTCTCCAGGCGCTGCATCAGATCGGCTGCGGCTTCTTCGCCGGGAGTTTGAGAATAGGTGAAGCCAACTTTGTCTGAAAGGGTCCAATCCCTGAAGAAAATAGCCACCGCATCGCCCTGTGCACCCTGCACATAATAAGGGCGGTATAGAACATCGGCTTCTTGCACCGTTTCATGGCTGTCGCGGGTGAAATTTGCCATCCCAAACGATGCAGCCAGCACGGGTTCACCGGTTGCCATCCAGCTGTAGCCAGCATCGGCGATCAGCGGAACCACATCTTCTGCAACCGAACCTTCACCCGGCCATAAACCGTTGGGGTTTTTCCCAAAATGTTCTTCATAGATGGTCACGCTGTTACTTAAATGAGCAATGGCATCATTAGGCCATGAGAAGCGCTCTGGCAGGTCCGTGGTGGGGTTGCCAACTGCTGCCAGATCAGAATTGTAGATCAAGGGCAGGATGGGGTGAGCGTAGGGAGTGGTGATGACCTCGATCTGCCCGCTATCCTGCATTTCTTTGTGGAGAGGAATGATGTCAGCCATCACATTACGTACTTCGCTAAAGACGATTTGTTTATCCTCTTCGCTGAATTCTTCCCCTTTTTCAACCAGGGTTTTCAATGGCTCTTGAGCGAGAAAATCCGGATCGAACCATGCCAGATTGAACCACACTTGCAGATCCAGAAAATCTTGGGTTGTGTAGGTTTCCATAGCTGCACTAATGGCTGCTTCATCCGTGCCGCCTCGTTTTAACAGAAGCTCTTTGTAGCGCGGGAAGCGGTAGATGATGTTATCCCAGTTGGCGTCAAAGAAGCGAGACAGGATGAATTCTTTTTGATCTGCCGTAAGCTGATCAGCTGGCATTTCAGCCAGCACCCAATACAGGTCCTTAGCATCATTCTCTACAAAATCATCCAATTGGCGCATGAGGACGGGTGTAAGGTTAAAAGTGGCATGCACATCCGGATATTCCTTTAAAATAGCAGCCATATCGTAGTAATCCTTCGTGGCATGTACCCGCACCCATGGTCGTGTATAGACACCATCCTCATCCTTGTAATACAGAGGTTGATGCTGGTGCCACAGGATGTTCAAATATAGGATTTCTTCCTGTGGGGATGATTGCCGTTGTGGTTCTTCAGTTGTGGTTTGTGAAGTAGTATTGCTGCAGGCAGCCAGCAACATGGTAACAATGAGGGATATGGAAAATAGGGTTTTCTTCATTTCCATGGCTTCTCTCCTTTATTTAAATAAATTCCCCACCTTGAACATGAGGTGGGGAATTGTTGGTTTGTTTGCTAACCCTTCACACTACCCAGAGTTAGTCCTGAAATCATATATTTAGACATTGATAAGAACAGGATCATCACCGGAATGGAAACAATGATAGCCGCGGCGTTATATTGACCCCATTGCACCAGATACTGCCCCATCAAACGGTTTAACCCCAATGGCCATGTCAGAATGGATTCCTGTGAACCCAGGATGATCCTTGCTATCAGGAATTCATTCCATGCCTGGCTGAAGTTAAATAGGAAGGTGGTCGCCAGGGCAGGAGTGGAAAGCGGCAGAATAATCTTGAAAAAAGCTTGCAGAGGGGATGCACCGTCGATGATTGCTGCTTCCTCCAATTCAATGGGAATCGTATCGTAGTACCCTTTTAATATCCAGATGCTAAACGGTACAGATGTGACAGAATAAGCAATGATCAACCCGCGGTATGTACCGATCATATTCAATTTGATTGCCAAAATATATAGAGGAACCATCAACATAGCTGTTGGGATCATCTGCGTTGTCAGGAGGTAGATCAACAGCGTGCTCCTCCCTTTAAATTTATAGCGCGAAAAAGCGTAGGCTGAGGTAGCGGCAATGATCAAGCCAATGATGGCTGTCGTGACGGTGACAGCAATACTGTTCCATATCCATTGCAACAATCCCTGCTCAAAGAGCACAATGCGATAATTTTCAAATGTGGCATCTGGAGGGATGATGGAAAGATCGGTGGAAAGAACACGGTTGCCCGGGCGCAAGGATACGCTGAAAATGCGCAGTAGTGGGTAAACTGAAATCAAACAATACCCGATCAAGATGATATGGATGATGGTACGTTTGAAGGTACTGTCACCACGATTGGCATGAAAGAAGGATTTCTTTCTGGCTTTTGTCTTTTGGGGTTTTTCAACGCTACTGTCATAAGTTGGATTGTTAATAGTCATTAGTCCTTCACTCCTTTCAAAGCTCCGGTTGTTTTTGCATAGATTGCGGAATAGATCAGTAAGATGAAGAAGATAACGTAAGCAAATGCTGCCGAGAACCCATAGCGATTGTACTCAAAAGCGGCTCGGAATAATGCAGTAACCAGAATATCACTGCTTTCCAACTCGTATTGATTGATAAAGAATGGAATGTTGAAGTTGTTAAATGTCCATACCGTTCCAAGGATAATGGACGGAGTCATAATAGGCTTCATCATCGGCAGGGTTATCTTCCAGAATTTTTGCCAGTTACTGGCGCCATCCATCTCCGCAGCTTCGTAGAATTCACCTGAAATACTCTGCAGCCCACCCAGGAAGATGACGGTCATAAAGGGGATACCCAACCAGATGTTGACTAGACACATGGCAGCAAAGTTTGGTGTAGGGCTTGTCATCCATTGGACTGGTGTTAATCCTATTTGCTTCAGCATCACGTTGATCCAACCGTACTCATAGTTGAACTCACCACGCCATGCCATGGCTGCCACAACTTGTGGGAGTGCCCATGGGATAATAATGAACATACGATAAACACCGCGCATTTTCATATCTCGGTTTAGCAAAAGCGCCAGGATCATGCCACCTGTGACATGGAAAAAAACATTAATAAGAGTCCATAGAATCGTGCGCCATAATAAGGGTAAGAATGTTACCTGTTTAAGGACAGGTTCGGTAAAGACCCGCACATAATTTCGTAAACCAATGAAAGAATAGTTAAAGAAATGGCTAAGGCTCATATTGGTCATGGAGATATACCCTTCCCATAGAAGTGGATATATCTGCAACAAGAGCAAGCCAAGAATTGCCGGTGAGACCAGCATATAAACGAGTGCATTCTTGACTTTCAACCATTTGACCAAAATTAGATATAACAAAGCTTCAAGCACAACAACGATGAGAACGACTACCAGAATAGTAGAGCCAATTTCCGATAAGCTTTTTAAGAAAGCATCAAAGTTGAACATGTTGTAAGCCTCCTTTGATGGTAAGAATGCTATTTTCTGATGAAAAATGATGGAACCGGATTTTTCCGGTTCCATCGTTTGCACTTGACTAGCTATTACTCAAGTTGTAATATGCAGGCTTCTGCTGCACTTTGCATGGCTGCAGCCGCATCAACGGGTGTTTCATTGCCCGCCAAAACCAGGTTTTGTTCTGGTTTGATAGCATCCCAGATGCAACGCATTTCAACAACAGAAGGCATGGGTACTCCATAGCTCATCTGTTTGGCTGAACCAGCCAGGATGGGATCGCTGGCGATTGCTTCATTATCTAAAACTGCCTTCAAGCCGGGCAATCGTTTTAGAGTATTGAGCTGGTTGAGCTGATTCTCTTCGTTGGTTGCAAATTCCACGAACTTAACGACTGCATCCAATTTTGCGCCTGAAAGATCCTTCGGGAACATGAAATACTTCCCGGAGGTGTATGGTGCCGGATATTTCCCGGTTGAAGTGACCATCGGGATGGGAGCAACACCGAAATCTTCACCCAACAGCTCTTGGTAACCACCCAATGACCAGTCACCATTGATCAGCATGGCAGCTTTGCCTTCCTTGAACAAGGTATCGGCTGTATCATAATCGACCGATTCGGGAATTACCCCATAGGTGAATTTCAGATCATACATAAACTGCAAGGTGTCGATCATAGCTTGGGTATTGAGGGTGGGTGTGACGCCATCTTCGGCGAAGACACTACCATCAAAACCGCCTAACCATGGCGCCAGCCAGAAAGGTTCTGTCATATTATAGACAATACCATATTGGTCACCGCTGGTAAGTTCTTGCGCTTTTGCGATTAATTCATCTGTATCCGCAGGGGGTTCGGCGATTAATGCTTTGTTGTAGTACAGCATCAGGTGATTGCCGCTTGAGATCGGAACGCCCCAGGTTTGACCGTTCATGACAACACTTGGTACATAGATATCCATGTCGAAATAATCATCAACGGGCTGGATGATGCCCGCGGTTGTAAATGGTCCAGCATGGTCACTTACGGTCCACAGTAAATCGGGTGCTGCCCCAGCTAAACTAGCGGTCTGGAAATCCTCACGTAGAGTCTCAGTATCCTTCTGCACCACTTCGAAGGTGATGTTTGGATACATGGTGGTAAAGGCATCTGTCAGGCTGGTAACATATTGAAGAGCATTGTCAGATTCACCTTCCTGGGTCCACAATTGAATGGTCAACTCATCGGTAGGTACTTCTGCACCTTGGCTGCATGCAGCAAAAGCCAATGCAAGGATGCTAAAAATTAATACAATTCGAAGTTTTTTCATTTTTCTCTCCTCAAAAATTTAGGAATTTGATGCAAAGTATGGTTCAATTGTTCTGGATTTCACCTCCTCTAATATAAAATTTATATTGTTCTTAGATTAAGACAATAGTTAAGTCGCGATTGTAGAACCAATGAATGGGATTTGTAAAAAGAAGAGACGATTTGTCTTTTGTGGCAGTACATAAAGCATCAATAGGATACTTATTACCATAATCCAGTATACATGTTTTTCACGAGAAAAACAGTATTCTTTTAGGGAAGAACTTCCATTTTAGTGGCGATATTGTATATTAGGCAACTATGAATGACCAGGATGTATTAGAATAGGTATATGGAAAAACGAAGCAAGTCTCAACCAATTGTGTTATTAGGGGCAATCGCAGGGGATATCATCGGCTCACGCTACGAATGGCATCCGGTCAAGACGACTGATTTTGAATTGTTGCATGATGATTGTTTCTTCACGGATGATACAGTACTGACCATTGCGGTTGCCAGCGCGCTACTGCAGGGTGGAACGTTCGCTGAAGAGATATGGGATCTGGGTAATCGCTACCCCGATCGAGGCTATGGTAATAATTTTATGCGCTGGTTATCAGGTTCTAAGAAGGAACCTTATCATAGCTATGGAAATGGTTCGGCGTTACGGGTCAGTCCCATTGGTTGGGCTTTTAACACGGTTGAAGATGTGTTGGAAAACGCTTACCAAAGCGCTGTGGTCACCCATGATCATCCGGAAGGCATCAAGGGAGCACAATCGGTTGCTCTGGCAGTGTGGATGTCACGCCAGAAAAGCAGCAAAGAGGAGATCCGTTCAGAGATGACAAAGCGCTTCGGGTATGACCTTGATCGCACGCTTGCAGAGATCCGTCCTTTGTATACATTCGACGTAACCTGCCAAGGCAGCGTTCCTGAAGCCATCATCGCATTCTTGGAATCGCAGGATTATGAAAGTGCTGTGCGGAATGCCATCTCACTGGGTGGTGATGCTGATACGCAGGCAGCTATCGCTGGTTCTATTGCGGAAGCATATTATGGACCCATATCCAATGAGCTTGTTCATTTTGTGAAAAAGGTCCTTCCGGATGAATTCTGGAAGGTGATCAAAGAGTTTAATACGCAATTCATCCATCGGGATTGATCGAGAAAGTTGAGAAATAAAAAACGACGGGGTGTTATTTTCAACCTCGTCGTTTTTGTATTACATGTCCCGGCTGGCTAGAACAGCAATACCTGTTCCCAATGCATCTTGTAGAATGGACTGTCCTTCCTGTATCGGGGATTGTACTTGTGTTTTGCGCAGAAGCGCCAGCAGATCCATGATCCTTGCTTTTGGAAATGGTTCAGCGGTGTAAACCGGCAGCAGGGGGTGGATACCACCGCTGATTCGCACGGTGGTGGCTACCATTCTCCTTGGATCAAGGATCTCGCGCCTGGCATATTCCACGCCGCGTTTACAACCTTCATTGGTCACCAATACCTGGTCCCCATCCTGCTGGATATTTAGACGGCACCCTTTAGGGCAGGCAACACAGATAATCTGATCGGGTTTAAGGTCGTTTTGTGTATTCATTTTGAACCTTCTTTCTCGATGACTTGAACAACCAACTGCGTGGCGTTCTTGATTTGTTCCATATGTTTTTCTTTCAAACCGATCGTTACCATTTCTCCGGGGCGGGCATAAGGCAGAGTGCGGCTGGCGATCAGCTCTGTGCCATCAAGTACCTGCACTTTGACAGGCTGTTCCAGGGGTTTTGTCACCCGCATCTGCAGCTGTTTTTCACCATCTTTTAAGCTATTGATATCCAAAAAATGCGGGATAACATGGTGAACGTTCTGACCATGCCTGACAGGTATTTCCTTTTCATCACAGCATAACTTTCCACTTGCATAGCGTGCGGCACTTTCACCCGCCTGTAAACCTGCACTGGTCACCCAGTCCACCAGGTCATACACATGCACCACATTTCCCGCGGCAAAGAAACCTTCAACGCTGGTTTGGAAATGGTTATCTACAAATGGACCGGCTGTGAGCGGATCCAATTGAATTCCGACCTGCTGCGAAAGCTCATTTTCGGGGATCAGTCCTACCGATAACAACAGCGTATCACATTCGATGGTCTCTTCACTTCCTGGAATTTCACTCCAATGGTCATCCACCGCGACGGTTTCAACAGCTTCCACCCGCTCATTCCCGATGATGCGCTTGATGGTATGCTGCATTTGGAGTGGGATGTCAAAATCCTGTAGGCACTGAACGTAATTGCGCATCAATCCTGATAGATAGGGCATGATCTCGAGTACACGTTCCACCTTTGCTCCTTCAAAAGTTAAGCGGCGTGCCATGATCATGCCAATATCCCCGGAGCCGAGGATCACGAATTTTTTCCCGGGCATGAAGCCTTCCACATTGACCCAGCGTTGAGCTGTTCCAGCCGTGTATACTCCGGCTGGTCGAGAGCCCGGCAACCTTACCTGGGCGCGTGTGCGTTCACGGCAGCCCATTGCCAGGATGACAGCTTTCGCTTGGATTGCTAGCATACCGTTGGTCTTGCTGCTGGCAATGATGCGTTTGTCTTTGCTGATCTCCAGAACCATGGTATCCAGCAGCATGCTGACACCTGCCTGCTGTGCTTCGCGGATGAAATGCTGCGCGTAAGCTGGTCCGGGCAGATCCTGCTTGAAGATTTCTACCCCAAAACCATTGTGAATACACTGCAGCAAGATACCGCCCGGTTCGCGATCTCGTTCGATCAGGAGTACTTCTTTGGCGCCATTTTGCTTTGCTGCGATGGCGGAAGCTAATCCACCCGGTCCACTGCCGATCACGGCTACATCACAGAAAACTGTTTTCATGCCTCACCGCCTGTGTCTTTGGTGGGTCTGAGGAGAAAGGTGGAAGCCCCATTCTTCTTACTAACCTCTGTCTGTGGAATCTCCAGTTCGCGCGCCAGAATTTCGGTGACGCGCGGCAGATCAAAACCACCCTGGCAGCGCCCGGTGCCAAGCCAGGTTCGTCTTTTGATGGCATCATAGGTCAGTGCGGGAATAGGGGAGTGGATCTCTGCTATGATCTCTCCCTCGGTTACATTTTCACAGCGGCAAACGACCCGCCCATACCGCGCATCCTTTTTGATCAACTCTTCCCGTTCGGCGTGGCTGAGATGCCGGAATTGTGGGCGGGCGGGTCGCATGGGATTCCAGTCTTTCTTTTCATGAAAAATCTCACCGGCTTCTTTCATTAAGGCGATAGCGTATTCTGCTACTGCTGGAGCCGCGGTTAATCCGGGCGATTCAATGCCGCCCAGATTAATGAACCCTTCCACTTCTTCAGGTATCTCAACGATGAAGTCGTGCTGGTAATCTACCCCCGGAGTTAGGCAGGCTGCATTTCCGGCTGCGCGCAATCCGGCAAAGGTTGCGATGGTATGGCGTGGGTTCACTTCCGGAACCAGTTTCTTGGCGCCCTCGAAGACCTCGTTCATGCCCTCTTTTGTGTTTTCTTTGTCATCTTTATCATTGATGTTCTTTGCATTGGGTCCCAGGATGGTGTTGCCGTGCACGGTGGTAGTCACCATAATCCCTTTGCTGATATCGCTGGGAACCGGAAAGAGCACATTATTGACCGCAAATTGATTGCGATCAAGTACGAAATATTCCCCTTTGCGCGGCGTGATCTTGAATTCCTGATGGATGCCCGCCAGATGCATGACCTCATCGGAAAAGAGACCCGCGGCGTTCACTACCCAGCGGCTGGAGAAATCTCCGCGGTTTGTTTTGACACCGATGATATGTTTCCCTTGCCAGATGAAATCGAGAAAAGCAGTCTTTCGTAAAAGAATGACTCCATTGGCAACTGCGTTCTCAGCCGCTGCAACTGTGGCACCAAAGGGATCGCAAATACCCCCGCTGGTTGCCCATAGGGCTGCACTGACCGCTGGATTAATGTTTGGTTCTCGTTTGCGCATGGTTTCTTCATCTACAATGCGCATCCCCGGTACGCCGTTTTGCTTCCCACGTTCCATCAAAATATCCAGTTTGGGAAGTTCTTCCTCACCAATTGCCACCACATAATCTCCGTGCCGGGTGAAAGCGAAACCCAATTCAGCGGCTAACTGGTCCCACATAGGATTGGCAGCCACGTTTAGCTTTGCTTTTAGAGAGCCGGGGATAGCATCGTAACCGGGATGGATAATGGCGGTATTCGCCGCACTGGTCACCGAGCCAATATCCGATTCTTTTTCGATCAATAGGATTTTTAATTCGTATCTTGAGAGAAATCGCGCCAGCATGCAGCCCGAGATTCCTCCACCGATAATGATGACATCAAACTTTCTATCTCTATTCATATTTTGGTTTCCTTGGGATGAAATGATTTATTTCCTTTCGATAAGAACTTGTAATATATTTAAGTTTGCTTTACCTGTTCGATTAATGTCCGCGCAGTGGGTTCATCGAGGATCAATTCATGAATCAATCCACCCCTTAAAGCTGCGTGTAATCCTTTCACTTTGGCACGTCCTGAGACTACACAAATGCCATGTTTATTGCGGAAAAGGTTTAAATTTGGACCACTGGCGCGTTGATTGAGCGGGATATTTTCAAAGCTACCATCTTCACGGAAGAAGACGGTGGCTATATCCCCGATGATGTGGTATTTATGGATTTCCTGCAGGTCACCCTCTTCCAGATATCCACCGGAATAAACATGGCTGGGCACGCCTGCATTGACAGCGCCAATACTGAATAGTAATAAATCAGCTTGTTCTTGCAGCGTTAAAATACGCTGAATGCTGCGTTCTTTCCACATGGCGCTCTTGGTGCTGGCAAAATCAAAGAAGGTAGGAACTGGGAAGAGATTGGCTCGTGCTTGAAAATTGAGTGCAAAGCGCATGATGATCTCACTGGCGTACTCGATTCCCATCGAGCGGGTGTTTCCTGCCCCGTTCAGCTGGACGATCTGGCTGTTGTGGGTTGCTTTGGGGAGAAGATAACGTGAAATGGCGCTGAGGGTGGTGCCCCAGGCGATACCAAGGATCATATTCGAATCAAAAAGAGAATTAAGATATTTCGCAGTAAATTGGGCTACCCGCTCCAACCATTCTGCCTCGCCTACAATATCCGGAACGGAAACCACATGCACTTTTTCGATAGGATAGAAAGTACTTATTTCTTTTTCTAGCACCAGCGGTTGTTCGATCGGGTCAATGATGCGAATATCCACGTACCCCCTTTCGCGAGCGTAGCTGATCAAGCGAGAAACCGAAGAGCGCGAGAGATTCATCTCTCTGGCAATAGCGGCACTGGTCATACCCTGGTAATAATACATGCGGGCAGCGCGGATGGCATTGTTGATCTTCTCAATTTTTTCCATGGTTTTCCTGATTAAAAATATATTATAATGCACAAAATTGCAAATCGTTTGCGAAATATTTCACATTGTAATTGGAATGAGTTATAGTTGGTTGCACCTTTGTGCTATACAATTGAAAAAGAAAATCATTCCCTATACTATAGAGAAGGGAATTTTCAAGTCAAATATATATTCCAATAATCCAACTTTCCGGAGTGAAGAATGGCAGATTACATTGCATCCATTGATCAGGGTACCACCAGCACCCGGTGTATTTTATTTAATAAGAAGGGGGAAATTGCCAGTTGCCACCAGCTTGAACATAACCAGATCTATCCCCAACCTGGTTGGGTGGAGCACAATCCGAATGAGATTTGGGCTCGCACGCAGGATGTTATTGTGGAAGCCATGCGCAACAGCGGAGCGCGGGCAGAGGATATCGCTGCGGTGGGGGTGACCAACCAGCGTGAGACCACCATTGTGTGGGATAAGACGACCGGTAGAGTTTTTTATAATGCCATTGTCTGGCAGGATACGCGTACCGATAAGATCATTCAGGAGCTGGGAAAATCTGGTGGAAAAAACCGGTTTCAGATGAAAGTGGGGTTGCCACTGGCAACCTATTTTTCAGGACCGAAGATCAAATGGATACTGGATAATGTAGAAGGGGTACGGGAAGCAGCGCAGGCTGGGCGCGCTGTTTTCGGCAATGTTGATACCTGGTTGATCTGGAATCTGACCGGTGGTGTGGATGGTGGCAGGCACGTGACGGATGTGACCAATGCCAGCCGTACCATGTTGATGGATTTGGAGACGCTGCGCTGGGATGAAGATATTTGCCGCATCATGGATATCCCAATGCAGATGCTACCCGAAATCTGTCCTTCTTCTTGTATTTACGGGAATACCCGACCGGATGGTCCTTTTGGAGGGATCATCCCGGTGGCTGGTGACCTGGGCGACCAGCAAGCTGCTACGGTAGGGCAAGCGTGTTTTGATGTTGGCGAAGCCAAGAATACCTATGGGACCGGTTGTTTCATGATCCTGAACACCGGACGTGAGCGCGTGCTTTCCAAAAATGGACTATTAACTACCCTGTGCTATCAATTCAAAGATGAGGAGCCGGTCTATGCACTGGAGGGTTCCATCGCGATCACCGGTGCATTGGTGCAGTGGCTGCGCGACAATCTAAAAATGATCGAGAGCGCCCCTGAGATCGAAGACCTGGCAAAAACGGTGGATGATAACGGTGGTATGTATCTTGTTCCCGCTTTCTCCGGTTTGTTTGCGCCCTACTGGCGCGCGGATGCGCGTGGTGTGATTGTAGGATTGACCCGCTATGTGAACCGCGGTCATTTTGCGCGGGCAGTGCTGGAAGCCACCGCTTTTCAGACGCGCGAGGTACTGGAAGCCATGAAAGCGGATTCGGGTGTAGATCTGCTGGTATTGAAAGTGGATGGTGGCATGGTGCAGAATGATCTGCTCATGCAGATCCAGGCAGATGTGCTGCAGGTGCCGGTCATCCGTCCTAAAGTGGCGGAGACGACCGCATTGGGCGCAGCTTATGCAGCCGGGTATGCGGTGGGTTTCTGGCAGGATCTGAACGAGATGCGTGCTAATTGGAAAAAGGATAAGGTCTGGGCGCCCAAACCGTTCAGTAAACTATATACCGAGAAATTTGCGGAATGGAAAAAAGCGGTTACGCGTACCTTTGATTGGGTCGAATGATCATTGGAGTTGGTTATTACTTCCTTGTAGCTTGTTAATTGCAGTTGGTCGCATCGATCTTCCAACCACCTGCTTCTTTGTCGACTATGTCTTGGGTGAGGTACCTGCGGTTTGCATACATGCGATTCCCAACGGATTGCGGAAAGCTTTACTTACCGGGTCTCTTCAAGATAGCTTAAATAATCTGAATAGAAAGCTTCTACAACTGCTTCTGCTGAGTAAGTGGGCGCAGTCTGAGATGTGGGAGCTGGTATTTCTGCCTCTGGAAGGGTACTGCATGCGAAATGAACAGGATGATGGTAATGGGGAGGAGGGCGCGTAAGCTCGAACTCATATTGCTCCTTACCAATAAGTGAGAAGATGGGTTGATAATAAGAGAGGGAATGATATGCCTAATTTTAAAAAATTGTGAAAATAGATTACCTTTGGGGTTTGATTATCCAGTTTATATAGAATCGTTAATGAAAAAAAGTCACCCTGGAAGTTACAATAACGAAAATTCTTTCACAACAAGAGGTAACGATGTCTGCATTGACTGATTTTCGGAAAATGAAAGATGCATATTTTTTATCAGACCCGCAAAGCCCGCTAACTAAGCAGCAAAAACATGATTTTAAAGGGTTGCATTACTTTCCAGAGAATCCAGCACTGCGATTCGTTCTTAAGATAGAACCCTTTGCTGAAAAGGAGACGGTCTCTATTCAAACGTCAAAAGGCGATATTCGTTCTTATGTTCGATTTGGAGAAATTAATTTCGCGGTTGAAACCCGGCAAGTACGCTTGACCGTGTATGAGACCGAACACGGATTTTTCTTACCGTTCGTGGATGCGCTGGTAGGTAAAGAAACCTACCCGGCAGGTCGTTACCTGGAGATAGAAGATCAGGGTGACAGCACCTTTTTGGTGGATTTCAACATGGCATACAATCCATACTGCGCTTATAATGATCGCTGGTCCTGCCCGCTCACACCCCTTGAAAATCATCTCTCTGTAGCCATTCGAGCGGGCGAAAAACTTTTTTCAGTTCATTAGTGCATTCACAAGTTGATTTACAGGGTATTAGAACCAAAAGGACAGATAAAAAAATCCTCGCTGCTTTGTGCGAGGATTTTTTTTGTACTGGTGCTCGATTATTCTCGACCCTTGACGAAATCTTTTAATAGAGAAGTAAATTCCATCGGGAAGATATATTTTGTGGATGGGCTGGCACCCAGGTCTTTCAGGGTGTCAAAATATTTCAGCGTGATGGTCTTGGAATCGATGCTTTTAGCCGCTTTGTAAATATTCTCCAGGGCTTGCGCATAGCCTTCCGCATTTAAAACCTGTGCTTGGCGGGTGCCTTCTGCCTGCAGAATGGCAGCTTGTTTTTGTCCATCTGCCACGTTGATAGCGGCTTCCCGTGTGCCCAATGACTCGGTCACCACCGCACGGCGGTTGCGCTCTGCTGATAGCTGGCGGTTCATGGCATCTTGCACCTCACGTGGGGGAATGATTTCACGGATTTCAACATTGGTCACTTTCACACCCCAACGTTCCGTTACTTCGTCCAAGCGGGTGCGCAGCGCGTTGTTGATCTGCTCGCGCTCTGACAGCACACTATCGAGCATGATACTGCCGATAACGGACCTTAATGTTGTTGTTGCTATTCCCTGTGCGGCTAATTCAAAATTTCCAACCTGCAATACCGTTTTAGTGGGTTCCATGACCTTATAAAACCACAGAAAATCGATGGCAATAGGCGCATTATCTTTGGTGATGGAGGTCTGTGTGGGAATTTCGCGCACTTGCTCACGCAGATCTACCATCACAGCCCGATCAACGATGGGTATCAACAATACCAAACCGGGACCACGTTCACCAACACAACGACCTAAACGGAACACGATCAAACGCTGGTATTCTGGTACAACCCGAATGGATGTGGCTAACAGGATTATTACCAGAACTACGATCACTATAGTTAATATCATGGTACCTCCAAACTAAATTTGTTTTTTAAGAATTTTTCTTTTGTTTTGTCTTTTCCGGGATGCTTTCAACCTTTAAAACAAGCCCGGATCGCTGAAGCACAACTACTTGGTTGCCTTTAGCGATGCGCGAATCGCTCATGGCAGACCAATTTTCGCCACCTACATATACGCTACCATCTGTATGAATATCGGTAAGGGCTTTTCCGGTGAGACCAATAACACTGTCAGGGTCACGTTGCGGTTTGAGGTTGAGGGCAGCTACGGTGTTGTGACCGATAATCCAGATGAAAGCTCCTACCGTGCCTGATACAAACAAAGCCAGCAGCGGATCTATCGCAAGAATACGTCCCTCTTCCTTGTAAAAAAATAACATGCCTGCCAGCAATGCGAGTATGGAAGCTGCGGTGAAATACCATTTCCATGATCGTTTCAAAGAAACGAGTACCACAATGACACTACCTAAAAGCAGCACAATTGCCCATGGATTGACAGTCATATTTTTAACGGTGAATCCCACCAGGATAAGCAAAATTAAAGAAAGGATCTCCAATATCCCCGTACCGGGTGCCAGCAGTGCAAAAATGGTGGAGAAAAATGCCACCGCAAGCAGCACGTAAGCTACGTTAGGATCAAATAAAAATTCCATTAAAGACCTCGCTTCCATTCCTTTGGATTCGTTACTTCTATTATCCATCTTAATCGTGAAATGGATGATTAACATTGTGTCGAAAACAAGGTTGGGATATAACCCGTTGAACTTCTTGTTTAAAAGACAGTTCTCAAATTAAATAAAACGATCATTTCCCTTTTTGATTTCGTGCGGGAGGTCTGATTCATCAATCAAATAATTTATTTCTATAATTCATGGATTGTTAAATAAACGGGCAGACCTATATTTTCGAAAATCCTTTATGAGTAAAGATGCTTTCGACTTTATCGTCAAATCTGGTGCTGGTCAGCGTTAGTAGAGGCTGTGTTGCTTAAAAAAATCCCACATTATTTTGGTGGTAGAAAATTCGTTTTGTGATTGCCGTGTTATGCTATTTTTCTTCTTGGTGCCATTTGGCCAGGCGTGTCTCCAATTTTCTAGAGTGTATAAGACCACATTATTTCGATCGTGGTTATTAGCATACAGCGACATACTGATTCCAGGTTGAACCTGAACCACTGTAGGATTCCGTTCGCAGCCATTTTTCGTGGCTACCTCTGCTATCAAGTCTGGGATGGATGGAAAAGAATATTTTGAACGATTGGTGGTACCTCCCTGATAAGGTACTACTTTATCACCTGTGCCGTGGAAGGCGATCATTGGAACCGGTCTGACAGCCTTGCATCTTTCCGGTAGAAAGAGATAAGCCCCTGATACACTCCCGATGGCGGCAATACGATCGGAAAGCAAGCATCCAAGCATATACGTCATACCACCTCCGTTGGAAAAACCATTGATATAAACACGCTCTGCATCGATGTTGTATTTTGTGGAAAGATGATCAATGAGATCGGCGATGAAGGTCACATTTTCCATGGAAGGCACCATTTCCTTCTCGTTTTTAAACATTTGCCAGACGAATGGGATACCCTGCCCTTTTGGGTAGACAACGATGAACCCTTCTTCATCAGACAACTTATTCCACCCGCTTTTCCGCTTTTGACGGGCTGGCCAGTCTTTAAAACCATGCAGACTGATGACCAGCGCTGTTGGATGGCTTGGGTCGTAGGTGTGGGGTACATGCAGCAGGTATTTACGACGCTGCCCGTTGGATATCAACACTCCTCTTGAATGGTTAAGAGCAATATAAAGTAGAAACGCAAGCAAAAGAGTATACAAAAGGATGGTTACAAAGTTGTCCATGATGTCCCTCGAAGAAGATTATGTTTTATCTAATTTGAGTGCATTATACCGAACGGATGGGAAGGGAAGTTTTAGAAATATGTAAGATCTTTACCTTTCATTCACCATAATTCATGATAATCAAATTTGTACTTGACGACATTTTTTATTCATTCCAAATTTAATAAAACTTGCTACATTAAAAAAGGTGGAATGGGAAGCCCTTGGCAAGATATAAATGGATATCTACACTTGAATAATCGGATTCTAGCTTGACCGTGAAAGAGTTTCGTTTCTTTCTTCTGGTGAATACACATGAATGCGATTGCGCCCTTTCTTTTTGGCTTTATACATAGCGTCATCTACGCACTGGACTAAATCTTCAAAGGAAATTGGATCAGTTACGGGAGTGCCGGTTATTCCGAAGCTGGCTCGAATGAGGAAGGAATGATCCTCATAGGTGATGATGGAGTGTTCAAGGGTTATCCGCAGTTCTTCTGCCAACTCGGAAGCATCGTCTAAATTGGTTTCGGGGAGTAAAATCAAAAATTCGTCACCACCAAAACGTCCCATAATATCGTATTTTCTTAATCGTTGTTTAAATATTTCGACTACCTTTGCCAACACTGCGTCCCCTGCAGCATGCCCATAGGTGTCATTGACCTGCTTGAAGAAGTCCAGATCGAAAATGATCAGTGAAAGATATTGATTGTGCCGTTCTGCGCGAGACAATTCTTTTTGGGCTAGTTCATAGAAGTAGCGACGATTGTAAATACCGGTTAGATTATCTATGGTTGCTAGAGTACTGAGCTGATCGATAAGCAACTTAACTTCGGAGTAATCATGAAAGGTGATAACTTTTCCAATAACTTCACCGTGAGGTCCTGAAAGTGGTAATAATGTGCAGCGATAATAGGAAGATTTTTCATCTGACTGGACTTGTATCTCCACGATGTCAGGGGAATGGTCCTCCACCATTTTTACCAGGGTGGGGTATTGTGGAAAAACTTTTTGGAAAGGAAGCCCAATGATACTTGGTGTTACTTGGGGAAATATACCTATCAAAGAATGATTGTGATCAACAATTCGGTCAAAATTATCCAGAACTAATACACTATCCCCCATGCCTTCGAAAATGACATCACGTGCTAAGGGTACAATATCCAAAATTTGAAACCGTTGGAATGAAGTAAAGTAGATGATTCCACTGATGCTTGCGGTAAGAGGTGCCAAATCTAAGTTGTAGGGTGCGTGATGTGTGACTGAGATTATCATTCCAATCCATGGTAACAAGGAGGATATAAGTAAAACCTGCGCTTGTTTTCGAAAAGCGGGTGCAGAATTCTGATACATTAAAATAAAAAAGATGAAACTTATCCCTAAGTACGCGCTTAAATATCCGATACCAAGCCAGGCAAAAAAGCCCCTCTGATAGGTTAAAGTTGGAAAGGGTGCATTGGCAGTCAATTGTGGATTAAGATGAAATTTTCCGAGAAAAACGGAGAGTAATACAATAAAAGGGATAATAAATAATCCTACGATTCTTCCAGGGGTAATGTATTTTTGCCTGCCTGTCATTGTTAATGCAAAAAGTAACCAGGATGGAGCGATCAATTCGATTCCGATATGCTCAATTTTTACCCAAAATAAGATCAAATCCAATGTATTACTGGCTAATTCCATAGCATATCCCGCGGCGTAGATTGCGGTTGCCGCCAGAACCATTGCAAGGTATGTGGCGGCATTACCTGCTTTTTCTTGTTTTCTTAATACGGAGATAAAGGCAAAGGAAGCTACCAAAGTTGAAATGATATTAATGGTGATAAGGAGAATTCTTTCAGGGATCATTTTTATTTAGTTTTCCATCATAACATACTTGTCTGAGTTAAAAAAAATCACATACTCTCAGTGGAATAATTGTAAACTGTTCCTTCCATTAATATAATGATAGTTTTATCCTTAAAATGCCATGTAAAGGGTATTGATTTCTCTATCTGTGTAGTAGCTAAAAAGGATAGAGAGAACTTCTCTCTATCCTTTTTTATAAAATTCGATGATGGATGATGAATGAAATTTAATGTGGTCTACTTTCGTTTGAAGAGGTTCACAATCAGCAGTAATACTACTGCACCAACGGTCGCGGAGATGATATCCCACAGCAAGCCGCTAACTTGGAATCCCAATAGAGAAAATATCCAGTTTCCTACAAAGGAACCGGCGATACCAATGAGGATATCCCCAACTGTGCCGAAGGTATTCTTGACCAGCTTATCTGCCAGGAATCCCGCTACCACACCAACGATGATGAGAACAAAAATATTCATGATTAACTCCTTTCTTTAGTTATATTAACCCCTGAACAAGGCAGAAGATATTAGAGTCGTATATAAAAAACAACCCACTTTGATTTCAACATGAACTGGGTATTCTAATCACTACTGGTAGAAAGCGAACGACGGAATCCTGATCCCCCTTTTTTATTATGGGTAGATATGGTTCGTTGTGAAGAATTGTTAATGAGGAATAATGACGAATAATGACGAAATGTAAAAATTGTGGTAACCCATTACCATCAGGTAATCAATGCTGCGTTGATTTAATTGAGGAAATGAGAATGGCTGAAACACGTACAAAGAAGCGGAGATAATTATTGTTTTTATTGTCGTTAACGAAAAATAGATAATATTATGCGTTTGGTAAAGTGTTTCGTTAAAAAATTCTGTTAAAAAATTCTCTCCATTTTTACTATTCCGTAGTAAAATACATTCAAAAATATGAATATGAAACCCCCCAATTTTGAGAAGAAATCGAGCAAGATCTTATCTGTTCTTGGAAATCCCTTTCGTATTAAGATATTGCTGGCGATCGGCAAGGGTGAGGCGTGTGTATGCCATCTTGAGGCGGCGCTGAATAAACGCCAGGCGTATATATCACAGCACCTGATGGCACTGCGCGATGCGGGCTTATTGAAAACCCGTAGGGAAGGGAAATATATCTTTTATCGAGTATCTTCTCATGAAGTTTTCGAACTGTTAACGCAAGCCGGGTTGGTAGCAGGCTTGAATCAGGATGAAATCCCACAGGTCACGGATCAAGCTATTGTAAAAAAATGTGTCTGCCCTCATTGTGAGGAAGAGCGCATTGTGAACGGTGAAACATAACCGAAAAATGCAGAACAAAATAAAAAAGGAGAGAAAATGCTTGAAATCAAAATCCTTGGTGGTGGATGCGCGAACTGTAAGCGGCTTGAGCAGATTGCCCGTAAAGTGGTAGAAAATCTTGGTGTGGAAGCCGAGTTCATTAAAGTTACTAATTACTCAGAAATAGCAGAACTGGGAGTGATGAGTACCCCAGGATTGATCGTGAATGGAAAAGTTGTTTCCAGTGGGAGAATTCCGGCAGAAATAGAGATTGAAGAATGGATCAAGGCAGCTGTGCTTGCTTCCTGACCTGGATTTAAATGCCGTGTCCCACCTGAATGGGACATTATTTTTGTATGAATATATTCAATTATCTGAATATAACAAATAGGATGGATTATGGACTTTATAATTAACGTACTTCCAGATTTATTGTTCAGCGGATTGGCAAACCTGGCTGCGTACCTGGCAGCGCACGTGCTGCTTTGTCTATTGCCGGCATTTTTGATTGCGGGTGCCATGACCGCATTTATTCCCAAAGAAATGATCACGCGTTATCTGGGTAGAAACACGCCCAAAATGATCTCTTATCCAGCAGCTGCCGCTGCAGGTTTTTTACTGGCAGTGTGTTCTTGCACGGTCATCCCGCTGTTTGCCGGGATTTACAAAAAAGGCGCTGGAATTGGACCTGCCATCACTTTCTTGTTTGTCGCACCGGCGGTCAATATTCTCGCGCTTACTTACACCGGAACTGTCATCGGTATTGATCTGGCTGTGGCGAGACTTGTTTTGTCATTGGCGTTTGGAATCGGGATCGGGCTGCTGATGGCGCTCATTTTTCACAAGGAGGATGAAAAACATGACCAGGAAACGGATGCTCTCTTTGCCGGGCGCGCCAGTATGCGCCCTGCTACAACTGCATTCATCCTGATATTAGTAGTACTGCTGCTGGTCGGAACCCTGCAAATAGGTTTTCTTAAGAATAGTTATTTTGATTGGACGATTCCCATGAGTGGATTGGATCACTTCCAGGCAAAACTCAATGAGCTTGTCTCATTTGATCCCTCAAGAGGAGAAGAAGGGTTAACACTGCAGGGTGTGATTTTGATAGGGATGTTGATCCTGATCGGCATCACTGCATGGAAGGGAATAGAAAAGATCCATGAAGGTTTTAACCGTTGGACATGGGTATCAGTCAGCCTGGTAGGGTTGACATTACTACTAGCTGCAATGGGGCTATCTCCTTCTTCATCTGGTTTGATGATACAGATAACCGGAAAATTCATTGGGGTACTTGGCTGTGTAATCCTTCTGGGTTGGTTGCTGCTATATAAACTCACTGAGCAGGAAAAACGTGAATTTTTGTGGGAAAGCTGGAAATTTATCAAACAGATCTTACCTTTATTAATAGTGGGTGTTTTTGTGGTGGGGATTGTTCGCGAGGTGATCGATCCGGAGTGGGTTAGAAATCTAGCTGGTCAAAATACATTCACGGGAAATTTAATCGGGGTTCTGTTCGGTGTATTCATGTACTTTCCCACCCTGGTTGAAGTGCCCATTGCTCAAATGTTTTTGGATCTGGGGATGCACCGTGGTCCATTACTGGCATATCTTATTTCTGATCCAGAATTAAGCTTGCAGAGCATTCTCATCACAGCAACCATTATAGGGCGCCTGAAAGCTTGGGTATATGTTGGTTGGGTAGCATTATTCAGTACTCTTGCGGGGTTGATCTATGGAGCGTGGGTGGATGGTAAGAGTATGGGTTGGATCGTGCTCTACGCAATTCTTTTTCTGGTAGTTTTAGGTGGAACACTTTGGTTGCTGAAAAGACGGAAAAGTAAGGAATGAGGAAGTCATGGATAACGAATATGAGCCGATCATTTGTTACAAATGTAAGAGAGATACCGGTTACACAGAAGAGATTATTCTATCGGGTGAGCTAAAGGAAGATTTAAAATGCCCGTATTGCGGTACTGTGGTTGTTTCTGCAGAAATTGATTACTGCTGAGCGCTTTCTCTTAGGATTAAATATTGATACATTAGGGCATAAACAAAAGGGGGAATACTTATTCATACATGGCACGATTCTTGTAAGGATAAAGAGAGATTTAAGTTTTAAATAGTGTTTTTAATAAATCGAATAGAGACCTGGATTTTCAACGAAAACTTTATTGGAGCGAACATGGAGAGATCATCGCATCATGGATTGAGGAAGAATATCCTGATCTTGTTTCTTCTGGCGGGAACAGTTGCGAATATTCTCACGATATTTTTCTATCCTGAAGATGGATCGAACGTATTCCTATCCAATATCCTTTTTATCCTTTTAAATTTGATCTCTGTTTTTTGTCTTTGGCATGCGTCATCTTCTTCCCGGGAACAATCCAAAAGGGTGTCTCGAGCCTGGTTGTTTATTGCTCTCTCACAACTTGCATTCGTGATCGGAGATGTACTTTGGTTTATCTATGAAAGCGTGATGTTCATCGAACCATTTCCTTCCTGGGCGGACGTTTTCTACCTGCTCTGCTACCCCCTCCTTCTTTATGGCATTTTCCTTGTCCCACGGGAGAAGACCAGTAAAATGGATGCGGTCAAGAAGTGGCTTGATGCAATAATTGTCCTGTTATCAGCTATGCTGGTGTTCTGGGTGATGCTGATTGCACCGCTCAATATGGATCTGAAGGAAGATACTTTCATCGTGCGGTTTCTATCACTCGCATATCCAGCTGGGGATATCATGCTTTTCGCCGCACTGTTGATCCTGCTCTACAATTATCCTAAGGATCGTTCTCATAATGCGTATGCTTTTCTTATTCTCAGTTTGTTCATACAAATACTAACCGATATTGTTTTCAGCTATCAATCGTTAACCAATTCGTATGTTAGTGGGGGATGGTTGGATGTTGGATGGGTAATCGGCTATTTATTCATGGGTATTGCGGGGTTGGTTCAAGCAACTACCCAAGAAGAACATGAAAATTGTGTGTGGGGCTTATTTGATCGCCTTCCAGTTGAACAGTACATGGAAGATCTTAAAGATAGACTGCCATATATCTTTGTCGTTTTTTCTCATACATTTCTATTCTTTTACAAAGAGGATCAAAACACAGTGGACTATCAATTTCTTATTCTTATCATCGGAGTGATCACTGCAGCTGTCATGCTCAGGCAATATTTCGTGATCATCGAAAATCAGAAACTCAATGCAGAATTAGGGCGGGCTGTTTCCGAAATACGCGCGAAATCGGAAAAGTTACAAACTATGAATAATGATCTTCGTCATGAGATCAATGAACGTAAACGGATAGAAGAACAACTGGCGTATGATGCTATGCATGATCCGTTGACAAAATTACCCAATCGGACTCTTCTGCTTGATCGTTTGAATCACGCAATTGAATTATCAAAACGGAATTCTCAATACTCGTTTGCAGTATTGTTTATTGACCTGGATCAGTTCAAGTCGGTCAATGATAGTATGGGGCATTCCACGGGAGATAAATTATTAATTAATTTTGTTGAGCGCATCGAAAAATGTATTAGAAAGAGTGATACATTTGCCCGTTTGGGAGGTGATGAATTCACCATTTTACTGGAGGATCAAGCCGAGGCTGATGATGCAGTGGAGGTCGCTGACCGCATCCAGGATGCGTTATGCGAACCTTACACTATTAAGGACCAAGATTTTTTCATCACAGCCAGCATCGGTATTGTAAAAGATGTGGACCATCGCTACGAGGAAGCGGAGGCAGTCTTACAAGATGCTGATATTGCCATGTACCATGCTAAGGAATGTGGCAAAGCCCAGTATAAAATTTTCAGTGCACCCCTGAGAACGGAGATGCTATCCCGCATCAGACTGGAATCCGAGATGCGTTCGGCGGTGGGTAAAAATTTCATATTGCATTACCAACCGATTTATACATTGAACGAGAAAAAACTGATCGGGTTTGAGGCTTTACTGAGGTGGGATCATCCTCGTTTAGGATTGCTATATCCAGCGGATTTTCTCGAGATCGCAGAAACATCTGGCTTAATTGTAGAAATTGGAGATTGGGTTTTACGGGAATCATGTAAACAATTAAAAAGCTGGATGGACCAATACCCGCAATTTGCTGATATTTGCATTAATGTTAATTTATCAGGCAAACAATTTATGCAGCCTGATTTTCTCTCATTATTAAAGTCGATCTTGCAAGAAACACAATTACCTCCCAGTGCGCTGCATCTGGAAATCACAGAAACGGTTCTTCTTGATAATCAACAGATAGTGACTGATCTATTCAATGAGATCCATAATCTGGGTGTGGAACTTGAGATAGATGATTTTGGTTCGGGATATTCCTCAATTGGATATTTACAACGTTTCCCTGTGGATACCATCAAGATCGATCGCTTGTTCATTCAGGAATTGGGAAAAAGCATTAAAGGATCGCGGCTTGTGCACTCGATGGTAAAGATGGCAGAGGATCTTGATATGAAAATCATCGCTGAAGGGATCGAAACGAGCACCCAATTAAGCGCTCTGGAAGAAATGACATGCCAGTACGGGCAGGGCTATTATCTCTGCTACCCATTGCCTGAATATGAAATTCACAAGGTATTTCTAGAACAGGAGCGCTTGAACTCCTCCTTATAATGAGGGAAGTTGCTTCCTTAGATTAGAATCATAACCAATTACAATTCACGGGATTTTAATAAACAGCTGTGTCATTTGTTTGATTGGCACAGCTGTTTTCTTTATAGGGTGGATTTGTTTATATGTATGGATGAATCATTTATTTAAAGGAAAGCGGGGAATTATGAGTATTTAAATTGCGGGGACATCCGGTCAAATCGCGCCAACTGTGCTGCTGCCCGATGACTCTCTGCTTGCGAAATTCTTTGCCGATACTAGGCTGGAAGATGTGGTTTGTTCCAATGAGGTGTGTGGTATGGTGTGCTTTGCTGGCAGGTTCAGTGATTAAAGGGTATCCATTATGGGGTCAGGAATGTATTTTGCTACGGAATTGATTCGAGAGTATCACGTGAAAACCCTGGTGCGGGTGGGAACCTGCGGCTCATTGCAGTTCTCATATTACCCCGCTGCATTTCTTGGGTATGAGCTTTGCACCCTTTGCACCAACAGCTAGTTTCGATCTGTTGATGCGTGCTTACCAGACAGCGGATGATCTGGATGTCCATCCTCATGTGGGTGCTGTTCTTTCCAGTGATACGCTTTCCATTCTGACGGTCAGCGATCATCTAATTACCCAACAGGCAGTAGACGCGGAGCAGCGTGAAAAGGATTTCTCCACCATTGCGAAGGTCGCATTCGCTTTTTTGACAACACCTAAAACTTACTGATTCAACACCTTTGTTTGATACAAACAAAACAATCAAATTAAATTAAATTTCTGTTTGTCATAAGGTCTAATCGAGTAATTTTACAATCTTAAAAAGTATTGCCTATTTCTGAATATCACCTATACTAATATAAGAGCAAACGCTCATATATTAGTATGTTTTGTTTAGAAGAGGATACGATTAAATTCAGCCCTTAAAAAGGGAATGGTTTCAGAATTGTTGAGGATTATTAAATTCCTGCTAATAGTCGGTGACGATAAACTGACCAAGCAAATAATTGAAATTTATCCCCGCTTTATGCAGCTGGTTAAAAGCATGCCAACAAAGAATTTTTCACGGAAGGATCGAAAGCTTGACGATAGATAAAAGCTTCATATACAATAACTCAACGAGATTATTTAAGATAAAGGATGTATTGGGTGAAAGAAATAACAGATCGCAAAAAAAATAAGGGTCAAAAGACTCGGGATAAAATAATCCAAACTGCCTGTGAGTTATTTATTGAAAATGGATATCATGCTACTTCAACACGCCAGATTACTGATCAACTGGAGTTAGCACCCAGTGCTTTATACAACCATTTCTCTAATAAAGAAGAAATTTTTACAGCGGTCATTGAAAAATACCATCCTTGGAACCGCATTCCTGAAGCTGTAGTGGATGCAGATGGGGATGACGTTGAAGAATTGATCCGTAATGCCTCCAAGAAATTGTTGAAATTATGGGGTGAAAAACCAGAAATGTCACGTTTGCATCTCATCGAGATGCTTGAATTTAAGGGAGGGCATCTCCCGGGGATATTTGAAAGAGTATTTTCAAAATCGGCGGAGAGTTTTCAAGTTATTCAGAATCGTAACCCTAAACTCAATAACATTAGTCAAAGATTATTTGTACGGGCTATGATTGGTCTGTTTTTTAGTTATATCATGACTGATAAGGTTTCTATGAATTCTACCGAGGATGACATTACAAGTGATCTTGATTATTTTGCTGACGCCTATTTGCAGGGTGTTTTTGCTAAAGAATCTTCTGATCGTAAATAAAAACGGGTTGCACTGAAAGCTGCAACCCGTTTTCGTAGTGGCTTACTTATTTGACTGCAACAGATGATAGATAACTGCGTGAATGTGTAATTTCACGCTTCTCGCCTGTTATCTCAAATTCACCGCGCAGGACGATATCTGCTGAGCTTCTGCCAACCATCACCAGCATGTTACCAGGCTCAATGACAAATTCTTTGTTCTCATCGGTGAATCCTAACTGGTTCATTTTCATTATGAAAGTCACGCGTTTAGTTTCACCCGGTTGCAGAGTCAGGCGTTTGAAACCCACTAATTCCTTTACTGGTCGAGTAGTGCGTGCTTCGAGATCATTGATATATAACTGAACAACCTCATCTCCTACACGGCTACCTGTATTTTGGACTTTGCAGCTAATTTGTATTTCGCCATCAATAGGCACTTTTGTGCAGCTCATCTCGAGGTCAGAAAGATTGAACGATGTGTAACTCAATCCAAAACCAAAATCGTAAAGAGGTGTGCGGGGTTCATTCACATAGCCACCGAAGAAGATATTATCGTTGAGTTTGTACGCGCTGTTCATCAAATATCCGCTGCCATTCTTATGGTAGTAATAGATAGGTACCTGACCCACACTGCGCGGGATCGTCATCACAATCTTGCCACCGGGGTTAATATCTCCAAAAAGTGCTGATACGATCACATCTGCACTGGAAGGGCCAGGAAATCCAACCAGCAAAACGGATTGACATATCTCATACATCCACGGGTCAGCGTATGGTCTTCCGTTAAACAGGACCAACACTATCGGTTTCCCTAATTGGCTTATTTCAGTTAGAAGTTCACGTTGTACACCCGGTAGAGTCAGTACAGTAGAATCCTTCCCTTCACCGCACGTGGCATTCACCCAACCGCTTGAATCTCCCAGTGCCATGACAATGATATCGGATTTCTTTGCTGCTTCGAGTGCTTCTGTGAAACCATCTTTTGAGGTACCGCTTACATCACATCCATCCGCTTGCAACACCTCAATCTTGCTATGAACGTGCTCTTGCATCGCGGTGAGCAACGATTTGCTTTCGGGGAACTTTTCCGCAATCAGATCATCTGTCGATTCTAGATTCAAGAGATCTTTAAAATGCAGATCAGCAATTTCTTGTGTGAAATAGGGGTAGGTTTTGTTGTCCTGCAACATACCATCTACTAGGGCTCTTAGCATTTCTACTGCTGCTGGATAAGAATAATTCGGAAACTGCAACCTGATATTGTTGCTGTGCGGACCGATTAACGCAATGGTTTGTTTGTCCTCCTGAAGAGGTAATAAACCACTCTCGTTTTTTAGTAAGACAATCGATGCTTCCGCTAATTTTTTTGATAAATCAATGCTGGCTTTGCTGCGGTAAACTTCATTTACCTTCCCGGTATCTACAAATGGATTGTCAAATAATCCGAGCTTAAATTTTGATGTCAAAATACGTTTAACTGCTTCATCAAGTAAATCTTCTTTTACCAAACCCTGCTCAATCAATTCGGGTAGATGAATGTAGCCTTTTGAAATTGGAGTATCACCATCAAGTCCAGCTTCCAGTGCCATGATGGCAGCTTCTTTAAAGTCTTTTGCCACACGATAGCGTTCAACAAAGGTTGTGAAAGCATTCCCTTCACTAGTTGCATGACCTGTAAATTCCATCCGTTTGTAAAGCCATTCACGAATAACTTCCTTGCTTACGCCCGCAGGAACTCCATTGATATCGCTGTATGTGATCATCACAGATTGCATATCGGCAAGGTGAATTGCTGCCTCAAAAGGACGCCCATAGGTATCTAGCAAATCAATTGAATTCAATAGTACCGCCGCCCGATTCAAACCTCCCTGTGAGACGCCATAACCGAGGAAGTGTTTCCCTGTTGCATTAACTCCTGTTCTCAGATCACTGCTTTGCAGCCCCTTCACAAAAGCTACCCCCATGCTGGAAGCCAGGTACGGATCTTCGCCAAATGTTTCATGAATTCTTCCCCAGCGGGGATCAGTGGTAATGTCAAGTACAGGAGCCAAAGCCTGACGTACACCGACAGCCAGCATCTCCTGCCGGATAATGTCACCTGCTTCTTCAACCAATTCTGGTAGCCATGCTGCCCCCAAATTTTGAGGGGTTGGGAAGCAAGCAGCATCAACAGCGGTAAAACCACTCATAGCCTCGTTTTGAAAAAGTACTGGAATCCCAAGTCGGGTATTCTCTTTAGAAAATTTCTGAACAGTGTTCGAGAATTCAGCTACTTGCACGGCTGTTGGATGATAACCCATATTCGCAAATTGAGTTATGCGTCCAATTCCATGCTCCATATATTTTTTTAATTTCTCTGGATCTGGGAATTTCTTGCCTACTAAAACAAGAGGCCAGACACAGCACAACTGGGCGGCTTTTTCATGGACGGTCATGCGTGAAAGTAGATCATCCACCCGCTCGGTAATACTGCGGGTACTGTCTTGGTAAATCATTTCGTCCTCCGTGATATTTCAAAAAAAGAGGGAAATGTTGCAAAACAACATTCCCCTCGTGATAACCTTCATTAACCTAATTCGATGCTAAGCATCTCTTGGTTGGATTTTTTTCAGGATCTCGATGAGATGCTTTGCCATTTGTACTTCTGACATTGCAATCATGAGTGTGTCTTGCGCATGAGTCATTAGCATTGTCAATTCTGCTGGTTCACCTCTTGCTTCAGCCTGGATAATTTCCGTTTGAGTCACATGAGCTTTGTGCATTTCATTTTTTGCATTTTTAAGGCTTTCATCAGCTTCCTTGAAACGAAATGCTTCAGCGTGCGTGAGGGCTTCGTGTACCATTTTCCGTGCGTTACCAGCGTGTAATATTACCATGGTCGCAATCTGAACAGATTTGGAATCGAGATCAAGTTCTCCCATACTAAGCCTCACCTTCTTCTTTCGCGGTCATTTGGCGCTCATATGCTTTGAAGAAGGGGTACCATACCAACACATTCGCTGCCATGATCACGAATACAAGTACTACACCCTTCCAATCATTATTATACAAGAACGCCTGGATGGGATTGGGCAGGAAGGGGAGGAAGGTAGTGTTGTAAGGGACTGCTACCAGATTTGTAGCAAAGGCGATATAGGTCAGAATGGGATTGACGAAAGCCTGATTGATGATCATTGGAATGCCGAGGACTGGGTTAAGCACAACCGGTGCACCAAATAAGATTGGTTCCGAGATGCAGAATAACGATGGAACGATGGAAGCGCGCCCTAGTGCCTTGACAGATTTTACCTTTGAGGTCAGAAATAAGATGTTGAGCATAAAGAAAGAACCTGCGCCACCGATGGTCATCCATGCGAATTTGGTTTGGAGGGTAGTAATGTGAAATCCATTGGCAATTGTTGGCGCTAAACCGCTCATGAAAAGCTCATTGTTTTCAGCGATGTTAGCAAAAAGAATTGGATTGAGGAATCCAGATGTTGCCATGGTATGAATGCCGAAGAACCACCCAATCATATTGGCTAAATTGATGACGATGAGTCCCCATAATGTATCTGCACCGGTAACAAGAGGTTGGAAAATTTTCGAAAGCATTGCGATAAAATCAATATTAAGTGTATAAGTAAGTGCTCCAACTGCAAGTAACAAGAGCACACCGGGGATGATAGGCTCAAACCACTGAACAATGAAATCAGGCAATCCTTTGCCTTTAATGACCCAACCTTTGCGGACAAATAGTGCACATACTTCACCAGTTAAAACGCCAGCCAGCATTGCAACTGCGGAACCCGTGGCACCAAGGTAACTGAAGGTAATTTGGAAACCACCGTCTGCAAAACCGGGTTTTAACATAACAAGATATAGACTCAGCGCGATGAGAGCGACCGGGTTTGCATTGATTTTATGGGCTTGGGCTGATGAGTACGCAATTCCATAAGCAAAGACGAGACCAAGCAGACCAAATGTCAGATTGTTTAAACTGCTGATCAGTGTTGAATAAGTTGTTGAAGCATTTACTAATTTTCCAATATTCCCTAAAATTTGAAATACCGCACCGGTTAGGATAACGGGCATGGCGAAGCGAAAACCGCCATTGATAGCGCGTATTACTTTAAACGCTGCAAATTTATTCGCAGCTGGTACTATCTTGGTATTTAACCATTCTACTGTTTTACTGTTGTTCATATTTGCCTCTCATATTTTTTAAATTATATTGATATAAAGTACTATTTGCTATTTTGCCCCTTTTGCACCTCCTCGATTAATGGTTTAATAAAACTGATAAGAATGTTCTTGTCAGAAGTTGCGTATATATCTATAGGAAAGACAACACACTTCTTATGATGCTTGGCACATTCTTCCATTAGCTCGTCTTCAAGATAAGCAATTTGTGGGGCTAACAGAACCAGATCTGCATCATCAATATAATCAACCAGTTGATTTTCTGAGTAGGCACTCAATTCAATATCTAGTTCTTCTTCTGCGAAGGCTCGGCGAATCTTTGCAACAGTGATAGAAGTGGACATCCCTAATGCACAAAGCAAAATTATTTTTTTCATAGCTTCTCCATTTAATTTATTTACTTACTCCAGTCTATAACAACACTTAAATATTTATCTTTCCTCGTTAACAGCCCCTGATAGGCTGAAAGAAGTTCATCGGGTCGAATAATATGGCTGATTAGTTGGCGTACTTTTAATTGGTCCGTTCTAATCAGGTTTAATAGAATATCTAGGTTGGAGGACACAGAGTGTTTTATTCCATCGGCATTATATGCTGGTAAGTGCCACTCCAGTGCTCCTCGTAATGTTAAGGAGTGCATATGAATGAGGTTGAATTCTTCAGTTAGATTGGCTTTATAATCAGCACGAGGAGATCCCAGTAATATAACTTGTCCATAGCGAGTAGCCGACCGTAAGCAATTCTTAATCACGCAACTGTCACCGACTGCATCCACGCAGATATCTGCTCCTTTTCCATCAGTGAATTCCATCACTTTCAGTATCTGTGATTCTGGAGAGGTATCGCTCACTTGATTAATGCCAGTTGATTTTGCTATCGCACAACGGTTATTGTTTGGATCCAAGCCAATCACACAGCAGCCGTGTAATTGAAAAATCTGAGCGGCGAGGTTGCCAACTGTACCGAGCCCAAATACTGCTACAGTTGAATTCAACAAGAGATTTGAGATTTGTGAAGCTGTGATGGCAATCAATCCCATTCGAGCAATGACGGCTACTTCAGCAGGAATATCTTCGTCAATTTTGAATGCTGATTGGAAGGGTTTTTGACCGCTTTCATCCATTTCATAAAATTGGTGTGAAGCATGCGTGCCGAAGCAAAAGATGTGATCACCATTTGCTACTCGTGTGATATGGTTGCCCTTCTCCAAAACTCGTCCAATCAAGCCATATCCTGGGCGCCAGGGGTAGGCATTTCGGGATCCCTTCTTATATACTCCTTTTGAAAGGGCTGTGAAAGCAGCCAGTTCAGTACCGGCACTGATCACACTTGTTTCCGCTTCAATTAGAATCTGGTTTGATCCTATTGTAGTGGGGTCTAGGTTTTCTTCTTTAAAAACAAGTTTTTCCTTTTCAGGGATCAGTGCGTAATATGCTTTCACAATTATCCTCCTGCTTCAGCCAGATGGATTTGTATTCCATTAGAATCTGCTGATTTATAAGCCTGTTCCATCACTTTTTGGGTGGCAAGAGCTGACTGGAAATTATTCATGGGTATTTCCCCATCACGCATGCATAGAAGCATGTCTGTAATGGAAGCCAGATGCATACGGATTAGAGTGTTTAAAGAACCATCTTTTTCGACCCATACTTGTTTACTGGAACGAATTCCTGTTGCGTCGGGGAAATGACCCTGCCCGCTGCTCCATTCATTGTTTTTTCGTGAGTAAAAGCGCACATTTTCAGGTTCCCCCAAGTTTGCGATTAATGTACCTTCACGACCGTAAACTTCAAAATTTGCCATTCTTCCCATTCCCCCTGCCAGACGCGTGACTTCAATTACACCAACTGCTTTGTTTCGCATACCAAGTGTACATAGTGCCCAATCATCCACATCCACATTTCTGCCAAGTTCAGGTTCTTTGAGGTTGGATGGTCTTTGATCAATTACAGTGCGCGTTTGACATTGCACCCAATCCACTTCACCAAAGAAAAATCGGGCGAGATCAATCATATGCACACCCAGATCGACCAGAGCTCCGCCTCCTGCTATATCTTTTTTTAATCGCCAGGTGATAGGTTGCTCTGGATTTATGTAACTACTTAAAAACATCTGAGCTCTAAAATTCATAACCTCGCCAATTCCTCCGGCGGCAATAATAGATTTCATTTGAGAGAAGGCAGGCAGGTATCGATAAACAAAAGATGTATTTGAAAAAGTTCCTTTTTCTTTTGCATAATCGGCAATTTTGCTGGCATCTTCCAGGTTTTTACCAAGTGGTTTTTCGCAATACACATGATGCGATTCTTCGATGGCTCGGGTAACCTGTGTTAAATGAAGAAAATTTGGAGTGCAAACATCAACTAGATCATATTTCTGTTTAAAAAAATCTTCTAAGTTGTTTACCAATTCTGGATTACCGATTTCTTGGAAGATTTTGTCACTTGCATTGATAGAAGGTTCTAGTACATTGACAATCTGTAAATTTATATTGTGATTTGGAAAATACTTTTGGAACATACTATAACATTGTGTATGTACTTTTCCGATTGCACCCAAACCGATGAGACCAACTTTTATTTTATTTTTAGCCTTGCTTGTAGCATCCATAAAATATGGCGACCTTCTCAGTTTATGTTATATGAGCGAGCGCTCATTAATATAATTATAGAAAAATTTTTTATAATGTCAACAGAATTTAAGATTTTGATGTGAAGGGGTACCCAGCGCGAAGATGATTTATTCAGTAACTCGTCCAGTATATGAGAAAGCGTTTATGCTTTTTTATAAAATACTGTCTTACATGTAAAGCGCAAAAATCTCCTTTTGAGTAAATTGAGGGTTAAATGGCAAATCGGCTTTGAGCACCCTATAAGCTAGAACAAGTAAGGTATGAGTACCAGAATGTAGATCTCCAATTTCTCGTCTGGAGTAGGAATGCTCTTGATAAATAAAGCAAGAAGTTCTTGGTGTTGGAACTTAACCGTTTTTTCTTATCATACTAATTGATATATCCAGTGATCAAACTTTTTGGAGAATTAATTTGTCTACACAGTCTGTTTGTGAGAAAACCGTTCGATGGAAAATTCATTAGATCTGTATGAGTATTAAAAAAACGTTTATTTTTTTCCGATACTTATTAATCTGTGGATTATCTATAATAAATGTAACAATTATTTAAAGGGTCAACATGGTAAGTGGAAAAAGTCAAGACTTGACGAAAGAAACACACATTCATTCGCGATCAGAAGTCTATAATATTTTGGAATCCCTACCGGATGCGGTTTTAATCCTAACGCTGGACGGAACGATAATTTTTTCCAACAGAGGGTTTGTCGAAATAACTGGTTTTTCAAAGCATGAAATTGAGAATAAAAAATACGAAGTATTCGTTACTGATTCCGACAAGAACTTCAATAAATACGAAAATGTGCTCAAGAAAACCGCAGTAGAAGGTTCGTTTGGTCCATTCGAATTTCCATTTAAACCAAAGGTTGGTTTATCACGTTTTGGTGAAGCTCACTTATCCTTGATTACTTTTGATGATGGAAATAAAAATATAATAGCTCTGATTCACGACATAACCGAACGTCTAGATATTGAAAAGAAATTAAAAGAAATGGCTTTGCTCCCAATTCAAGATGCAAATCCTATTCTCCGAATTTCAAAAAATGGGCAGATTCTTTTTTCCAATCAAGCTGCCCAAGTATTTCTGGACTATTGGGAAGTAACCCCAGAGAATCTTCTTCCGGAAACTTTTCAACATGAAATGTATAGGATTTGGAAGAACAAAAAAAATGCTGAAAAAGAATTACGTATCGCAGATAGGATTTACAAGGTAGAGGTAAAACCGATTTTAGGGGAAGATTATCTAAATATTTATGGACAGGATATAACAGAAGAATTCTTGGCGAACAAAGAACTACAGGAGCGAGAGCAAAGGTTAAAGAACGCTGAAAAGATTGCCAATCTCGGGCACTGGGAATGGGATATTCCTAATGATCACATTATCTGGTCAGAAGGCGTATATCGCATTTTTAGATTAAAACCAGATGAGTTTGTGCCAACATTTGACTCGTATACAAATTATGTACATCCGGAGGATGTGGAAAAACTGCACGAAAAAATAGCAATGGCAATTTCCCAAAAATGTTCATATTCAAATCTTCATCGTGGTATTACAAAAGATGGAAGAATTATCCTGGTTGAGGGGAAAGGGGATGTGATTTTATCTGAGGATGGGGAATTAATTAAGATGATTGGAACAGTCCAGGATGTCACCGAGCTCAAAAAAACGGAAGAACAGATAAAAGCAGCCGAGCGTATAGCAAAACTGGGTAATTGGGAATGGGATTTATCCTCAGATATTTTAATTGCTTCTGATGAAGCCTATAACATATCTGATTTGAAACCAGGAGAATTGAGCTCTAGAGATTATTCATCTCTTATACATCCTGATGATAGAAACCATGTGAATGATAGTATCAGGTTAGCCATTGCACAAAAAAGACCGTTGAAAACCATCTATCGGCTTGTAACGCCTACTGGGAAAATAAAGCATATACGATTATTGGGAGAAGTGGTTCTCTCTAATCATGAACCCGTAAAAGTCATTGGAACGGTTCAGGATATAACAGACCAGATAAAAGCGGAAGAGAAAATTCGCAATTTGAATATTAAGTTAGAAAAGAAGGTTGAAGAGCGCACAAAAGAACTTGCCGAAGCATTAAGCGAGTTGGAGAAGAAAGAAAAACGGCACCAAGCTGTCCTCAATGATTTAACTGAAATGGTGTTTCGTTGGAAACCAGATGGTTCATTCACTTTCATGAATGAAAAGATGAAATCCCATTATAGCGATTCTAACGATCAGAAAACCATATCTGATGCCAATCCGTTTACGCGAAAACAGATGAAAGAGATAATTCAAGCTCTGTCGGTTAATTCCCCTGTGATCACAAATGAATACTGTTTAATAAAAGAGGATGGTCAGTGTCTCTGGGAAGAATGGACCGATCGCGGTATTTTCAATGAAAAAGACGAATTAATAGAAATTCAATCAGTTGGTAAAGATATCACTGAGGCGAAAAAAGCAAGCGAGATGCATCGCAAATTATCTTCCGCAGTGTATTATAGCCCTGCCTCGGTGATGATAACCAATATTGATGGGATTATTGAATATGTCAATCCGAGCTTTGAAAAAATTACAGGTTATTCCGCTAGCGAAGTTATAGGGAAAAAACCATCTATCCAAAAAAGTGGGGTGCAGCCGGATAACTTCTATAAGGATATGTGGGAAACTATTAAAGCCGGAAATGTCTGGCATAGTGAGTTTAGTAATCTAAGGAAAAACGGTGAACTTTATATCGAATTTGAATCCATCGCACCTATCAAGAATGATGAAGGAGAAATTACACATTTCATTGCTGTTAAAGAGGATGTTACGAAACAAAGGAAAGCAGAAGAAGCACTTATAGAAAGTGAACGCAGGTTAAATGATATTTTAAATCATGCCCCACTTATGGTTTATATGTATGACCCGAATGGTCGGTACACATATGTTAATGATGAATTTGTACGTATTCAACAATTATCTCGTGAGGATGTATTAGGGAAGGCAGATTTTGAATTTCGCTCAAAAAAAGAAGCAAAAAAATATTACGATACATTTAAAAAAGCCAGCGAAACAAAAGAGATTCAGTACTTTGAAAATGCCATCAAACAGGGAACAACTATTAAGCATTATACCTACTTAGTCTTTCCATTGATGAATAATAAAGATGAAGTCTATTCGGTAGTTGGAAAGGCATTGGATATAACTGATCGCAAAAATGCTGAATTTGCAATGCAAGAGGCAAGGAAGGTAGCCGAAGAAGCAAATCGTGCGAAAAGTTCTTTTGTTGCCAATATTTCCCATGAAATCCGGACTCCGCTCAATGCAATGATTGGTTTGACATACATGGTTCTGCAGACAGAACTATCTTCTCAGCAGCGCGACTATGTGGATAAGATCCAAAGTGCCGCTGAAAACTTGTTGGGAATTATCAAAGATATTCTTGATTTTTCTAAAATTGAGGCTGGACGCATGGAAATAGAAGCTATCCCATTTAACCTCAATAACATAGTTGGGGAAATTGCCAATATTATCAATGTTAACGCAAAAGAAAAAGGATTGAATCTTGAATTCGATATTTCTGAAGATATTCCCGTCACTTTGATTGGGGATCCATTGCGGTTGAAACAAGTGCTGTTAAATCTTTGTGGGAATGCGATTAAATTCACAACGGAAGGTGAGGTTGTGGTGACTGCAGAGGTTTTACACAAAGAGGATGAGAAGATTACCTTGAAATTTTCTGTACGCGATACAGGTATTGGACTAACACAAGCACAAATTGCAAAACTCTTCCAGGCTTTTACCCAAGCAGATTCTTCCATTACGCGTAAGTACGGTGGAACAGGTTTGGGTTTGATGATAAGCAAACAGTTGGTTGAGTTGATGGGTGGTGAAATGGGTGCGACGAGCAAACCTGGGGTGGGCAGCACATTTTATTTCACTGCTGAATTTAGTGAGCCGACCTTTGGAGATAATCGTAAAGGAATGAACACAATTAATCCTGGAGACACTCGCATTTTGGTGATAGAAGATGATCCTTCCAAAAATAAAGCGCTGCGATTAAGTCTGGAAATATTTGGATCTAGTATGACAATCGTTGAGAATGGTGAGAGTGGCATTAAAAAACTCTATGAGGCTGTTGAAAACGAGCCTTATGGAATGGTGATTATTGATGAGAAGTTGTCTGATATGGATGGTGTCGAATTTATACAACAAATCAGAAACGATCCTGACCTTATTAAAATCCCGATAATCATCATTTCTTCGAAATCTGACTATGAAAAGATTGCGGAGCAGCAGCGGAATATGGATATGGTTGGAATATTAATAGAACCGATTACATCATTTTCTTTATCTAATGCGATTATGAATGCATTGAGAGTAGTAGACCATACGGGCAATATCGAGGATGGTAATAAAGCTATCCAGGATTTAAACATATTGCGTGGTTTTGCTGCTCTAGTGGTTGAAGATAATGAGATTAATCAGGAAGTTACCCAAAGTCTTTTAGAAATGGTGGGTGCAAGTGTAGATCTGGCTTCAAATGGAGTGGAAGCTATCGCGGCGATGAAGCAAAAACCCTATGATTTTGTACTGATGGATATTCAAATGCCTGTGATGGATGGCTTAGAAGCGACACGTAGAATAAGAGCGGCAAATGCAACATATAGCGACACTATAATTATTGCATTATCTGCTTATGCCACACAAGAGGATGCTAAAAAAACATTGCAGGTAGGAATGAATGACTATGTAACCAAGCCTATCAACCCCATTGTATTATTTGCCACTTTGAGTAAATGGATCGATGTTGCGAAACCCGGAAAAAATTTGAAAGCAAGCATTCCCACTGGCAATGCATTCCCTGCATTACCCGGTATTGATACGGAGAATGGACTACAACGTTTTGGCGGTGATCGGGAACGATATCGTGTCAATCTGAAGCGTTTCTCAACTAAATATGCGGGCACCATTGACGAGATCGAACATGCTTTAGAGGCACAGGATGTCGAAATCGTGAAACAACTGGTACATACTTTAAAGGGTGTTGCCGGAAATATTGGTGCTTCCCATGTACAGAAAAGTGCAGAAAAGTTGGAGGAAGCTATTAAAAAGGGGAATAGCGCTGAACAAAGAAACTTGCTTCTCGCAATTCGAAAACAACTGCACGAAGTGTTGTTATCGATTGATCTATTAGATCAGAAAACATCACAAGCGACTTCTCTGAAAAATGCAGATTCAGAAAAAATAATTATTAATGCACGTGTGAAATCCAAAACCTCACAGGAGGTACCTGACTCTGCTAAAGATGACGTAAAAATTGACTTCCCAAATGAGGACATTGCCCCAATTTTGCGCAAATTGTCTGATGATCTCACCAACGCAGATTCGGTAGCATTAGAAGTGGTGAAGGATATAAAAACGAAGTTCCCGGATATCGGTTTGTTACCAGATTTCATTGACCTGGAAAAGTATACTTCTCAATATGATTTTGAAGCGGCTCTTGGACAATTAATTAAACTTGCTAATAGTTTACATTTAAAAGTGACCGGAGAAAAAAATGGATAAACAAAGCATCCTTGTTGTGGATGATATTCCCGATAATATAGATGTTCTCAATGGTATTCTAAGGGATGATTATCAAATAAAAGTGGCAATTAATGGGGAACGTGCTCTGAAAATTGCAATGGGGGACTTACCCCCTGACCTCATTTTGCTCGATGTGATGATGCCGGGTATGGATGGATACGAAGTCTGCCGGTTGTTGAAGTCCAATTTTTCTACTCGCAAAATCCCTGTTATTTTTGTAACGGCTAAAAGTGAGGTGCGAGATGAAATGGAAGGGTTTAATCTGGGAGCTGTCGATTATATTACCAAACCTGTCAGCCCACCGATTGTAAAGGCACGTGTCAGAACCCATTTGGCTTTGTATAATCAAAATCGCGATTTGGAAGTGAAAGTCAAAGAGCGAACTTTTGAGATCCAAGAAACGCGTTTGGAAATTATAAGAAGATTGGGAGTCGCAGCTGAATACAAGGATAAAGAAACGGGGGAGCATATTTTTCGGATGAGTAGTTTTTGCCGCCTGATCGCAGAAGCGGCTGGGATGGATAAGGACGAGGCAGAATTAATCTATAACGCTGCTCCGATGCATGATGTTGGAAAGATTGGTATTCCGGATAGGATTCTATTGAAACCCGGTAAATTAGATCCGGATGAATGGGAGATCATGAAGACACACACTACCATCGGGGCACAAATCATTGGGAATCATCCTTCCGAACTCTTGCAGACTGCCCGCATCATTGCGTTATCGCATCATGAAAAATGGGATGGCTCTGGCTATCCGTATGCCCAAAAAGGGAATGAGATACATTCTTATGGAAGAATTGCCGCAATTTCAGATGTATTTGACGCGTTAACCTCAAAACGTCCTTACAAAGAAGCCTGGTCATTTGATGAAGCAATAGAACAAATTAAAAGCGAAAAAGGGAAATATTTTGATCCCGTATATGTAGAAGCTTTTTTTAAGGTCTTGCCCGAAATTCAAAATATCAAATATGAGGGTAATGATTTCTGATTTTCGTTGTTTGGTGCATAAAAATCTATTTTCTGCGAATGAAATATAAAAAAGGAAATCATTATTGTTTAATGGAAAGCATGATGGTATTCGTGTTTTGTTCCAGATAAACAGAGTATTGTTATCCCAACAGGTTCTAGATTGAGTGTCAAGGTGATTTTGCAAACGCGGTTAAAAGTATATCAATTCTAATAAAATTAATCTCTTGTCGCTGACCTTTGACAGCATGAATGCTTGACATAAAAATAATAGGGTAATATTCTCCTATATACCACATTGGAGGATACGATTATGAAATTGTTTGGTCCCAAGAAGATCGAAGGGATAGGTGAGCCCTGTGACGTGGAAATCTTGCGTTCTGCTCTGCTGGAACTCCTTCCCATTGAAGGAGAGGTTAATAATTGCCTGACTATCGCTACGAATGAAAAATTTCCGGCGGGATTTCTGGCTATCTGGAAGATGTATGCTAAGGAAAGGCAGGAGGATAATTCTTTTCGTTTTAACTATGTCCAGGTGACCTATACTTTCAATGTGGATATAGACCCTTCCGAAAGAGCGGTGCATTTGAAAGCAAGGAATTTCATGAAATCTGCCCGTATACCTGAAGGCGAAAAAGTATACTACCCCTGGTACAGCCAGGTAAAAATCGGTAAGTTGTCAGATCTGAAAGATAAAGAGGAGAAGGAATCTCAGGCAAGAGTGTACACTTTCTCAACAAAGAAGATGCGGGAACCGCTGGTTGCCTGTATCACCCAACATGGCTGGGATGCCTACGTTTGATGGAATGATTGCGATGTGATAAGAGCGAGCTTTGCGCTCGCTCTTTTTGTACCCATGAGGATTAGTCTTTCAGTATTTTCTGTAAAAAGCTTGTGCCAATGGCAGGTGGGGTTACCTGAAAAGCTTCCCCGATGGTGGCAGCCACGTCCGCAAAGGATCCTCGAATGCCCAGATTGACATTATCCCTGACCGGTTTGCCAAACACCAGTAACGGGATGTATTCTCTGGAATGATCGGTGCTGGGGGTGGTGGGATCCACGCCATGGTCGGCAACGATCATGGCAAACTCAGTATCGCCCATCTTTTCACGAATGGTGGGAATGAAAGCATCAAATTCTTTCAGCTTTTGTGCATACCCGGCTGCATCATTGCGATGCCCGTAGGTCATATCGAATTCGACCAGATTTGCAAACAGCAACCCGCTGAAATCCTCATCCAAAAAATCCACCAAAGCCTGGATGCTTTCCATATTGAAAACCGAATGATGGGTTTTGGTGATGCCGCGATTACCGAATAGATCGTCGATCTTGCCGGTTGCGTACACCTGATGTCCGGCTTTGAGTAGCGTATCCAGCATGGTATCAGTAGGAGCCAGCAGCGGATAATCATGGCGCCTTTTGGTGCGGGTGAAGGTTTCTGCACTCTCGCCAATAAAGGGGCGTGCGATTACCCTGCCCACGGCATGCTCTCCCTGCAGCATCTCGCGAGCAATGGCGCACACTCGGTATAACTCTTCGATCGGGATGATATCTTCATGCGCAGCGATCTGAAAGACCGAATCGGCGGAGGTGTACACGATCAGTTTGCGAGTGCGCATGTGCTCTTCTCCGAGTTCTTTGATGATCTCGGTACCGGAAGCGGGTTTGTTCCCAATAACTTCATAGCCAGTCCGCTTGGTAAATTCATCCAGTATTTCTTTCGGGAAACCGTTGGGATAGGTGGGGAAGGGGCGCTTTACTTCAACCCCCATCAATTCCCAGTGTCCGGTTACCGAATCTTTGCCTTTCGAGATTTCGGTGCATTTACCATAAGCGCCGTGTGTGTGTTCTCGTGCGGGAACACCCTGCATGGGGGTAATGTTTCCCAGCCCTATTTCACCCATATTGGGCAGGTTGATGCCGCCCAGCACACGAGCGGTGTTGGAAAGCGAGTTGCTGCCGCGGTCCCCATATTCATCCGCGTCCGGCAGTTCCCCTGCACCCACCCCATCCAAAACAATAACGGCAATGCGAGTAATTTCCATTTTCTAAATCCTGTATTGATGTTAATAAATTTTGATTATACTTCTCAGCCTTTTTTGAGTTCCTTAACATAATCTAAAAATATAGGAACTATCGCTCAGGAAGTGCGTTTGGTTATTCTTTTTATTTTGATTATTGACAAGCCATTCTGGATGCGCTATAATGTTATCGATAACGGGAACGATAACATCACATGGAACAAAAAAGTAAACGCCCCACCATTAAACAAGTAGCTGCTGCCGCTGGTGTTTCCACACAAACCGTATCGCGCGTGATTAATGATCGTCCGGATGTCGCTCCGGATACACGTGAACGGGTGAAACAGGTGATCACAGAAATGGATTACCAACCCAGCGCTTTGGCGCGCAGTTTGATCCAGCAGCGCAGTTATACCCTGGGAGTGGTAACAGCCGGGTTGAAATTTATCGGTCCATCCAGAACTTTAAACGGGATCACATGCGCAGCAGAACAAGCCGGTTATTCCCTTTTGCTGAAAGAATTACCCCATTTTAACACCAATGATATTGTTCCAATATTTAATGAACTGATTTCCCACCATGTAGATGGCATTATCTGGGCAGCTCCCGAAATTGGGAGTAACCGTGATTGGGTGGATAATTTTTCGTACGAATTAGATGTACCGATCGTCTATCTAACCATGGAACCACGAGAAGGGATTTCTATTATTTCCATGGATAACTATGTCGGTGGGCAGCTTGCATTATCCCATCTGCTTGAAAAAGGATATCGCCATATCGGTCATATCGCTGGTCCGATGGATTGGTGGGAATCGCAGCAACGTTTCAAAGCATGGAAAGATACCCTGCGAAATGCCGGGATAGAAGGTAATGACAACCACTGGGTGGAAGGCAACTGGTCTTCTGCATCCGGGTATGAAGTGACCCAACAATTATTTCAAAAATATCCCGAAATGGATGCCATCTTTGCTGCGAATGATCAAATGGCGCTGGGTGCACTGACTATTGTGCATCAAAAGAAATTGCGTGTGCCACAGGATTTCGGGATCGTTGGATTTGATAACATTCCTGAATCGGAACATTTTTGGCCCGCACTGACAACTGTTCAACATGACCAACACCAAGTAGGTACACTAGCAGTACATGAAATTGTTAGAATCATTGAATCGTTTCGTAATAATGAATCGCCTGAATATAAGACGATTTTGCTGACCCCAAATCTATTAGTTCGAAACAGTTCTCTAAAATAAAGAGATCAGGAGGTGGAAAGGAATAGATCAATAAGAGAAAGTGCCTGTCATCAATCTGCGGTTCATGACAAGCACTTAAATAAGGTGCGAAAAAGATATAAAAAGGAAATCAATTCGCCCTTTAATATTTTACCGCACAACAACGAATAATAATAAACAAGGAAGGAAGTTGTAAGATGAAAAAAGTATTAATCGTAATTTCCTTAATCGCTATAAGTGCATTATTGATCGGTTGTAACACAAGCGATGTATCAACGCAAAACTCAAACGAGACACAATCATCAGATGAAGATAGCGTCACAACTATGAGTAGCGAACTAATTAAAGTTGGTTACTACGGCATTAGCACTACAAACGCATTTTTTAAAGACGTCTACGATAGCCTCGTCAAGGCATGTGAAGATCGCGGTTATGAATTAACCGCTATTTTTACCGATTATGATCCCGTTAAAATGCGTTCTGCTTATGATCAATTTAAATTGATTGGGGTGGATTTGATCATAGATGGAAATGGGTCGCAAGATGTAATCGTTCCTTTTGCTGAGCAAGCCGCAATCGATGGAATCCCCTATATTGGTTTGTTTGTTCAATTGGAGGAACCTTCCTATACTTTTGGCGTCAGTAATGCAGCCATGGGTGAAGCCGTTGGTGATTTTGTTGGTAAGTTGATTAAAGATGAATGGGGTGGAAATTATGATCTCATCGTCATGCTTGGTGGTTTTCAAGGTGCTACGGATGTGGTTGAACGTTTAACAAAAGCACCTGAAGGAATGGTAAATTATGTCGATGTGACTGGAAAACCAATCATTCAAATTGAGGCAAAATTTGGTGACACGGTCGGCATTTACCAACAAACGATGGATATGCTGACTGCAAATCCTGATAAGAAAATTGCCTTGTTTGCACAAACTGACGATGTAGCCAACGCTGCTTTTTCAGCGGTGGAAGCTGCTGGACGAAGTGCTGATGTAATAGGAACCGGGAGCGACTGTGTTGACATTGCTTTGGATTATTTTAAAGCTGCCGTAGATGCAAATGATTATACAGTGCCGTGGAGAGGTTCAAATTATTTACCAGCCAAGACTTTTGGAGGCGAAATTATTGATCTTGCTTCCAGAATTCTGGCAAATGAAGATGTTCCCCATGAAACTGTTACTAGTCCTATCGTGGTCGGTATTTATAACCTGTATGAAGTGTTTCCTGAATTGAAGGACAAATAACAATTTTCAAATTACTGGTTGGCGTATGCTGTAAAGACATTTCATCGTAAAAAAAACATACGTCAACCAATGCACAGACTGACCAACAAGAATAGAAAAATAATCAGGCAAATCCAAATTATGGAGGTAAAGTCGTCGTGAAGAAACTGCTCCAAGTAAAGGGAATTAGCAAGCAATTTCCAGGCGTATTAGCGCTTGACAGCCTTGATTTAGAAATAGATTGCGGAGAAGTACTGGCGATCGTTGGGGAAAATGGTGCTGGTAAATCTACGCTTATAAAGATCATATCCGGAGCGTATCAGCAGGATAGGGGGAGCATAATTTTTGATGGTAATCATTTGGATAAATTAAGCCCCCGTAAATCTATTGAGGCGGGTATTGCAGTGATCTATCAGGAACCGAGCTATCTACCTTTGATGTCCATTGCTGAAAATATCTATGTAGGAAGCCAGCCTAAAAGAGCAGGAAGGATTGATTATAAAGCTCTAAAAACGCAAAGCGTAAAAATTCAAAAAGAGGTTGGTTTGGATCATTTGGATCCTTTTACACCAGCGATTGAATTATCACCTGGCGAAAGGCAGCTTTTGGAAATTGCGCGCGCTTATGCTCGTAATATGAAACTACTGATTTTGGACGAGCCGACCTCTGCCTTGAATGAGAATGAAACTAAAAAGTTATTTACATTAATTAAAAAGTTAAGGCATGATGGAAAAGGAATTATTTATATTTCGCACAAATTGGACGAGATATTTGAGGTGGCAGATCGTGTTCAAGTTTTGCGTGACGGACGTAGTATCAAAGTTTCTAGACTTTCTGATACCTCCCGCGATGACATTGTGCGAAATATGATTGGTCGTGAATTAAAAGATATGTACCCTATCGGGGAAAGAGAAATAGGAGAAATTTCTTTTGAAGTGAAAAACTTATCTGATAGTTATTTAAAGGATGTCTCATTTTCTGCCCGGAAGGGCGAAATTCTCGGTCTTTACGGATTGATGGGCTCTGGTTGTTCTGAGGCTTTGAAAAGCGTTTTTGGCATACGTAAAAAAGAAATGGGCGAGATTTTTGTTGCAGGAAAGAAAACAGAAATAAAAAAACCACGGGATGCTATTAAAGTCGGAATCGCATATATACCTGATGAACGCAAGACAGAAGGTGTTATGTCTGGTTTATCGGTGATGTCAAATATTTCTATTGTTACTCTTGGAAAATACAAATCGGGTCCAATACTGAGCCCCGCAAAAGAAAAGCGAATTGCTTCTAAGTGGATGAAAGATCTCAATATTAAGACCCCATCTCTTTCGACTCCGATAGAAACCCTTTCAGGCGGAAATCAGCAAAAAGTGATTATCGCAAAATGGTTGGATAACAATCCTAAGGTATTTCTTATGAATGAACCTACTCGGGGATTGGATGTTGGTGCCAAGGTTGAAATTTATAAGCAAATGGAAGCGCTTTGCCACAAGGGATGTGCAGTAGTGCTGGTTGCCACGGATCTTCCGGAATTGCTTGCACTTTCTGACCGTGTCTATGTTTTTCATAACGGTATGATCACCGCTGAAATTGGGAAAAGTCAAATGACGCAAGAAAAAATCATAAAAAGCGCGATAGGAGAGCAAGGATAGCTATGAATAATTCAAAAACAAATTCTATTTTGTCATCGGCGAGCAACTACATTAAGAAAAATTTTTCATCAGTTGGAAGCATTGTTTTAGCGTTAATTGGGATATGTGTTGTTTGGTCACGGTTGACGCCATATTTCTTTACATTTGCTAATTTTAAAAATATCAGTGTGTATATTGCGGCAAATGGGATCATGGCTGCTGGTTTAACGGTTGTCTTGTTGATGGGTGGAATTGATCTTTCGCAGATGGCGCTCATGGCTCTCAGCGGAATGTGTGTTGCTATTGGTTATGAAAATGGTGCCAGTGGTTTGACCCTTATCTTGATTGCAATATTGGCTGGATTACTAGGCGGATTATTCAATGCTTTTTTAATAACGAAACTTCGCATTATGCCGTTTATTGCAACATTGGGGAGCCAGCTTGTGTTCAGAGCGTTGGCTTTCATTTCAACGAGTGGGAGATATGTAACCATAAAAGATCCACTCATTAAGTTTGTCGGATTTGGTTCTGTTTTAGGTTTACCGACTTTATTATTAATTATGTTGGTCGTTTACATTATTGTTTGGTTTGTATTGAAATATACCCAATATGGTCGCAATGTCTACTCTGTGGGATCTAGTGCTCCAGCATCTTTTCTGTCTGGTGTCAATATTCAAAAGGAACGCATCATCTCTTATGTAATTTGCGGAGCTTGTTCTGGTCTTGCTTCCATCCTTTACATTGCACAAGGTAGCGTAGCTCTAAATAATGCCGGAACGGGCAATGAACTCGATATTATTGCAGGTGTAATTTTGGGTGGTTTATCCATGTCAGGTGGGAAAGGTTCCGTGGTAAATACCTTGCTCGGAATTCTTCTTATGGCAGTCATCGCAAATGGGATGAGCCTTTTAAGTGTAAGTTCATACTATCAGATGTTATTGAGAGGAGTAATTCTTTTGGCTGCGATTTTCCTCGACACAATTCGTGGAAAAGGATCCGATTAATAGCTTTTCTCTACGAATAGGATGTTATTCCATCAATTTTGGACCGTGTATTAGCCAAAAAGAGACCATATAAATTATTTTCGTAGAAAGGAGAAAAGTACATATAAAAAATCAAAACCTTTTATTACCTGAGAATACAGTCCACGAAAAGCTGTTTTTAGATGCGAAAGAAAGCTTGTGACTTAACAAAGAAAGAAGATATAAAAATGAACAACGAAGATATGCGAACAAGATTCTATCTTAAGATGACCAACGGAGAAATTGAAGAGTATCTTGATCGGAATGATCTCGTCTATATTCCGGTTGGAAATGTAGAAAACCATGGAGATTTTCCTGTGGATGTAGAACAAACCGTGCCTGAAGCATTCGCACTGAAATTGGCGGAAGCAACGGATGGGTTGGTTCTTGGTAACCTGTCATTTTTCTACACGGGCAATGCTACACTTACCAGTCGTGCCTCGATCAATGTAAGTGTTATGGATGGAGCTGCTTATCTGGAAAAGATTGCCACTTCACTTCTAAATCAGGGTTTTCGCCGTCAAATCTATCTATCACTGCATGCACCGGCTGTGTTAACCATTGGTCCGGTTATCACCCAAATTTTTGAGGATACGAAAATACCGATCATGTATATCGATCTAGTGGACGTTTTAAAAGTTGCAAAGATTGATATGTATAGTGACCCTAAAGTGATGAATATTTTCTATGGTGCTTATAAGGTTCTCAACAGACTCGAAGAATTACCGATTCGTCCTGGCGTTCCCTCGAGACCTTTACCTATGACTACAGATTTTGTTAACCGGCTCAGGACCCTTGCTCATATGGGAGCAGCAGTCGGTTTCTACTTTACGGACCCAGATGAACATGCTGGATTTGATCCCTTGCAATCTGAAGATGAACGGGATCAGCGTGCTAGTGAAGGAGTAGAGTATATCGATAAAATGATTGAAGCAATAGACATTGAAGATGTCCTTGCTCGCATTAAAAAGATTGATGACATGACGCAGAATATTGTCCTTCCAAAACACGGAAAATGGCTGCCGAGAAAAAAATATCCTGATCCAAATTATTAGACCTTTGTACAGGATAAAACCAGATTAAGGATAACGAGAAAAACAATAAAAGTGTCCCTCAATATAATTAATTGGGGGACACATAAATGGGTATTAATAAAACCACTTAATCACTAATTTCTCGTGTGGTTTTTATCCGCCAATAAGGGAGAATAAAAAAGAAATACAATCCAGTGCTTCAGGAGAAAAGCATGCTTTGTAAAAATAGAAATACAAGAAATGAGTCGCAGAGAAAAATTGAAAAAATCAACAGTTTACTATCTGAAAAAGGTTCAGATGCTCTATTATTACAGCGTTTCAGCAGTATTGCCTGGGCTACCTGTGGTGCTGATTCTCATATTAATACAGCTGCCAGCGATGGATGTGCCTCGCTTTTGATCACCCCCACACAGAGATATGT
>LDZU01000017.1_pt1 | contig 66676 bp, 55 predicted proteins | sample 615531 | NCBI WGS metagenome assembly LDZU01 (sample SAMN03408293, study PRJNA278302) | terrestrial metagenome | isolation source: oil reservoir sample SB2 | place: USA: Alaska, North Slope, Schrader Bluff formation | collected 2011-09 | reverse complement strand
TTGAAGAAGGCTGCGATCTGATCCTGTCCATTGGTTTCCTGCTTGCTGACGCAACCGCTGCAGCCGCAACTGCCAACCCAGACGTCAATTTCGCTATTGTTGACAACGGTTCTATGGATATCGCCAACATCCGCGGCAACTACGCCAACATCGAAGAAGCCACCTTCCTGGCTGGTTATCTGGCAGCCGGTATGACCAAGACCGGTAAAGTCGGCACCTATGTTGGCATCCTCTTCCCCGCCACCCAGGCTTTCATGGATGGATATGCGATGGGCGTAGCCTATTACAACCAGGTTCACGGCACCGCAGTAGAAGTACTCGGTTGGGATATGGAAACCCAGCAGGGTCTGGAAGCTGGCAACTTTGAGAGCCTCGATGATGGACGCGCCCTCGGCGAGACCCTTCTTGATGAAGGTGCTGATATCATCATGCCCGTTGCTGGTCCTGTAGGTCTCGGCACTCTTGCAGTAATGCAGGAAAGAGGTTCCGGACTTTTGATCGGCGTTGATAACGACTGGTCTGTTGCCAATCCTGATCTGGCAGATTATGTTCTCGCCAGCGCATTGAAGAAGATCGATGTTTTCGTTTATGACAGCATCGAGAAAGTCATCAATGGAGAATTTGTTGGTGGCGAAGACTATGCTCTGACTCTGGAAAATAACGGCGTTGGACTTGCCTATGGTTCCGCCTGGGCAGATCAGATTCCTGCAGAACTCCAAGCAGAAATCGAAGCCCTCATTCCTCAAATCGTTGCCGGTGAAATCGCTGTAATGCCCACCCGGTAATTGATGCAAGCAACACAATAAAACAAAAAGAGCCAAGAAAAGACCTTGGCTCTTTTTTTAAATCTACTGTATGGTAAAATACACGCATTTGTTGGACAATTAAACTCAAACGAGGGAAAAATGGCGCCTTTACTAGAACTAAGAGGAATTACCAAACGTTTCCCCGGTGTACTGGCAAACGATCATATTGACCTTACTCTGGAGAAGGGCGAAATCCATGCCTTATTGGGGGAAAACGGCGCAGGGAAAACCACCTTGATGAATATCCTGTACGGTTTATATTCTCAAGACGAGGGTGACATCTTTGTCAATGGTCAGAAAATCACGATCAACGAACCAACCGATGCCATTAAAGCCGGCATTGGCATGGTCCACCAGCATTTCATGCTCATCCCCGTATTCACTGTGACTGAAAACATCATGCTGGGTGAAGAATACGTAAAATTTGGTGGCTTTTTGGATCGTAAAAAAGCAGCAGATAAAATCAGACAGATCTCGGATACGTATAAATTGAATGTCAATCCCAATGCGTATGTACGGGATCTGCCGGTAGGCACTCAGCAGAGAGTAGAAATCATCAAGATCCTCTTCCGCGAGGCAGAAATTCTCATTATGGATGAACCATCGGCGGTTCTAACCCCGCAGGAAGTGGATGAATTATTCAAGATCATGCGTATCCTGGTTGACCAGGGCAAATCGATCATTTTCATCACGCATAAACTGCGCGAGGTGATGGAATGCGCCGACCGGATCACGGTCATCCGGGGTGGCAAGGTAGTTGGCTCAACTACACCTCAAGAAGCCGACACAAAGAAACTGGCTGCCATGATGGTCGGTCGTGATGTTGAACTTAAAGTAAAAAAGACCAAAGCAAAACCCGGAAATGTTGTTCTTAATGTAGAGGATTTACGCGTTCTGAATTCGCAAGAACAATTTGCAGTCGATGGCGTATCGTTCGATGTTAGAGAGGGTGAGGTGCTCGGCATCGCTGGTGTACAGGGAAACGGTCAGACCGAACTGGTGCGTGCCCTAACGGGGCTTCTCTCACCCACGGAAGGAAAAATAGAGATCCTCGGCAAAGAAACCACAAAAGAAAAGCCAAGGTTTATCACCGAATTGGGCTCTGCTCATATCCCGGAAGATCGCCAGAAAGATGGATTGATTCTGGCATTTCCGGTTTCAGAAAACCTGGTACTCAACTCGTATTTCCATGAACCATTTTCGAAGGGAATTCGATTGCAATTTGATGAAATTGCACAAAGCGGCAAACAGTTGGTAGAAAACTTTGATATTCGCACTCCCAGCATCAATACCCCCGTCAGAAACTTATCAGGGGGCAACCAACAAAAAGTGATCGTCGCAAGAGAATTCTCACGACCCATTAAATTATTGATCGCATCACAACCCACGCGCGGATTGGATGTTGGATCGATCGAATATATCCACAAACGGGTAATGGAAAAAAGAAATGAAGGCTGCGCAATCCTGCTGGTCTCCACCGAATTGGATGAAATCATCCAACTTTCCGACCGCATTGCCGTCATGTATCGCGGCAAAATCCTGGATATGCTGAATGCAGAAGACGCTTCGAAAGAAATTCTTGGTTTGCTCATGGCTGGTATAAAACCAAGTGACGAGATGAAATTAAAAATCAAAAAAGAAGAACAGATCATCGTGACTTGAGGAAAGCGGGTATGGAAAATCAAAAACAGGTTCAAAAGAAACAAAACGCTGCTGCAATTTTTTTTGATGAACTATCAAAAAGTCCCGGCCTGATCACTTTTTTTGCCATCCTTACCGGAATTATCCTGAGCGGGCTGCTCGTTGCAGCGACAACTGTAGAAGTATATGATGCATTTTCTGTTTCATTCATTGATGGAATGAAAGAAGTATTTAAAACTGCCTGGTCTACATATTCTTCATTATTCATTGGTGCATTTGGCGATCCTAAAAAGATCATTGCGGCTGTTCAAGGCGGAGATGGACTGACAATCCGCCGTGCGATAAACCCATTTTTTGAAAGTCTGGTACAAACCACACCGTATATCTTTGCTGGATTGTCGGTGGCACTTGGCTTTCGGGTTGGTCTTTTCAATATCGGAGCAGAAGGACAGATTTTCATTGGTGCACTGACCAGTGTCTATGCAGGTTACGCCATCACAGGACTGCCATCCTATATCCATATCCCGCTTGCTTTACTGGCTGGCGCTTTGGGAGGAGCGCTATGGGGATTCGTACCTGGTTTTCTGAAAGCAAAGACCGGCGCGCATGAGGTGATCATAACCATCATGATGAACTATATTGCTTTTAAGTTGACAGATTTCATGATCAATGGTCCCATGCAGGATCCCAATGAATATACGCCCAAAACTCCCTGGATCCAGGAGAGCGCCCAGCTCACCCGTTTCTTTGAAGGTCCCATTCGTTTTCACATCGGATTCTTCATTGCCCTGGCAGTCGCATTTCTGATCTACTGGTTATTATTTAAAACGACCTGGGGTTTTGAACTGCGTACGGTTGGTTCAAATCCAAGCGGAGCACGCTATGCGGGTATTAATACAACCAAAGCGACTGTCATTGCCATGTCTCTGGCAGGTTCGCTGGCCGGTTTGGCAGGAGCAAATGAGGTTTTGGGATTGAACTACCGCCTCGTTCCTTCTTTCTCATCCGGTTATGGCTTCGACAGCATCGCACTCGCGCTGTTGGGTAAAAACCACCCATTTGGTGTCGTTCTTTCAGCGCTTTTATTTGGTTTTTTACGGAATGGTTCGCGCCAGATGCAGTTAAAATCCGGTGTGCCAATTGATATCGTATCTATTTTGCAGGCGCTCATTCTCACTTTTATTGCCGCACCTGCCATCATCCGCACAATCTATCGCTTGAAAAAACCAGATATCGAAGAAGAGAGTATCAAGATCGGTGGATGGGGAGGCAAATAAAATGGCTGATTTAAAAACTGCACAATTGGATGGAAAACGAATCCACAAGCATCAATCCAAATCCCGTAGGATCGTTATGGGTATCATTTTCCTTTTAGCTGCCGCTTTTATCTGGTTCGTCTTCATCAATGGGACCGATTCGAGCGCACTGACCACCTACAACATGATGCCCGGTGGATCTTCAGCGGTCATGGATGATTGGATTTTTCCAACGGTTAAAACCTTATCAATCCTGGCAATACTTTGTGCTGTCGCGGGTGCATATCAATTAATTCGAGGCTTTGGGAACTTTACCAATGGAATCCTGGCACTGGTAGCTGGCATGTTCATATTCAGCTTTCTTTCCTGGGCATCTTCCGGCGGATCTATAAACCTGGCCGGTCTCCTGCGTGTTACAGTTGTACGGGCAGTACCACTGACGCTAGGTGCCATGGCGGGCATATTATGTGAACGTTCCGGTACGGTAAACATTGCCATTGAAGGCATGATGCTTACTGCTGCTTTCGTGAGTACTGTAATCGCCAGCCTGACGAACCTTTGGATTGGCATGCTTTCGGGTATTGCCACAGGCGCTCTGGTTGCCTTCATCCATGGAACGTTGACAATAAAATACAAGGTAGATCACACGATTTCCGGAACAGTTATCAATATCTTTGCTACAGGCATCACCTCATTCCTATCATCGAAGTTTATTCAAAAAACAGAGTTTCAATATTTGAATGAACCGGGGATGTTCCCCCAAATCAATGTTCCCTATTTATCAAAGATTCCCTTTATTGGTCCAATCCTTTTCAGCCATAACATGTACGTTTATGCGATGTTTGTGCTTGTCGCAATCTTAACCGTCGCTCTCTTTTCAACCCGTTGGGGATTGAGGTTGCGCTCAGCCGGCGAACATCCCAAAGCGGCTGACACGTTAGGGATCAATGTTATCAAAACACGCTATATGGGCGTTATTCTGGGGGGAATGGTAGCAGGGTTTGCCGGGACATATTTTACGCTCGGTTCATCCGGTCGCTTTGATGAACTTCTTACAGCCGGACGCGGCTTTATTTCACTGGCAGCCATGATCTTCGGCAACTATCATCCGGTTGGCGCAATGGGCGCAGGGCTGTTATTTGGCTTTTTTGATTCCCTGTCAGCCAAAGCATCCATACTCAAAGTACCCATTCCTTCCGATTTCCTGGGTATGATGCCTTATCTGGCAACCATCATCGTTCTGGCAGGTGTGGTCGGAAAGAGCCAGGCGCCGGCCGCTTCAGGTAAATCGTATGATAAAGAATCACTCTAAGTCTAGAATTAAAATAAAGAAGGCGACCACTTTGGTCGCCTTCTTTATTTTAAGGGATAGTATCCAAATTCTTCTACTGCATCCACCATCGCCAGAATATTCTGTGGAGGAACTTCATTCATGATCGTATGTACGGATGCCACCATATAACCTCCACCGTCTCCTAAAATGTTGATGACCCGTTTTACCTCTTCCCTGACCTCCTCCGGTGTTCCGGACGGGAGGATGTGCTGGGTATCGATCGCGCCGCAAAAGATGATATCCTTCCCATATCTGGCTTTCAATCCTTTCAGATCAGCCATTTTCCCTGCGGATGTTTGGATTGGATTGAGGATATCGACACCCATTTCGACGAAATCTTCGATCAAATCAAAAACATCACCATCGGTATGAAAGAATACTTTCGCTTTGGTGCGCATTTTGATGAATTCGATGAACTCCGCATGGAATGGCTTGAGAATTTGGCGGTACATGCGTGGGGAGATCATTAATTTTTCTTGCGTTCCCAGGTCATCACCGATCTTGATGATATCCAGATTCTCTCCGGCTTCATCCAAAAAGTGACCCATTAATGTTTTGCACAGATCGGTTATCTTGCGCAGCAAAGCTTTGGCAAAGTCAGGATTCATGGCCATGTTCAACAGGAACTTATCCATACCCTGCATGGCAAATGCGCGTTCCAATGGAAACAGCAGCCAGGGCGTGCCCATGATGGCATATTGATTTTCTTCCGCCAGCAGCCGGGCCTGCTCCTTGACATGTGCAACCCGGTAAGGGTCATCCATATTTGGCCAGGGATAATTTTCGATCGCGTCTGCGGTTGTGGCTTCTACCAGAGGATGCAATCCCGGATACCAGACACCCGGTTCAATCTCCACCTGTCCGGTCCCCCAGCAATCAATGCAGGGAGAGTGTGGTGGCCGGTTTTGATTGCGTTCATAGATCTCTTTGGGGAACCGATCAAGCACACCGCGCACATCGCTGTGCAGGCGTCGCATGGTCGCTTCATCCACTTTAGCACTGCCCAATTCAGGCCAATCGTAAATATAATCATCCGGCGCAGTGATCTTTGCCAGTTTTTTGACACCCTGGTAAGGGATCATCTTGATCCCGGTCGCATTGGATACACCCATGACAATGGGTACGCGATCCGGTATTTCATGTGCTAAAACAGCTTGCACTCGTTCGCGCGAAGTCATTCCCATACTATTTCTCCCGTGTTGCTAAGTCTTGTCAAAAATTGTAGCATAAGCCGATACAAAATACCCAGCTTCTTGCGAAGAAGCTGGGTATTTATCATAATCTGATATGCTCTTGATCCCTATCTTTTTTTCTTTTTTCATGGATCATCGCGAGCGGTCCTCTCGTATAAAATTCTGGAAGGGTTTCCAGAATCAGTTACGACCATATCCGTTAAATTAAGAATGGACGGTGTTTTGAAGATTCTTCTGATTGCCGCCGCCGATTAATCAGATAGGTCATCTCCATTTACCGTCCATTCCTACAAAGGAATTGATGCGGCTATGGGTGCCAGCAGCTTGCTTCGCCTGCACCCTATAGATATTTCTTTTTTTAAGGCACATACAACCAAATAAAAAGACCTGGTAATTTTGCCAGGTCCGCCGAAATAATAGTGCAAGAACGCATAAACAAAAATTGACATTCGGCGGCTTGGCTGTCATAGCTTGTTTTGATGAAATCATCTTGCAATCAGCTTTAGACCCAGAGCTTTGCGCCCCCGGCTTTCACCGAGTTTGCCTTTTCGAGTCAATCAATAAACTCTATACACTATTCTAGTATGATTTTAGGGAAAATCAAGTCCCAAATCTGGGGTAACTTGTCCAGACACACACAGAAATGGGGTTTTTGAATCATTTTTAAGATTTTTTGAATTACGGTATAATAATGGCACGCTCCCGTAGCTCAATGGACAGAGTGCCTGACTTCGAATCAGTCGGTTGCGCGTTCGAATCGCGCCGGGAGCGCTAATTTGTTTGGTTCTTTATAGAACCAACTGACTCTTAAGTAATTGGTTTCCCTAAAAGGTCTTCTTGTGGTCGTAGGATTCACCCCAAGGAGCATATTCAATCGCTCCCTCAATATGTATTTGATCCTAATGTCTTATAGGTATTGAACTTATACACTTCTAGGAAAATGATATAAAATAAAACTGGAGAGCGAGAGTTCAGGTAAATATTAATAATATTCCTTAAGAAGGAAATTGGGTTTTTAATCGATGGAGGGAGATATGGTTTATATTCTCGCAACCTCAATAATCTTCCAAATAGCAGCAGCGGTATGCGCATTTAAATTAATAAAAACAACCGGAAATTTCAAAGCATGGACGGCAATTTCCATTGCCATAGCTCTTATGGCTATTAGGCGATCAATCACTCTGTATCAGCTTGTCACAGGGAATCCATCCATAGAGCCCGATATGACTGCAGAGCTAGTTGCATTAGTTATTTCTGCTTTAATAACCGTAGGAGTCATTTGGATCTTCCCAATATTTGATTCCATAAAAAAGGTAAATATAGCTCTCCAAAAATCAAATAGGGCTTTGAAAACACTTAGCGAATGCAATCAATCCATCATACGCATCTCAAACGAAGCAGATCTCATGCAGGAAATTTGCAGGGTGATCATAGAAGTTGGTGATTATCAACTTGCATGGGTGGGATTTGCAGAACAAGACAGGGAGAAAAATGTCCGTCCTGTTGCTCAATATGGCTTTGAGGAAGGCTATTTAGAACAAGCGGGGATTTCCTGGGCTAACAATAAGAGGGGTAGAGGACCAACTGGAACTGCAATACGAACAGGTAAACCATCTATCGCAAGATTCATTTTAACTGACCCGAATTTCACTGAATGGCGAGAGGCAGCGCTTGCAAGGGGGTATGAATCCTCAATTGCCCTTCCTTTATTTACAAACGATAAAACCTTTGGTGCTTTGAACATTTATGCTTCGGAACCAGACGCGTTTGATGATGCGGAAGTGAAATTGTTGACTGAATTGGCTAATGATCTCTCCTATGCTATTAATGCCATTCGAATCCGGCATGAGCATGAGCAGGCGGAAGAACAAATTAGCCAGCAAGCTGCCCGCATCAAAGCGCTGTTGCAAACTGCCTCGCGTCTCAACGCCCAGTTAGATTTTGACACAGTGTTGCGTGCAATCTGTGAAGAAACCGCTAGTGCCATGAACGTCTCAGCTGCCTGGATCAATCTATATGACTCAGAGCGCGAGGAGTATACCTACGCGGCAGGATTTGGCCTTCCATCTGAATTCGGTCTTAACTACCAGCCACCACCTCGCAAGCTCGTAGATCAAATTGCTAGCCGGTTTACGATGGTCATCCCGGATGTGCAGGCGCTCTCTGAGATGCCCAACGCCAAGTTATGCGCCTCGTTGAAAATTCGCACGATTGCCTTTGCGATTTTGCAACGCGAGGGACAAGTTATTGGCCTCCTGAGTGTTCCTGTCTTTGGCGAAGTGCACACATTCTCTCAGAATGAATTGGAGCTTTTACAGGGATTGAGCAATCAAGCCGCACAGGCCATCAACAACGCCTGTCTTTTTACCAAGGCACAACGCCGCTTCGAACAACTCAATACCTTACGAGAAATCGACATAGCTATTACTGGTAGTGTGGATCTGCGCGTAAGTCTTAGCGTGCTGGTTGAAAAACTTACTGCCCAAATGAATGTGGACGCCGCAGCGGTGTTGCTTCTCAACCCTAACTCTCAGATTCTGAATTATGCTGCCGGGAATGGTTTCTTCACAACTGCTTTGAAGAACACTCACCTAAGAGTAGGAGATGGCTTAGCTGGAAAAGCTGCCTTGGAACGGCGGGTTATTCATATTCCTGACTTGACCCAGGAAGAGACTGATTTCCAGCGCTCCCCTCAACTAAGAAGCGAGAAATTCATCTCTTATTTCGCTATACCATTAATTTCCGGGGGGCAGTTGAAGGGTATACTAGAAATTTTCAACCGCCAAAAATTTGAACCTAACTCAGAATGGTTACATTTCATGGAAACCTTAGCAGGGCAGGCTGCCATCGCTATTGATAACACTACTTTATTTGATAACTTACAGCGCTCAAACACTGACCTGGTCATAGCCTATGATAATACACTGGAAGGCTGGGCAAAAGCTCTAGAACTGCGCGATCAGGAAACCGAGGGACACACCCAGCGTGTAACTAAGATGACAGAACAATTAGCACGCGAAATGGGAGTGGATGAGGTAAAAATTACAAACGTCCGTCGGGGTGCAATACTACACGACATTGGAAAAATATCAGTCCCAGACAATATTCTGCTCAAGCCCGGTCCACTTAACGAAAAAGAATGGGAGATTATGCGTAAACACCCAGTCTATGCCTACGAACTGCTTTCGACAGTTGAATACCTGAGAATGGCTTTGGACATCCCTTACTGTCACCACGAGAAGTGGGATGGCACAGGTTACCCACGCGGCTTGAAAGGTGAACAAATACCACTGGTGGCGAGAATCTTCGCTGTTATAGATGTGTGGGATGCTTTGCGCTCTGATAGGCCCTACCGAAAAGCATGGTCAGAACCACAGGCTCTGGCTTACATCAAAGAACAGTCGGGAAAGCATTTTGATCCGGTAGTTGTCAAGAACTTTTTAGAAATGTATGGAAAAATGATAGGATAAATATTTTAAGCTGAAAAAATAGAAACTAAACTTTTCTTACCTATAAATAAATTATCATTCTACTAAATTGCAATTGATCGAAAAAGGGTTGTAGTAATGAGAATAGGGATCAGGTTTAACCAATAACATCAAACTAAAAAAAGATTTCGACCTCATAACCTAGAGGTCAGTGGTTCGAATCCACTCCCCGCTACTAGAGAGAACCGTAGTCCCTGGGGCTACGGTTTTTTGATAGGCCTGGCGTATAAACGATGGAGCCGATCCCAGGCGGGAGAGGAAGATTTCATAGCCTTTTGTGATCTCTTGGGCTACCCACCTTCCAAGGTATTAGGTTGGCTGCATGGTGAGTTTTTGCCTGAAGGACCAGAAATTCTGAGCATTGCGAGGACACTCGGAACAGAGGTTTATTCAACTCTTGGTCTTCCTGAAGTGGATCCTGAATTATTGAAGGTTTATCATGCCTTCTCTCATTTACGTGGTGAGTTTCGAAGTCGGCTGGCTCAGGCACTTTGGGAAGCAGAAAAAGAAATGAAAGAGAAGGGGATATCGGCTAACTCGCCGGATGCAGGGGGAATACTCAGTGCTGCATTTACGAAATGGGGTATTGCGCCAAACCCAAAGCAATAATCCCGATTTTCATTGCTTTTTTTGATTAACAACTAACAATAATGAGTATATAATTTCTTTATACTCATTCTTTTGATTAAAAAGAAGGTACTATGGACGACTTTCCACAAGTACTAACGATTGAAGAAGCATCGAAATATCTTCGTATCCCTCTATCCTCTTTATATAAACTTGCACAAGATGGGAAAATCCCATGCCAAAAAGTTGGACGGCACTGGCGATTCAGGAAAGAAACGATAGATCACTGGTTGGATGAAAGATCAATAGTAACGATCAAGCCTGATTTTGATCGGCCATAAGAAATAGAATGATGATGTTATGAAGAGAAACTTTCGAAAAACATTGCAACTAGAGAATTAACCCATTAGGGGGAAAATATGAATGTATTTGACCTTCGCAACAGCCTGATTCAAGATTATTCATCTTACATTTCCAGTTTTATTCGAATACGTGATCCAAAAATAAAAGACTATGTAGATCAGAGCATAGATCAGGGTCTATTATGGCCTGATCCTTTGATTCAACTCAATCCCACCTTTGAACCTGGAAAATGGATTGACGACCTGATTAATGAAGGTGTTCTGCACAAAGAATGCAAACGGATTTTCCGCCGCAAACAAGCACCTGATGATTTCGGTCAACCGCTAAGGTTGCACAAGCATCAGGAAGATGCCATCAGAACAGCCCGAGAAGGTCAGAACTATATTCTTACGACGGGAACTGGATCGGGAAAAAGCCTTGCCTATATCATCCCAATCGTCGATTACGTACTGCGTAATGGTAGTGGCAAAGGAGTCCAGGCAATCATTGTTTATCCGATGAATGCGTTGGCGAACAGTCAACAAGGCGAATTGGAGAAATTCCTAAAATTCGGTTATCCAGATGGAAAAGGACCAGTCACCTTTGAACGGTATACCGGTCAAGAAAACGACCAGGAAAAAATCCGCATCATGTCGAACCCGCCGGACATCTTGCTGACTAATTATGTCATGCTGGAATTGATCTTGACTCGCCCCGAAGAGCGAAAGACTCTGGTGAATGCAGCGCAGGGTTTAAAATTTCTGGTCCTTGATGAGCTGCATACATACCGAGGACGCCAAGGGGCGGATGTATCCATGCTCGTTCGGCGTGTACGAGAAGCTTTACATGCCGACCACTTACAGTGTATAGGCACATCTGCTACTCTTGCAGGTGCGGGTAGTCTAGAACAGCAGCGTGTTGAAGTTGCTGATATGGCTTCTATATTATTTGGAGATAAGGTTCATCCAAGAAGTGTTATTGGAGAAACTCTTCGTCGGGCAACAAAAGAGAATCTTCTTACTGATGAGTCATTTATTACTGAACTTAAGTCGAGTATCCAAAATCTCAATTTGCCTAACACGTATGACGAGTTTACTCACCACCCCCTGGCAAGCTGGGTTGAGAGCAGACTAGGCATCAGGACAGATACAGAAAGCGGCCGCCTGGTACGCGCCCTTCCAAAAAGCCTAACCGGTAACGACGGGGCTGGGCATGAATTAAGTCTCCTGACCGGATTGCTAGTGGAGATTTGCGTTCATGCGCTTCAGGCCATTCTATTAAAAGGGTATTCTATTGCCAATCCGGAAACAAATTTTCCAGCCTTTGCTTTCCGATTACACCAATTCATAAGCCGTGGAGATACGGTCTATGCGTCAGTGGAAGCTGAAGAGGATCGCCATATCACCGTGTATGGACAAAAATTTGTACCCGGTGAACGAGATAAGGTATTACTCCCCCTGGCTTTTTGCCGTGAGTGCGGCCAGGAGTATTACATTGTTTGGCGGACGAAGGATCATGAAAGCGGATCCGAGCTATTTCTACCGCGCGAGCTCAACGAAAATAGAGATTCTGATGGTGGTGAACCAGGATTTCTCTACCTAAACCAGGATAATCCCTGGCCGGAAGATACTTATGATGCTATTGACCGCCTTCCAGATGATTGGCTTGAAGAAAGTAATGGTGAATTGGCTATCAAGAAAAGCCAACGTAAAAACCTACCCGAAGTAGTCAGGATCAGTCCGGATGGAAAAAAAGGAGAAGCTGGTCAGCGAGTGGCTTATTTGAAAGCGCCTTTCCGCTTCTGCCTCCATTGCGGAGTGTCTTATGGAGCTCGCCAATCCTCTGATTTTGCAAAACTTACCGAACTCAGTTCTGGTGGTCGCTCCACGGACACAACTATTCTCAGCATGTCCTTGATCCGTCGGTTGCGAAATGACCAGGATTTATTACCAAAAGCTAGAAAACTCCTCAGTTTTACCGATAACCGTCAGGACGCTTCACTGCAAGCGGGTCATTTTAATGATTTTGTGGAAATCGCGTTACTACGCTCAGCCTTGTATCGAGCGGTGAAAGCGAACGAACAAACAGGAATTTCTCATGATGTCTTGACGATGAAGGTTTTTCAATCCCTGGACCTCCCAGTCGAATATTATGCCAGCGATCCTGAAGTTCGCTTTGCTCAGAAGGCTGAAACTGACCGCGCTTTACGAGAAGTTTTAGGCTACCGAATTTACCGTGACCTCAAACGTGGATGGCGCATTACTTCTCCCAATCTTGAGCAATCGGGTTTGCTTAGAATCGAATATGCATCCTTAGAAGAATTATGCGCTGCAGAGGATGTTTGGCAAGGTATGCATGAAGTGCTTACTTCAGCAACCCCAGAAACCAGAATACGAATTGCGAAGGTTTTATTAGATTACATGCGTCGTGAACTGGCTATTAAAGTTACTTACCTCGATCCGGCAGCACAGGAAAGCCTTCGGCAGCTTAGCAGCCAGCGGCTGATAGCTCCCTGGGCATTGGATGAAAATGAAATATTGGAGCATTCTTCCATATTATTCCCCAGACGAAAGCTGGGCGACCAAGATGAATATGGCGGTAATCTTTACCTCTCACCCAGGGGTGGATACGGACAATTCTTACGTAGAAACACGACCTTCCCGGAATATCATGATCACATCTCTTTAGATGACACCGAAGAAATCATCGATCAAATCCTCAACAGCTTGCGTATCGCAGGCCTGGTAGAGAAGGTTGTCGATGAAAAGAATGATGTCGGTCATAAACCGGGTTATCAGTTACTCGCTTCAGGGATGATTTGGAAAGTTGGAGATGGGCAACTCGCGTTTCACGACCCTATCCGCGTTCCACGTATGCCTGAGGGTGGGGGCAAGACGAACGAATTTTTTGTGAATTTTTACCAAACAGTAGAAAAACAAGTCCTTGGTATCGAAGCTCGAGAACATACAGCTCAAGTACCCTCAGCTCAACGTGAAGACCGTGAAGCAAGATTCCGTACTGGGGAGTTGCCAATTCTTTACTGTTCGCCCACTATGGAATTGGGGGTGGATATCTCCGAGCTTAACGCAGTCAATATGCGTAATGTACCACCCACTCCTGCTAATTATGCTCAACGGAGTGGGCGCGCTGGTAGAAGCGGACAACCGGCAATGGTATTTACTTATTGCACCATCGGTAGCCCCCACGACCAGTATTATTTCAAACGTCCTGGATTGATGGTCTCGGGAGCAGTTACCCCACCTAGGATCGACATGACGAATGAAGATCTGATACGCAGCCATGTCCAGGCAATTTGGCTGGCGGAATCCGGGTTAAGCCTGGGCACTTCTTTGAAAGATTTGCTTGATCTTTCCGACTCATCCAAGTTATCCTGTCTTGATTTTGTTCAGGATGCGTTAAATTCACAAGGTAACCGTACCAAAGCGAAACTGAAAGCTCATGCAGCGCTTAGTGACATTGAATCAGAATTAATTCAAACTGATTGGTGGAATGAGAGTTGGCTGGATAGCGTACTTTCACAAATTGACCTTCAATTCAACCAGGCTTGTGAACGATGGCGAAATCTTTATCGAGCTGCAATGAACCAACTAGAAGTGCAGCACAAGATTATCAAGGATGCCAGCCGATCTATTCAGGATAAACGCCAGGCTGAACGGTTATATCAAGAGGCAAAAAGTCAATTGGAATTATTGACTGAGGCGGAAAATATTGTTCAATCTGACTTTTATTCGTATCGCTATTTTGCCAGCGAAGGTTTCTTGCCGGGTTACAGTTTCCCCCGCCTGCCACTTTCGGCATATATTCCTGCCCGGCGTATCCGAAGTCAGGACGATGAATTCTTGTCGCGGCCACGTTTCCTGGCTATCTCGGAGTTCGGCCCGCGTTCAATTATTTACCATGAGGGATCCCGCTACATAATCAACAAGGTGAACTTACCCGTTTCAGACACGGGTGAAGGGTTTGCTGTATTACGCGCCAAGCAATGTCCAATCTGTGGATACCTGCATCCAATTACAAACGGTGACGGACTAGATCGCTGCGAGCGCTGTGGATCCTTGTTAGAAGCTCCAATGAATAATCTTTTCCGCCTGCAGAATGTATCCACCAAGCGAAGAGATCGTATCTCTTCGGATGAAGAAGAACGCTTGCGTCAAGGGTACGAACTACGAACAGCCATTCGCTTTGCAGACCATGGCGGTGTCATCTCAGCCCGTAATGCAGAAATTCATTTCCAGGGCAAATTAATTGGTAAATTGACTTATGGTAATTCAGCTACGCTTTGGCGTATCAATTTGGGCTGGCGAAGACGGGCTAATCCACAGCAATATGGATTTATTCTCGACACCGAGCGAGGCTACTGGGCACGCAAAGAAGATGATCAAACTACACTCGAGGCGGACGACCCCATGTCTCCGCAGACAATGCGGGTTGTTCCTTTCGTCGAGGATCACAAGAACTGCTTACTTTTCGAGCCGAATGAAGGTTTAGAGCTTGCACAGATGGCGTCCTTGCAAGCTGCGTTGAAGAATGCAATTCAAGTGGAATACCAGCTTGAAGACAGCGAAGTCGCTGCAGAACCGTTACCAAGCGGTGATGAACGACATTCGATTCTATTCTATGAATCTGCCGAAGGAGGCGCTGGGGTTTTGCGGCGTCTGGTCGATGATCCAGGTGCATTTGCCAGAGTAGCGGCCCAGGCTTTACAAGTCTGCCATTTTGATCCTCAGACCGGCGAAGATTTGCGACATGCGCCAAATGCGAAAGAAGATTGTGAAGCCGCCTGTTATGACTGCCTGATGAGTTATTACAATCAAATGGATCACCGGCATTTAGACCGACAGACGATCAAAGAATATCTACTGCAGTGCAGTCAAAGTACATCAACATCCTCTCCACAGACCATCTCCAGAGCCGAACATTGTCAACACTTGCTGAATCTCTGCCAATCGGATCTTGAGAGAGAATGGTTAACTTTCATTGAGAAAAGCAATTTGCGATTGCCGAGCCATGCCCAACTTCTGTTGGAGACCTGTCATACACGTCCTGATTTCTTTTATGAGCAGGAACACGCCGCGATCTATGTTGATGGTCCCCATCACATATATCCAGAAAGGCAACAACGTGACCAGACTCAGAAGGATTGTATGGAAGATACCGGGTACACAGTCATTCGCTTCGATTTATTAGAATCCTGGGAAAAGGTTATTGAGAAGTACCCCTCAATTTTTGGATTATTGAGGAACTAATAGTTAGGAGAAGACCATGAGCGATCTCTATAGTGAATTAAAAAAGAAAAATGGAAACACTTGTTATACCCTTTCTCAAAATAAGCCAGCCAAGATGAATGTTGATGATTGGAAAGTAACGATAACTTATCCCACTGGTCGATCTTTAGAATTACCTCGGTCAATGGTCTCCGATGCTATTTCTAAACTTCAAGCAAAGGGTGTTCTGACAGTAGATGAAGTCCACGAAGACATCACCGATCGTCATGGACCTCAAACAGATCGGTTATTGGCTGTCCTCCGAGAATTGCCAGGAGTGACATTTACATCATCACCAAGAGCTTTATACCTAAAAAAGTGATCCCAAATATGACATATACCGTAGGTTCCCTCGTTAAAGCACGTGGGCGTGAATGGGTCGTCCTGCCCGAATCCTCGGATGACCTTCTGGTCTTACGCCCCCTGGGTGGTTCGGATGATGAAATTACCGGTATTTATATCCCATTGGAGCCAGTGACTCCTGCTACCTTTGACCTCCCTGATCCTTCACAAGTTGGGGATTATCGTTCAGCTCGATTGTTGCGCGATGCTGTCAGGCTTGGTTTTCGCTCCAGCGCTGGTCCGTTCCGCTCTTTTGCACGGGTCGGCTTTGAACCTCGTCCATATCAGCTTGTTCCATTGCTGATGGCACTTAAACTAGACCCGATCCGACTGTTAGTAGCAGATGATGTCGGTATTGGCAAAACCATTGAAGCGGGCTTAATTGCGCGTGAATTACTTGATCGTGGTGAAATTGAGCGCCTGGCAGTTCTCTGTCCACCACCTCTAGCCGAGCAATGGCAGTCTGAACTTCGAGAGAAGTTTCATATCGAAGCGGAATTGGTTCTGCCATCCACCGCAGCACGGTTGGAACGCAATCTCAGCTTGGGTGAATCACTTTTTGAACGTTATCCCTTCGTAATCGTCTCGATGGACTATATTAAATCCGATCGTCGAAGAGAAGAATTCAAGCGTGCCTGCCCCGAATTTATCATTGTTGATGAAGCCCATACTTGTGCTTACGGTGCTGAAAGAGGTGGACGTCACCAGCGGTTTGAAATGGTGAGGGGTCTGGCTCAGAATCCTGACCGGCACATCGTTCTCGTAACCGCCACACCTCACAGTGGAAAAGAAGAAGCTTTCCGTTCTTTACTCACCTTTCTGGATAAAGAATTTGATGATCTACCCGAAGACCTGACCGGCGAGGAAAATCTACGTCACCGTAAACGCCTTGCCCAGCACTTTATCCAACGCCGGCGTGGTGACATTCAGAACTACCTGGACTCCAAAACCCCCTTTCCCAAGCGTGAAGATCGCGAAGACTCTTACAAACTCAGTCCGGACTACAAGCGATTATTTGAACGGGTGCTGGATTATGCCCGAGAATCTGTTTTAGATGCCACAGGTGGGCAATTCCATCAGCGAGTACGCTGGTGGTCAGCTTTGGCATTGTTACGCTCACTGGCCTCTAGCCCTGCAGCAGCAGCGGCAACCTTGCGCAATCGTACCGCACCAGCCGAAGCGGAAAATCCGGAAGAAGCCGATGAAATTGGTCGCCGTACGATTCTCGATATTATTGTAGATGAATCTGCAGATGGCTCTGATGTCACCCCCGGCTCTGACCCTGGTGGAGAAGAGGATGAAGGACAACGAAACCGCCGTCGCTTATTGGATATGGCCCGGGCGGCTGATGATTTATTGGGTGAGAAAGACGAAAAGCTAAAAAAAGCCATTGATCTGATCAAAGGTCTGCTAATCGAAGGATACCACCCGATTATATTCTGCCGCTTCATTCCAACCGCCGAATATGTTGCTGCTGAACTTCGCATGCGGTTGCCAAAAGACGTAGAGGTAATGGCGGTCACCGGTTTATTGCCTCCTGAATCACGCGTGGAGACTATACGGCAGCTATGTGAAGCTAAAAAACATGTTTTGGTTGCAACGGATTGCTTGAGTGAAGGCATCAACCTGCAGGAACATTTTGATGCAATCCTGCATTATGACCTATCCTGGAATCCCACTCGCCACGAACAACGCGATGGCCGGATAGACCGTTATGGCCAGCCCAGCCCAACTGTACGCGTATTAACTTATTATGGTTTGGATAACCAGATCGACGGAGTTGTTCTTGATGTTTTGCTGCGTAAACATCGAACAATTCGCAGCTCATTGGGCATATCAGTGCCAGTCCCGGTAAATACAGAACAAGTAGTCGAAGCGATCTTTGAAGGATTGCTTCTGAAATCCAATCCGAATGTATTGCAAGGCTATCTGCCTGGTTTTGATGAGTACATTAAACCGCAAAAAGACGACTTGTACGGAAAATGGGAAGCCGCCTCAGAACGGGAAAAACGTTCACGAACTTTATTTGCGCAAGAAACGATCAAAGTGGATGAAGTAGCCCGTGAATTACACGCTGTGCAGGCTGCTATCGGATCCGGAGTGGATGTCGCCGATTTCACCCGCAGAACACTGGCCGTATTTGGCGCCCAAACAACAGGAACTGATCCTCTGGATACTAACCTGACAGAGGCATCCTCGGCGCTAAAAGACGTTTTGGCGCAGTCTTCAGGGTTTGATCTTACGAATCCGAAATTCAAATTCCGATTCAATCAGCCAGTCCAGGAAGATGAACACTACCTGCAACGCACCCATCCTTTTGTGGAAACGCTTGCAAATCATGTTCTTGAGACCGCCCTCGATCCTCTTTCGGGTGATGCGGTGCGTTACCCAGCCGCCCGACGCTGCGGAGCCATCCGTACCAAAGCGGTGGATAAACGCACCACACTGCTAGTGGTACGTTTCCGTTATCACATCATCCAAACACAGAATAACGTTGAGAGACCTCTGCTTGCTGAAGACTGCCGGCTGCTCGCTTTCTCTGGGAGTCCACAAAGCGCGGTTTGGTTAGAAGAAAACGAGGCCGAAAATCTTCTTTTGGCTCAACCGGATGGCAATATCGCCGCTGATCAGGCTGCCGAGTTTGTTGGGAGAGTCATCGATGGATTTGAGCACCTTCGCTCTCGCCTGGATCAAGCTGCCATGCAGCGGGGTGAGGAATTGCTGGAAGCACATCAGAGGGTACGGTTGGCGACCAGAATCCGAAATGTGCGCTATCGGGTGGAACCGCAGTTGCCCCCAGATATCTTGGGAATTTACATTTTCTTGCCAGCAATTTAAATAATTTGGGAAGCGATACTGACTTATGCAAACTCGTAACCGAAACACATTTACCACCATCCATACCGAGGGAGCCTTGCTCCCGGTTGATTTGCTTCAGCGCATCAGCGAGAACGATAAAAACCTGGAAGGACTCAACCCGGAGAGTTATCACCTTGCGCCTGGCGAGAAACTCAATGAAGCAATCAACCGCTCATGGAACCGGTTGAATGGGTTGTGGGGTGCATTCCAAGCAGCGCGTGGCCGACTGGATTCAAATGACGCAGGCACTACGCTTACACGTGAACGCTGGCTATTGCCATTGTTTCAGGAATTGGGTTTCGGTCGTTTGAGTACTTCAAAAGCAGTTGAAATTGAAGGGAAATCTTATCCGATCTCTCATCGCTGGCACACGGCGAATGCCGCGGTTCCCCTTCATTTAGTTGGGTGTGGGATTGAATTGGATAAACGCACGCCAGGTGCGGCTGGCGCTTCTCGAACCAGTCCTCACAGCCTGATGCAGGAATACCTCAACCGGTCAGATGATGTTCAGTGGGGTGTTATTTCTAATGGATTAGGCTTGCGTATCTTACGAGATAATGCCACCCTCACCCGCCAGGCATATATCGAATTTGACCTTGAATCGATGTTTGATGGTGAGATCTACTCAGACTTTGTCTTATTATGGCTGATATGTCATCAATCCCGCTTTGAAACAACCGAGAAACAGACGGAGTGCCTTCTGGAGAAATGGTCAAAGAGCGCCCAGGAGAGCGGCACGCGTGCGCTGGATGACCTGCGTCGCGGGGTGGAAGAAGCCATTGTCAGCTTTGGGCAGGGTTTTTTACAGCACCCGTTGAATGGAGAGCTGCGCAACCGGCTAAAAAATGGCGATCTATCCGCCCAGGATTACTATCGCCAGCTCTTGCGCCTGGTTTATCGGATGATTTTCCTCTTTGTGGCTGAAGACCGCGATTTGCTGCTTCTACCGGGTGCAGCGGTGGAAGCCCGGCAGCGATTCCAGAATTACTATTCCACAACCCGTTTACGAGCTTTAGCCCAAAAGCAACGCGGCAGCCGGCACCACGACCGCTATGAAGCACTACGCCTGGTGATGACCTTGCTGGGTTCTGAGTCAGGCTGCCCGGAGCTGGCCATACCGGCTTTGGGTGGATTCTTGTTCGATGCCCGTTCTACGGCTGACCTCAATGACGCCAAACTGGATAACCAGGCTTTATTGAGTGCCGTGCGCAGCCTGGCTTTCATCACGGAAGGGAATACCCGCCGGGCAGTGGATTATCGCAACCTGGGACCGGAAGAACTGGGCAGTGTGTACGAATCGTTATTGGAATTACATCCCCTGCTGAATACCGACGCAGGCACTTTCCAGTTAACCAGCGCTGCCGGGAACGAACGGAAAACAACCGGAAGTTATTACACACCTTCAAGTTTGATCCAGGTTCTGTTGGACTCGGCTTTGGATCCAGTTATTGAAGATCGTCTGAAGGGAAAACAGGATGCTGTACAACAGGAACAAGCCCTCCTCGATCTGAAAGTCTGCGACCCTGCCTGCGGCAGCGGGCATTTTCTGATAGCGGCTGCGCACCGCATCGCCGGACATCTGGCGGAGGTGCGCGCGGGGGATAACGAACCCTCACCCAACGAGACCCGTCGGGCATTGCGGGATGTGATTCGCCACTGTATTTATGGCGTAGATATTAACCCAATGGCGGTGGAGTTGTGCAAGGTCAACCTGTGGCTGGAATCGCTTGAGCCGGGCAAGCCGCTCACCTTCCTGGATGCGCACATCCAGTGCGGCAACAGCCTGGTGGGCGTGGGAGCGGGGATGGATTTGGATGATCTTGAAGTGCCTGCTGATGCCTTCAATCCGGTAACTGGGGATGATAAGAAAGCTGCTAGTGCTTTGAAGAAAGTCAACAAAGAGCAGCCAGCCCAGCAGCTGGGTTTCCAGGTTGTCCTGTTACAAAATCAAGAGGATTTGCAAAAATATGTTGCAACACTTCCCCAGGAATTGGATGAACTACCTGAGGACACTCCCCAGGATGTACAGCATAAGGTTGAGCAGTATCAGCAGTGGTTGGACTCGGGCGGTTACCAACAGCGCAAATTAATGGCAGACCTTTGGACAGCGGCTTTCTTCTGGAAGATTACCCCCGCCTACAGTCCCCTGGACACTCCAATGCAAGGTTATTTGCTCAAACTACAGCGCCATCAAAGCATCCCATTGCAATTGGCACAAAAAATTACTGCTCTGGCCAAAGAACTAAACTTCTTCCACTGGAAACTGGCTTTCCCGCAGGTGTTTGCGGGCATATACCCCGGTTTTGACTGCGTGCTGGGCAACCCGCCCTGGGAGCGCATCAAATTGCAGGAAGAAGAATTTTTTGCGCAGCGCGACCCCGAAATTGCCGCCGCGCCCAACAAAGCCGCCCGTGAAAGAATGATTCAGCAATTACGCGAAACCAACCCGGCGCTGGCGCAGGACTTTGAAGACGCCAAACACGCCGCCGAGTGCAGCAGCAAGTTCGTGCGCAAAGCGCAGCGCTACCCGCTGACCGCGGTGGGCGATGTGAACACCTATGCCCTGTTCGCGGAGCATTTCCGCAATTTAACCAGTGCAGTCGGCCGCGCCGGGTTGATCGTGCCCACCGGCATCGCCACCGATGACACCACCAAGGATTTCTTCGGCGACCTGGTGGAAAAACGCGCCATCGCCAGCCTGTTTGATTTTGAAAACCGCGAGGCGATCTTCCCCGGCGTGCACCGCAGTTATAAATTCTGCCTGCTGACGCTTTCCGGCGCGCCGGTACCGCAGGCGCAGTTTGTGTTCTTCGCCACCCGCGTGGAGCATTTGCGCGATGAGCGCCGCCGCTTTACGCTCGACCCGGCGGAGATTGCCCTCTTCAACCCCAACACGCGCACCATGCCGGTCTTCCGCACCCGCGCCGACGCCGAACTGACCCGCAAAATTTACCAGCGCGTGCCGGTGCTGGTGAACGAACGCACCGGTGAGAACCCGTGGGGCGTGCGCTTTATGGCAATGTTCCATATGTCCAACGACAGCGGGTTGTTCATCAGTGAGCCGCGCCAGGGGTACGTGCGGCTGTATGAATCAAAAATGATTTGGGTACTTGATCATCGGTACGGAGATTTCAAAGGTGCAACACAAGCAAATCTCAATCAAGGGACATTACCTCAAACCTCAATAGAAGATAAAAAAAATCCAAACTTTCAAGTATCCACGAGATATTATGTTCCCGAAATCGAAATATCCAATAGACTTGCTTTTACGAATCAAAAATGGTTACTAGGATTTCGGGATGTAACAAATAGTGCATCTGAAAGAACTGCAATTTTTTCAATAATTCCTAAAGTGGGTGTTGGAAATAACTTACCTCTAATTTTCCTTGACAACATTCACAAAGGTATTCTCCCATTAATATTAGGTTGTATAACATCACTAGTCTTTGATTTCGTTGTGAGACAAAAAATTGCTGGTTTACACATGAATTTCTTCTTTGTAAAACAGCTTCCAGTTTTACGACCAAGTATGTATCATCAATCGGACCTTGATTTTGTAGCACCAAGGATTCTTGAACTTGTTTACACTTCATATGACCTAAAATCCTTTGCTGAACAAATGGAATATCAAGGTGAGCCATTCAAGTGGAACGAAGACCGCCGCGCCGTCTTGCGCGCCGAGCTGGACGCTTACTTCGCCCGCCTGTACGGGCTGAACCGCAAGCAGCTGCGCTACATCCTCGACCCGGCCGACCTGACCGCGCGCGAACTGGAGGACATCCTCGATCCATGGGAAGAGGTCGCCGACCCACTTGACCCGACCGGCTACGCCCAGCGCGCCGCCGCCAGCGACTTCCCCGGCGAGGCCTTCCGCGTTCTCAAGGAGAAGGAGATCAAACAGTACGGCGAGTACCGCACGCGCCGGTTGGTGTTGGAGGCGTGGGAGCGGTTGGAGCGTGGTGAGTTGGGTGTGGTGAATGGAGAAGAGGCGCGCCCGGCGCCCGCCATTGAGGTCAACCGCCCGCCGGTACCACCGGAGCCGCTCCGCCCGAAACCGGTGGCGAAGGAGGAAGAGCAGCCGCAAACGCCCCTTCAGCCGGCGCTTTCGGACTTTGGACTGTATAAGTGCAGTGTCTGTGGGAAGATGGTGATGGGGTATGAGAAGGGCAATCATGAGCAGGAAGTGCATGGCGGGAAGAATGTGGAGTGGAGGAAGATAAGGTGAGGTAATGTGAGGCTAAGGTTAAAACAAAAGCCAGCTCTGTGTAAATCCGGAGGGAAAATGAAATATAACTGGTTCAATATATCTAAAGAGGATCGGGAAAAGTGGGAAGCATTATGTCCACCTGAAGAATATCGCGTGATGTCAGCTAATGTTTTAAAGGGATTATTGCCTGATGGGCTGATTAATCAATATAACAGCGTGCTTATTATGGCTTCAGGGACATCAAATGGAAATGTTTATTATATGGCGAATGGAAATCGAGTGGATGATCCTGATAGAGCAATTGATCAAATGCCGTTTGGGTTGGCTTTTATTGGAAATAATCCTATTCCGAGTGGTTGTCTACTCCAGCATGGAGATTGGGGGAATCGAACAATATATCCCCCTCAAGATTTTTGGGGTCACGTTACCGCTAGTGGTATATCGAGTTATTACCCCCACTCAGAAATGCCCCCTAACTTGGCGGGAAAAATTACAGATTTAAAGATTGATAGTCAGAATGCTGCATTCGAGAAACTGGTAGAAGTTCTTAAAGATCAGGTCGACAAAGGATAATTTATGGTGAATTCTTTTGCTTTTTGAGTCCGTTCCTATAGAAAACAAATCAAAAGGGTATGATATGTTCATTTTTGCCTTTCTAATTAAAAATTTCCGCTCATTTGATAGCCTGTGGGGATTTCCAAATTCGACTGTAAATGTAATTGTTGGGCCTAATAATTGTGGAAAATCTACGATTATGCGCGCATTAGCTTATGTTCTGGATCCTACAATCAATTATCGCCAACCTGGTTTGTTATCGAGGTTCGATTTTCATCTTTCAAATATATTGCAACCAATAGAGATTACGGTATGGCTGAAACCAGCTATCCACTCAGATGAAAATGGAATAACCATTTACGATGATAGCGAAAAAGTAAAATGTGCTTTTTTTGATAAACTAACTGCTTGGAAGGTGGAAACGCAGGAGCGAAATACAACCGGTGTAAATGAGATTCATCCAGTAAATTTATCAGCATTGACAATAGAGCCCATGCAGAGACCTGAGGATGTACCTCCGCATGAACGTTTGCTAGCAATTCACCTTCGATCAACATGGAATAATGACATAGAAACTACAGAGACAGAGGTAGAAATTATCGACGAGACAGGAAAGAAAATATCACCCTTGAACAATCAACACAAGGAACTCCTAGGCTTCAAGATGGTTGGAGGGAGGAGAAATCCGGTGTATGAACTATCCCTGTCCCGGCAAAGTCTACTGTCAAAGATGATAAATGATGACGAGGTTAACCTTGCGCTAAGGGAACTGCTCATCCAATTAGACAACGGTAAAAATCAGTTATTAGATAAACCAAGTATTAATGTTTTACTGCAAAGATTGAGTGGCTTGATTGCCCCGGAGTTAATGGGGGCGCTGGTTAATAACTTAGGCTCAGAATTTTCGCTCACTTTCTTAGGAAGTGATTTGTGGCGATTACGTGGTGCAACAACAATTGCGACCAATATGGCAATGGGTCCAGATAGTAAATTTTCCTTACCTCTGGAATATCAAGGAGATGGGGCTCAAAATTTAATCCTGATTACACATTTAATTGATCTCATTAGAGAGCCTAAAGATAATGACATCGTCGTTTTGGAAGAACCAGAACAAAATCTAGAACCTTCTCTCGCTCGTTGGGTATTTGGTGAACTCTGTTCGCTTACGCAAAAGCAGACACAACAATTCGGCCAGTTGTTTGTCACTACACACGCACCGGCACTGGTTGGAGAGCTGAAAGGAGCAGAATCATTATTGATATTTTCAGACAATTTATACTCTCCTGAAAATCCGCAAGAAGCAAATGTTCTAAAGCCTAAAAGGTGGCAATTAATTTCTGCTCGTAACCTTTCACCAGACTCGAGGAAAAAATTGGATCAGGATCGTGAAAAATATATCCCAGCGCTATTTTCCAGACAAGCTCTTATAGTCGAGGGTAGTAGTGAAATGGGGTTCCTGCCTGTGGCATTCCATCACTTTTCTGAAGGAAGGCCAGGTCAAAATCCATATCATCTTGGCTTAGAAATTGTGAATGGTGAGTCACGAGATAAATTATTTAAGCATGCCAAAATACTACGTTCATACGGAAAGCGATGTCATTTACTCTTTGATTATGATATTGATGTATCTGAGGATATAGATAATGAATGCAGGTCGCGTTTTAACGGACAAGTGGATTTTGTAACTTGCTGGCCAAAACAGAATCTACTTCCATTCACAAATGGATGTGACCTTGAAGTAATACTTACTCATTATATTCCATCGGATATTCTTTTCGAAGCCATCAAGATAGCTTACTCTGATTCGGGACACCCTCTTGAAGAGCGAAATTGGAGGAATGCTTGTAATAAAATCCTCGACAGGGAGATTGTAAATCGATTTCCAAATGTTTTTGGGGACTTCAACTTGAACGAATTCGATCTTCACAGTTTGGTCGACGAAAATATTCAACGTGCTTTCCTTTTTACTCTGTTGCATGGTCCTCACGATTGTAAAGCCACTAAGGATATGCGTATGATTGCCGAATATCTAGCAGAGAAACAAGCCATTCCGATGATATTTGACGACCTCCGAAAAAAAGTGCTTCAAACTATTACAATTCCTATGGAGGTTAATCACAATGCCCCTTATTTGGCCGCCAGATGAAAACATCCCACCAGCGGATAATGATCAAAAGGAAGCTGCCGAAGCTTTTCGCCAAAGTGGAAAAATTGTATTAGAAGCTTCTCCTGGGACTGGGAAAACGTTTCTGGGTATTTATCTTGCTCTATGCGCTTATCGACTTGGTTGGACATCAAGTGAATCACCGGCATTATTTCTTACTTTTTCTCGGAATGCCAGAGTGCAAATCGAACAAGAATTACAAAGGTATCGACATTCAAATTGGATCAGTTTAGATGAGGAAAAATCGGTCGAAGTTTATAATTTTCACGCTTTCTATTTTGAAATGATCCAACAAAAGGCTGGTACATGGGGATGTTCAGTGAATCTTCACCCAGCCAGCATACTTGAACGTCAAACACGGTTACTTCAGTTACTGCCTCAAGCCCTACAAAATGATAAAAACACCATTAACCAGGCTAACTTGGTTTACGCTCTTACGAGATTCCAAATTGGAGATCTTACAATCCAAGGTTCCCCACTTCAATTTGATGATGCAATTTTAGAACGATTGATTGATGGAGCGAACGATGCACTTCGACAGGGGCGTCCACAATATGATGACTTTGCGCCACTTTTTCTAAATTTACTGGAAGTATGCCCTGAATTTATCGAATGGATTAGAACCAAATTTCCTGTGATCATTATTGATGAATTCCAAGACACAGATGTTATTCAATTGGAAATATTAAAAAAGATTCATCCAGCCCATTTAGTGATCTTGTATGATAGATACCAGATGATTTATGAATGGCGTGGCGCAAGATTAAATCGGGTAGAACAAATAAAAAATTTCTTTAATATAATGCCACATCAAGAAAAACAGTTAACACAGCTTCATCGCTGCGGTAATCAAGCTGATTTGGCACAATTCATCCAACAACTTAGAACTGACGATTTGCTAGGAAATAATGTTACTTCAAATGGAAGTCGACCTTGGTTAAGAATTTGCAGCATTCCACCATCCAGAAATCCAGTTTCAATTGAGAATCGCTGCTTATCCAGGCTTCGTTATAGGGGGATGATCGACTTTCAAGAAACCACAGCTATCTTAACCAGAACAAATTCCATGGCTGATTATTTATATGAACACCTCCGCGTGCGATCAGATCATGGGAATCATTATTCTTGTCGATGGATTGGTGGTGAAGATAATCCTGACGAGAAAATTAGAGACATGCTTTGGCGGCTTAAACAAGTAAATAGCAATAGCGATCTACGGTCATGGCTGGGTGCTTTCCTTGACCTATTATTGCCACAAAGCATACTGAACGGATTGGGCATCTCCTTTTCATCAGAGTTTGGAAGAGAAATAGATCAAATATTTGCCCGAAGAACAAGGGTAGAATTCCGGAACATCTTAAATTCATGGACAACGATTCTGAGCTCGCTTACGAAGGGGAATTATCATGTGGTTTCGTCCGGTTTAAATCAACTTGTAATCACAGGGAATGAGCTTGTTGCAGGTAATGGATTTTTAGACCCAGACCTTATCTATTATATTAACCAACTCAAGCAATCTACAGATAAATTTTCCCCATCCAAATCGGATGACGAGTGGCAAGAATTCTGCAATTACCTTGAGAATTCACACCTTCGCGCCACTTACAATAAGTTACGAAGTCCGATCAAGGGCTTGTATATTCTAACTGTTCACCAAAGTAAAGGGCGCGAATTCGATCATGTAATAATCCCATGGTTATCCGGATCAGGAGAGCCAAGTCAACAAGCGGGGGGGCGCAGGCAAAGAATTAGGTATGACTTTAATAGATTAGAAGATAGAAAATTACTCTACGTAGCAATCACAAGAGCTAAAAATCGAGTCACGCTCGTTTATCCGCAAGATGATCCATCCCCCTTTTTACAAAATTGGAAATTGATATAAATTCAGGATTTATAAAGTGTAATGAAAAATAAAATAGGGCTGTCCTAAAAGTAGAGCAGCCCTTTTACATATCTTTAACTAGCCCTAGTTTCATTTCCAAGGCTATATCGCCAATTAAATCCCCAATCCCATTTGCCCCTCCAGTGAAATTTCGTTCTTTCTCTTTGATCCATTCCAGCACCGCATCTCTACGAAACCGCCAGTGCTTGCCCACCTTGAAACCGGGTAACACCTTATCCTGGGCGAGCTTGTAGATGGTCGACTGCGGAATGCGCAGGTAGCTAGAGACTTCTTCTGCCGTCCAGAACTCATCCGTTTCGGCCATGGCTCACCTCACCTATGGAAATTGAGATTATTATAGTTGCTCTCATGATTATAGCATCGGGAAAGAAAAAACAAATTCAATAAGAGGGCGGTTTTCTCTCTTATCCATTTTGGGTTAAATATCAGTTTACAAAACAAATAATTAATGATATTATGTAAACTGAAAGAGAAAAGGAGGAGGATATGACCATCGGATGGCGTATCAAACAGGCTCGGAAAGCGAGCAATTTATCTTTGCGAAAACTGGCGGATGAAATTGGGGTCAGTGCCATGGCAATCTCAAAATATGAGCGGGACCAGGATGTTCCCAGCTCAGGCGTTTTGCTGCGGCTGTCCCAGGCTTTAAAGGTCAAGGTAGATTTTTTCTTTCGCCCGAGCACGGTCTCTGTTCAGCTTCAGGCATATCGAAAACACGCCGTACTGGGCGTCAAAGAACAGGAAGCTATCCAGATGCGCATCCAGGATTGGGTCGAACGTTACCTCGAGGTCGAAAGCCTTTTCCCTGATGAACAACATGCGGCAAACCTCCCCCAGCGCAAAACGACCTCACTGGATGAGATTGAAACCGTAGCTCTAGAATTACGCGATCACTGGAGCCTGGGCTATGATCCGATTGAAAACCTGTTCCAGTTGCTGGAGGACCGGGGAATCAAGGTGGGGATCATCTCCGGTTTTGAGCATTTTGATGCCTGTACCTTCAAGGTAGATGGCGATCCGGTGATAGTAACCAAAGAGGAATTGCCAGGAGACCGGCAGCGATTCAATTTAGGACATGAATTGGGTCACCTGATCCTGGATGTTCAAGGCGACCTCAAGCCAGAACAGGCGGCCAATCGGTTTGTCGGGGCTTTCCTCGTGCCGGCCGCAACGGCTCGCTTTGAACTGGGCACCAACCGAACGGATCTCAACATCAACGAACTGTACATGCTCAAGCATAAGTACGGATTGAGTATGCAGGCCTGGATTTACCGCGCGAAAGATCTGTCCATTATTTCAGAAAACACCGCAACCCGTTTATTTCAGCAATTTCGCGTCAACAATTGGCACCGCCAGGAACCAGGAAAACCTTATCCATCTGAAACGCCCATGCGTATGGAGCGGTTAATCTATCGTGCGTTGGCCGAGGATTTGATCTCGCGCTCCAGAGCACAGGAATTGCTAGGCAAGCCCTTACAACTAGGGTGGGAGATGGAGGCACTGCAGCAAAATGACCTTGCCATCCGTTCTGGTAACTGATACGAATATTTGGATCGACCTCGAGAACGGCAAGATATTAGTCGATGTTTTCCGTCTTCCATACCAATTCTTCACCACTGATTTTGCGGTCGAAGAGTTTATACATCCCGGGTGGGCAAAGCTTCAAGATCTGGGATTGCAAACACATGATCTTGAACCTGAATATATCCTTGAATTAGTTCGGTTGAGACAAATCCATCATCACTTATCAGCCATCGACCTGGCTGCATTATTGCTTGCCAAGGCATTGGATGCAAGTTTGGTGACCGGAGACCGAAGACTAAATGAACTCGCCAAAGCTCAGGGGGTACCAGTTCACGGAGTGTTATGGATACTGGATGAAATGGTGATCCACCATGTTCTTACAGAAACCCAGGCTGCTGTTGCCCTCCGTGAAATGCTCGATCAAGGGGCAAGGCTGCCAGATGGTGAATGTCAAAAGCGTTTTGATCGTTGGTCATTCTGACCAGAAAGGATATTAAAATGAGTAAACCTAAAGGCACAATGCATAAGCCGGGTCAAAAGGCCCCGGAATCTGGACAGTACGGTGTTGTAGGACCAAAAGGTGGAAAAACGGGGACTGAGGTCACCGTCACCAAAGGTGAAACATTACCCCCAACGCCAAAACCTGGCCAAGGATTTATCCTGGTGGATAAGACCAAACATAAAGATGACAAATGATTCTGCCAAGGATGACGCTAGTCTGGATATATTTCGGATGAATACCTTCGATACTGTCCTCAGGTAGCGGTTATTCTCATTAACGAGAAAAAATTCCCCGTTAGTATCATTTCAGTCTGAAAATGATACTAACAAAGTGCTTGCTATGATTAGAACTGGCGCAAGAAATAAAGAAATCTGGATTATGATAATTTAGATTTCTTTAGCAACAGATCCGATTAGTACAAGTAGATTAGTTCTTAAGCGCATTAATTATCCAGGCCCGAAAGAATCAAAGGATATGGCATGGAAGGAAGTAAATTGCCTAAATTTGAAGATTGGGAAGCTGAAAAGATTAATGACCCGGATTTCCTGGCTGCTGCCGAGGAATTGGATCCCGGCTACCAGGTTGCCCAGCTCCGCATGTTGCGGGGTTTAACCCAGGCTCAACTTGCTGAGATGGTTGGTACCCGACAGCCTTCCATCGCCAGACTGGAAAATGGCTCAAGTACTCCGAGTTTATCCTTCCTTTCAAAGATTGCTGACGCTTTAGGCGCAAAGATTGAATTCAAGTTAATCCCCGATACAAAATAACCTTAATTGATTTCCTGGAAGCCTGCAGAAACGACCCATTATGGGTGAACCTGGTTATAATCAAACCAACAGTACCCACCACGCCTCTGCTATGCATGCGCACCGAGGTGGGTCATTTATTTTCATTAAACCTAAACGTCAACAAGTGATGACCTTCGAATTGCACAGCGTAACGTGTGATCAGGTGGTTAGAGCAAAATACAAAGGGGTATAAAATTCTCTTAATTTATATGAACAAAAAGGATGCCCACCTGTTAGCCCACCTTCACAATTTTCACTCAAAATAATAAAAAGGATTACTTTCAATGATGAAGCCTCATAATATACTGATAACCGTTTTGCTGACCATAATCCTTGCAGCCTGTAGCACGCCCTCAGCGGCAACAACCCCATCAATCCCGGTTGCGGAAGTCACGACAACCTTGTCTTTTGTTGAGACATCGATGCCCGTCATCGTAACATTTGCTGATCCGGTGCTGGAAGCAATGATACGTGGCTCAATGGGCAAAACAGAAGGTGACATTACCGTGGCTGAGGCACAGGCGGTGACGAGGATGAATTTCAGCAATGAATTACAAAGCTACATTTCAGAAGAGACACCGATCAAGGATCTCAGCGGACTGGAGAACTTCACCAGCCTTGAAACCCTCGACCTGTCCAATCATGCTGTCACCGACATATCCCCACTGCAGGAACTGACCAGCCTCACCGCCTTGTCGCTGGCTGGTAACCCCGTTGCGGATGTCTCGCCACTCGCAGGGCTGACCAATCTTAAGCTGCTGATCCTTTCTGGCAGCAAGGCGCAGGATTACAGCGCGCTCTCGAACCTGGTCAATTTACAGGTTCTCATGCTGGATAATTCGACCATCTCTGATCTCACTCCCCTAGCCGGGTTGACCAACCTGCGGCAGCTCCATCTGGCAAACTCCTCCATTGAGGACCTGTCCCCCCTTGAGACCATTTACCCAAACCTCGAAGACAAGGATTTCATCATTGCCACAACCCTGACAGAGCTTGGATTTCGCCTGGATGAAAACACCCACCAGGCTTACTACGACGGCGAGGGTGCTTCCTTCACCATCCACCACACCGCATGGGGACCTCCCCCTTTTGAATGGGATGAGAATATCATCCGAACTTCAATGTATCTCGAGGGTGATTACAAGTTGTCGGTTGGTTATTATGGCGTTCACAAGGTCTACGTCTGCCAAATGGACAAGGACGGTGAACAACTCATGAACTATATTTACAATACCAACGACGGCAGTAATAATCTCGATCCAGCAAATCGCTCGAGTGTAGAGCAGGCGATACGCGAGGCTATGGACGTTATGGAAGGCGAAGATATACTGCTCGCACCTGTGCGTATTTTTAACGAGACTCTTAAGAACACCTTCAGCATTACCTCTGAAAAATTGTACACGCTGCCATATGAGCCGCCGACTCTCAAGAACCTGGGCTTCTACGCGGATGAGCCCAATGCGGTTTATTTATATGAATATCGCGGCGAAAAAGACGTCAACATGGAAGTCCATCGCCCTGAATGGGGGGAGAAGGAGTTTGACGTTCGCTTTTTCACTCCCATCAGTGATGAATATCGCATCGTTATCACCTGGCACGCGGCCGACAGGAAGTTTCTCGCCAGCGTGGACGATAACAGCCAGGGCGGTGGGAGTTTTGAATATTTCATCGATACCGGCGAGCATCTCGATATCTGGTGCAGCTACAAAGACAAGACCGTGGAAGAATACTTCATCAAAGCTTACAATGACCCCGCGATCGAAGACATTTACCAGCATTCCGTGGACCTGATGATGCAATACGTAAGTGATACCTTTGGCATGACGATCGAGGAGCTGTATTCTCTGCCGACAGGTGAATAAGGATTAAAGGGTGTCAACGAGACCTGTAAGGTAAGATGACATTAGATCAAGTACAAGTAGGTAATCTTTAAAATTGATGACTATTGTTCGGTTCAATCTCTATCTGTCGAGCCCAAACTAATTTTACCGATCAAATTGAAATATAACTGGTTTTTGGAAATATTGTTATAATAAATAAAGTTTCCTAAATCGTCAATTTTTCCATAATTTGACGATTTAGGAAACGGAGGTTTCAATGGCAAATAAAAGACCAGAATTATGCATCAATACTTTCCTTCACGATTTCAGCGGGAAGAAGTCTATTTCCAATAACGACCTAAAGAGTTATTTCTCCGGTCTCTATCCAGGACTGACTGAACAGGACTATCAGAGGTTCTTGTACAAGCTTTTGAAAGACTCTTATCTATCCTCTCCCGGCAGTGGAGTATATATCATACAGGACCCTCAAGCCCCGGACTTTGCTAAGAGAATACGATTCGACCCAATAATGTCCTCTTTCCTTTTGGAGATTAAGCAAGAAATCCTTTCAGAATTACCTTTTGCCAAACTTGTAATCTGGGAAACGAAGATACTTCACGACCTAATGGTCCAGCAACCTGGCATAAACATGGTCATCCTTGAAACAGAAAACGAAACTACTGGGGTAGCATTCAATTACTTGAGCGAAAAGTATCCTGGTAGAGTATTTATCTCTCCTGACCGCAAAGTGATCGAAAATTATGTACTTCCCCAAAAAGACACTGTAATTATTTCCAAGTTGATCTCACAAACACCAAAAGGCCGTCGCGAAGAAAAACTACCCTATGCAAAGCTTGAAAAGATCCTGGTCGATATCTTTGTTGATGACAACAAGTTCTTTATTTTCCAGGGAAGTGAAATGGTTTCGATTTACGAAGAGGCGTTTAGAGTATACCTGATTGACGAACGATCCCTTTTTCGGTATGCAGGAAGGCGGAATGCCAAGCAAAAACTACAGAACTTCATCCTGGAGAAGACTAAGGTCAAATTAGTGACAAGCCAAGGAGAAAATTTATGATCTCGCCAGATTCTCGAACAAGAAAATGGATAGATCAGTGTCGTAAGAATCTGGATCCTGAGCTTGCTGAAAAGATGATCCTAGCATTTATGCTTACGGAGAGCTTAAAAACCAGCGGACTTGATTTCATTTTTAAGGGTGGAACGTCGTTATCTCTAATTACAGGAAACCTAAGCCGGTTCTCTATCGATGTTGATATTATCGTTTCTACTGGTTCCGATCTAACTCCATATTTTAAGCACACAATAGATCAGGGAGTATTCACGAGATACGAAGAAGATGTCCGTACAAGCGACATACCTGTAAAGCATTTCAAATTCTTCTTTGTCTCCTCGTCTGGCAACGAAAAGCACATCCTTATTGATGTTCTCTTCGAGGATGACCCTTACCCACACACCGTCGAGAAACCAATTACTTCTCCTTTACTGCAGGTTACAGGTGATCCTGTTAAAGTAACCTGCCCAACTTTGGAGTGTTTGTTGGGGGACAAATTAACCGCTTTTGCTCCACACACAACGGGAGTTCAATTTGACAAAGACAAGCAACTCGAGATCATTAAACAGCTTTTTGATGTGGCGACACTGTTTGATTATGTAATACAGGATGATGGAGCTTTAAGCGGTGTCTTTGAAGCACATGCCAACGTGGCGATGAAGGAGCTCGGGTATCGTAAACTTGGGACGTTAACACCAATCGATGTACTACAGGATACATTTCAAACTTCGTGTATGATCGGCACTTATGGTAAGCTGGGTGTCATGAAAGAGTACCAAGAGATATTAAGCGGATCTTCTAAACTCCAGGCTTATGTTTATTCAGGCTCTTTCAATTTTCAAAAAACAATTCTCTGCGCGGCTAAGGTAGCTTGTCTTGCCGCTGCCGGCATAAAAAGAATTTCGGCAATCCAACGCTTTGATAGAAGCATTGATCCTTATGCTCGATTAATCCAGAACACATCCTACAATCGATTAAACAAAGTTGGGCGTGTTGGACCCGAGCCATACTTTTATTTCTGTCAAGCACTTGAAATTCTGGGGGTTTTCGGCTAATTGCGATAAATGGATCATTTATACTTGTTGACACACATCCATTTTTGGCAACGATTGACCTTTTGTGACAACGAAAAACTTGAATTATCTTAACAAATCGCATATGAACGATAGAACGAAAAGGTCGTGGATTTTTGACGTTCATTCATCAAAATTCAACCATCGTCCTCCGGGTCGCGAAAAAACTACTACTTGACCCTGTCATAAAAAGTCGCTATCATACGTCTAATAACTCGTAACCAAAGATCCTCCGGCCTCTTCAGAAGAGCGTCCCTCAGGCCAAGCTACAATGCAGAGCCTGAGGGGAAAACGTTCCGAAAGCGGGAAAATGCTCATAACCCGGAGGCCAGTGGTTCGAATCCACTCCCCGCTGCTAGAGGCAAACCAGAGTCCGTTGGGCTCTGGTTTTTCGTTAGCCTGGCGCACAGTATTCATTGGCAAGAGCACCCGCCGGGCTGTATGGCGCTACCTGGCTGACCGCGAAGATCGCGATGACCCAGAATCGCCAGTATTTATCAACCGTGGCAATCATCCGTTTAACTCGAACAGTCTGCGCCATTTGATTGTGCGCCTGGCTGATAAAGCGGGTGTAAAAGGTGCTCATCCACATAAGTTTCGGCATACCTTTGCAATCACTTACCTCCGTTCAGGCGGGGATGTATTTACGCTGCAAGCACTGCTTGGCCACAGCTCGTTAGATATGGTGCGGCACTATGCCCAGATCGCCGAGATGGATGTGGAGCAGGCGCATCGCAAAGCGAGCCCAGCCGATAACATGCGTCTGTAGCCAGGAAGAGTTCATTGGGTCAACCCCCCAGCGACGAAAACCAAAGCACGTTTCTGGCTTTCTCGGTCTAGACAATAATTCGGTCAACAATTCCTGCCAGTCAGCCTGCAGGTCAATTCTGGCTCCCAGGATGCAATCGCCGCCTGTAACCAGGTCTTGAACCAGCTTCCGGTTGCGGGCTTGTCTCCACAGTGTAACTTCCCAATCGTCCAGGATCGGCACTTCAAGAGCTTCCTTGATCCGCTCGATGAAGAGCCGGATCACTTCATCCTCTGCGTCAAGCGTCCCCCGAAAGACAAGCAGATAAGCGCTAAGGTCTTCTGGTTCCCATTTTCCAGGCACTGCCAACCGCGATACGAAACCAACATGATGGCTGGTGTATTCCGGCATAGCTTGCCAGGCTTGTTCATACTTGTCAGTGGGGGTAAGGCTAACTTCACCCACACCATCCGGCGTTATTTGCAGCGGTTTAGCACACAGGATCGTCACCCGTAGTGACTCCAGGCTGATCTTGTAACCAACCAAACCGATGTAAGCCAGGAAATGGTCGCCGTCATAGGCATAACCGGTGACATGCGCCATCGCCTGTCCATTACGCAGCTTTGGTACTGCTTCTGGAAACAGACGATTACCAGGTTTGGCTTTACCATTTTCCTTTGGAATGATTTTCCAGATGACGATCCCGGCATTGATCCGTGCCAGCTCTTCGTTGAGTTCCCGCAGAGCTTCGTACAGTCCTTTCCAGGGCTGCACACCGGTGAAGGTGACGCTGGCTTCGCCGCATTGGATGTTGATTCTCCTATCTTGCACATCAAGGATGGCTTCCGCCAGAGCTAAAGGACGATAGTTGGCTAAAACCGGTGGCGGTTTCTCACCTACTTTTGCGGTAAACAAATATGCACCGAGTTCCGAATCGTAATTCAGAAAACCGGCTTTCCCAACCGCATAATCATAAGGGTAAACTGCACGAGTCAGTTCTTGACCGAGATCCTCCCTGGCAGGTAGCCCGCTACCATCCTTAATAGGCAGCAATGACGATTTTGCCCTCTTTTTGCCTGGCGATAATGCGGTTGATTTTCTCGCGCAGGTATTTGTCTTCATAAAAGTTCATATGTTCCTCCTGTGGGGTTATGAATTGAGCAGCCAACGTTTCTGTGTACAAAGAAACCAACGTTTTTGCGTCTGTAAAAAACAACAGTACAGAACAACAAAAAGGATCCGAAAATGAAAGATTTGTGAACCCTTTTGGTGGTCCTATTGAGCTGCTGTAATTGTTAGCAAGGGAGGAGTGGTTTTCCTTCTACGACTCCAACCATGTGTTTTAATAGTTATTAAAATGCCCTATTCTATTAAAACTCGTCGATTTTCCTTCTTGTTTTTAATGGAAATATATGTTTTAATATGTATTAAAAGAGCACATTATGTTAAAAGAAGTTGATGTATCTGAAAAAGGATTACTTGTAATCAGGGATTGCCTTTCTGTTGTGCCATCTCTTACGATTGATTCCATAGAAGAGGTGACCGATAAGGAGGGGCCTGATTACCGTGTCAGCGTTCAAGGAGAAGGATTCAAACAGACCATTTACCTTGAAATAAAGACTCTTGGTACTCCAAAAAGCACCAGAGAGGCGGTCAATTTACTATTGAGACGGATTCAAAATGAACCCATGACTTACGGGATATTTGTGGCTCCTTTCATCTCTCCTAGATCCGCTGCCATATGTAGGGAAGCTGGAATTGGGTATGTCGATCTATCTGGGAATTGTTCCATTGCTTTCCAACAAATCTTTATCAGCCGTGAAAAAATGGGAAACCAATTCCCCTTCAAAACAAGTTTATCCTCGATCTATTCGCCAAAATCCGAACGCATTTTGCGCGTTCTTCTCAGCTACCCCTATCGAACCTGGAAAACAATCGATCTTGCAAAAGAAGCTCAAGTCAGCCTTGGAATGATCACCCAAGTAAGCAAAAAACTTATTGAAGAAGAGTGGCTGAAAAAGACATCTCAGGGCATTTCTTTAACCCAACCTGAAAACCTATTGGCGGATTGGACGAATAACTACACGATTAAACGCAATATCCTGAACAACTATTATTCGTTGAAGTCACTCCAGGATGTAGAAATCGAGATTGCGGAAACTTGCGACAAATTGAACATTTCTTATGCCTTGACTGGCTTTTCTGCATGCAATCACCTCGCTCCAATGGTCAGGGGTCAACGTGCGATGATCTACGTTAGCCGCGATATCGATTTGGTGGCAGAGAAAGTGGGCTTGAAACCCGTCGAAAGCGGAGCCAATATCATTTTGATTCAACCCTATGACAACGGCGTATATTGGAACGCAAAGCCAATTAGCAATCTACAAATCTCCGATCCGGTTCAGGTTTATCTTGATCTGAAACGATATCCAGGTCGTGGCGAAGAAGCAGCTGATTTTCTATTTCGAGAGGTGATTAATCCAAGATGGCAACAACAAAAAATGAATATGATCACCTCTTAGTAGAGGCTGCACATCGGGTGCTACTGGAAGTCGCCCGACTTTTGTATGACTATCGAGAAGGGATTGTGATCGTTGGCGGTTCTGTACCAGGTTTGATATTCGATCAGAACCTGTCTGAACACATCGGAACAATTGATGTAGATATCGCCCTGGATCAAAATACCATCCAGGAAGTTGGTTACCGGTCCATCATGCAATTGCTTTCCAAGAGGGGATACATTCAAGGAGATCAGCCCTTTATTTTCTATCGCACTTTACAGGTTGATGGTCAGGAAATCAAGGTTGAAGTAGATTTTCTAGCAGGGGAATATGGCGGGACGAGCAAGAAGCACCGGACCCAGAGCGTTCAAGATATGCATCCCAGAAAGGCACGGGCATGTGATTTGGCATTCCATAATCCCATTCAGATTACGATAGAAGGAATACTGCCAGAGGGCGGGAAGGACCGGGCATCCATCCAGGTGGCTTCCATTGTCCCCTTCCTTGTAATGAAGGCGCAAGCTCTAAATAGCCGGCTCAAAGAAAAAGATGCCTACGATATTTATTATTGCGTGTCCAATTTTCCGGGTGGTCTGGACGCATTGGCCGAAGCATTTCGATCGTTTCCAGATCATCCGTTGATTCAAGAAGGGTTAACGATCTTAAGTGAAAAATTCTCAACTGCGGACTCGGTGGGTCCTGTATTTGTTACCAATTTCTTGGATGAAACGGATCCAGATAGCCGTGCATTAATCCAAAGAGATGCATATGAGCGTGTGCAATATCTAGTGAATACACTACGAGCTTGAATGATTTGTAACCTTAATTATCTGAGAGTCTTTATGGAGGGAGTTGATGCTCCCTCCATTTTCTTATTTCCCATCAATGTGCATTGGCATCAGTACGTACAGAAAACCCTCCTCTTCCCCTGACGGGGATGCTTCGCGATCAGCTGAACGAATGATGGCCGGTGTATTGTGGGCATTGGTTTCAATGCCCACATTCCTGGTAGAAATGGCTTCCAGACCATCCTGCAGAAATTTCACGTTGAAGGCGATCTCCAATTCCTGGCCTTCAACTGTGGCATCCAGCTCGATTTCACTCGCACCGGTTTCGTCGGATTCAGATAGTAGCTGGACCTTTCCTGTTTGATCAATTCCAGGTTTCAGGTGAAAACGCACCACATTACTGCCTTCGCGGGCGATGATGCCAGCCTGTTTACAGGCTTTGAGCAAGTCAACAGCACCAATCACTTTCCTGGTTTTGTATCCTTTGGGTAGGGGGCTACGCCCAAGCAGATCACATCCATTCTAGCTGTGACATCCTTGTTCCTGGCAGTGGGTGGTTCAGTTCTTGGGTTGTTGTTTGGTTTACTGATCTTGTTAATCAGCGCAGGAGCTCAAGTAACTGCCGGGATCAATCCATTTTCAGCGAGCTTTGATTGGGCGATGTTTGCCAGTTCAGCTGGGATCGCGCTTCTCGCCGGGTTGATACTCACGTTTTTGGCAGCATTCTTACCTACTTTTGGAACCCTCCAAAGCGAAATAACCCAGGAACGCCGTACTGTAAGGAGAGTGGAGCAGCCGCCTTTTTGGAAGCGCGCTTATTTGGATGTGATCCTCCTGGTTGCTGCGGCAGTGGTATTGGCTGTCACCCAACTCAATGGCGGTTTCAAACCTACCGGTAACGAAGGTGCTGCGATTTCACTATCTTTTTATATCTTCTTTTTATATCTTCCTTTCTCCTTTCTTCGCCTGGATCGGATTGACGCTGTTAACTCTGCGTCTGGTTGAAGGAGGTTTGGCAACCGCCTCTCGTCCTTTGGCATCCTTGTTCCGCCGGATGTTTGGAGATATCGGTGAAATCGCAGGGAAATCCATCGCCCGCCGCACAGCCCGTATCAGCACTGCCACGACAGTCATCGCCCTGACCCTTTCATTCGGTATCAGCCTGGCGCTTTTCCAGCAAACCTATACCTAGGAAAAACAACTGGATTCTCAATACATCGTCGGGTCCGATATACGTTTTACACCGGCCCTCAATACTCCTCAATTGCCTGATTTTGCCGCACAACTTCAGGTTCCAGGTGTCACTGGTGTCTCCGGTGTGGCTCGTGATCAACAAGCCCTGGTCGGTTCAGAAAAGAATTCCGTTTATGGGATAGATGTGGCTTCCTTCAGAAAAGTAGCCTACCTCCCTGATAATTTTTTTGTGGATGGTTCCTCGCCCAAAACGATTGATGCCATGCGCAACCGTACCACGAATTACGCACCGGGTTCAGCTCAGCAGGTATTAGATGCGCTGGCGAATACACCCAACGGGGTGATCATTTCGGTGGAACAAGCTGAAAAATACAACATCCAGGTAGGCGACCCGGTTCTCTTGCGCCTTTACAACCGCACGACCACACAATATACCGATGTAAAAGCTTTAACAGTGGGTTTGTTCACCTATTTCCCAACTTCCGCACAAGATTCGGGCTTCATCCTCAATCGCGACTTCATGACCCAAAGTTCAGGAAACCCAGCCATGGACTATTTCTGGATCAAGGCGGATGGTACCCCTGCTACAATCGAAAGTGTATCCAATGCTTTAGCAACACAGTATAAGAATGTCATGCCAGTCCGTGTGCAGAGCACCGAAACGGTGGTCAAGATCGATCAAAGCTCATTAACTTCGATGAATTTGGGCGGGTTGGGAGCAATGGAGCGATTTTATACGCTTCTTGTTGTCTCAGTTGGCCTGGCGATCTTCTTGTTGGCGATGATCAATGAACGCCAACGTGAATTCGGCGCCATGCGTGCATTGGGAGCCAATTTGAAACAACTACGCCGCTTCATTTTTGCAGAAGCGCTCACAATCGGAGTCCTGAGTCTGGTGATAGGCTCGGTCATTGGGGTTGGCCTTGCCCGGCTACTGGTGATGCTGTTGGGTGTGGTGTTTACCATCCCTGCAACTGGATTGGATTGGCCAGTGATTGAACTGGCATCCATGACCGGATTTATCCTCGCGGGTATGATTTTGAGCACACTTCTGAGTACTCAGAGATTGGCAAGGATCAAAGTAGTAGAAGCGTTGAGAGAATTATAAAAAGTTCATAATTACAGGGCATCAGAAATGGTGCCCTGTTCAAATTTCTTTCAGTGGGTCAGGCCTTTAACCTTTTTTCACCAATTATTATTTTCATCTACCCTTAACCTCCGGACTTTGACAGAATCAAGCGCCCACGAATATTAAGGTCTTTTGCCATTTCACGAAAACTGTCCATTAAGTGGACTATGGTTCAACCATTGTACTCCGGGTCGCGAGTAAACATGAGACTTGACCCCGCCGCACAAATGGCCCGGATTCAGGATTTTTGCTCGTAACCCGGAGGCCAGTGGTTCGAATCCACTCCCCGCTACCTAAAAGTGCCTGAAAAGGCTTTTTTTGAGTCGTCTTTCCTGCGGGATGCAACGCGGGTGCAATACCGGTGATACTGTATGGACACTATGGACGTTGTAACACGCTGTGAACAAGCCGGAAATTGACTCTTAATCAGTAGGTCAATGATCATAAAGCATTATTGAATCATCAATGATTCTTATACCACTTTTTTGATAGCTCGAGTCCGCCGTAATAGCTTCACGCTCAGGTGTGCTTAAACCTAGGTTTAACGGCCTGGGTAAACCGCCGCTGTGAGGCTAGCAGGACACCTTTGCCTACCTGTGTCTTGGCTAGCGCGGTACGCGCCCTTGCGCTGCAAAGCAGCGGTCGGCTTCACCTGTTTGTTGGGCAGCTTTCGCCAAAGATTCGCCCACTGAACAAGTGAAGCTAACCCATCAGGTAGATAGTCAGCACGACAAGGCCCCGTCTAATTGGGGGACCGGGGCAGATACACCTTTTCCACATAAGGTGACATCATTGCTTTGAGCAAAGCGCTATACCCAACGTCAAACCGCACTTCGGCTCCGACCTCCAGACTTTGTTCCTTGATGTCCAGAATCAGATGATCACTGCTTGCTCCCAGAATGTTTACCTTTACCCTGGGTTTGATCGCCGAAACGTCAATATCCTGCCTCCCGAGGGCAAGGATCGCCCTTCGCATGTTTCCTTTATCCTCGAATACGGGAACGTGCCCGAACGCATCTTGGGCGATTTCGCCGTAGGGCCTTGAGGGTTTTGTTTTGAGCTCGATCACCTGGGCGACCAGCGTGAACGCGTCCGTATATAGGCCGGGAATCTGCTCTCGAGTTAGCGTGTCGCAACCTAGCAGTATCGCCTCACCGATGCGTAAGTGATTGACAAGGCCAACATCCGGCGTTGAAACGAACCATTGGTAATTCGCCGAATTCCCTCCAGAGACGAATTCAAAATTAATGCCAAACTTGCGTTGAAGGTTGCCGACAATTGCAGACAGCTCCCGCATATTTGCCTCAGTTGGCTTGACTCCCCCGAAACAGGCTAGGTTCGTTCCGACCCCTGCCAGATTGACGCCTTGCATGCCAATCGTCTCCTTTACCACAAGCTCGAGGTCAGAGGGTAGTATGCCCTCTCGTAGATCACCCAGTTCGATCATCAAAATGACTCGATGGGTTATGCCGCGTTTGGTCGCCTGATCGGCAAGAAGTTGTATAACAGATATTTCTGAATTGAGGCTCACGTCGGCAAATTCGACCACTTGCTCGACCTCACTGGGCATGGGGGAGCGTATAAGGATGAATTGCGCATTTATCCCACCCTCTCGCATCTTTTGTATGTTGGCGATGTGTGAATCGCCGAAGGAGCGAATTCCGCTTTTGAGCAGAGCATTCGCAATCCTGAGAGATCCACAGACCCCCTTCGTGACAGCCGTGATATGGATACCCTTGGAACCGTAAAGAGCTGTCAGCTTGCGGGCGTTATAGATCAGTTTGTCAAGTTTTATTTCTAGCCGAGGTACTGACATCTCAATCACAGGCTTTCAAGTTGAATCTTCTGATAGCGATCCGAATAATCTCATCTAGCAGAGCTTTGCTGTCCTTTTCCTCCGCGCGAGCCATGAAGCCAATATAGCTATGAGGTTTCTCCTTGGGTGTACACATCAACCCCGCGAAAGTGTTCCCTTCCAATAAGAATGGCCCTTCCTCGGTCAATATCATGTCAATTCTGCCAAAGTCCTTAAAACCCAATACGTGGTAAGCCCGGAGTGCCAATTGCTGCGTCATGTAGGTCTCTTCAGCAGTCAGCGGAGCAGGACAAAGATAGGTATCGTTATCTAACTCCTTTTTTTCGAAAGTTAGTGTGTTTTCCCCTTCACTATACACAATCTCTAATGGAGGAAGGGCTCTTGCATCCTCATTTCCCAGGACACCCAGGGTGATTTCTCTCCCTCGTAGGAACTTCTCTATAAGGACTGGTTGGTTGATAGTCTCAAGCCTTTCCACAACCCCGCCGACCAGTTGGTCGTAGCTGTGAACAATGGATGTGTTGTTGATCCCTGCGCTGCCTCGGCCGGCTACCGGCTTGACGAAAAGCGGATATTCGAACGGCGGGATGCCACGAAACACCTCACAGTCCTTCTCTGATCTGGCCACACAGAAAGGCGATGTCGGCAAGCCTGCCTGCTGCCAGAGCTTTTTCGCTAGCGATTTATCGGTGGAGATGGCTATAGTGAACGTATCAGATCCCACATAGGGTATCTCCAATTCTTCAAGGATCGCAGCTTCTACCAGGCTGGAAACATTGAAGACAAGATCAACTTGGGAAGCCTGTAGCTCATTGATGAAATTAGGGCTCCAGAGAATCTGGCGGATGCTATAACCAGCTTCGGTCAGCGCTCGTTCGTGATGTTCTACCTCGGCTTCCGTGTCGTCAACGACATTATCAGCGCCAATGAACTTTTCTTGAATAGCAAAGTTTCCCCGTTTCTTGTTTAGTAAACCGATTCTCAGTCTTGCCATTGTAATTCGCGCTCTTTCATATTCTCTCTGTTCTTACCGTACGGTGCAGCGCCTTGTTAGGTATCAATTCCCACTATCAAAACTGGAATATCAATATCTGCAATTCCTCGCCTTTCCATGTCGCAAACAAACTGCTCAAATAACTTACTCCGCTACTTACCTTACCACAGCTTACCACTCTTTCACTTTCAATGTTGCACTTAAGACTTGAATTCAGCATATGTAAATACTCAAGTTCAAAAGAAGGTTCCCGACAACACACTTACCATCTCACCCGACACCTGGATTATTTCAGATACTCATTTCTTTCACGAAAACATCGGAAGATACTGCAATCGCCCCGAGAACTGGCAAAAACTGATTATCAAGAATTGGAATGACCTGATTTCCCCAGATGAAACTGTACTTCACCTGGGTGATTTTGCTTTTGGGAAAAGAAGCAATTTTGACGTTTTAACCGAAATCTTGTACGGAAAAATTATTTTGATTCGCGGTAATCATGACCGTTTAAGCAGGAGGCGTTATGAGTCTCATGGTGTAACCATTGTAAATGAGCCAATTCTCTTAGAACTCAATGAGAAAGTAAAAATCATCTTTTCCCATCGGCCGGTGGTCCCACTTGACACAGGAGTGATCAATGTTCATGGCCATATTCATAATTCTCCACCACCACCGGAAGGTTCAGTTCTTGGACCCAACCATATCAATATAAGCATTGAGGTACGGGAGTATCGTCCCTGGCGACCTCATGAAATTATCCCTGGTTTATGAATACTTATCAAAACGTGAAATATTCAAACACCGATATTTGAGGGTTGTCCTGACCGACTGCCCTCTTATTTTTCCTACCTAACTGTCCTAAACTGACATCCAAACGCTGCCGGCTTCCCCAACATCGTCCAGGATAATCGCTCAACCACTCCCCACCAAATTCCAGAGACGTCATACCACTTTGCACCTTCCACCCCTTTAGGAATATCCGGATCGGGTGCAGTTATTTTGTCTAAGGTGCTATTCGGATGGATTGCCACCTCGGTGTACACAACACTGTAAATCGGACCGAGAGTCGCCAGGGAAAGCATCATCCCCCAGCCACATCTTGATGGCTCCACAGTTTTTGCAGCATCCAGACGGTCTTTCATGAATTCGACATAGGTCATCCCCTCTGGTGCTCCAACGACCGTCAGAGGCTGGTTGGCTTTATAACCTACGAAAATCAAGCCAACACAAATGAGGATCACGATCGTGTTCCAAATGATGTTCCACACCAGGTGAAACAATCCGGCAATCATCTTTACCCCTCTTTCATCCCTACATTGTAGTTATCTTCAGGTTTTTGACCTTCGCTGATCATCAAATTACCAAACCGGATTTCTTCCCGGTACATTCGGTCGAGCGCCACCTCGACTACATCCCCTTCACTACGACCCATATTGCCAGAGAGGTCTTTCAACTGTCGGACGCATTCGAGGCTGAGGCGAAAAGAACGAACTGCTTTGGTGGATGAGTTTTTTCTGGGCATGATTATTAACTCCTTTTGGTTATACACATTGTAATACATATGTATTACTTTTTCAAGCTCCGATTAGTTTACTACACAACCCAAAAGAAAGGAGAGTTGATTTTGATTTTATTGTACAATTCTGCATTACAATTGCATATTTGTACAATAATGTTATAATGGAGATGTAATTCATCAGATCGTCTCACCTACATTCAATCGGAGCGTTATTTATGATAGAAAGAACTTTAGCATCCAAAATGATTTCTCTGGCACAGAAATTTCAGGTGATCACGCTAACCGGTCCACGCCAGTCCGGCAAGACTACCCTTGTCAGAGCCACCTTTCCAACCTTGCCTTATGTCTCCCTCGAAGACCCTGATATCCGTCAGATTGCACTGACTGACCCGCGCGGTTTCCTCTCCAATTACCCCACTGGTGCAATCCTGGATGAAATCCAAAATACCCCTGAACTGTTCTCCTACCTCCAGAGGATTGTGGATGAAAACCGCCAGATTCACTTTATTCTGACAGGATCATCAAACTTTCTGTTGATGGAAAAGATTAGCCAAACCCTGGCAGGCCGCACCGCAGTCCTGCATTTGCTACCCTTCTCTTTAAAAGAACTGGAACCACTGGTGGAGCCGTACGAAAACCTGATTTTCAAAGGTCAATACCCACGTATTTACGACCGTGACATCTCACCAACTGATTTTTATCCATCCTACATCCAGACCTACGTAGATAGGGATGTTCGTCTGATCAAAAATATCGGGGATATAAATGCCTTTATCCAGTTCACACAGTTATGCGCCGGACGCATCGGGCAGCCACTAAATTATGCCAGTCTGGCAAGTGATGCCGGCATCAGCCCCAACACAGTCAAATCATGGCTGTCTGTTCTGGAAAGTTCCTACATCCTGTATCGTCTACAACCTTATCATCAAAATTTCAACAAACGGTTGGTGAAATCACCCAAACTCTATTTTTTTGACAGCGGGGTTGCTTGTTCACTTCTTGGTATCCGCGCGCAAGATCAAGTCCACTTGCACTATATGAAGGGTTCTCTTTTTGAAAATCTGATTCTTAATGAGTTTATAAAACGCAATTTCAACCGTGGCGAGAACCGCCTGCCATACTTTTGGCAGGATAACCACGGTAAAGAAATAGATTGTGTGCTAGAAAAAGGCGATAGAGTTACTGCGATTGAAATTAAATCCGGAAAAACGATGTCTGCCAACTACTTTGACAATCTTAAATACTGGCTGTCACTCACAGGTCTACCTGAGAGTCAAGAGTATGTAGTCTATGGCGGTGATCAATCAATGCAAACCAGTGCCGGCAAATTAACTAGTTGGCGAAATTTGGATCATATTTCAGGTTAACAAAATCTTTGATCCATTCCATGTGTTAGTAGATCCTTCAACCGGCGGACGCATTTGAAACTGAGGCAAAATGAACGAACTGCTTTGGTGGATGAGTTTTTTCCGGGCATGGTTGTAAACTCCTTGATATGAACAATATTGTAATACATTTGTATTACTTTTTCAAGTGATGGTTCAATTACTAAACACCAAAACATTAAGAATTTTTTTGAACTTTCCCATGATTGTACAAAACTGCGATTGGAATGCAGTTTTGTACAATTGGTGAGTTCTCATTTTCCTACTCAAAACTAGAGTATTATATCTAGAGACGCAGTCCAACCGGTCCTGCAACTTACGAAGGACCAAATTCTGCTGGTCAATCATCTTTTGCAACCTGTCGTTCTCTGCCCTTAGAGAAAAGTTCTGCTGATCGGTTCCCCATTTCCCAATTTTGATTTTCGCGATCTCGGTATCTTTCTCAATCATCCTTTGGCTAGCAGCTGCTAAAAACGCATTCTCTTTTTGGAATTTGCGTTCCAGGATTGAGAGTATAGGCTCTGGAAAACGATAGCGAAGTTTTTCCTGCATGCGCCGGGTATTCCCGTGGTAGTAAATCAAATATTCAATTACCACACAGGCATTGAGTATCAGATGATCTTCAATCGAGATTCCAACCTCTGAAAAGAACTCCTCAAAGTGATGGTTCAATAAATCTTTTAGCAGTTGGAGGTTTGACAGATCATCGGAATTAGCTAAGTAATTATTCATATTCATTCCTTCTGATAAAGGTTTCTGGAACCGTATCTAAAAAATCCAGACACGGTTCCTAAAGGTTCAGATGACCAGATCATTGAGCGCATCCTCTGCCCTATCTTCCTCAGGGACAAAGAATGACTCATCGGTCGGCAATCCGCCCATTCGCAAGGCTGCTTTAACTGCCCGCGCTTTGCACATGCTGCCAGCACGATTAAAGAAGTTGATCAGATCATCATCTTCCCCTGGTCTCAACCGCAGATGGATATGCACCGAAATGGAGAACGGAGTGGTTGTTTCTTGATCCTTCTGGTTCATGCTTTCCTCCGGTTGGCCTGCTGCTTGGCCAATTTGTATAAGGCGCGACTGATCGAGATCACCGGATCATCAGGGATGTGAACTCTGCCACTAAACCGTTCCACCAGCATGTCACGTAGAAGGATGGCTCCCCCACCCACAATGATTAGTTGCGAAAACCTGCGCCAGCGATTTCCCCAGGTCCTTTCGATCTGACCGGTGACTTCCCTTGCCCAGACCGGGACAGCTTGGCGAATCTCTAGTTTTGACGAGCGTAACTTGGTATCCAGTTCCCCCAAAGTATGAAGATTGTCTCCGTTGAATAGTTCAAGTAGCTGGCGTACTCCCAGGGTACGACCAGCAGTCATGGCCTGTACAACCGTTCGGTCGTCGACCGTTAGCAATTCAAGTGTGTTGAACCCAATCAAGATGATCCCCATTTCCTGGTTGAAATGAGCCCGACGTTGAGGAATAAACTGACCTTCATCATCGAGGAGATAATCAAACAGCGCTCCTGAAGGTTGGCTGGTGACCTTCACATCTTCAATCCGAATGGAACAATGCTGACCATCAGCGTCCCATTCATGCTCTCCCACCAACCACCGCTTGACGTTCTCAGCATTGGTAGCAGCCTGATCTCCAGATAGTACCTCCAGGGGTAAGCCCACGATTAGATTGACAGGGACTTCAATCATTCCAAATTGCTGCATGTAACGGCTGAGGATTCCGTACACGATTGCGCGGGTTTCCGGTACACCGGTCATGCGTTCATAATCGAGGTTTTCAATTGCCCTGCCCCAGTCGTGCGCACCGGGACCGACATAGAAATTCATTCCACCCACCCCCACCTTCATAGGTGGTTTGCGATTGCGAAATCCAAGCAGTTGGCTTACCTGCTGCCCGGTATCCACTGCAACTACTGCTTGAAGTTGAATCCCTCCGTGTGTTCCATAGAGCTTATTCGCTCCTGCACCCAGGTCTTCGCCAAAGAACAAAGGCTCACTCATGGTTCACCTCCACCGACCGCTTTACCGGATCATTATTGCGTTCCATCGTGAGATAAGCACCCATGGCTTCGCACACCCGCCTGGCCAGATTGCGCCGGGGTGTCGTTTGAATGAAACGTATGAAATTGTCGTCCACTCCTGGATAGAGAGTGAAATGGATAGAGATGACGAGCTTCTCTCTCGCTCGTGTTTGATTGATCGACATTTGCGACCTCCTTTAGAAAGATAGGCCGCACCTGTGCGAATTCGAGAAAAACTGGAATGCTGCAAAAATCTTGTGAGTTACCAAAAAAACGTGCAAAACGTATGGATTTAGTGCCAAAAATGGCCGTCCTGGACGTTTTTAACCCCTATATATGCTGCTCTATATACTCTATTCCCCCACATATACGGTATGGATGTCTTACGGCAGTTCTTCGAATCAGTCGGTTGTGCATTCGAATCGCGCCGGGAGCGCCTTTGAATGACAATCAGGGTCTCTGTTCGCCCTGAACGAGATTGGCGGAACAGCCATGGGAGTTTGGAAATACTTATTGCCCATTCAGTAATAGACTTTTCCTGATGTAAAAACTATCATCAGTAACGAATGCTGATTCCTAATTTTGCAAATGCTGATGAAAGTAAGCGTTCCGTCTGATCAAAATAAGCATCGCTCTTTTTATCCATCAGGTTATATTTCCGATATACCCAATCGGCATGGTTATAATTCATCCTATCGATAATCACGTAATCAATTTTTCCGGCCAGCATTTCCGCAAGGTCTTCCACCCCTGGAAGGATCGGCGCGATCATGGCGTATGTTCTTATCCCTGCCTTATGCAGACTATCAAGTGCGTTTATTCTTTCTTCTATCGCAGGGGCATTCGGTTCAAAGATCTTTCTGATGCGATCGTCAGCAGTTGTAATACTGAGACCCGCTTCAAAATTTTTCCCTCTTTTTAGAACATCCATGTCCCTTAAAATCAAAGGTGAACGTGTCTGGATGACAACTGACCAATCATTTTGCGCCAAAATTTCAAGGCATTTCCGTGTGACCAAGTATTTCGCCTCGAATGGTTGATATGGATCACATACACCGCTTACCCACACTTTTCCGGGTTTTTTCTTTGTTATTTCTTTTCTTAGTAAATCGGGGGCGTTGATCTTCACATCCACAAATTGACCCCATGGTTCGCGGTGCCCGGTAAATCTCTTCATGAAGCGAGCATAACAATAGGTGCAATTATGCTGGCAGCCCGTATAAGGATTTATCACATACGGATACACTTTTGATGAAGAGAGAATTGTTTTTGCATGAACTTCTTTAACGATCATGTTCCTATTGTAATTCTTTCCTTAATCGACTGATGATTCCTCGAAATTCGTGTAAATGAACCAGGGAATAATAGTGAATCATTTTTAATACCTCATTCTGATTTAAAAAACGCTGTTATATCAAACTAATTATAGAATTATTGGGAATTCATTAATAATCAACGATATGTCCCTCCTGCTCTTTATCCACCAGTAGCGCGGGTGGGACTCGAACCCACAAGGGTGTGAACCCGGAGGATTTTAAGTCCTCTGCGTCTGCCTAATTCCGCCACCGCGCCACAAGGTTTTGATATTTTACATCAAATCTCGTCCCTTTCAAAGGGTTATCCAGCAATTCAATAGAAATAAAGGTTCATTTCTTTTTGGATGAAAACAATTTAGCCAATTTCACGAACCCGGCAGCTTTGATATGTTCCAGCGGAGCAAGGCACTCCGTCTGCATGCGCGCCTCGCGGATGCTTCGACGCAATTCTTCGGATGAATGGAAATCCGGCAGGCTGAGTGTGGCCAGACCCACTTCCGGGTACGTATGCGCGTCCGAGCCGACCGTGAACGGTTTGTTCCATTTTTCTGCCAGTTCAAGTGCTCTCTCATTGAATTCCGGTTTGAAACAGCGCGCGTTGAACACCTCCACCGCGTCCACCTGCGGCAGGATCTCCTCCAATTCCCCCGCTTTCCAGAAAGCGCGGAACGCGTCGCAGGGATGCGGTATCGTGATGAAAGCGCCCTGCTCTTTCATCAATGCAATGGTCTGCAACGCCGGCAGCCCGGCAGGGATCTCTTCCTGCAGGAAATATGCGATCAATTCACCGCTGGCGGTCAGCACCTCTTCGGATACGACCACCAAATCGGCGTCCAGCGCATGCGCTTTCAGCGCTCCTGCGATGGTATCGTGATCGGTGATGCACAGCCGCTCGATGCCATTCTCGCGCGCGGTCTGCAGCAGGCGCTCCAGCCGGTTGATGCTGTCGGATGAATAGATCGAATGGCAGTGGAATTCTGCCCGCACTATCTTATTCGCCATCTTGATACAGATCTCCAGCGGGAGGTTCCAGGGTCACTTCCGGGCGGGTGATCTTGGTCAAATAGTTCCCCCACGGATAGGCTTGCACCACGCTATCCCCATTTACCAGCGTCCCTTCACAAAATTTCTCTTTGTCATACGCCTGGTAACCGCTCAATACAAAGGGCAGACCGCCCTCTGCCAGCACCCATTCGCCGTTGTATTTGCGCGCGATGTGAATATGGATACCGGATGAACTGCCTCCCGCGCAGGAGGGATGCCCGATGCGTTCATCCTGGTTCACCCAATCACCGACTTCCACTTTATCCGTGCTGGAAACATGCATGTACAGCAGCACCCAGCCGGTCTGTTCATTGCCGTCCCCATCCAGGTCCAGCACCACCAATCCGGTCCCACCGCGTACCACCAATCCCCCCGCTGCCGCGAGAGCCCATTTATTGGAAGTCCCACAGCCGGAACGATCCAGCGGTGGTGCGAAATCCAGCGCGGCTGGCGGTCCTTCTTTACCCCAGGCTTCGTGCGGTCCGCAGGTGTAATTCCACACCTGTCCCTCGGGGAAAGGCAGGTTCATTTCCGGCTGGGTTGTCCCGGCCGGGAAGAGCGGTTCCACACTCGCAGCTCTTACCCAGGCATCCCCAAAGAGCGCTGCATGCACCTGCGGGATGGAATTCTCTCCATAGAGAGCCATCTGCCATTCCGCCGGAGTGGAAATGCTGGCCACATACACCATCACCGCCACCGTCCCCGCATTCAGGTTGGGAGCCAGCCGCAGCGTACTGCCGTCGTTGAAAGTCAGATCGGTCAGCGTTCCAGCGCGCCACCCGTAATATCCGATCTCCAATTGGCGGATTACCAATCCCAGTTGTTTGTACAGCCCGCCCTTATCCGCCTTGAGAAATCCATACGGGTACTGCACCTCGTCCTGCGTTTCCGGCTCACCGGTCACCCACCCACTTTGATATTCCAATAAGCTGAGCAAGATGCGCGGATTGATGGAGTATTCCACCGCCAGTTGATAGATGATTTCCGCGCCCGGCGTTGTGCCGCGCGTCATCAATTCGCTGTATTCTGCCAGTTTTCCTGCTTTTTCATTGACAAAAGAAAGCATGTCAAAACCTACCGTGGATGGAGAAAAGACCACATCGCTATCAGGGATGAGCAGGTCATTCGGCGTGATCACACCCAGGACGGTTGGGATATACAAGCGTGTGCCGGGTGGCAGCAGCAAATCTTCCACTTCCCCATCCGCGAAGATGATCTCATCTTCATCCACTCCAAAGTGGATCGCCACCACCGCCAGCGTATCGCCCGATTGGGAGAGATATTCCGTGTAGCCTGCCGGCTTGGGGTCTTCGGTGGGTGTTGAGGAGGATTGCGGAGTTGCCTCTTTGGTAACTGTGCTGATATCCGCTGCGCTTTGTGGAGCTGCGCAGCTCATTAATAAGATGATCAATAAACTGAAAAGAGCGAATTTACCAGTAGATTTCATTTTCATCGGTTACATACCCTGATGCTTCTATGATTGTGGTATCCAGGATGAGCGTTCCCTCATACTGCGCTCCCGAGCCGCCTGACTTCCACCCGCTCAGGATGAAAGGCATATCGCGGTCGGCAGCAATCCACACGCCATTATACCGCCGGGCCAGATGCGTGTGTGTACCGGTCGATGGCCCGCCCTCACAGGAGGGATGCCCGATGGCATCACCGGCTTGCAGCCGCGTGCCCGCCGCCACTCGTCCAGCCTGAGCAATGTGCATATACAGCAGCGCCCAGCCGCTGCGGATGTCGCCATCCCCGTCCAGGTCCTGCAGCACCACACCGTTTTCGGCATACACGATCACACCATTTGCCGCAGCCCGCACCCAGGCAGCGCTGGTAAAGCAGCCGAATTCCTCCCCAGGTGGTGAGAAATCCAGCGCCGCCCAGGCTGCCCCATCCCCCCAGGCAGAATGCGGACCGCTGGTGTAGTGCCAGCGCTCGCCCTGTGCAAAGGGTAACTGCAGCGTTGGCTGCGCCAACCCCTCCGGCAGCAGCATCCCCATATCATATTGAAATGGATCTCCAAACAGGCGCACATATTCCGCATAAAATCCCAGCGGAGAGACCGCCAGCTCCCAATCGTGGTATTCCAGCAATGTTCCGAAAAAATAATACAGCGCGGCGCTGGCATCGTTCAGATCTTCCGGGAGAGTTACACGGCTGCCATCCTGCAGGGAAATTTCGGGCAGCGCTCCCACTTCATGCGTATAAAAACCGCGGTTGAGTGTATTGGCCGCCCACGAAAGCTGGCTGAAGAGCCCTTCATAAGTAGGTTCCGCTTGAATGAGCGGATATTTCCCCTGATAGTCTGGATTCGCTTCACTGACCCAACCTGCCCGGTACTCCAGCAGAGCCAGCAGCAGGCGCGGATTGACCGAATAGAAAAGGCTGACCTCGGCAACAATCTGCGCTCCGCTCATCCAGCGACCGTCAACCTCTTCCGTGTATCCGTTTAAATAGCCGCCCTGCTCTTCGATGAATACTGCCGCGTCAAAGCCAACCTGTGCCGGGCTGTATACCAGTTCGGCATCCGGTATGAGCTGTGTTTTGTTGTTTAGAGCAGCAGAACTGGCTTGTTCTTCGCCATTAACAAAATCCCCGCCTGTTTTTGCGCAGGCAGGGAGAACAATCAAGATCATAAAAAAGAAAATCACGTTGAGAAATCGCTTGCCCGGTTTCATCATCCCAAATGGATCGGCAGCGCTTTTCCGGCCAGCAAATGCACATGGATATGCTGCACGCTCTGACCGGCATTCGGACCGGTGTTGATCGAGAGTCGGTAGCCCGCCTCAGCCACACCCTGTTCCCTGGCAATCTTCTTTGCCACCAGGATCAGATGCCCGATCAACGCTTCATCCTCCGTGCTCATCTCGTTCACCGAATCAATGTGCTTATTCGGCACGATCAGAATATGGATAGGCGCCACCGGACGGATATCCCAAAAGGCAGTGGCCAGTTCATCCTGATAAATGATGCGGCCGACCGCCTCACCGGCTGCGATCTTGCAGAACACGCAGTCGGAAGGCATTTTATTCCAGATCCTCGCCGCGGATGAAGGCTTCCGTCAAAGCCATTGCTTTATCATCCTTATACTGGCGCGGTGGGGTTTTCATAAAATAGGAAGCCGGACCGTACAGTGGTCCGCCAATTCCGCGATCCAGGCCCAGTTTGACACAGCGCACTGCATCGATAACCACGCCGGCGGAGTTGGGGGAATCCCATACTTCCAGTTTTGCTTCCAATTGCAGCGGAACATTTCCAAAAGTGGTGCCTTCCATGCGAATATGGCAGAACTTACGGTCGGTCAACCAGGGCACATAATCGCTCGGTCCGATATGAATATCCTCCTGGGGCAGTTCATAGGGCAGCATGCTGGTAACCGCGCCGGTTTTAGAGATCTTCTTCGATTCCAGGCGCTCCCGCTCCAGCATATTCATGAAATCAGTGTTGCCGCCGAAATTAAGCTGGTAGGTATGATCCAGGTGCACACCTCGGTCAACGAAGAGACTCGTCAGCATGCGGTGCAAAATGGTGGCACCCACCTGCGATTTAATATCATCGCCGATGATCGGTAATTTGCGTTCGATGAAACGCGGTGCCCAGTAAGGAGAACTGGAAATGAAGACCGGGATGGCGTTCACCATGCCGCAGCCAGCTTCCAGGATCTGCTCGACATACCACTTGGTGGCCATTTCAGAGCCCACCGGCAGGTAATTGATCACCACATCCGTCTTGGTGTCTTTGAGGATCTTTACCACGTTATCGGTTGGACCGGGGGCTTTCGTAACGATCTGGCTGACATACTTGCCTAACCCATCATGCGTCATCCCGCGGTAGACCTTCACATCCATCTTGGGGACATCCGCAAAGCGGTAGGTGTTGTTGGGATAAGCGTAGATCGCTTCAGACAGGTCTTTTCCGACCTTTGTATCCACCACATCAAACGCTGCGGTGAATTCGATATCGCGAATATGGTATCCGCCTAAATTGACATGCATCAAACCGGGTACGCGGTCATCATCTTTGGCTTCGCGGTAAAAATGCACACCCTGAACCAGCGAAGAAGCGCAGTTGCCCACGCCGATGATGGCTACCCGTACTTTATGGTCTTTGCTCATAGATTCCTGCTCCTTATGGAAATGTATAGCTGTAATTCTATCACCACTACCCTGCCTGCTGCATATTCTTGAGTATGCTGGGAAAAAAGATGGAAAATTACCATCTGCATGCTGTTTTGTAGATTTTTGACATGTAGATTTTTGAATTTGACAAGGATTGCTTGCTATGTTATAAAACAGAGAATTAACAACTGAATAGTGCCCCATTAATTTCTCTTATCCAGAGAGGTGGAGGGATCGGCCCTGTGAAACCTCGGCAACCCGCAGAGCAATTCGCAAGAAACGCTCACGAAGGTGCCAACTCCGACAGAAAGTCGTTCTGGAAGATGAGAGGAGATGCATTACAAACTGCGTTTGCCCCTCAATCCGGATGGGGCAAATTTTTTTAACAAGGAGCAACAAGAAACATGAAATCTCTAATGGAGTCACCCAAATACCTGTTCACCTCCGAATCCGTCACCGAAGGTCATCCGGATAAAATCTGTGACCAGATCAGTGATGCGGTCGTGGATGCTTGCCTTGCGCAGGATCCCACATCACGCGTAGCCTGCGAAACAGCCGCCAAGACCGGCTTCGTCATGCTGTTGGGAGAGGTCACCACCAAAGCTGTCATCAATTATGATGAACTGGCGCGTGAGGTCATCAAGGATATCGGCTATGACCATACCGACAAGGGTTTTGATTACAACACCTGTGGTGTGCTGGTGGCCATTTGCAAACAGTCGCCTGATATCGATATGGGCGTCTCAAAAGCCAAGGAAGCCAAAGAAGGCAAAATGAAGGACGAGATCGAAGCTATCGGCGCCGGCGACCAGGGTATGATGTTCGGTTTCGCTTGCAATGAGACCGATGTGCTCATGCCCATGCCCATTTATCTGGCGCACAAGCTCACCCGCCGCCTGGCGGAAGCTCGCAAAGATGGCACGCTCGATTGGCTGCGCCCGGACGGCAAGAGCCAGGTCACTGTGGAATACCACTATGGCAAACCAACCCGTATTCATACAGTTGTCATCAGCACCCAGCACGCCCCCGAAGTATCCCATGAGGAGATCGAAAAGCAGGTGATTGATACGATTATTCGACCCATCATTCCCTCCGGAATGCTGGATGAGAATACCATTTACCACATCAACCCCACCGGGCGCTTCGTCACCGGCGGACCCAAAGGCGATTCCGGTCTAACCGGCCGCAAGATCATCGTGGATACCTACGGCGGCATGGGGCGCCATGGTGGCGGCTGCTTCAGCGGCAAGGATGCCACCAAGGTTGACCGTTCCGCAGCTTATGCCGCGCGCTGGGCTGCCAAGAACGTGGTCGCTGCCGGTCTGGCAGATCGCTGTGAGATCCAGGTAGCCTATGCCATCGGGGTTGCCAAACCCGTCAGCATCAACGTAGAAACCTTCGGCACCGGTAAGATCGCACCCGAGAAGATCGCTGAATTGATCTATGAGAATTTCGACCTGCGCCCGGGCGCCATCATCCGCGATCTGGATCTGCGCAAACCGCTGTTCCGCAAGAATACCAATTACGGCCATTTCGGTCGCGACGACCTCGACCTGACCTGGGAACGCACCGACAAAGCCGCTGTCCTACGCAAAGCGGCTGGTCTGTAAATCCTGAATATAGGGCAGGATTCCATTCCTGCCTGATAAAAAAAGAGACTTGAAAAATCAAGTCTCTTTTTTTTATTCAGTTTCTTCTTCGTCTCCGAAATCCAGCACCGGGCGCACCCCGCTGCCGCTATCCGGTTTGCCGACGATCTCCAGCTCTTCCATGCGGTCCACTAATCGGGCTGCCCGTGTATAACCTATGCGAAACTTCCGTTGCAGCATTGAGATAGAAGCCCGTTCTTCTTCCCTGATAAAATCGATCGCTTTCTGCAATAAAGGATCTTCATCCAATTCGGATGGGCTGTCAAACAGCGGAACTTCGGTCACGGGTTCTCCTAGCGGAAAAACTTTTTCCATGCTCTGGCTGATCCCAACGCTCGGGGCTGCCGCTTTCAATTCCTCCGCCTGTCTGATCCAAAAATGCACCAGGCGTTGGATCTCTTCTTCGGAGAGATACACACCCTGCAGTCTTTTTGGAGAAGGTTCATTGGGTGCCTGGAAGAGCATATCGCCCTTCCCGATCAGGCGTTCGGCTCCGACCTGGTCCAGAATAACGCGGCTGTCGACACCCGACACCACCGCAAAGGAAATGCGCGCCGGAAAATTGGCTTTGATCACGCCCGTGATCACATTCACCGATGGGCGCTGGGTGGCGATGATCAGGTGGATGCCTGTGGCACGTGCCATTTGTGCCAATCGTGCAAAGCTGCGTTCTGTCTCATCCGGTGCGATCGTCATTAAATGCTGCAGCTCATCAATAATGACCACAATATATGGTAGTCTGACCGGCTGCGTTTTGTTGTAATCCTGGATATTGCGTGCGCCAACCTCCGCGAATTTATGGTAGCGGCCGTCCATTTCGCGCGAAATCCAGCGCAGCGTTCCAATCACCTTTTCGGAATCCACGATGACGGGGGTTAGCAGATGCGGGATACGGTTGTATCCGGTCAGCTCCACCCGTTTCGGATCGATCATCACCATGCGCATCTCTTCCGGTGTGCGCTGCATGAGCAGGCAGCTGATGATGGCGTTGATGCACACCGATTTTCCGGAACCGGTGGTTCCGGCGATCAATAAATGCGGCATGTCGCGCAGGTCAACCGCCACCGGCTTCCCTGCTACATTTTCACCCAGCATGATCTTTAATGGAGAATTGAGCTTCTGGAATGCGCTGCTTTCCATCCCTTCGCGAAGGGTAACCAGCGATGCTTCGGCATTCGGAACTTCAATACCGATGTAATGCTTTCCGGGAACCGGTGCCTGGATGCGGATGCGCTGGGTAGCCAGAGCGAGTGCCAGGTCATCCGAAAGGGCAGTGATCTTGCTGACCCGCACACGCGTACTGCCGTTGCGCGTTTGCATCAGATCAGGTTCCACGCCAAACTGCGTGAAAGTTGGCCCACGGTGGATCTCCACCACATGACCGGGGGCATCAAAGGAAGCCAGCGTTTCTTCGATGATGCGCGCGCGTTCCTTATCGATGGTGGCATCACCCTCATTTTTACTGGCTTGATTGAGAATATCCGCGATCTCCGGCAGTTTCCAGGCCGGGCTGGCCTGTTCTGCTCGCAGCCCGATGCGGACGGAACTTTCTTCTTTATCAGACCGCAACGGTTCTGCTGCCTTGGTCTGCCCGTGTTCTGTTCCTGCCCGCCCTCTTCTCTTCAGGCCTGATTCTTTGGTTCGCTGTACCTTTGTGATCGGAGTAAATCCTTCCAGATCAACTGGCGTCTTTTCCACTGTTTTCTTCTGCTCCGTTTTGGGTACGGTACCTTTTTGAGTTAAAAGAGATGATTGGCTTGCGACCTGCTTACCGGTTTTGGTAACAGCCCGCTTGACCCCCCGCAGCAGGTCAGGGATGGCCGTATCGATGGTCAAAGCCACCGCCATCAGCAGCCAGCCGATCAGGATCACGAATGCGCCCACCTGCCCCACCGCGCGCACGATCAGGTTCTCAAACAGCGCGCCGACGTATCCGCCGCCCCCACCGGCTTTTGCCAGGTCCCACCCCCCACCCGTAAGCAGATGGATCCAAGTGAGCAAATTAAAGAACAGCAGAATGATGCCCCCCAGCTTCCCGGTCGAGATCGTGGGCAGGCGATCTTCATTGCGGAAAATGAGCCAGACGCCGATCACCAGGCACACCAGCGGGAAAAGGAAAGCCCCAAAACCGGCAATGCGATACAGTAGCAGCACGATCGCTCCGGTTATATTTCCTTCCTGGCTGGTGATGAAGCTGATCAGCAACAGCAAACCAAGCACTGTCAGGCTGATGCCCAGGATATCCAGTTTTCGTTCGGGAGAAAGGTCCTTCAACCCCTTGTGGATTGAAGAGGATTTTCGGGTAATTTTTTTACCGGTCACCCGGCGTTTGCTTGGGCTGGATTTTCTTTTTTGTACCAAAATACCACCTTTGATTAACCGAAATCTTGTTCTAAGTATAGCATAGCACTTGGGATTATCAATGCTGTTTTCGGCGCAGCAGAAATGCCACCACACCACAGCCAATGGAAATGAAAGCAGCGCTGATCGCAATTTCGCCATAATTCAAACGGGAAAATACCCGATTGATACTCTTTTCGGTTAGAGCGGATTCTGTTGTGTCAGCCTGTATGCTGCCGCGTTCTTCCTGCGGGGCAATACCCAGAATCGGATTCGTTCCTTCAGGAACTGCAGCGCTTCGAGCTTCTTCTTCAGGAACAGCTTCTTCCTGGGTCATTGTTGTTCCTTCGTCGGAAACAGCCAATTCCGGTTCTTCCATTCCCTTGGAAAGTGCTCCCTCTGTTGGGGCAGCATTCCCCACACCGGCACCACCCCCTCCCACCCCATAAAACGCTGTTCCTGCAGGAGTGCTTTCCGGTATTGCAACCGCGTTGGGATAACTTTTGCTGCCTTCTCCTCCGCCACCCATTCCACCTATGCCCGGATTCCACAGGATGATCGGCGGTTCTTCTGTGGCTGCTTCGCCAGCCAATTCCGGAGCTGCCATTATTTGCAATTCCGGTTGGGCTGCATCAAAAACAGGGCTGATGACGGATGCGCGCGGAGCGAAGAACTGCAGCGCCAGGGCAACCACCGCAACCAAAGCCGCCACAGCCGAGGAATACTGCCACACTAGCTGGGGTGCTCTGCGCCGTTCTCTGATCCCCGCCATTTCTGCGGTGAGCACATACGGATGCGGAATCCTGCGCTGTGGCACACTGCGCAGTACCCGGCGGGTATGCGCAAGCCGTTCGAATGTCATTATGTCATTTTAAACTCGGCATCCGAACGCAGCCGCTCTTCCACCCGCCGCTGCTGCTCCGCTGATAGATCCCCATCCAAATATCGCGAGAGCAGAAGCCATTCTTTTCTGGTTATTTTATTCATGGCTGCCCTCACTGCTAAAACGATATTTCGCGGGCAAAAGTTCCTTGAATTTATGCAAACAGTCCTGCAAGCTGCCGCGGGCGCGCGCCAACCGGCTTTTGATGGTTCCCAGCGGCGTCTGGCTCGCTTCAGCCGCTTCCTGATAATCCATGCCCTGTAAATCCACCAGGATCACTGCCGTTTTGAATTCTTTGGGCAGCAGGTCTATGCAGTGCTGTATGGCTGCTTCCAGTTCTTTGAGTGCCACCTGTTCTTCCGGCAGAGGTGTTTCATCCTGCATGAAAATGGCGCTCTCGGTATCCGCTTCAGGGTCATCCGGCGTCCCATCAATTGATTGAGTGGGATGGCGCTGTTCGCTGCGCAGCAGGTCATAGCATTTATTGGTCACAATGCGCAGGATCCAGGCTTGAAAGGATCCGCCCCTGAACGTATGTATCTTTTGATAGGCAGCCACGAAAGCCTGCTGGGTGGCATCGTCCGCCGCATCCAGGTCGTTCAGCATGCGCAGCGCGACGTTATATACCAACTGCTGGTGTTCCAGCACCAACTGGTTAAAAGCCTCCAGATCGTTTTCCCTGGCCGCCTGTATGAGAGCCTGTTCATCCATATTGCCAAAATTATATACCGTTATGGCGCTCCCTTGACATCCCTGTACAGGATTGTATAATCTGGGCAAGATTATCAGCCAGCCCGGTCATCCAAACCGGCGGCTCGTTCTGAGCCGGCTTCCTTCGCAGGGATGCACGCGTGCATCGTAAGAGGGACGGGGACATCCGTTATCGCCCAATGAGGTCGGTTATCACCGGCAAAAGCAGGTGGCACCACGAGCGCCCCCTCGTCCTGCAGGAAGAGGGGTTTTTCTATTAAAACTTAAGGAGAGAAGGCATGATCGATATCAAACTTGTTCGTGAAGAACCACAAACCGTCAGGGAAGGACTGCAGAAACGCAATCTCGATCCTTCTGTGGTGGATGAACTGCTCGCCATTGATGAACAGCGCCGCCTGATACTGCAGAAGGTCGAAACCCTCAAAGCCGAACGCAATACGGTATCGCGCGAGATTGGCAAGATCAAAGAAAAAAGCGAACGGGATGCCAAAATTGCAGCCATGAAGGTCGTTTCGGATACCATCGCCTCACTGGATGATACCATCCGCTCTGTGGAAGAAAAACAGCAAGAACTCATCATGACCATCCCCAACATTCCCCTGCCCCAGGTTCCCGTCGGCAAGGACGAGAGCGAGAATGTGGTTTTAAAGACCGTGGGGGAAAAACCCACTTTCGATTTTGAGCCGCTTCCCCACTGGGATCTCGGCCCACAGCTGGGCATCCTTGATTTTGACCAGGGTGTTAAGATCTCCGGTTCCCGCTTTTACGTATTGAGCGGGCTGGGAGCCCGCCTGCAGCGTGCCCTCATCGCTTTCATGCTCGACCTGCACATCCGCCAGGGCTACCTTGAAAAATACACGCCTTTCATGGTGAAAAGTGCCACTCTCTTCGCCGCCGGGCAGCTCCCCAAATTTGCCGATAACCTCTATAAGGATCACGAAGAGGACCTGTATATGGTGCCCACCGCTGAAGTGCCCCTCACCGGGCTGCACATGGATGAGTTCATCGATACGCAGGACCTGCCGCTGCGTTACACTGCCTACACCCCCTGTTTCCGGCGCGAGAAGATGAGCGCCGGGCGGGATGTGCGCGGCATCAAGCGCGGGCACCAATTTGATAAAGTGGAAATGTACACCTACTGCAAACCGGAAGATTCCATGCGGGAATTCGAGCGGATGGTAGCGGACGCGGAGGAAACCTGCAAACAACTGGGGCTCACCTACCGCATCCTCCAGCTTTGTACAGGTGATATCAGCTTCAACGCCTGCATCGGGTACGATATCGAGGTCTGGGCACCCGGCTGCCAGGAATGGTTGGAGGTCTCCTCGATCTCGAACGTGGGAAATTTTCAGGCTCGCCGCGCCAATATTAAATATAAGGATGCGGACGGGCACAAAGATTTCGTACACACCCTGAACGGTTCTGGTCTGGGTATGCCGCGCACCCTCATCGCCGTGTTAGAAACCTACCAGCAGGCGGATGGCAGCATCCGTATTCCAGAAGTGCTGCTGCCCTGGATGGGCGGCGCAACCGAGATTAAATAATTTGCGTATATAGAATCAGATAGAATTAGAAAATTGAGGAGAATTTCATGCGACCGACTTTGAAAGCCGTTTTATTGTTCCTGCTGTCCATCCTGGCAGTGCTTTCCCTTTCAAGCTGCGCCGAAATGAAAACCTGGAGCACAGAGACCTTTGGCACGCGGGGAAACCTGACCACAGCCACCCTGGCAACCCTGCAGATCGTGGTTGCCATCGTGATGCTGGTCAGCCTTATCGCCCTCATCATTCCCGGCGTTCCCGGTATCACCTTTATCTGGCTGGCGGCCCTGGTGTACGGCCTGGTGACCGGCTTTGAAAAGCCCGCTGGCGTCTTCATGGGCATCATCACCGGCCTCATGCTGCTGGGCAATGGGATCGATAACCTGCTTATGGGTGCAGGTGCCCGCAAAGGCGGCGCGCCCTGGGTTACCACACTGGCTACCGTTCTCGCCACTGTGATCGGCAGCATTGCATGGCCGCCCTTTGGGGGTGTGATCGCTGCTGCAGTTGTATTATTTGTTTTGGAGATCATCCGCTTAAAAGATTCCGAGATTGCGCTCAAATCGACCGGCGAGATGCTGAAAGGATTTGGCTGTTCGTTTTTGGTGCGCTTCTTGATCGGGATGGTGATGATTGGCTTGTGGATCGCCTGGCTGGTGCAGACCGGTCAATGGCTGTTATAAGCTTTTTTCGTCCGCGCATTCTGCACAACATATAAAGCGATGGAACCTGCTGTGGCAGCGTTGAGAGAATCGACCCTGCCCAGCCGCGGCAGGCTGATCAACTGGTCGCACTTGCTGCGCACCAGACTGCGCAAGCCGCTGCCTTCCGAACCGACCACCAGCCCCACCCCACCGCGAAAATCCACGCTTTCGATGGAAACTGCCTGCTCGGAATATTCCAATCCGTAGATCCAGGCGCCTGCTTCCTTTAATACACCCATAGCCTGCGAGAGGTTCATCTGCGCGATGAGCAGATGTTCGCTCGCGCCGGAGGAGGAGTTCACCACCGCCGGGGTCACTTCCGCCGCCCGGCTGGAGGGGATGATCACCCCGTGCACGCCAAATCCTTCCGCGCTGCGCAGCAATGTGCCCAGGTTTTGCGGGTCTTGAATGAGATCGAGCAGCAGTACAAAGGGGCTTTCTGCGCGTCCTTTCGCCAGAGCAAGCATTTCCGGCAGGCTGGCATAGCGGTATCCGCCCACCTGCAGCGCCACACCCTGATTATGGACATAGATCTCATTGAGTTTGCTGCGCGGAACGCTTTCGATGCTGATCTTCTTCTGCCGCGCCATCTGCATCAGATCATTCAGATGCCCACTTTGCTCCTGGTTCCCTTCAGCCAGCCATAATCGAAAAACCTCGCGTCGGCCTGCCCGCAGAGTTTCATAAACCGGGTTCCTGCCCGTGATCCACTCTTTCATTTCCAGTGCCAGGTGCTGCCTTTGGCGGAATCCTCAACCACCACGCCCTGTTCTGCCAATCTATCGCGGATGCGGTCGGAAAGTGCCCATTCTTTTTTGGTGCGCAGCTCACTGCGCAGAACCACCAGCATATCGATGAACGCATCCGCGCCGTGCCCTTCCTGGATCGTTTGCAACCGCAAACCGAGCACACCGGTCAGTTCTTTCAATTCCGTTTGAGCAGCTTGTAATTCTTCATCCGTAGCGCCGTCCGCGCGCGCTTGATTGATGACGCGCACCAGGTCAAACAGGTTTCCCAGCGCACCGGCGGAATTGAAATCATCATCCATGCAGGTTTCAAAACCTGCCTGCGTGGCTTTCGCCTGGGCAGCCAGGGCTTCCAGACTGCCGGCAGGAGCACCTTCCGCGCCGGGTTGAGCTGTTTTCAGCCCTGATTGCAATCGTTCCAGGCCTTTATGCGCCTGTTCGATCACTTCATCGTTGAAAGTCAGCGGATTGCGGTAGCCCGAATTGAGCACCATCAGGCGCAGCACATCCGCAGGGTGATCTTTGAGGAAATCCTCAATAGTGACCAGGTTGCCCAGCGATTTGGACATCTTCTCGCCGCTCAACTGCAGCATGCCGTTATGCATCCAATAGGTGGCAAAAGAACGCCCAGTCAATGCTTCCGATTGGGCGATCTCGTTCTCGTGGTGCGGGAAGACCAGGTCATTGCCGCCGCCGTGGATGTCGATCTGCTCACCCAGATGCGCCATGCTCATGGCAGAGCATTCGATATGCCAGCCCGGGCGGCCGGGTCCCCAGGGGCTTTCCCAGCTTGGTTCGCCGGGTTTGGCACTCTTCCACAGGGCAAAGTCCAGCGGGTCTTCCTTGCGCTCATCCACGCTGACGCGTGCGCCGGAGCGCATTTCATCCACATTCCGGTGGGAAAGTTTTCCATACGGGTCAAACTTACGCACCCGGTAATACACATCCCCATCCACCGCGTAAGCATAGCCTTTCTTGATCAGGTTCTCCACGAACTTGATGATGTTCTGCATCTCGGCGGTCGCGCGCGGTTTGTAGGTGGGGGGTAAGATGTTCAGGTCGCGTAAATGTTCATCAAATTTATCGATGTAGCTCTGCGCCAGCTCCAGCGGGTTCTTCCCCACTGCGGCTGCACGCTCGATGATCTTGTCATCCACATCGGTGTAGTTCATTACATGCCGCACTTCATAACCGCGGTATTCCAGATAACGCCGGATGGTATCAAAGACCAGCGCCGACATGGCATGCCCTACATGTGCGTTTGCATAAACAGTCGGGCCGCACACGTACATGCGCACTTTTTTTTCTTCAATGGTGCAAAAAGGTTCTTTATCTCGAGTGAGAGTGTTATAAACACGCAGTCCCATTCATCTACTCCTTATCGTTTCCATTCGCACTGCCGGGCTTGGAGAAGATCATGCGCCCGGCTGCGGTTTGCAGCACTTTGGTCACCGTCACCAGGATCTCTTTATCCAGGTAATCGCGCCCATTTTCCACCACTACCATAGTGCCGTCATCCAGATACGCCACCCCCTGATCCTGTTCCTTGCCTTCCTGGATGACCTTGATGCTCAGTTCTTCACCGGGCAGCAGGATGGATTTGACCGCGTTGGCCAGTTCGTTGATATTGAGCACCTGCACACCCTGCAGCTCTGCCACACGGTTGAGGTTGTAATCGTTGGTCAAGATGGGAGCTTTCATCTGGCGCGCCAGCACCACCAGTTTTTCATCCACTTCGCGCACGTTCTCCACATCCATATCGGATAAGACCACATTGATATTGCGGTCCTTCTGCAGTTCAGAGAGCACTTCCATACCGCGCCGGCCGCGCTGGCGGCGCAGGCTTTCGGCGGAATCGGCGATGTACTGCAGTTCATTGAGCACAAAATGTGGGATGATGAGCGTGCCAGGCAGGAAGCCAGTCTTGGCAATATCAGCGATGCGCCCGTCAATGATCACGCTGGTATCCACCAGGATGGAACAGTCTTTATTCCAGCCCGATCCGGAGGATTTTTTGGAAGAAGAGCTAGTTTTTTTATCACGTCGGATGAACGAAAATAATTCACGGATTTCATCCTGCTTCGATACGCTGATGGTGATGCCCAGGTAAGCAAACAGGATCAGCGCAAAAATGATCAGAATGCTGTTGAGCGGCGCCGGAAGCACCGCAATTGGAATAGAGATCAGAGCCGCAATGATCAATCCAACGATCAATCCCACCATAGCGATCAGCAGCGTTTGACCGGGCGTTTCCTCAAGATGTGTGCGGATCGCCTGGACAGGATAGATGGTGATATATGGAAAGAGCAAAAAACCGAGAGCTCCCAGCACCACACCCCCGCCGATCATGGCATAGCGAAGATCGATTTCCGGAAAGCCGAAGTTTTTGACAACAAAATTCCCTAAATAAATGCCTAATAATGAAAATAAGATCAGTCCGGAAAACCGGATAATAAGAACAGTATTTTTTTGGTTCTTCATGAGAACGTCCTTTCGGGTGTTGTTAAAGTTCAGGATAAATCACGGATGAAAATTCTTAGAGACATGGTAACATAGCGTTTAAATGTAGTCAATTACAGAATTGAAATCTTACAGATTTCTTACAAGCATTTTTTTGCATAAAATTTTTTGAAAATAAATGGAAATTCATGGAATGTAAATGGAATTCGTGGAAAAAAAATGGAATGTTAGGAAAACTTCAAAAGTGGACACATAAAAACTTTAAAAGTGAACTGTGAAGATTTCCGAACCTGGACGAAACTTCAAAAGTGAACTGACTTATCAACACT
>LDZU01009195.1_pt1 | contig 67013 bp, 72 predicted proteins | sample 615531 | NCBI WGS metagenome assembly LDZU01 (sample SAMN03408293, study PRJNA278302) | terrestrial metagenome | isolation source: oil reservoir sample SB2 | place: USA: Alaska, North Slope, Schrader Bluff formation | collected 2011-09 | reverse complement strand
GGGATCCTTTCAAACTGGAAGAAATTCTTAATGCTGCAGAACAAGGCTAGAAATTAGCCTTGTTCTGCATGTCTATTTTTTGGGCTGTGAATAGTAACGAAGGGGTTTTTATTTGTGTAATCACTGGAACGATATCTTGGCTGCCAGCCTGGACATATTAACATAAAATGAAACAGTGTTAAAAGGCGGCAGATTAGAATATTTCTTTAGGCGCCTACTTGATATTGACAGTTATGGTTTTGTAAGATTTAACACTACTACCTGCAATTTTTCATGTTTTTTTCCGGGAGAAAGGTCCAGTTGGTCAGCAACTATATGTTCCGGGAAATATATTAAAAAATTATCCACCGGACTTATCGGCAGTTTCAGGTGTGGTGTTTTATAATGCATAGGCACGACGTAACTTGGTGTAATCAGGGATATCACCTCTTTAGCCTCAGAGGCGTCAATTGTATAAAGGCCTCCTACGGGAATTAGAAGTACATCAATATTCCCTATTTCGCCAAGCAGTTTCTGATCAGGTATGTGGCCGAGGTCTCCGAGGTGACAAACACGAAAGCCGTCTTCCTCAAAAACAAAAATTAGATTTTTCCCTCTGAGTGAACCTTTAGCGTTATCATGATAACAGGGGATACCTGTTATTTTTAAACCATTCACCCTATGTTCACCGGCAGTTTGAATAACTCTTGGTTTTCCCGAAACCATTTCTACGGCATTGTGATCAAAGTGCTGGTGGCTGACCGTGATCAGGTCTGCCGCTGCCCGGGGCTGTGGGTAACCAACGGAGTCATCAAAAGGATCGGTAATGATTGCAGTTCCGTCAATGCTTCTAATTAAAAAACAGGCATGTCCCAACCAGGATATTTTCAATTCTAACTACCTCCCTTGAGGAAACAATATTCTTTGGAACATTCTTCGTTATACACAAAATTCCTTCATCTGAAAATAAGATTTTCATAATTTTTGGCGCCGCTGGCGGCATGTGGAACTATCCTGAAAATCGATGTTCATTAGGGAGTTTTAGCAGTAATTATCCAGCCATTTGCCTTCCAGATGGGTAAGCTTCCCTTCCGTTATTTCAACTTCTGCGATTTTTCCATTTAGATAATGTGGTCCCGGAAATATAACCGTCTTGTTGGAACGCGTCCGGCCGCTTAAAAGTTGGTTGTTTGTCTTGCTTGTCCCTTCAACAAGTAGCCAGTGTTTTTTTCCAACTTCCCGCAGATTTATTTCTTTGCTTATTTTGTTTTGAAGATCAACTAAGACTTTAATTCTTTTACTTTTTACATGATCAGGGATCTGTCCTTCCATTGAAGCTGCCGGTGTTCCCTGGCGCTTGTTGTAGACAAAGGTGAAAGCGCTGTCGAAACGTATTCTTTCGATTAAGTCCAACGTATCCTGAAAATCCTGATCGCTTTCACCGGGAAATCCAATCATGATATCAGTTGTAACGGAAACGCCAGGAATGCTTCGCCGGATTGATTCCACAAGGTTAATATAATGTTCCCTGGTATATCCCCTATTCATCCTCTTCAGAATGTGGTTGCTTCCGGCTTGTACAGGCAGGTGAATGTGTTCGCATATCTTTTCGCAGCTTGAGATAGTTTCAATAAGTCGCTGGTTAAAATCACGCGGGTGTGATGTTACAAATCTAATTCTGTCAAGACCGCTTATTTTGTTAACCTCAGTAAGAAGTCCTGCAAAATCTGAAGGCTGTTCCAAATCCTTTCCATAAGAATTAACATTCTGGCCAAGAAGGGTAATTTCTCTGTAACCATGGGCGATCAGGTCTTTTACCTCTGAAATAATATGTCCAGGCTGGCGGCTGCGTTCGTTTCGCCGTACATAGGGGACAATACAGTAAGTGCAATAGTTATTGCAGCCGTAAGTAACAACCACCCAGGCACGGAAGCCGCTTGCCCTCTTAATCGGAAGCCCTTCAATAACAGGGTTAATTTGGTGTGAGAGTTGTAAAACTGTTTTTTGACTGTCCTGTGCAGTTTTTAAAAGTTCCGTAAAGTTATGATAGTTTTCAGTTCCATAGATAAGATCTACAAAAGGAAAACGATTTTTAATCTTTTCCGCTGTCCGTTCCTGCTGAGTCATACATCCGCCTATGCCTATAAATAATGCTGGTTTTTCATATTTGAGCTTCCGGAGTCTTCCCAACAGGCCATATATTTTGTTTTCAGCGGTTTCCCTTACGCAACAAGTATTTATTAACAGAATATCTGCCTGTTCCTTATTTTCAGCGGCTGTGTAACCGATGTTTTCCAGGATACCTGCCATAACTTCGGAGTCGTGCATATTCATTTGGCAGCCAAAAGTAAGGATGAAATATTTTAATGGCATATCCTGTATATTCTTCTTTAAGATGATTGCTTCTCTCCTTTTCACAGATCAATATGTTGAATGCAAATAACTATCTTGAAAATTAATTTACTCTTTATAGAATACCCAGTTTATCAAGTATATCAGCAAGTATTTCCATTGTGATTGGTTTATTTTTTTCAAAATGTTCGGTTAGTTTTGCTTTTCTGATCAGTTTTACAAGAGGAGTTTCCTGGTATGAATAATCTAAATCCGGTAAAAGCTGAAGATTAACGCCGAGGAAAGAGGCAATTCCGCTGGCAATAGCCCATCCCGCCCTTTCCTGAAAATCATCAGTTTTTAACAAGGTCTCTTCCTGCGGGTTGGTAATAAATGCTACTTCAACCTGTGCGGAAGGGCATTTTGTGTGGCGTAAAACTGCCAGATCCGCCTCTTTTAAACCCCTGTTCAGCAAACCCAGAGCGGGAGAAAGCCTGTTGTTTATATTTGCTGCAAGCAGCTTACCCTTTTCGTTGCCGGTATAGTAATAAGTTTCCACTCCGTGATCTTGTTCTTCTATGGAGCTGTTACAGTGAATGGAGACTAAACAGGCTGCGTTAATACTGTCCGACATACTCGCTCGGGCAATCTGATCAGCCATTGAGTTTCTTGTAAGGGCTTTATCTTCCGTACGCGTGAGGTAAACATCTACTGTGGAAGACAGATATAACTGTGTCTTTTTAGCAATAGACAAAGCAACCTGGGATTCATTTGTACCATTTGGACCTATCGCACCCTTGTCATAACCACCATGTCCGGGATCAAGAACAACGGTTAATCCTTGAACAGGCATTAATTAATCCACTTCCCTAAGAAAGAGAGCTATCCTGAAAAATGGCGCTATTTTTGTGTTTCCTTTTCTTGAACAGGATCATTTTCACCGTAAAACAGCTTCATGCATGTGGTGCAGTAAAAGCGGTAAGTTGGTGAGTCTCCTCCAATAAAACAATGCGAGTTTTCTTTATAAATAGGCAGGGAACAACCATAACAAAGTATAAAAGGGATGACCTTTGTTTTCCCTGCATATTCGAAATTCAATCCTTTGACAGATTCATCCGTTTAAATCATCCCCTTTTCTTAACCGTTATTTGCCCCGGCTGCCAGGAGTTGCATTTGTTGCTAGCGTCAATATATACAAAAGAAACCTCTTTTGTTACTACAAAAATAAAAATGCAATTCTTGACGGAGCCGGTGTGATTAATTATTTTCTTTGAAAGTCACTTTTATCCTGCGTTATTTTAAAAATAATTTAATACGTGCTTTCTTTATAAAAAAACCGCCTTTTAAACGGCGGTTAACAATTTACTGATCTACTGCTTTGTTATTTAAAGATTCTTTCCCATTACCTTGGCAATATTACGCAAATCAGCCATCATAGCGGCGAATTTTACCGGGTTAAGTGATTGCGGACCATCACACCAGGCTGTCTCGGGACTTACATGAACTTCAATTATAAGCCCGTCCGCTCCGGAAGCTATGGCAGCACGAGACATTGCCGGTACAAATCTCCACTTTCCAATCCCATGGCTGGGATCGGCAACAACCGGAAGGTGGCTTAAATGTTTGACTACGGGAATAGCACAGAGATCCAGGGTGTTGCGTGTATAAGTATCAAAACTGCGTATACCGCGCTCGCACATAATTACGTTATGATTTCCGCCGGCCATAATATACTCCGCCGCCATAAGCCATTCTTCTATAGTGGCTGACAGACCCCTTTTAAGAAGGACTGGTTTATTAACAGAAGAGACTTCCTTTAACAAAACGAAGTTCTGCATATTACGGGCGCCGATTTGTATTATGTCGGTATACTCATTGACTACTTCCACAGTGCGCGTATCCATTACTTCAGTAACAATATAAAGACCTGTGGCTTCCCTGGCCTCAGCGAGCAGCTTGAGTCCTTCCTCCTCCAATCCCTGAAAAGAATATGGCGATGTCCGGGGTTTAAAGGCGCCGCCGCGCAGAATAGTAGCGCCTGCCTCTTTAACCTGCCAGGCTGTTTCAAAAAGCTGTTCCCGGCTTTCAACGGCGCATGGCCCTGCCATTATATGGATCGTATCGCCACCTATAACCAGATTCCCTACCTTTACTGAGGAATCCTCTTGTTTGAAAGACCTGCTGGCCATTTTAAACGGCTGAAGAATGGGAATGATTTTTTCTACCCCAGGCATTACTTCCAGACTGAGGACTTCGGGATAATTACGCTTGTCTCCAACAACGCCGATTAATGTTTGCTCCATACCGCGTGAAACATGCGCCTGTAATCCAGCGTTTTCGACCCGTCTGACAACATCGTCGATCTGTTCCTCTTTCGCCCCGTTAACCATAACAACAATCATTTCTCCAACCTCTTCCCGTATGCTCTTTTTTCTCTGTCTATATAATGTTAGCATAGCTGTTTCCCTCAAGCAATCTCTTTTTTATCAAGAAAGAGCCATCTTTATTTCTTTTATTATAAGTGAGTTACCTCTTTCACCGAATTGATAAACTGCATAATTTTTACAAGATCTTTTTTTTGGTTTGTCTCGACCCCGCTGCTTACATCTACACCATCCGGCCTCACAGACAGGACAGCTTCTTTTACATTGGATTGATTAAGTCCTCCCGCTAAAATCACCGGTTTTGTCCTGTTTAAGGATTCAAGGGATTTCCAGTCAAAGACTTCACCTGTCCCGCCTGCCTTGCCCGGTAAGAAGGTATCAATAAGAACGGCGTCGGCGGGGTAAGAATCTATTAAACCGAATAGAGGGCTTTGAACGTTGAAGGCCTTGATAACCTTACAGTTACCGTTAATCTGCCGGCAGTATTCCTGTGATTCATCGCCATGCAGCTGAGCAATATCCAGGCGGCAAAACTCTATTATTTGTTGAACTTCCTTAATTGTTGAATTAACAAATACACCGGCTTTTAAGACCCTTGATGGAAGCTCCAGGGAAATTAGGCGGGCCGCTTCCGGTGCAATCCTTCTTATACTGGGCGCAAAAACAAAACCCAGCGCATCTGCGCCGGCTTCCGCTGAATAAAGGGCGGTTTCCAAATCAGTTATCCCGCAAATCTTTACCCAGACCATATCAATATACTCCTGTCAGTTCTTTTACTTTTGCTTTAATATTTTCACTGCGCATTAAAACTTCACCAACCAGGACAGCGTCTATTTTATTGCGATACAGCTCATCAACCTGCGGCCTGCTGCTTATTCCGCTTTCGCTGACTACTACTGTGGATTGATCAGTTATATAGCGCCGCAGATTAAAAGTAACATTTAGATCAATTTCAAACGTTTTTAAATCCCGGTTGTTAATACCGATTAAAGAGGCGCCTGAATCTAAGGCCATTTGAAGTTCTTCCTTATTATGGACTTCTACAAGGCACTCCAGGTTCAACTCTGACGCCAGTTTTTGAAAAAAGACAAGTTCATACTTATTAAGAACTGCGACAATCAGCAGCAGGGCGTCTCCTCCAAGTACTCTCGTTTCATATATCTGATATGGGTCAATAATAAAGTCCTTGCGCAAAACAGGCAATTCTGTTCTTGAACGAACCGCTTGAAGATAATCCGGCTTTCCATAAAAAAACTTCTCTTCGGTAATTACGGAAATGGCGGAAACTCCGCTGAGGGTGAAGTCATCTGTAATCTCTTCCAGATTAAAATCAGGACGGATCATTCCTTTTGAAGGAGATGCCTTTTTAATCTCAGCCAGAATTGATACTCTGCCTTGCTTTCTAAGGGCGGCTTTTAATGACCTGCATGGCGGCATGCCTTTCAGACTACTTAAAAGTGAATCTAAAGGGCGCCTTTCTTTAATTGTTTTTAGATCATGCCTTTTTTGAGAAATAATCTGTTCCAGAATCACTGACTGCACACCTGTTCTTTCGCTGAATTGGTAAACCTGATCAGATGCTGAAGTTTCTTCAACGCAGAACCGTTTGATATGCTTTCTGCCGCCAGATCCAGCCCTTCGGATAGATCTTTCGCTAACCCGGACGCCATCATCCCAAAAGCCGCATTAATAAGAACGGCATTTGTGCGCGGGCCGCGTTCCCCATGTAAAATAGATAAGGTATACGCGGCGTTTTCAGATGGAGATCCACCGAAAAGCTCCTTTACCGGAGATTTCGGCAAGCCGTATTTTTCGGGATCAACAGTATATTCACTTATCTTTTCGTTGTTTATTTCACATACATAGGCGGGTCCGGAAAGGGAAATTTCATCAACTCCCTGAGCGCCGTGGATGACAAAGGAATGATCAGTGCCTAAACGGGCAAGCACACCGCCCAGCTTTGTTGTAAGTTCACGATTATATACTCCCAGCACCTGAGCTTTTGCCCCGGCAGGATTGGTCAATGGGCCCAAAACATTAAAAACCGTACGGATTCCGATTTCCCGGCGCGGCCCCGCAACGTGCTTCATCGCCGAGTGCATTAACGGCGCAAACAGGAAAGCAATACCTGTTTCTTCAAGGCAGGACTCGATTTGGTCCGGCTCCAGGTCAATGCGGACATTCAGAGCCTCAAGGAGATCAGCCGAACCGCATTTGCTGGAGACGGAACGATTGCCATGTTTTGCAACCGGGGCTCCAGCGCCGGCTACTACGAAGGCAGCAGTGGTTGAAATATTAAAGGTGTTGGCGCCGTCTCCGCCTGTTCCGCAGGTATCGACAACGACCGGATATTTAGTGTTAATGCGGGTCGCCTTTTTGCGCATTACTTTCACAAAACCGGTAATCTCTTCAATAGTTTCTCCTTTTAATCTTAATGAGACCAAAAGCGCTGCTATCTGCGCGGAGGTAGCCTGGCCTTCCATAATTGCTTCCATAACATTTTCAGACTGGCTTTCCGTCAGGTCTTTACCGGCTGTAAGGTATTCAATTGCTTCCTTGATTATCGAAATATCCTGAGACATCTTTATCTCTTCCTCCTTTGGTATGGTTGTTAATAAAATTGCGCAGCAGGTCAAGGCCGTGCTCGGTTAAAATCGATTCCGGATGGAACTGAACACCTTCGACCGGCAGTTCCTTATGCCGCAGTCCCATTATTTCACCTTCTGAGGTCCAGGCGCTAACCGCCAGGCAGGAGGGGAGATTCTCATTTGAGACCATCAAGGAATGATAACGGGTTGCCTGAAACGGGGACGGTATACCTTTGTAAATTCCCCCGCCATCGTGGTAGATTAAAGATGTTTTCCCGTGCATCAAACGTCCGGCGTTGACAACACGCCCGCCAAAAGCCTGGCCGATAGCCTGATGCCCAAGGCAGACACCCAGTATGGGTATACGGCCGGCTAACTTACTGATTACATCAAGTGAGATTCCTGCTTGATCGGGCGAACCGGGACCCGGAGAGATAACGATGTGGGTTGGATTTATTTGTTTCAACTGCGGCAGATTAATCTGGTCGTTGCGCCAAACGCCCACTTCTACCTTTAATTGTCCGAAATATTGAACCAGGTTGAAGGTAAATGAGTCGTAGTTATCAATCATTACCAGCAACAATAGCGCCTCCTTTTGTGGTAAATTAATTTTTGCTTTAGGGGGGTCAACTGCCTACATGCCAAGATATTGACCCCTTTTTTGATGAATTATCCCTTTTATGAAAGAGCAATAGTCTGGAATAATGCCTGAGCCTTATTAACAGTTTCCTGATACTCTTTTTCAGGTTCTGAGTCGGCGACAATTCCTGCTCCTGCCTGAATATACGCATAATTCCGGTGAAATAAAATAGTCCTGATTGTGATTGCGGAGTCCAGATTGCCATTATAGCCAAAATACCCGACCGCTCCTGCATAAGGTCCCCGTTTTGACGGTTCAAGTTCATCGATAATTTCCATAGCCCTTACTTTAGGAGCGCCGGAAACCGTTCCTGCCGGGAAACATGACTTTAATGCGTCAAACGCAGTAAGACCAGGGGAAAGTTTACCGCGGACAGCGGATACCAAATGCATTACATGCGAATATTTTTCTACTTCCATGAACTGAGGGACCTCGACCGTTCCAGGTTTGCAAACACGTCCCAGGTCGTTTCGTCCCAAATCGACAAGCATAATATGTTCCGCTTTTTCTTTAGGGTCGTCTAAAAGTTCCAGACTTAATTTTTCGTCCTCCAGGTGAGTGGCGCCGCGTGGTCTTGTTCCCGCTATCGGTCTGGTTTCAACTTCATCTTCCTCAACGCGCGCCAGCATTTCCGGTGAGGAACTGGCTATAACCAAATCTCCGAAATCAATATAATAAAGATATGGAGAGGGATTTATTGAACGCAAACGACGGTAAGTTTGAAAAGGATTACCTTCAAAGGGAAGACGGAAACGCTGCGAAAGCACGACTTGAAGAATGTCTCCGCTTCTGATATATTCTTTTGCTTTAACCACACCGTTTAGAAAAACTTCACGTTTCATATTGCTTTCAATGCCTGATACGCTTATTATTTCTTCATGTTTAGCTGTTAAAAAATCATTTTCACCAGGAACGGGCGCACTTATTTTTTTAAAAACCCGCTCAATTTTTTCCAGGGCCAGGGAATAAGACTTCTCCGGCGATCCATTTATAGTGTTGTTAACCACGATACGAAGTGAATGGTGCAGGTGGTCAAAAATCAAAATTGTTCCGCAGAACATGAACATGCAATCACAAAGACCGAGATCAGCTTCTGCTGTATGTGGAAGCCGTTCAAGCCATTGGGACATTTCATAACCGAAATAGCCTACAGCTCCTCCAAAAAATCTTGGCATCACGGTCTGTACAGGTGTTATATAGGCGCTGAGGAGATTATTTAGAATCTTGAAGGGATCACCTGTTACTTTCTTGATCTTCTCGCCTGAATTATTTTTGATCTGGCCGTGATTACCAAGGTGGCTGTATAGGATCTCCGGATCGAGACCAATAAAAGAATAGCGGGCAATCTTTTCCTTTCCTTCAACGCTTTCCAGAAGAAAAGACGGTCTTCCGTCAGCTGTTTTCCTGAACAATGTTATTGGTGTTTCAGTGTCAACGGGGAATTCGCAGCTAACAGGAATCAGGTTGTAGAACTTGCTTAATTGGATGTACTCATTTAACACAGGCTCAATCAATATAGTTTTTCACCTCCTGTACAAAAATAGAAAAACCGACGTTCCAGACGAACATCGGTTTTGGGCAAAATAAAAAAACCATGCTCATCTCATCTCAACTAACTCTACTCAGCTAAACTAGATAATTATTCAATTATAATATATTCTAATCATAAAAGAAACAAAAGTCAATTGTTACTTGTTCTTAGACACCTTCTACGCTTCACGTTTTTCAAGATATCTTTCCAGCTTTCGCTTAACTCTCTGCAGAGCGTTGTCAATTGATTTTACGTGACGTTTTAAGTCCTCGGCTATTTCCTGGTAGGACTTACCTTCCAGGTAAGACATAAGCACCTTCCATTCCAGAGAGCTTAGAATTTCACCCATCTTCTCTTCTATGTCATAATATTCTTCCCTGCTGATGATCATTTCTTCGGGATCTGCTACTTTGGAGCTGGAAATAATATCTAAAAGAGTGCGGTCAGAATCTTCCTCATAAACGGGTTTATTTAAGGATACATAAGAATTTAGTGGAATGTGTTTTTGCCTTGTAGCCGTTTTGATGGCTGTAATTATCTGTCTTGTAATACATAATTCCGCAAAGGCCCGGAAGGATGATAGCTTGTCCGTTCTAAAATCGCGGATAGCCTTATAAAGACCAATCATACCTTCCTGGATAATATCTTCCCGGTCTGCTCCTACTAAAAAATAGGAACGCGCTTTTGCCCGCACAAAATTCTTATATTTATTGATAAGGAATTCTAGGGCGCCATTATCACCTTCCCTGGCAAACTCAACTACTTCTTCGTCAATCATTAACTGGTAAGAGGCGGCGATATCTCTTTGAACGCTTAGATTCACTATATCCCCCCACTTTAATTAACCTAATCTGTTAGTTAAATAATATGTAGTTATTGAGCTACCCTTGGACGAGCCTCATTGGCCTAGCCTATTATAACGTAGGGTAAAAACTCAGTCAAGGAAAATTCCAATTTAACTTCTTTTACGACGCCATTTTTCAAAAATCGAACGGACATTTTCAGTTAAGCTTCTCTCCAGATAACCGTCAACAGGTGTTCCGCCTGTATAATGACCTTCTGCATCTTTTTTTGCACGTTCCACCCAGGACAGGAGTTCTTTAGGTGTAAGCCGGAATGCTCCGTGTCCAAGTATCATCCGCTGTTCCAGCCAATCTGATGTTGCCACATAAACGGTTTCCAGCCTCGACAGCTCCTTCGTGAGTTTTTCAATGACGTTGTCGGCGGTTTCTCCTTCCATAGTATAAATTGCTTTTAGCCCGAAAGTATTTTCAATCTCATGCTGTGAGTCTTTTGTTTTTGCAGCGTCGAAAACAATCGTTGTTTGAATACCGGTTATAGCGGCATGGTTGATTAATGTATTAATGAGCCTGTTTCTTGCGCTTTCCAGACCATTCTTTTTCATTTCATCAGATGTTTCCGGCCAGGCAAAAATAACATTATAACCATCAACGATCAGGTGGTCTCCCATGAGCAGCCAATCTCCTTTGCCTGAATACTTCATAAGCCAGCAGGGCTGCGGCTACAGAAGCATTTAATGAATTTAACCTGCCTGTCATTGGCAAACTAACAAGGATATCGCAATATTTTCTAATCAGGGGGCCGAGTCCCTTACCCTCGCCTCCTATGACAAGAGCTACAGGTCCATCAAGGCGGGAATCCCAAAAAATCTCTTTTGCCAAAGGGTGTGCTCCTACTATCCAAATATTTTTTTGCTTAAGATATTTTATTGTCTGGACCATGTTTGTTACCCTGCATACAGGCACGTATTCGAATGCTCCTGCCGAGGCTTTAACAGCCGCCGGCGTGAGTGATACACTGCGATGCGCTGTAATTACTAGACCATGCGCGCCGGCTGCTTCAGCGGTACGGGCAATGGCGCCAAGGTTGCGCGGATCATTAAGTTCCGGCAGAAGGAATAAGAATGGCTCTGCCCCTGCGGAAAGCAATAACTCATCAATCGAAAGATAACCTTTAGCGGCGCTTATGGCAGCGGTACCCTGGTGTACGACTCCGGGGAACATTTTATCCAGGTATGTTCTTTCGACAAAGACAACGGGAATATTTTTCTCTCTGGCCAGCATTCTGATTTCATGCCCGGGGCCGGTGTCTGTTTTTCCGGCCAGAAGAAGCTTGTTGATTGGGCGGTTGGCCTTTAGAGCCTCTCGCACAGGATTGCGCCCGACAATATAATCTTCATGTACCCTGTCCGGGTTCACCTAAGATTTCACCTGCTTTTTAGCAATTTGAAAACACTCTTGCATCAAGGAGGTCGTTCACCTAAGCTCAAAATTTTCGCTTGCGTCGACCGCCTCACGTGCCATTGTTAAAACTTCCTGGAGACGGGTATAATTCCTCTTTAAATACAGATAACCAATAAGCGCCTCCAAGCCTGTACTATAATGGTAAAGACCTATATCTTTGCCCTTTTTCGGATGTCCGCTTTTAGCGTTGCGTCCTCTTCTGACCACTGCCGCTTCATCGTCACTTAAACTTTTCTCAAGAGACCGTATGGCAATTGCCTGTTTTTCGGCCTGCACATAACCTGTTGCTTTTTGATGTAATACATTAAGCCGTGTTATACCCTGTTCAATAAGATACTGGCGGATGTACAAGTCATAAACAGCATCTCCCAGGTAAGCCAGTACTAAAACCGGGGTTTCTTCGGGAGAGCATTTTTCATTTTGCAAAAAACTATTCACTTCCATTATAACTACCCCGGAAAATAGTTTTTCATATCAAATAAGGGGTCAGGCTTGACTTATTACAAATATTGACTTATTGGATATCTTTCATTGAACCCTTTGGACGGTTCTATTGAGTACTTATTTTCCATCTGGCGCCGTCCGGAGTATCTTCTATTATAATTCCCATTTCATTCAGACCGTTGCGGATCCGGTCGGCTGTTGCCCAATCTTTTTTTGTGCGGGCTTCCTGACGGATTTTAAGAAGCAGCTCAATTAAAGATTGGATAAGGCTGTCGTCGGTGTGTGATTTCTCATCAAGGATGAATTTTCCGTCGGGATCTGTTTTAAACAGACCCAGAACATTGTTAAAATAGGCATACAACTCAATTGCCCTGACTAAATCAGCTTTATCAAATATTGTGTTTTGGTTTAAAAACGTATTTACTTCTTTGGCAGCTTCGAAGAAAACACCGATGGCCAGAGCAGTGTTAAAGTCATCATCCATTGCCTGGTTAAAACGCTTTTTTAAATCGATAAGCCTTGTTTGAAAATCTGAATCCTTTTCTTTAAGCCCGGCTGACGACCGTTTTTTAATGGCCTCCTCAAGAAGTTCAATGCTGTTTTTTAGACGTTCCAATCCTTGTCCGGATGCTTCCAGTTTTTCGAAATCAAAATCTAACGGACTGCGGTAATGTGTGGAAAGAAGGAAAAAGCGGACAGAAAGGGGATTGAATTTTTCAAAGATTTCTCTGACCAAAAAAAAGTTGCCTAATGATTTTGACATCTTATCCTGGTTAATGGTTATAAAGCCATTATGAATCCAGTATTTCGCAAAAGGTTTTCCTGTAGCGGCTTCTGATTGGGCGATTTCATTTTCATGGTGGGGGAAGATCAGGTCCATCCCGCCTCCGTGAATGTCAAAACCGGAACCAAGGTATTTTAAAGACATTACCGAACATTCTATGTGCCAGCCAGGTCTGCCGGCGCCCCAGGGGCTTTCCCAGAAGGGTTCGCCTTCTTTGGCTGCCTTCCAGAGTGCAAAATCCGCCGGGGTTTTTTTTCTGGGATCTACCTCTACCCTTGCGCCAGCCAGTATTTCATCGCTTGATCTATGGGATAGTTTGCCATATTCACGGAAAGACGGAACATCAAAATATACATCACCTTCGACTTCATAGGCAAATCCTTTCTCTATTAAGACAGAGACCATTTCTATAATTTCTTTCATGTGCTCGGAAACCCTGGGATGGCGGTTTGCTCTTGTTACGTTTAAAGCATCGGCATCCCTGTAATATTCTTCAATATATCTTTGGGAGAGAACTGCTGCGTCTAAACCTTCCTTAATGGATTTTTTGATGATCTTGTCGTCGATATCCGTAAAGTTCTGGACATAGTTAACCTGAAAGCCTTGCTGTGTGAAGTAGCGGCGAACAGTATCGAAGAAAACAAGAGGCCGGGCATTTCCAAGATGGATATAGTTGTAGGTCGTAGGGCCGCATACATAAATGCATACTTGCCCGTCATCACGGGGAATAAATTTTTCTTTTCGTTTTGTTAAAGTATTATAGATCTCCAAAATACACTTCCCCTTTTAATATCCTGAAAATTAACTTGCTCTAGGGAGGTCAAATGCTATGCGTGCTCATGTTCGCCTCAAGCAGCGCATAAAAAAACCGAAAGTTCACAATGTATTAGACATGGCAATACTTTGGTTTGTGTGTATAAAAGCAATAAACCACAGCTCCAGTGGAACTGTGGTTTTATTGCTTAATATTGTTTAAGCCTTTCAAGCTCTTCCAGCAGCCTGTCGTTTAACACCCTGATGTACGTTCCTTTCATACCCAGGGATTTTGATTCAATGACTCCAGCGCTTTCAAATTTACGCAGAGCATTTACTATAACAGATCGAGTTATTCCTACACTATCTGCTATTTTGCTTGCTACCAGTAAGCCTTCATCACCATTTAACTCTTCAAAGATATGATGTACCGCATCTAGTTCCGAATAAGACAGTGTGCCGATAGCAATTTGCACTGCCGCCCTCTTACGGGCTTCTTCTTCCATACGTCCTGCCCTGGCGCGCAGTATTTCCATGCCGATAACTGTGGCGCCGTACTCAGCTAAAATAAGGTCTTCATCATTAAACTTTGGCTCAAATTTGGCTAGCATAAGAGTCCCTAATCTGGAACCAGCCCCCACAATGGGTACTACCGTCATAACTTTATTATTGAATTTACAACCTGTTTGCTGGTTAAAAACACAGACACCCGGTGTCTGTGTAAAATTTGCGTTTGTTTCATCCATATGCAGCAATGTTTCGTTGTATTCCTCAGGAAAACCAACAGGGGATTCAACAAAGTTATCCATTATTTCACAACTAAAACCTTTTAGATATGAGTACCCGAGGGTTTTACCGCGCCGGTCAACGATATAAACGCTGCATCCGATGTTTTCTCCAAGAATGGCCGCTATTTCTCTGAAATCAACTGGGTATCCTGCAGATTTCTGCAGTAACCTGTTTAAGGAACGTGTTTTATCGAGAAGGTTGCGCATTTTAATCAATTCCTCTCTAGGATTATTGGTCTTAACCAGGAAAACAGTTTTTTAAAGAGGAATACATTTTGCTATAGGATATAACGGCTAAGATCCTCGCTCTTGACTATCTCCCCGAGTTTCTGACGGACATATATTTCGTCTATAGAAATAGTTTGCCCCGTCATTTCACTAGCATTAAAAGAAATATCTTCCAGGAGCTTTTCCATAATGGTGTGAAGCCTTCTGGCGCCTATATTCTCTGTTTGCTCGTTAACAGTATAAGCGATTTTAGCAATCTCTGCAAGAGAATTTTTTGAAAATTGTATCTCTAAGCCTTCTGTTGCCATCAGACTGGTATATTGTTTAATAAGGGAGTTTTCAGGCTCAGTGAGAATCTGTAAAAAGTTCTGTTGGGTTAAGCTGTCAAGCTCTACCCGAAGCGGAAAACGTCCTTGAAGTTCCGGAATAAGATCGGAAGGCTTCACACCATGGAAAGCGCCTGCTGCAATAAACAGTATGTGATCAGTTCTGACAGGTCCGTATTTTGTCATTATAGTTGAACCTTCAACAATCGGCAGGATATCCCTTTGAACACCGCCCCGGGAAACATCAGGTCCATGACCGCTGTCGCGGCCAGCAATCTTATCTATCTCATCCAGAAAGACAATCCCGTCCTCTTCAGATCTTTTTATTGCTTCGGAATATACTTCATCCATGTCAATTAGCTTTTGGGCTTCCTGCTGTGTCAGGATCTTACGAGCTTCTGTTACGGTAACTTTTCTCCTGCGTTTCTTTTTGGGTAAAATTCCGCCAAGCATATCCTGAATATTAATGCCCATCTCTTCCATTCCGGAACCTGTAAAGATCTCAAGCATGGGAGGCGCCGGGTCATCAACCTCTATTTCCAGGTATTCCGTTTCAAGTTCTCCTTTAGCCAGCCTGCTGCGAAGGGTTTCTCTCTCCACCTGAATACGGCGGTTTTTTTGTTCCTGGATTTGATCAACCTGTTCTGTTTGTTTTGTTCCGCCGAAGAGCATTTCCAAGGGATTACGGAGGCTTGATTCTTGTCTGTATAGAGGAGCAAGGAGTTCAACTATTCTTTCTTCTGCTATCCTTCTCGCTTTTTCCTCAACCAGAGTAATTTTTTCTTGTTTGACCATTCGGATGGAAGTTTCTAAAAGATCCCTGATCATGCCTTCCACATCCCTGCCTACATAGCCAATCTCGGTAAATTTTGTTGCCTCTACTTTAACAAAGGGCGCCTTAACAAGCCTTGCGAGCCTGCGCGCTATTTCTGTTTTACCAACACCGGTCGGGCCAATCATAAGAATATTCTTGGGAACTATTTCTTCCCTTAAATCCTCGGGAAGCTTGCTGCGCCGGTACCGGTTGCGAAGTGCTATCGAAACGGCTTTTTTTGCCTTTTCCTGTCCGACAATAAATTTATTTAACTCCTTCATAGTATCCCGCGGGGTTAATCCTTCCATTTATGTTTTCCTCCCTTTTTACGTTTGCGAGTTGTTCGCTGTTTCACTGCCCTCGCGTGATAGCAAATCCGGCTTAATATCTTCGACTGTAATTTCCTTGTTGGTGTAAACACAAATATCCGAAGCTACTTCCATTGCTTCACGGACAATTTCTGAAGCTGTAAGCTGCGTATGTTTTAACAAAGCCCTTGCCGAAGCAAGGGCGTATGGCCCGCCGGACCCGATGGCAGCTATGCCGTCGTCTGGTTCAATTACTTCCCCGCCTCCAGATACAACAAGCAAATGGTCAAGGTCAGCAATAATCAAGAGCGCTTCCAGCCGGCGAAGAACTTTGTCCATCCGCCATTCCTTGGCTAGTTCAACGGCTGCCCTTTGAATATTCCCATTGTGTGTCTCCAACTTGGCTTCAAATTTTTCAAAAAGAGCAAAAGCGTCAGCCACAGAACCTGCAAAACCGGCAAGTACGCGGTTGTTATATAAACGCCTAATTTTCTTTGCCCTGTGTTTTAAGATTGTATTTTGGCCGAAGGTAACCTGACCGTCACCTGCCATGGCCACCTGACCGTTTCTTCTTACTGCTACAATTGTTGTCGAATGAAACACTATATAACCATCCTTCTTTATATTTTAATCCTATGCCCGGGGATGAAATTGCTGGTAAACTTTCTTTAATTTCTCCTGCGTAACATGAGTATATACCTGGGTAGTCGACAGACGCTTATGGCCGAGCAACTCCTGGACTGCTCTTATATCAGCTCCCTTGTTCAACATGTGAGTGGCATAAGTATGGCGAATCAGGTGGGGGTTTACATGACGGTTAAGGCAGCTTTTATAGACCTGTTTATTTATTATCCCCCGGATTCCCCTGGTGGTCAGTCTTTTCCCTGTTCTATTTACAAAGACCGCCTGTTCAGAATCAAGTTCGCCGGCAAGTCTGGGCCTGCCGTCCTCCAGATAAATTCTTATACTATCGGTTGCAGGGAATCCAATGGGTATAATCCGTTCTTTATTACCCTTGCCCATAAGCTTTAAATAACGGGAAGTCAGGTCAAGATCACTTAAATTTAAATTAACCAATTCACTAACCCGCATACCTGAAGCATAGAGAGTTTCCAGCATGGCGCGATCCCTTAAGCCTAAAGGGTTATTTCTTGATGGGGCTTCAACCAGCGCCCTGCATTCATCTTCGAATAAAAACGAAGGCAGCCGTTTCTCCAGCCGCAAGTAGCTTATTCTGGAAAACGGGTTGTCTTTAATTATTTCTTCCCTGCTTAAATATTTAAAGAAAGATCTCCAGCCAGCCAGCTTTCTGTTAATGCTGGAACGGGCAATTTTTTCCCTGTGCAGTTTCGATAAAAAAGCCCGAATAAGCTGGTAGCTAATATCGCCTGGCTGCATTTCAAAATCTTTTTTTCCAAGAGAATGTGAAAAAAAATCTATTCCCTGAAACAGGTCTCGCTGGTAACCTTCCAGCGTGTGGACAGAAACATTTTTTTCTAACTGCAGATAGTCAAGAAAATTGTCAACATATGGATACATCAAGTTGTTGCCTTCTTTATTACTACGTTATTACTTGCATTTCTTTTCTTGGTTTTTTTCTGATCAGCTTTTCGACTTGGAACGCTATTTTCCGCTTCTGAATTAAAGCCGCACTCAGCATTAATGCATGAAAGACGGGTATGTCCACCGCTATTCTGCTTTGAGACCATTAATCCGCCACAGCGGGGGCATTTTTCCGGACTGGGCTCATACCAGGTCACAAAGTTGCATTCGGGATAACGGCTGCAGCCGAAAAAACGGCGTCCTTTCTTACTTTGCCGCACGACCAGTTCACCTTCGCATTGTGGACAGGGTACTCCCGTAGATGCAACCAAAGGTTTAAGATAGCGGCATTCCGGAAATCCCGGACAGGCAAGAAATTTGCCGTGCCTGCCGAACTTGATAACCATATTTCTGCCGCATTTTATGCATTTTTCTTCAGTTTGTTCTTCCTGCAGCATTACTTTTTCGATCTTTTCAGCTGCGGTCTCGACGGTTTCCCTGAAAGGAAAATAAAAATCCCGAATCATTTCGACCCAATCCAGTTTACCTTCTTCGACTTTGTCGAGTTTTTCCTCAATCATTGCTGTAAATTCAACATCTATAATGTTATGAAAATGATTTTTAAGAAGATCGACAACAACTTTGCCCAATTCAGTAGGCATAAACTGCTTTTTTAACCTGTTCACATAACCTCGTCTTAAGATTGTCTCCACGATTGGAGCATAAGTACTGGGCCTGCCAATTCCTTTCTCCTCCAGTGTTTTAATTAATGTTGCGTCTGTATACCGTGGAGGCGGTTGTGTGAAATGTTGTTTCGGGGCCAAAGACTTGGCTTTATATAGATCGCCTTCAAAAAGCTTTGGCAGTGTTACGTCAAATTCCTTTAATTCATCCTGGCCGGATTCAATGTAAACACGCATGAAGCCGGGAAATTTTATAACCGAACCTGAAGTTCTGAAAAGATAGATTCCTGTATCCAGATCTACACTGGTAGTTTCAATCAGCGCCGGACTCATCTGGCTGGCGGCAAACCGTGACCAAATAAGTTTGTAAAGTTTATACTGGTCTCTTGATAAATATTTCTTAACCGTCTCCGGTTCACGGTAGATGGAGGTCGGTCTGATAGCCTCATGGGCATCCTGAATTTTCCCTTTTTGTACGGCATGTTTTTGAAAGTTTGAGACGAATTCCTGGCCAAACTTTTCCTTAAGAAAACTCACTGCCTCTGTCTGGGCAGATTCAGAGATCCTGGTGGAATCAGTCCTTATATATGTCACAAGCCCAACAGGGGTTTTCTCACCTACATCCAGTCCTTCGTATAGTTGCTGTACGATCCCCATTGTTCGTCTGGCTGTATAATTTAATTTGTGGTATGCTTCCTGCTGCAGGGTACTGGTTGTAAACGGCGGAGACGGGTAGCGGGTTTTTTCCTGAGTCGTAATCTTTTTTACACGGTAGGAAACTCCGGTAAGATCTTTGACAATTTTATCAACCTGCTTTTTATCTGAGATGACTGCTTTTTCGTTATTTATTTTATATAACTTCGCCTCGAAGGAAACACCGTCTTTTTGAGCAAAGTTAACAGTAATCGTCCAATATTCCTCTGGCAGGAAGGATTCAATCTCGTTTTCCCGATCACAAATCAGACGGATTGCGACTGACTGCACCCGTCCCGCGCTTAGTCCATTCTTTACTTTTTGCCACAACAGGGGGCTCAGATTATAACCTACCAGGCGGTCTAAAATACGCCGTGCTTGTTGAGAATTAACACGGTTGAAATCTATTTCACGCGGGTTTTTAATAGCTTTCTGGACGGCCTGTTTGGTTACCTCATTGAATTCGACACGGCAGGGGCTGTCTTTTAGCTTCAGCATTTCACGCAAGTGCCAGGCAATGGCTTCACCTTCACGGTCAGGATCAGGGGCAAGTAAAACACAATCAACTTTTTTTACCGCTGATTTCAGATCTTTGATTATTTCTCCTTTTCCCCTGATTGTAATATACTTTGGTTGGAAACTGTCTTCGGTTTGAATTCCCAGGCTGCTTCGCGGCAGATCCCTTACATGCCCCATCGAAGCTTTGACAGTGTATTTACTTCCCAGGAACTTGCTTAGACTTCTTGCTTTGGTTGGTGATTCGACTATAACCAGCGTTTTTGTCAATAATACTCACTCCTTTCTTTCTGAGGTATCAACTGTCCGTTATCTTTATATGCGAGTATACATTAAAAAATAATTTTTCAAAAGTCAACAAAAAAAATGGCTAAGATTTATTCATGTGAAGTATAAAGTCTGCCGGGCAGCTGTCTGACCAGTCCCTTAATTTCAAGGAACATAAGCGCTGCTAGTGTTTCCTGTGCGGAAAGTCCCAACTGCTCTATTATATCGTCAAGATCGCATGTGTTGCCAATAAGCAAACGATAAATGTTTTCTTCAACCAGGCTCATTTTTGGAAGAGTCTTTGTTTTTATTTCATCCTGCCTGAATAAACTGCCAAGCCCGATTTCTTCAAAAACATCTTCTGTCTTTTCAACCAGGCGGGCGCCCTGTTTGATCAAACGGTTTGTTCCCTTACTCATGGGACTGTTTATATTTCCGGGTACCGCCAGCACTTCCCTGCCCTGTTCAAGAGCGCAATCAGCTGTAATTAATGTGCCGCTTCGCTCAGATGCTTCAATCACAACTATTGCCCTGGAAAGTCCGCTGATAATCCGGTTTCTGACAGGAAAATGCCATGCTTCCGGAGGAGAGCCCAAAGGGTATTCACTGATTACTGCGCCGCTTGACGAAATATTATCCTGAAGTTCCCTGTTTTCTCGCGGGTAAACAAGATCAACGCCATTCCCCAAGACTGCAATAGTCCGGCCGCCAGCTTTCAAAGCTCCCCTGTGGGCGCTGCTGTCAATACCCCTGGCCAGGCCGCTGATTATTGTTAAGCCGCTTTCCGCTAGTTCTGCCGCCATCTTTTCGGCAACTGTTTTTCCGTAATGGGTTGGCCGCCTTGAGCCTACAAGGGCAACTGCAACGTTATCCTGTGAAACGAAATCTCCTTTATAAAAGAGTCCTGGCGGTGGATCAAAAATGTTCTTCAATGGTTCGGGATAAGAATGTTCCTGGTAAGTTATATATCCAATCCCCTCTTTGGCCAGGCGAGCCATTTCTGCTTCCGGTTCCGTATCTTTCTTCTTTTTGTCCAAATTTATGGCAATTTCAGTTGAACAACCGCCAGTGCTGATAAGTTCTTTGACAGATGCTTCCCAGGCTGTTTTGGGTGAACCCCAAAATCACCAATTTATCAACTTTTTCAAACAGAATATCTCTATTCAGAATATCTCTATTATAACAGATTTATATCCACCATGCAATTAACGTTTTTTCTATTTTAGGATATGGGCGGCATTATTTACGCTGCTCAGGTTCACTCGTTCTTTGAATTAAGGCTTAAAATTGCACTTAAGGCATTGCCCTTTCTTTGTCGATGAATTTTCATCCTTTAAGCTGGCGCCGCTTAAAGCAGCATGAATATCTAATTGGTTTATATAGATAATTGGTTTTGACTTGTCTGGATTTATTAAGTATAATAAAATAAATATACAAAAATTGCGATTAGCGGGTGTAGCTCAATGGTAGAGCATCGGCCTTCCAAGCCGAGTACGTGGGTTCGATTCCCATCACCCGCTCCAAATATATCATTTAGTAAAGGGTGGGGATCATGTTGGGCTTTAACCCTTTTGTTTCACCAAGGGCTGATCAGATAAGGCAGAAGATCAATTCTCTCAAGCAAAATCATCCTGATCTATCAAATCGTGAAATTGCCGGTATTATTACGAGTGAAAAGTGTTTAAAGTGTGCTTTGGTTGGTATAATTACCGCTCTTCCCGCTCTGGTCCCCGGGGCCGGCTCCTTAATTTCCCTTCTCGGAGGCGCGGCGATAGACATTTTATTATTCACTTATCTGTTAGCTACGATGGTCGTTGAAATTGCCGCAGTATTTGATCGTGATTTAACCGGCAGGGCTTTTCAGAAAGAAGCTTTTTGGGCATTTTTAATAGCTACCGGCACAGGCAGCGCCGGTAGTAAAATATCCCAATCCGTTGTAGCAGCGTTAACAAAAGAAACATTAAATGAAATGACCGAACGAGCGCTTATCTCTCTTGGAGTAAGGAGTACCGCACGGGTAGGACTGATTCGGATTATTCCATTTTTAGGGTTGTTGTTCACAGGAGGGATAAATTACTGGGTGAGTAAAGCGATAGGTAAGCGCGCTCTTATATATTACGAAAATAGGAATTTTGCGGATGAAAGACCTTATTAATCATATTTCCATTATAATCGGTAAGACCATTGGCCGCCTTCTGGTTTTTTCATAAAGAAATTTATTCAGAGTTTCCCTGACCTGAGATTTGATTGCCCCCCGTTCTGAAAACCCCTGTTCAAAACAATTATCCAGAGCATTTTTTACCCTTTCCCGTGCTTCGTCCATCAATTGTTCTGACTCCCGTACATAAACAAAACCGCGGGATACAATATCTGGTCCCGCCATAATCAAACCAGTTTCTCTGTCAATAGTAACAACAACTATTAAAATACCATCCTGAGAAAGTTGTTTGCGATCACGTAAAACAACATTTCCTACGTCACCTATTCCAAGGCCGTCGACCAGCACACGACCGGATGAAACCCTGCCGGCTAACCTTCCTGAACGATGTGTAAATTCCAGCGCCTGGCCATTTTCAATAATAAAGACTCTTGACGCTGGAATTCCCATGCTTTGGGCCAGTTCTGCATGTTTGATCAGCATGCGGTATTCGCCATGAATGGGCACGAAAAATTTCGGTTTAATAAGGTTAATCATCAACCGGAGTTCCTCCTGGCTGGCATGACCGCTTACATGAACACCCGAGATATTTTCATGGATAACATGGGCTCCCTTCTTAAATAACAAATCAATAACCCTGGAGACCAGTTTTTCATTTCCCGGGATTGGGGCTGCAGAAATTATTACTGTATCACCGGGAAGAATATCAACCTGACGGTGGTCACCCCATGCCATTCTGGTTAACGCGGACATTGGTTCACCCTGACTGCCTGTGCTTAAAAAAACGACCTTGTTGCTTGGGAGTTTGCCTGCCTCATCAAGTTCAACAAGTGTGCCTTCCGGTATAATAAGATACCCCAATTCACTGGCAATAGAGATAACATTGACCATACTCCGGCCAATTACGGCTACTTTACGCCCGTAATTAAAGGCAGTTGTTATTGCCTGTTGCAGACGGTGTATATTTGAAGCGAATGTGGCAATAATTATTCTTTCTTTTGCGTGCCGGAAGGTCTCGTCAAAAGTATTGCCGATAAGGCTCTCAGACATGGTGTAACCGGGCCGCTCAACATTGGTGCTGTCGGACATAAGTACTAAAACGCCTTTTTCACCAAGTCTGGCCAATTGAAATAAATCAGTCACCTGTCCGTCTACCGGTGTATGGTCGATTTTAAAATCCCCTGTGTGTACCAGAACTCCTACAGGGGTGTGGATTGCTATTGCCACAGCGTCCGGTACACTATGAGAAACTCTGATAAACTCGACCTTAAAAGGCCCGATTACAACTGAATCCCTCGGTTTGACTACTTTTAAGCAGGCTCCGTCTGCAATACCCTGTTCCTTGAGCTTGCCCTCAAGCAAACTCAAAGTAAGCTTAGTTCCGAAAATAGGAACATCAAGTTGTTTGGACAGATAAGGCAAAGCCCCGATATGATCCTCGTGTCCGTGTGTCAATACAATTCCACGGACAGAATTTCTGTTTTCCAAAAGATAGCTGATATCAGGGATCACTACATCAATTCCTAAAAGCTCTTCTTCGGGAAACATAAGGCCACAATCAACAACCAGGATATCTTCACCCAGCTTGATTGCCATTATGTTTTTACCTATCTCACCCAAGCCGCCTAACGGAATAACGGTCAACTTTGGTTCTTTGGCCAGATCAGGCGCCTCCATTTGATTAAATAAAAAATCAAACCATTATTCAAAAAAACACATAAAATCTTTATCTTTTATTAAGCATAAAAAAACTTGTCCTTTATAATTATATTAGAACTGGACAAGCAGAACAAGCCGTAATAATTTAGCAAGAAAACTATTTAAGGCTTTTTACATCTCATCTCCTTAACCAGGTCCTGTCAACATTTATCTCAAAATCCCTGCCCATTACTTCAAAGTGGTACTCCAGCGGTGATAATTTTACCATTGCTGCAAAACGGAAAGGATCAGGATCTCCCACGGCATCGTTAAAACATTTCAAAGATTGATGCAGGCCGTACGAGACAGTTCCAATAAGGATGCCCGATATAATAATAAATAAGAATTTTCTCTGATTAAGCAATATCTTCCTCCGTTATCCTGATATATTTATTTTTGACTATCCTGTTAATATTTAGTCGCCGCCCGAAATTTCATCGCCCAGAACATCAGCAAATAAACGGGCTGTCGCAACCGCTTCCTCTGTGGAATTACTGGCGCTCCCGATTTCTACCAGGATGGATCTGGGATGTAAGAACTGGTTATACCTTCCCTTACTGATACGTACTCCAAGACAAAGGCCCGGGTACTTTTCGTCCAGTTTCTTCGACAGATGGCTTGCGAATTGATAATTATCCTTCCAGTTTGGAAAAGGCTGCCTGGAATCAGAACCAACAATGAAGCAAAGCGGAGCTATTTGCTGGCCGTTTATTTTGACCAGGCTGTTCTTGCGTGATTTTCCCGCGTCCCGGTGAATGTCAATTATTACGGAAACCTTTGGATTATCGGATAAGAAATTACGGACAGTCTTTTCTGATTCCCTGTAGGAAACAGCATACTGCCGATCATGGATCTTAACACTGTGAATGACTTTTAGACCGTAATTATTTTCCAGAACTTCTTTAACGGTTGAGCCGGCGGTTACAACACCACCACATTTACCCTCAAGCCTATCCATACCGTCCGTCAAGGTATAAGTCTCACCGGTATGGGTGTGGTAAATAAAGACTGTATTCCGGCCGGTTAGGGGCTGCAATTCAATTAAAGGGTTTTCATCCGGTATTGTAACTGCGGGTTCAGTTGAATCCGTTTCTACAATTTCATCCGGTTTTATAAAGGCTAAAAGAGGTATTTCCGATTGCAGGAGAAACTCAGGTTCAAAGCTTCTCCAGGAAAGCGCACCATTGCCGTCATTTTTTTGAAAGATCAAAGGAGACGCTGCCCAAAGCAGCCATTCGGCAATATTGTCGCTTAAAGAAAAGAAATTATAAGGATTTATTTGCCTGTTGACTATAAAAGAGTTAAATCTATTGCCTGTCAAGAATAATAAAGAGAAAATGGCTAATATAACAGATAAACGAATTACAGCATTTCGGGCAAAGACAAGGAAGAACACAGCGAAGGCCCCTTTCCAGTGTTTTCCTAGAAAATGATATGCCTAAAAAGGGACATTTATGTGAAAGACAAAAGGGACCAGGTGTGAAATCCCTGATCCCTTATTACTTAAGACATTGATCTCCCTTTGCTGATGAATCTTCATCATCGTAACCTCGTCGTTAACGTAAAACCGTAGGTACAACTGCATCAATAAGTCCGATAATAAATGCCGAAATCAAGGCGCCAACCAGGTTCACACTAAGGAAACCTGGAATTATAAACTGGGCCAGGTAAATCACAATTGCTGCTACTATAAAACCTACAATTCCTTTGCTCTGCGGACTCACCCTGTCTCCCAGGATTGCTTCGGCAAGGTATCCTAACAGCGCTATTACAACAGCGGCTACAATGGCGCCGACAAAGCCTCCCTTAACTACAAATCCGGGGGAAAGCCAGCTAACAACGATTAGTACAAGAGCAGAAACAACAAAACGGACGATTAGACCAACCCATTGCATTTTTATTCACCTCCTTATAAAAAAGATCATCTTTAGGATAAACAAAAAAAAGATGTTCTATACAGTCCTGGCAGGTTGCTTTTTTTATTAACGCATGTTAAAATGACTCTCATTGGGAGGTGAAGAATAGTTGGCAAATACAAAAACAGCTAAAAAAAGGATTAAGATAATCGAGAACCGCACACTTCGCAACGCAAGTATAAAATCAAATTTGCGTACTTTTATCAGGAAGTTTGAAAACGGTCTTGCGACTGCAACCGAGGAAGAGAATAGATCAGCATTAAGGAAAGCAGTTGTTATAATTGATAAGGCAGTATCTAAAGGGATCCTCCATAAAAATAACGCTGCCCGTAAGAAATCCCGTCTGATGCGTGCGTTTAATAAAAAAGTAGGTTAAACAAGTTTAGAAACACATTCTATAATAAACATTTCCATGGCGGAATAGAAATCCTGTCCCCCTGTTTTTACACTTAGATCCAGCTCTAGAAGCTTTTCAAGAATTTCTTTAACCTGAGCAGGTTTAAAGTTATAGCTTTGAGCCAATATCTTTTTGGCTGCAAAGGCTTGAACTCCTAGAGACTTGCTTAATTGTGCTCCTCTGTTCCCCTGTCTGGCCAGTTCATGAGCCTGCAGAATCAGTCTGAACTGCCTTGCCACCATATAAGAAATGTATGCAAAATTGTAACCGGCTTCTAAAAGCTCTCTCAGCCCTTTAAGTCCTTTTCTTGATTCGCGTTCGCCTATAGCATCAACCATTTCAAATATGTTTTCCTCTGCGTGCGGCGACGTAATTTTAAGAATATCCTCCCCGGTTATATCATTCCGGCTCCCAGTGTAGAAGATGAGCTTGTTAAGTTCATTTTCCAGTGTGTACATGCTTTTTCCCAAACGGTTGATAAATAGTTCCACACACTCGGGCGACATAGTTTTACCTATCCTGTCACACCGCCTGGTTAACCATCTGAACAACTCGGCCGTTGTCAAGTAATTGAACTCAATTAAATGTCCCTTTTTGCTGATTATTTTTAAGATCTTTTTCCGCTGGTCAACCTTCTGACCGGCATCGAAAATCAGGCAGGTTGTTTTACAAGGGTTTTCCAAGTATTTTATTAGAACTTGATCTCCGGGCGCTACAATGCCTTCCTGTTCTTTCGGACCAGAAATGTCCGGATCATCCTTCCCGTGCGATTCTGCGCGTTGTCTTTTGGGCGGCGCAAAATACGGCGAATGGTGGACGACAACAAGTCTTAGCCCTGAGAAAAAAGGCGGTGTTTCAGACAGTGAGACTATATCTCTAACTTCAGTCTCCTCGCCGTCAACATAATCAAAATTAAACTGTGCGCTTTCTTCCGTCAGGATACGTCTCTTTAATTCCTCAATGGCCTGCCTGCGCAGATAATCCTCCTGCCCATATAATAAGTAAACGGGAGCAATTCCCTCCCGTTTGACGTTCTCCAGAAAATCAATAAAAGCACGCAAAATACTCACTCCTTGAGAAAAGGCTGCAAAAAATTAACCAGTCCCTGAACGTCATCCGGTTCAAAGGCTGGTATGTCCTTGAAATTGTCGCAATGACCCACAGTACAGATTACTTCAGGCGCAGGATCTGCCTGCCGTGCGGGATCGCCGCTGCAGACGAGGATTTTGGGCCTGTTCGATTCTTTATACCCTTCGGCAAGCACAATGTCAACTTCACCCATCAAATCTACAATTTGCTCCAGGAGCAACTCCTGTTCCACCTTTTTAATCATTGCCGCTTTAAAAAAAGAAGAAAGAAAAACAACATCAGCTCCGGCCTGGGAGTGCCTCCAGCTATCTTTCCCGGGGTAATCAATTTCAAAATCTCCGATATGATGATGTTTTACTGTTCCGACTCTAAAACCCTGCCTCTTATATTCTGCAATTAGCTTTTCCACTAATGTCGTCTTGCCTGCATTCTGTGACCCTACTACGCACAATACGAGGGGGGTTGATCTGCAGTGTTTCATAGCACTTCAACAGGATCTCCAGTCTGCACGGGGCCGCCGGTATGTATACGGAGAAATACTCCTTCCCTTGGCATAATACAGTCATTTAACTTACGGCGGATTTCACATTCTCTATGGCATTCCTTGCCTATTTGAGTTACTTCGCCTATGGCTGAAGAGCCTATCTTAATACGTTTCCCGATTGTAAGGTCTTCGAAGTTCAAACCCTCAATCGTCAAGTTTTCAGCAAAGTCACCGGGTTTGATATCCATTAACCCCAACTCCTGTACTTTTCTGATGCTTTCCATGGGCAGCATACTGACCTGCCGGCGCCATGTCCCTGTATGCCCATCACCTTCAATTCCGTGCCCGGCAATTAAATTTCCTTTCCCAACGTCTGTCTTGGAAGTTCCCCTTCCGGTACTTATGCAGACAGCCCTGATTATCCCGGCCATAATTTCAACCACCTTTCTTAATCTTTCTTAATATGCTTTTATTATTCCTCTCTTTTAAATTCTCCGCTTTTGCCGCCTGCTTTAAAAATCAAACAAAGGTTATCAATTATCATTGCACGATCGACTGCCTTGCACATATCATAAATAGTCAACGCCGATACAGAAGCGGCTGTCAGAGCCTCCATTTCAACACCTGTTTTCCCAACCGTATGCACCCTTGCTTCTACCTCCACAGTTTGCGGTTCAATCATCTTAAAATATATATCTACACCGGTTAATGTAATCGGGTGCGCCAGGGGAATCATGTGTCCGGTCCTCTTTGCGCCCATAATCCCAGCCAAACGGGCCACTCCAAGCACATCTCCTTTGGCCATGCCTCCCTTTTTAATCAACTGCCAGGTCTCGGGCAGCATTCTTATTTCACAGCGTGCAATTGCCTCGCGGAAAGTATTTTCCTTTTTGCTGACATCTACCATTCGAGCCTGGCCGTCACTGTCAAAATGGGTCAGTTTTGGATCTTTCGAGTCAGATTCTTTATTCAATTCGGCGCTACCCTCCTATTTGATACATCATAGATCTGTAGGCGCCCAGATCAATTTCTGAATGCTTTTTTGGTTTGTTCTGTACTGAATTTGCGATAATTTCCGAGAGCGTTTTTAATGAGGCTCCACATCTTAAAGCCGTTTTTATATCTGCCTCGCCGTCCGAGTACAGGCACGGCCTCAAACCGCCGGTGGACGTGAGCCGCAAACGGTTGCATTTGCTGCAAAAATGCTCGCTTATAGCAGAAATAAATCCGATAGTGCCGGTTGCCCCTTTAAAGTGGTAATATTGGGCAGGCCCGTTTCCTTTTGGTTTTTGTATTCTGTCCAAACGCCCCAGTTTTATTTCGATTATATCCTTCACTTCCTGAGCAGGAATAAAACGTCCGCTTGCCCATGCCTGTGAGGTTCCGATGGGCATTAGTTCTATAAAACGGATATGCAGGGGCTTTTCCATAGTTAAACCTGCAAATTGAATAATCTCATCGTCGTTAAAGTCCCTGATTAATACCGTATTTATTTTTACAGGTTTGATATCTAATCTTATTGCTGCTTCAATTGATTCCCAAACCTTGTCCAGGTTTCCCCCGCGTGTAATAAACTTAAAGCGATCCTTTCGCAAACTGTCCAAACTGAAATTTACTCTTTTAAGACCGGCCTGTTTAAGCTCTTCAGCCTGTTCGGCAAAGAGGATTCCGTTGGTTGTCAGGGCAAGATCGTCTATTTCAGGCATTGAATTAATCCTGTTGATCAGCAGACTGATTCCTCTGCGGATTAGAGGTTCTCCTCCGGTTAACCGGATCTTTTTTACACCAACGAGTGTCGATGCTTGAACTACTCTGGCGATCTCTTCCAGACTTAAAATGTCATTATGAGAAACGATATCGATACCTTTTTCAGGCATGCAATACATGCAGCGCAGATTGCAGCGATCTGTAACCGATATACGCAAATAGTCAATTTCTCTGGAGTATTTGTCCTTCATTACTAGCAGCCTCTTTCGGTTATAGTAACTATCCTGGCGTAGTCACAGTATTTCAACGCTCGCTCTGATGCTTAAGCACCAGCAGTACAGCAGTGTGGTTTGCTTCGGAAAGCTTACTTTCGCGCCTTTCTTTTTAAATAATCAACTACACCCTCGGCGCAAAGCTGTATATCAATAAGCGGAATAAACTCACGAAGATCAAGATTGCTGAAATCCGGTATCTGCATACTTATAAGTTGCCAAAGTTCTTCTTCAATATCTTTAACCGATCCGTTCTCCGATAATATTATCCTTCCGGCGGCGCTGGTAAACTGCTGCAGAAGCTGGCGGTTTCGTTCGAGAATGTAACTGATATTTTTCGAAATCCCAAAGTGTGAAAAATAGAGCACTTCCGGCGCAAGCCCGCCGACCATATCACATACGTCAATTCCTTCTGCGGGATCAAATTCGGAAGGTGGAGTAGCCGGAATAACAAAATCACGTCCGATTATTCTTGACAGCGGCTTATATACTGCGCCCAGAGCGTCGCCGCAAAAAAGGCCCCTGGTCAAGTTATCGTAAATTGCCATATGATGACGGGCATGTCCGGGTGTATAATAAAAAGTTAATACCCTGTCTTTTCCTAAATCAAGCTGTTCGCCTTCTTCAGGGGTATATATAAATCCCTCTTCTACAGGCTCAACCTGCCCAAAAACCTGATCAAAACAGTTATCATATACTGTATATGCCGCTCTTGTTCCTTCGACTAGCCGCGTTGGATTCATTAAATGCCCGGCGCCTCGCGGATGCACCATTAAACGGGCATTGGGTGTCTTCTTAATAAAAGTTCCAGCTCCGCCCGCATGGTCAATATGGATATGAGTTAAAATAATATAGTCTATATTAGGAAGGGAAATATTTAAGGAATTTAGTCCGGAAAGCAAGTTTTCCGTACAGGATGAAGCGCCAACCTCTACTAAAGCGGTTTTGTCGCCCCTAATCAGATATACGGAAGTTCTTTCCGGCTTTCCTCCTTCATAAATATCAATTTGATAGGTTTCTTTGCCTAAATCAACAACTTTCGACAAAAAATATCCCCCCCGCTTTTTTTAATTATAAACTACCAGAGAAGTTATGACAACCGGATGCATTATAAAAAACACATTTTACTATTTCAGGAAGGAATCATATGTTTCAGATCTAACAACATATTCTATGCAAGAATATACGGCGCAGCGCTGTCGATATTCCGTACCAGGACATGGCTTGAAAGCATTAAGCAGAAAAGCGCTGTAATTATGCAGAGCTATTCAATGCTTAGCGGCCGGCTGATCAACCAGCAGTCAATGCTGCTGGAACTGGCCATAGTTTTGTTGTTTCTTTTGGATATAATCTTAAGCTTGTTTAGTTTATTGCGCTAAGCTTATATTTTTTACCTTCCTGTTTACCAAACCAAACAAAAAATATGATATAAAATATAGAAAGATAAAAAAACAATAGGAACTATGATTAAAAAGATATAATTAAGAAAAGGAAGAGGATACTGGAATGGTTTATGACGTAATGAAAATGGCAGATTGGGAGATTGCCCTGGAAGCTGAAAAGAATTTACCGACAGCTTCCGAGTGGCAGGAACGTTTAGGACTTAAAAAAGATGAAATTATCACTTACGGCCGCATCTGCAAACTTGATTCAATGAAAATCATTAACCGCCTTGGCCGCAAACCCTGTGGCAAGTACATACAAATTACCGCTATTAATCCCACCCCGCTTGGGGAAGGCAAAACGACAACTTGCATGGGCCTTTTAGAAGGACTGGGAAAAAGAGGCAAGCTGGCGGGAGGCTGCGTCCGGCAGCCGTCCGGCGGACCTACCATGAATATCAAAGGAACTGCAGCCGGGGGAGGGAATTCCCTTCTTATTCCCATGACAGAATTTTCGATGGGGCTTACAGGCGATATTAACGATCTGATGAACGCCCACAACCTGGCCATGGTAGCGCTAAACGCCCGCATGCAGCATGAAAGAAACTACAATGACTACGAACTTGCCTTGCGGAACCTGAAAAGGCTCAGCATTGATCCGACAAGGGTAGAAATGGGATGGGCTGTTGATTTCTGCGCCCAGGGCCTGCGTAATATAGTCATGGGTATCGGCGGCAGAATGGACGGATATATGATGGCTTCAAAATTTGGCATGGCGGTAAATTCCGAATTAATGGCCATCCTTGCCGTTGTCAATGATTTAAAGGACCTGCGTGAAAGGCTTGGCAAGATAATAGTAGCCTATGACAAAAACGGCGCCCCTGTCACTACGGAGGATCTTGAAGTAGCCGGCGCAATGTGCGCATGGATGAGGAATACAATTAACCCGAACCTCCTTTGTACTGTTGAATACCAGCCCTGCCTGGTTCATGCAGGACCGTCCGCAAATATTGCCCTTGGCCAGTCTTCAATCATCGCAGACCGGATTGGCTTAAAAATGTTTGACTACCATGTAACGGAGAGCGGTTTTGGCGCAGATATAGGTTTTGAGAAGTTCTGGAACGTAAAGTGCAGGCACAGCGGCCTTATCCCCAACGTATCGGTTATTACGGTCAGTGTCAGAGCTTTAAAAATGCATGGCGGCGGGCCGAAGGTGATCCCCGGCCGGCCTCTTCCCGCTGAGTATAAGGAAGAAGATTTGCAACTTCTGGAAAAAGGTATACCGAATCTGTTGCACCATATAGAGATTGTAAAGAAGTCAGGGGTTAATCCTGTAGTCTGTATAAATGCATTTGAAACAGATACAAAAGAAGAAATTAGGCTGGTGCGCCGTTTTGCCGAGCAAGCCGGGGTCCGGTGCGCCTTTTCGGAGCATTGGCTGAAAGGCGGCGACGGGGCTCTGGAGTTGGCCGACGCGGTAATAGACGCCTGCAACGAAGAGGTCAACTTTAAATACCTCTATCCTCTTTCAATGCCGCTGCGTAAAAGAGTTGAAGTAATCGCCAAAGAGGTGTACGGCGCTGACGGAGTAAGTTGGGTGCCGGAAGCGGAAGTCAAAGCGAAGCGATTTGAAGCCGATCCCGGGATGAAGGATTATTCTACGGTTATGGTCAAATCCCACTTGAGCCTCTCCCACGATCCTGACCTTAAGGGAGTCCCTAAAAACTGGATGCTTCCTGTACGGGACGTAATGGTATTCGCCGGGGCAGGCATCTTCTGCCCGATAACAGGCGCAATCAGCCTCATGCCGGGTACTGGTTCCGATCCCGCGTTCAGGAGAATAGATGTTGATGTAAATACCGGTAAAGTGACAGGCCTGTTTTAAAAAATGAATGGCTTTCTTGGAGGTATTCTTATGTACCCTCAGACGCATGTTTTCTTTGCGCATAAACTCTTTGGATTTTTGTCTGATGCTTTAGTTCTGGGAAGTATCTTTCCTGATATTGCAGCAGGTTTATATAACGACAGGAATGAATCACATGGAAGAGGAGTTGACATGCTTCTTTTTCTTCAAGAAATAGGGGAATTGAATGAGTTTGTCATGGGTGTAATTACACACGGTATAGATCCAAAAGGACTCGATTATTATGGAGATGAAAGATTTCTTTCTTATGAACGCGGTTACTGTTTTGAAAAAGGACGCTTGATAGTTGACGAGACTATCGAAGCATGTAATTTACCGGCATCAATGGGCTGGTGGAAGTCACATAATATCATTGAAATGGGTATAGAACTGTATATCAACAACAGTTTTTGCAGCACGGCGCTTGAATCCGCTTTCGCAAATGAGGTTATGGTTTTAGAAGTAAGCAAATATATGTCCCGTTTTTATGCCACAGAGCCAAACAAGTTTCAAAACCGCATCCAAAATTTCTTTAATTATATAGAAATCTCGAAAATCAGCGCCGAATCTTTGGCTGCCCGCTATGACATGCAAATGTACACACGTCACAGAATCCATATTGATGTACCAAGAGTAACCGGATTGATTTTTAAGGCCGTTGAGTTAATTGCAGATGATTTTAACGATTTTTTTAATCTTGCTCTTGACAATGTGAGGAAGAGCTTATCGGAACTGCAGGCTTAAGCGCCTGAATTTTTAACGCGGCAGGCTATTTGAATGCCTTGGGGCAAACAGTTTGATCAATACAGCGCCTGCGAGAAAGCCTCCGACATGGGCTATCCACGCCACGGGGTTGGCGACTCCGCCTAACGAAACGGCGCCGTTAACCAACTGCAGGATGAACCAGAAGGCAAGAAAAAAAACTGCAGGAATCTCAACCAGGAAAAAGATAAAAAAAGGCGCCAGAGAAAGAATTCGCGCACTTGGGAACAGAAGGAAATATCCGCCCAAAACACCGGCAATTGCGCCGCTTGCGCCAACTATAGGAACAGGTGAACCGGCGTTCGCCAAAACGTGGGCAAGACTCCCGATAACACCTGTGATCAGGTAAAAAAGCAGGTAACGCGAGTGTCCGAGAAGATCTTCTACGTTATCACCAAATATGAATAAGTACCACATATTACCAATGATATGCAGCCAACCGCCATGTAAAAACATAGCTGTGATAAAGGGAATAATTACGAGATGCCAGGATGCTCCTGTTTGCAGAAGGTGAACAACCCTTATAGGAACAACCCCATACCGAAAGTAAAGTTCTTCCAGTCCGTTCTGGGACAAACCTAGATAGCCGAAAAAAACTATAAAATTAATAATAATCAGCAGCCAGTTTACGTATGGTTTGTGCCGTGCCCTGAGGCTGTCGCGTAAAGGTATCAATTTGGCGCCTCCTTGTTAAACTGCCCCAATTACTAATATTCCCTTGTTTTGCTTTAAGTGATGCAATAAAAAAAATTATTTATTTTAGCTAAGGGATTACTTTGTTCAAGGGGTATTCAATGATATCATGAGCGCCGATTTTCTTTAATGCCGGCGCCAATTCACGGACCTTTTTTTCATTCAGGACGACTTCTATCGCCACCCAGTCGCTGTTAACCAACTTGGAAACAGTCGGATGCCTCATAGATGGCAAAACCTTTAGGACTTCATCAAGCTTTTCTCCCGGAACGTTCATTTTTAGTCCTACTTTATCATCAGCTCTTAAGGCGCCTTCCAGTAAAACCGCAAGATTCTGAAGCTTTTCCTTTTTCCAGGGATCATCCCAGGCCATCCTGCTGGCATGCAGGCGAGGGGTCGATTGAAGAATCGTTGCAATTATACGAAGGTTATTTGCTTGAAGAGAACTGCCCGTTTCCGTTATATCAGCTATTGCGTCAACCAATTCAGGCACTTTTACTTCTGTAGCTCCGTACGAAAATTCTATTGTCGCCTGCACATTATGATCGGACAGGAAACGCCTGGTCACCTGTACCAATTCGGTGGCGATACGTTTACCCTGTAAGTCTTTTATTTCTTTTATTTCACTGTCTTTGGCCACAGCAAGCGCCAAACGGATTGGATTAGGTGTGTTTTTTGAGTAAACCAGTTCAGCTACTTCAATTACATCAGCGCTGTTCTCCATTATCCAGTCATAGCCGCTTAGGCCGGCGTCCAAAACACCATCGCTTACATAACGGGGGATCTCCTGGGCGCGCATAAGCATTATTTCAAGTTCCGGATCATCTATGACAGGGTAGTATGAACGGTCGGGAAGCTTGATGTTGAATCCCGCTCTCTTGAATAGAATAAAAGTAGCTTCCTGGAGGCTGCCTTTAGGCAGACCCAGGCGCAGTATCATAATCTATGATCCTCCTTTTTAAAGTATCTGTTTCTATTCATAAATCCAGGGTTCAATACTCCTTGTGTAATCGATTAATTCTTCTGTCTTAAAAAAGTTGCCGATTTCCCTATCGGCGCTGGCCAGTGAATCTGAGCCATGGATAATATTTCTGCCCATATCCATACCGTAAATTGCCCTGATTGTTCCCTGTTCAGCCTTTAAAGGATCCGTGGACCCCATCATGGCGCGTACAGTGCTTACTGCGTTTTTGCCTTCAAGTACCATGGCGATAACAGGACCGCAGGTTATATATTTGACCAGGTTTTCAAAAAAAGGCTTGCCGATGTGTTCTCCGTAATGTCTTTTTGCCAGGTCCTCGGAAATAACAAGCATTTTCATGGCAACCATTTTCAAACCTTTATTTTCTAGTCTGGCGATTATTTCTCCCGCCACTCCTCGTTGTAATCCTTCGGGTTTAATCATTACGAAAGTTTTCTCCATTGGTTTAACCGGAAAAATCCGGCAATAATCACCTCCAATAAAATTAAAGAACATTAACGCATCAATAATAACATATAAAAGTTAATCTAGCATAATAAAACCAGCTTTTTTGTTAAGTTGGAAATAGAAAAATAATGTATAATAAAGATGGTCAATTGTATAAATAAGAAAGGGAAGGTAAAATTGCTCACGACCAAGGAAGCAATCGAACAAAGACGCAGCATCAGAAAGTTCAAGCCCGATCCTGTTCCTCGGGAACAGATTGACGCGTTGTTGGATTCAGCCAGACTGGCGCCCTCGGCCTGTAATGCTCAACCCTGGCGTTTCAAGATTGTTAAGGATGAAAAGACGCGGCTGAAATTGTCGCAGGCTGCTTTTAACCAGGCATTTATTGCCGGCGCACCTGTTGTATTTGTCTGTTGCGTGGACATAAACGGTTATCTGGACGGAAGTGTTTCCGGAACACAGGACCTTGGGAGGATCAAAGCGGTAGATGAAAATGTAGTCGAGGTCGTCCTGGATCGTATTAACAACGTAAGCAAAATGAACTTCGAAGAAATTGGAGTTAGAATTGCCCTGAACACTGCCATAGCAATAGAGCATATTGTGTTAAGGGCTTTGGATTTTGGACTTGGTACCTGCTGGGTAAGGCTATTTGAAGAAAGGAATATAAAAAGTATTTTCGGCTGGGGAAATAATATATCCGTGGTAGCCCTTCTTCCAACCGGTTATCCCGCAGAATTTCCTCCCCCGCGGAACAGGTTGTCTCTTGGGACGGTTATAATCTAAAGGTTGATTGAAGGCAACTTGTACGGCATAAGAAAATACACAGGTATTTATTTTATAACGGTTACAGGACACTGGCACATATGCAAAACTTTATAGCAAACTCCGCCAAGCCAGAATTTTGAACCTTCATCCTCTTCATATCCGTGGAATCCTATAACTACAAGGTCAAAACCGCCTTCCACCGCAAACTTGCTTATTGCGGCAGCCGCATCGCCGCGGCTGATAGCCTTTTCAATAATTGAGCCTTTATGACCTGTGATCTTGTCAATTTTTTTAAATACCTCATTTGCTCTTGACTCAATTTCCTTGTCCAGTTCCTTTTGTTGAAACCCCGAAAAAGCTCCGGGCTCAGGAAAAAGATCGTAACATGACGGGCCAATATAAAGTGCAGTTACATGCACATGTGAACTGAGTTTCTTTAACTGTAGAGCATGGCTGACCGCTCTTAAGGAACTTTCGGAACCGTCTACTGCCACAACAATCCGCTTCATTTGTTCGAACCTCCTTATTAACCCGTGGTTACCTGATCATTAACTTGCGCATTAAAAAAAATGGGACAGGCAGCAGGATAAGTACCGCTGCCGCCATCCAGATAAAATCCCAAACCAAACTAATACCCACCCTGCCGAGGATCATTCCGCGGGTTAGATTGACAAGGTGGTATAGCGGGCTAATCCAGACAATTTTTTGAACTATTACGCTCATTCCTGTCAGTGGAAAAAAAACGCCGGAAAAAAGAAACAACGGAGTCATAACCAGTGAGAAATAATAGTTAAAGCTTTCGATGTTAGGTACAAGCCCTGTCCAAATAATCGACAAAATAGCGAATAAGGCGCCCCCGGCAAACATCACACATGGAATAAACAAAGCCCAGGGTGATTTAACAAGACCAAGGGCAAAGATAACCACCAGGATGACCAGACTGTATAAGATACTTTTAAAAACCCCGTAAAGGATTTCACCGGCAATTACGTCATCTATGCTTACCGGAGTTGCCACCATTGCCTGAAATGTCTTCTGGAATTCCATACGTATGAAAGTACCGTATGTACACTCATAGGCGGTGGCAAAAACCGCGGAAGAAGCAACTAACCCCGGGGCCAGGTAGTTAAGGTAAGGAACACCCTCAATTGGTTGAACATATGCGCCCAGTCCAATTCCCAAAGCAGTAAGGTAAAGAAGAGGTTCAAAGAAATTAAAAGAAACATTTACTTTCCAGCTCCGGCTGAAAACAATCAAATGCCTGCGAAAAATCTTCCAGACCAGAGGTGAAATATCTATTCGTAATAATCTTTTTAACGTTTCCACGTTAATCCTGTAGTTTTCTGCCGGTCAGTTTGAGAAAAACATCTTCTAATGTAGCCGGCTGTTCTTTTTTCTCTTGAACAATTTGGCCTGAAGTTTCAGCAGTATAGTCGGCTACTAATTTTTTAGGGGTTCCCTCTACCAATATTTCCCCCAAATTCATAATTACCAGACGGTCGCAAAGCTGACTGGCTTCCTCCATGTAATGGGTTGTTAGGATCAGGGTCACGCCCTGCTCTTTCAGAAGGCGCAAGCGCTGCCAGACTAGATGGCGGGCCTGCGGATCAAGACCTGTTGTCGGTTCGTCAAGAATTAAGAGGTTTGGTTTGTTGATCAGCGCACGTGCTATCGTCAGGCGTCTTTTCATGCCGCCGGAAAGGGATTCTACTACTTCCCCCGCTTTTTCTTCCAAGCCGAAAAAATCAAGCAGTTCTTCTGCCCTTTCCCTGGCCAGACGATCGTTAATTCCAAAATAACTTGCATAGACCAGTAAATTCTGAAGCACTTTCAAGTCGGGATCCAGGTTATTATCTTGAGGGACAACACCCAGAAAACGTTTTATATTTCTGATATCTGTCCTTACATCCATTCCAAAGACTGTCAGTTTTCCTAATGTTACCGGCGAGAAGCCATAAATCATTTTAACCAGGGATGTTTTGCCGGCGCCGTTGGGCCCTAAGAATCCAAAACACTCTCTGTCCCTGATTGTAAAGTTTACTTCTCGCACTGCTGTAAATCCATTATATTGTTTAAGCAATTTTTCGGCAATTACAATATCCAAAAATTCTCCACCAGATTTCCCCGTTGCTCCTGGTTAAATCTTAGCTTTCAGACCTTTGACAGCCTGTTCCAAACCGTCCACTGTCAGCTCAAACATGGGGAAAACTCTCCTGATCAAGCTTATCGACTCGGAGCCATAAAATGCTTGCCAGTATTTACCTGGGATAGGATTTAACCAGACTGAAAATTTGAAGTAAGAAAACAACCTTTGCAGCCAGGTAATGCCCGGTTCCTCGTTGTACTCCTCCCAACTGATAATGCCGCCGGGCATCATCAACTCACCGGGCGACATACTTGCGTCCCCGACTATGATTAACCGGTAATCACGGCCGAGGTTATTTAAAACCTCTGTTGTAGAAAGAGAGTTTTTCTTCATACAGTAAGGATCAAGGTATAGGCGGTCATAAACACAATTATGAAAAAAGTAATATCTGGTGTCCTTGAAATGATTGATTTTGCTTGCGGCGTTAAAAAGCTGGCTGCACAACCTGGAATAAGGGTGCATGGAACCGCCGGCGTCCATCAGCAGGACAAGTTTAATAATGTTTTTTCTTGGCCTTTCCCAGACCAGTTCCAGGTTTCCTGCCTTTTTACAGGTAGCGTCAATGGTGCCTTCCAGGTCAAGTTCTTCCTTTGGCCCTTCTTCGTTGTAGCTCAGTTCGCGCAGCTTGCGCAGGGCTACTTCAAACTGGCGTGTAGTAAGGGTATCATCTGTGCGAAAATCACGGTAGCGCCTCTGGGCTGCAACTTTTACCGCGGAGTGATTTACTGATTCCCCCCCGATTCGTATACCGGCCGGGTTGTATCCCGAATGTCCAAAAGGAGAAGTGCCTCCGGTTCCAATCCAGCGCCCTCCTCCATGATGTTGTTCCGTCTGCTGGTTCAACCGTTCTTCAAGCGCTTTGCGCAGTTCTTCCAAATCCCACGGGCTGAAAGGCTTACGCTCGTTCTGATCAATTTGCTTTGGCGGCAGCGATTTTTCAAGCCATTTCATAACCCTTTCAGCAAGTTCCGGTGAGGTTTCAATATCCTGAAAAAAACGGTAGAAAGCAAGGTCAAAACGGTCAAAATACGTTTCGCTTTTAACCAGCAGCGAACGCGCCAGGTAATAGAAACCGTTCAGGCTGGCGCCGGACAATCCTTTGTGTAAGGCTTCCATCAAAGTCATCCATTCGGTCAGGGAAACAGGGACTCCTTCTTCACGCAGGGTATAAAAAAGTCCGGTAAACATAATCTGTACCTCAATAACCGCGGCGGTTGCTGGTTGAAGACGTTTTCTTTTGAACGCCTCCCGCCTGCAGGCGTCGGAGGACAACTTCAAAATCCTGATTCTTCTTTAACAGGACACCTAAAAAGGGCAGGTCGGAACAGATTCGATTGTAACTTATCCCGCCTACCACAAGAGCCTGAACCCAGTCTAAGAGTTCGCTGGTGCTGGGTTTTTTCTGAAGGCCATTTATACCTCTAATCCAGTAAAAAGCGTTTAATGCTTCATCAAGCAGCGTTTTTTCCATATCGGGGTAATGCACCTTGATTATTTTCAGCATCATATCTTCATTAGGAAAATCAATGTAATGAAAAACACAGCGCCTAAGAAATGCGTCAGGCAGTTCTTTTTCGGCGTTGCTGGTGATTACTACAATTGGCCTGTGTTTGGCGGTGATAGTCTCTTTGGTTTCCGGAATATAGAAATTCATAATATCAAGTTCCCATAAAAGGTCATTGGGGAACTCGAGGTCTGCCTTGTCAATTTCATCAATCAGAAGCACGACGCGTTTATCTACATTAAAAGACTCACCCAGCTTGCCAAGTTTAATATACTGTTTTATTTCTGAAACGTCATGGTCGCCAAATTGACCGTCATACAATCGCTGGACTGTGTCATAAACGTAGAGTCCTTCCTGGGCTTTGGTGGTTGATTTAATATTCCAGATAATAAAATCAAGAGCCAAAGACTCGGCGATAGCCTTAGCCAGCATGGTCTTGCCGGTTCCCGGCTCACCTTTAATCAAAAGCGGTCTTCCCAGGGCAACAGCAATGTTTACAGTATTGCGCAGGTCGGTTGAGACCAGGTAACTTCCGGTACTGTCAAAAGCGGGTCTATCCACAAAAAATCCCCCTTGATGTTCTTAATCAATCTTGCTCTGGAACATTATAGCACCTTTATAATTCTCCAACAAGACTGTCCAAGCTATCAGTTTTTAATCATTTTTTATCCTGGGAATTTGATAACTTCCATTGCTGCTCTGAGTTTTTTGTATGTTGTGTCAAGCGCTTCAGAGATAACCCTGACATCTCCTACAACACTCATGAAGTTCGTGTCGCCGTTCCAGCGCGGCACAATGTGGACGTGAATATGACCTGGTATGCCTGCTCCGGCTACTTTTCCCAAATTGGCTCCTATATTAAAGCCGTCGGGTTTAAAGACTTCTTTCAACAGCCCGGCCATATATTTTGTTACTTTGCCTATTTGGAGAAATTCATTCTCTGTTAATCCGGCAATGTCTCCCACATGTTTTACAGGAGCGACCATAATGTGTCCGTTGCTGTATGGGTATAGGTTCAGCAAGGTAAACACCTGATCGCTTCTTAATAACAGGTAGTTCTTTTCATCATGTGAGTGGTCGGACTGTATCTTTTCGCAAAAAATGCAGCCTTCATTTTGTTTGCCGCCTACATAGACAGTCCTCCACGGCGCCCAGATACGTTCCACAAATATTACTCCTCTCACAACATGTATTAAACGTGTATTATCAGAACATATATTATACATAAAAAATACCGGCTTTCCAACCGGCCGTAAAAATGTTCCAGAAAAGCGCTCCGCGCAATTTTTTATATTATTGTGTTTATAAAAGCTTCCACCAGCGCAGGATCATACATTTTGCCCGAATATTTTCTAAGCTCTTCAAAAGCTTCCTCATGTGTCATACCCTTGCGGTATGGCCTGTCTGTTGTCATCGCGTCAAAACTGTCTGCGATTCGCATTATCCTGGCGGAGAGAGGAATGTTTTGACCGATCAGACCATCAGGGTAGCCGGTGCCGTCGTAATTTTCATGATGATGTCTGACCAATGACACCAGGCCCTCCAGTGACAATAAAGGCCTGACAATATCGCTTCCCCAGACCGGATGCTGTTTGGTAATTTCCCATTCTTCAAACATCAGGGGACCATTCTTATTTAAAATATCGGCCTCTATATCAACCTTGCCTATATCATGAAGGTAAGCTCCGTACTTGAGCTCCGTTTTCTGCTCTTCAGGAAGGTCTATTCTTTCAGCGACTGCCACAGCATAGGACATTACTCTTTCCGAATGGGCAAATGTATACCTGTCCTTGACGTTGATAATTGTTAAGAGAGCTTTAAAACAGTCAAACAAATCCTTTTCCGACTGGCTGAGGGAATATAACTGGTCGATGACGGAAAAGCAGATCCGGCTGCGGCTGTGTTTGGACTGGTAGCAGGCGTCGTCTGCGGATTTGACTAAATCCCTGGGCTTTTCTCCGTCCTCGGGGAAACAGGCCAAGCCCAAAGAGACGGTTATTTTTCCTCCCGGTTGGGTGTGATCGCCTTCAATAGAATATTTTTTTATTTTCTCTTCAATTTCGCCTGCTTTCTGCAAGGCCTCCAATCTATTGATACCCGGCATTACTACGGCAAACTCATCCCCTCCATAGCGGGCCACAAAAGAAGGCGGAGATATCAGACCTTCCAGGATCCTGCCAATTTCTACAATAACCAGATCTCCTTTTTGGTAACCGTAGATGTCATTGAAAAATTTAAAATAATTTATATCAATCATAATCAGGGATACAGGTTTAGACCTGCCCCGTGCAATTTCCAACTCTTCAGTCAGCTTTTCATAAAAATGCCGGTGGTTGGTAAATCCGGTGAGGGTGTCAGTATTGGCGAGTGAGAGAAGCTGAACCTGTGTCCGCCTTTCAATGTCCGTAAGCCCGCCAATCAACCATGCTATGGTAAACAATATACCCGTATAAATTAAATCGATCTGAAAAGCAGGAGAAACAGTATGAATAAAAAACTGTCTCAGGTCGAGGACAAAGATTGCTGTACTGGCTATTAATGCGCTTAGGACACCTATGGTCTTACCATAGCTGCTGGCTGCAATAACCACCGGGACAAAAAGAAGCACCTTGGAACCGTCAAAGCCCTTTGTCAGATAAATTAGTGCCAAAATCAAGGGAAATAAAATGACCAGTAAAAGGGCTTCGCCTGTCCAAGGCTGTGAGCTGAACTTTTTCGATAAATATGGTATAACGACAACCAATAAGAATAAAACTACACCGGTATAATAATAAAGTGCAGTAAGATATACCTGACCGAGCTTAAAGCTAACATTCAGCGCCATGATGGCCAGAAAGACAACGAGTACGCAGATAATATGGGAGACAAGGATATGTTCAGCAAGCTCTTCTTTTCTTTTCGCCAGCGGGTGTATTTTTTCCGCCATTTGATGTCACCTGTCTCCGCATAAAAAAAGTGGGGGTATCCCCCCTTAATTGGCGCGTGTCATTATTTTCTTAAGCTTTTTGGAAGTTCGGGCTGATAACACATTATCATACAGGTAGGCCTAACACTAAACGCAGCCAGAAGGACCAGAACACTGAAAAAGGACGAAAAGACAAAGTAGGAAAACTTTTTCATTTTTTTACACCTCCTTTCGCTTAAAATAGACTGTCTACTGTTGCTATAAGACGGTGGCCTGCTTGAGTCATGGAAAAGATTTGCCATAAAAGTCCCGCTTCTATGGCCAGAATTATCACTGTAGCCAGGGAAAGCGGACTCAATAAAAGAAAAGACACCTGAGCAGAAACCGCCAAGAAGACAAAAACTATTGAGAACAAACGCAATTGCCGCCTTTGTTTCTCAGAAGAAATGGGCTTTTTAGGCGACTCCACCGGGGCCAACCGCCATACTGCGGCCAGAGATACTATAAAACCGCCGGCGATTACCAAAACCAGCGCAGAATATGAAAAATAAGGCGCTGCTATAACGGCCAGCTTGCCAAAAATCGAAACCACCATTATACTGACCAAAATACAAACATAAGGAGAAGAGCTGTGAGCGCCGCCGGCGAAAGAGCGCAGCAACATTCCCACAGTTAAAACTATTAAGGTAACAACCAGACATTTAAGCAGCCATCCTGCAATGCACACCAGAAGAACACCTGCGCCGCCGTAGATAATCATCTCCAGGCTGTAAGCAGCGACTTCTTCTTCATCCCTGTTTAAACCCAGCCTGTCCTTTAAAAAACCTGCCGCAGATTTGGGGAGGTCTACTTTAAACAAAAATTAAATGCACTCCCTTAAGCTGAAATTTTTCCCCGCCGGCGGTTGTAATAATTTTTACCCAGAGCGACAGCCAGCAAAACCAACTCGTAGGGAAGGCTGTATAGTTCCCTGAGTACAGGGTTGGCAAAAAATTCTTCATAGGTCCTGCCTGTTAAATTTAATAACGGCATCATATAAATCATTTCCACCAAACCACAAATTACAAAGGTCCCAATTACCGTCAGGAAAACCCTGCTCAAGCGAATCTTTGTGATCAAGTGCACATATACAGCCAGGGAAATGACAAGAACTACCGTATGAACACCAAAGGCAATGGGCAACAAGCGCACTAAATTGGTTACAGTCTGAAGTACGGCGATTGCGGTTATCTTTTTAAAATCAAATCTCAAGCAGAGGAAACTAAAAACAACCATCACACAGACTATACTTTCAGGAAAATCCTGTATAAGTAAGGCGGTCAATTCTCTTGTCAATATTGCAGGCATGTATATCTTTCCAGTTCCTATATTTGTATCTGAACCCGGACTTTTCTTCACATTCCGTGTATTCTAAAAATTAAAACCTACTTACCACTATTTTCGTCATCCAACAAATAATTCCTTCTTTCGCAGCCAATATTTTTCTATTGTCCTTTCTGGTTTAAATAATATCTCGGCACGCGGCTGTTGACCATGCAGACTATTTCATAACTAATCGTTCCGGTTAATTTCGCAATTTCTTCAACAGGAATGGTTTCTCCCCCGCCGGATCCAAAGAGAACTACCTCATCACCGGGATACACATCATTGATATGCCCGACATCAACCATGCATTGGTCCATACAAACACGGCCGACAACTCTCGCCCTTTGTCCATTGACAAGCACAATTCCCCTGGAAGATAAAAGCCTGCTGTAGCCGTCTGCGTAACCCGCCGAGATCACGGCGATGACAGTCGGATGTGAAGTTTGGTAAGTGGATCCATAGCTTACTTTAAATCCTGCGGGTACTTTCTTAATTTGTGCTATTCGTGTCTTAAAAGACATAGCAGGTTTTAGATTTAGTGAGTTCCGGATTTCGTTGGAAGGATACAAACCGTAAATGATAATACCGGGTCTGACCAGGTTTAAACAAGTCTGCGGGAGATCAAGCAGAGCGGCGCTGTTGGCGCAATGCCGGAGAGGAAACTCCAGCCCCGCTTTGCGGAGTGCTTCCAGAAAAGAATTGAACAGCTCGAGCTGCGCAAGCGCGAATGTTTTATCCGCGCTGTCAGCTGCGGCAAAATGCGTAAAGATTCCTTCCGGAATTAGATGAGGAAGCCTTGCGGCTTTAAGGACATCTTCAAGGGCTGATTTTCCCGGCGTTAGACCCAGACGGCCCATGCCGGTATCAATTTTAATATGAACTTTAGCCTGCCTGCCTGAGCGTTCCGCAATACTGTTCAACGCTTCAGCCATCTCCAGGCTGTATACCGTCTGGATCAGATTTAAATCCAGTACCTCTTTAAATTGGGCGCCGGGTGTATACCCAAGAAGCAAAACCGGGGCTTCAATCCCCGCTTTTCTTAACTCTTTTGCTTCTTCAACTCTGGCAACGGCCAGGCTTTTTGCTCCGTTAGCCAGAACAACTTTTGCCGATTCCAAAGCGCCGTGTCCATATGCGTTTGCTTTTACTACGGCCATAATTTCCGATTTTGGGGAAACAATTTTACGTATTTCCCGCATATTCTGTGCGATAGCGCAAAGATCTATTTCAGCCCAAACCGGGACTTTCAGGATCAGTCACCTGCCGTTAATTGCTTTCAGTTTCTAAAATAGCATCCGGTAAAAAGTCCAGAATATCACCGGCTACAAGGCCGCGGCAGCCTTTCCGCCTGACCGCAAGATCACCGGCCAAACCGTGAAGATAAGCCCCTGCCCCTGCTGCGTCAAACGGGTTTAACCCCTGGGCGATCAACCCGGCAATGATTCCGGTAAGAACATCTCCCGCGCCGCCTGTAGCCATGCCGGGATTTCCTGTTGTATTGATATAAGCCCTGGAATCGGGAGCCGCCACTATAGTCGAAGCGCCCTTCAATAATAAAACGACTCCCCAGTCTTTAGCCGCTTTTTCCGTTATCTCTAAACGCCGCTGCTGGATTTCGGCTGTAGTATTGCCTGTCAGCCTGCCCATCTCACCCGGGTGAGGGGTTAAGACAATTGGCGCTGACGTTAGTTTGAATACCTCCGTGTGACCGGCAAGGCAGTTTAAACCATCCGCATCCAACACACAAGGTATTTTTAACATAGGTAAAATTCTTTTTATAAAAGAAGCTGTCTCCGGATGTGTGGTGATACCGGGTCCGATTGCGACAACATCAAAGCGCTGCGCAAGAGTAAAAACTTCATCCAAAGCTTCGCTTCCAATTGTCTGTTCGGAACTCTCCGGCAAGGCGACAGTCATGATTTCAGTCAGTTTTGAAGCGGCAAGCTTTTGCACACCGGAAGGAACCGCCAGAGTTACCAGTCCCGCACCCGCCCGGGCTGCGCTCATTGCGGCCAGACAGGCGGCGCCGGTCATGCCTCTTGACCCGGCTACAATTAGTACCCTCCCATAATCACCTTTGTTGGAGGCGGGCTGACGCGGCTGAAGCCAACCGCGGACCAAATCCCTGGTTAACAACTGTCTCTTTAAGGATTCGTTATTATAAAGATACGCCGGTATGGAAATGTCAGCCACATGAAGTTTTCCAGTATGGCTTGCGCCAGGTTCCTGGACAAGCCCCAGCTTGGGCAGGCCGAAGGTAACTGTACAGGTTGCCTTAACGCAAAGGCCCTCAATAAGGCCGCTGTCCGCCTGTAATCCGGAGGGTATATCTACAGCCACTACCGGCTTCCCGCTGTGGTTAATCTGCTCAATTACACCAGCAGAGGGCTGGCCCGGAATTCCTTTGAAACCAGTGCCAAAAATAGCGTCTATAATGAGATCGCTTCCTGTAAGGGCCGTATGTAAATCATCGAAACGGAAGTTTTGATCTAATACTTCTATCTTTTGGCCCATATTCTCCCAGATAGACATATTTGTTTTTGCGTCACCGGAGATTTCTTCTTTTTCAGCTAAAAGAAAAACCTTTACATTGGCTTTTAAGTTATACAAATGCCGGGCAACAACAAAACCGTCCCCGCCATTGTTTCCCTTGCCTGAAAATACGCAAACAGCCTTGTTTTCAATATTAGGAAGCAGCTCCCGGATAACTTGAATGACCTGAAAACCGGCATTCTCCATTAGAACAACCCCGGGTATCCCGTAATCTTCGATAGTGGTGCGATCCAGTTCTCTCATTTCCGCGGCGCTGACTACTTTCATTTTTAGCCTCCTAAGGCCAGGGCAAATGCCAAAGCTTTGTCCTGATCGTGAGAAATGGTGATTAGTACTTTACTGATTCCTTTTTCCCCGGCGATTTCAACAGCCCTGTTATGTAAAGATACTTTTGGCCCATTGTCTTTTTCTGTTACTATCTCGACATCCCGCCAACCTATACCAAAGGCCAGGCCTGTCCCCAATGCTTTTAAAACAGCTTCTTTGGCGGCAAAACGGGCTGCAAAAGATGGAAAGGGATCCTTGCGCAAACTGCAGTAAGCCACTTCATCCTGTGTAAAAATTTTATTAAAAAACTTACCCGGATATTTTTCGGCCAATAACCGCAGCCGCTTGATTTCAATTATATCAGTGCCGATTCCTTTTACCAATGGCAAATCCGCCTTAAGTTTGTTTAGAAACCGATAATTCTTTTAAGCTTTTTTGCCTGTGCGCGGCTTACAGGGACTTCGCTTTTTTCTTTATCATCCACTATGAGGTTGTATGTCCCGTTAAAAAAAGGGACTATTTCTTTTACTTTATGCAGGTTGACCAGGTAACACCGGTGAGTTCTGAAAAATACTTTCGGATCTAAACGTTTTTCGAGTTCCTTTAAAGTAAATCTTACAAAAAGTTTTTCATCAAAGATCTTTAAATAAACGTAATCTTTTTCCGTAAAGGCAAAAACGAGATCTGATTCAGGCACCAGGACTGTTTTTCCTTTCTTTTCAGCAGGAATGCGGTCAATTTTAATCTGCTCCAAATCAAGGTTAATATCTGCCTGGTTGTAAACACTGGTTGTTTCCGCTTCCTCGATTTCTTGATTTTCCAGGTTTGCTCCGGAATCACCGATTAATTTCAGGACTTTGTCAATAGCCCTTTTTAAGCGGCTGATTTCCACAGGCTTCAAAAGATAGTCGACAGCGTTGATATCAAAGGCTTTCACTGCATATTCATCATAGGCGGTAACAAAAATAACGAACGGCTTACAGGGGAGTTCCTGAATCGCCGCTCCCAATTCCATACCGCTCATTCCGGGCATTGAAATATCAAGAAACAAAACCTGATAATCCAGCGCTTTTATTAATACAAGCGCTTCTTGCGCATTGGCGGCCTCGCCGATAACTTCAATGTTGTCAAAGTTCTTCAAAGCAAAGCGTAATTCCTGCCGCGCCGGGTATTCGTCATCCACGATCAGAGCTTTCAATTTCATTTCTATTCTCCTCCCCGTCCACATGTTTGAGATCCAGTGGAACCCGGAAAAATACAGATGTACCCATCCCGGGTGTGCTTTCTATTTTTAAGCCGTAATCTTCACCAAACAAGCTCTTCAAACGTTCGTTTACATTACTGAGGCCGACGCCGTTTCCCGAACCTACGCCAGGTTTAAGAATTTCAGGCAGCCTTTCCGGGTGGATTCCCACACCGTCATCATTTACCTCAAATAAGATTTCCCCGTCAGCGAGGCTGGCGGTAATTTTTACTGTTCCTTTGCCTAGCTTGGGTAATATACCGTGCTTGATCGCGTTTTCGGCCAGCGGTTGAATAGTAAGTACAGGCACCTCGCAGGATAAAAGAGTATCGTCGATATCCTTCATTATTTGCAGCTTCTCACCAAAACGCGCTTTTTCCAGAACAAGATATGTATTCAAATACTCAATTTCTTCTTTCAGGCTGTTGAAATGTCCTCTTCTTTTAAGCGCATAACGAAAAAAACTGGCCAGACGGATCAACAGGCGTCTGGCTGTTTCGGGATTCGTCCGGATAAACATGATAATGGTATTTAAAGTATTAAACAGAAAATGCGGGTTAATTTGCGCCTGAAGAGCTTCCAGTTCCGCCTTGGTAACCAGTTGGGTCTGCCGGTTCAGTTCCGCTAATTCCATCTGCATTCCAAATAAATGAGCCAGCCCGACAGACAGTTTCACTATTCCTTCCGGTACTTTGCCGGGTTTTGACTGGTATAGTTTTAATGCCCCGGTTACTTTTCCGTTGCATTTCAAAGGAGCGATCACGGCGGACTCCAAAGGACAGTTTGGAAAAGGACATTTCAAATCATATGGGTTATTCAATATTTTTAACTCCCCGCTGTAAAGCGCCGCCTTGGTGGCTTCTGTAAGAACAGGTCCTCCCGCTTTATGGTGATCGTCTCCCGAACCGATGTAGGCAAGTATTTTTTCTCTGTCGGTGATCGCTACTGCAGCGACTTGAGAAATCTCTTTTATTATAGCCGCCGTTTTAGCAGCTGTTTCTTCACTAAGACCCCGTCTTAAAAAAGGCAAAGTCTCATTGGCAATCTGGAGCGTGAGATCGGCAAGGCTTTTCTCTAGCTTGATATTTTGAAGTTTCTGCCTGTAGACAAACCTGTCCATCCCTAAAGCTGTTAGAATATTGGATATGAGCAGGACAATCGCACAATGCCAGATTAAAGGTTTCCATAAGATTAGTAATGCCGCAGCTGCAATATTAAGCGGCAGCCACCAGATAAGTATCCCGCGCAATATACTCCTGTCCGTTTTCCAGCCCCCTAGCCATAGACTGAATATTTGTAAACATTCGTCATTTAAAGCTGTTTTTGCTTTCACAATTTTCTTTTAACTATTATAATTAAGGAAAAAGTAAATGTCTATCGCAAAAACACCGCCGGAATTCTGAGGAATAACGAGCACCTGAGCGAACCGTGACAACGACGGCCTGAGGCGAACTGAGCACGTAGGCAGTTGACCTCCCTAAGACAAGCTTTTTTCAGGATAGTTTATTTTATAAAGGAGATCGGTAAAAAATGAAAAACATCCTGATTATTGGAGGGAGCTACTTTATAGGAAGGGTATTTATCCTAATGCTATCGAGGCGAAAAGAATATACAATCCACGTCCTGAACCGGGGCAACAGGCCGCTAAGGATACAGGGTGTCGAAGAACATATCTGCGACAGGAATGAATCTGAGAGAATAAAAAAGGTTATCCCTCCCTTGGATTGGGATGCGGTGGTTGACTTCTGCGCTGATCTTCCTCACGAAATAAGCAGTATGATTAATGATTTGCCCGGCAAGATAAACCATTATATTTATTTCAGTACCTGTGCGGTTTATAAAACATCTCTAGATTACCCCAAATACGAAGACTCACCCAAGCTTTCAGGATCTATTCCGGGCCCTTTTGGAGATTATGGCTATAAAAAGTATCTTGCAGAGCTTGAATTAGTTAAGAGTTGCGAGACTGAAAACATAAATTATACTGTATTAAGGCCTGCTTTCGTTTACGGGCCTTTTAATTATGCCCCGAGAGAATCATATTTTTTTGATCTTATCTTAAGCAACAAGGAAGTGCCGGCGCCGTCGAACTCAATTGCTCTTTTTCAGTTTGTTTATGTTACGGATATCGCCAACTTGTGCATTTCCTGTTTGGGCAACAGCACTGTCTATGGAAATGCCTACAACTTATCCGCGGAGGAAATGATCTCATATCAAAAGTTAATCAATGTATTTGAAGAAATCAGCGGCGAAAGAATCCGAACCAGGGAATACAGCTGTGAGGAAATTGAGCAAAAGAATATCCCTCTGCCCTTTCCATTAGAACAGCATGAACTCTATTCCGGCTCACTGATCACAAGGACTTTAAATTTTAAGTACACTCCCTTTGCAAAAGGCATGAAAGATACCTTTGAATTTTACAAGAAACACTCTTTTAAGAAGCAGCTAAAATAAAGCTCCAAGAACACAAATTCAAAAGGTGAAATAACCAGAGGGACGGTGATTTCATTTCAGCAAAAGTAGATATTTCATCAGCGGGGCGCACTCTATGAAAAATTTTCAACGCCCGTTAAATGCTGTTGTTTTTGCTGTTGTAATTTACGAATAATTAGCGCATAATAGTATCAACAAGGAAAGAGGTGATCTTATGCCAAACATCAAGCCGGTTTCGGATTTGCGAAATTATAACGAGGTTTTGAGGGATGTTGCTGTGGGCGCGCCAGTCTTTTTGACGAAGAACGGCAGAGGACGTTATGCGCTTATTGATATTACAGAGTACGAGAAAATACAGGCGACAATCAAGCTGATGGGCGAACTTGCCAAGGGCCGGAAATCAGGCGAGGAAAAGGGATGGGTTTCACGTGAAGCTGTGAGAGCACATTTCAAAGAGAAAACCAGTGAATAAGCTTCATTATTCTCCGGAGGCTTTAAGTGACCTTGACGAAATATGGGCATGTATTTTTGAAGAATTACAAAATTCCACCGCTGCCCAAAACACGGTGGATGGCATATTGGATAATATAGAAAATTTGCGAAAGTTTTCAGAAATGGGGGCGCCTCTGTGCTCAGTCATAGAGGTTGAAGGCGATTACCGTTTTCTTGTATGCGGAAACTACCTTGCCTTTTACCGCGTCAAGGGCGAGGAGGTCAACATAGACCGCATATTATACGGCAGACGCGATTATCTGCGTATCTTGTTCGCCAATTCATCGGAAGAAGCCATCAAGTAGAAACTAACATTTAGACCTTGTGTTTTGGGCAGAATAATGCTATAATTATGTACAATAGAGGAGGCGCAGTCATGCCGCAGATCAGACCGATTACGGATTTGAGAAATACCAACGAAATTTCCGACATCTGCCACGCCAAGAAAGAGCCAATTTTCATTACAAAAAACGGCTATGGTGATCTGGTAGTTATGAGCATTGAAACTTACGAAGCCATGCTGGAAGAACGGGAACTTGACGCCGCCATCATGGAAGCCGAGGCCGAGTATGCATCTGGCAGCCAGTTGTTGGATGCGAGGAAAGCTCTCTCCACATTAAGGAGACGGCACTTTGGATAAATACGCCGGTGGCTAGGAAACAGGTCGTCATCGTGACGGTGCGGTATTCCAAAAGCCAATTCTGATAGGATCACATATTGAAAGAAAAGACAATCATAAAAAATAAGACCAGGGTACATTGCCCCGGTTTATTTTTTAAAACGTTATATTGTCGTTATGGTGTAGAACCGCTATTTCCATGGTCGGGGCGACAGGACTTGAACCTGCGGACCTCACGGTCCCGAACCGTGCGCTCTAGCCAAACTGAGCTACGCCCCGTTAAAAAGTCAACAATGTAATTTTCACACAAAACCCGGAAGAAGTCAACGCCAATGTAAGTTGTGGTATAATAATACCAATCAGGAAACCGGCAGGGAGACTAAATATGCCATTCGACGGTTTTGTGCTTGCCGCAGTACGCCATGAACTGGAAGATAAAATAATTGGGAGCAGGGTTGATCGGGTCTATCAGCCTTCCAAGGACACTGTAGCTTTAAATTTGCATCGCACAAAGGAAAAGATGCGTCTGTTGCTTTGCGCACATCCTTCTTTTGCGCGTATACACCTGTTTAAGCAGCCAAAGGAGAACCCGGCTTCCCCACCCTCTTTCTGCATGGTCCTTAGAAAGCATTTGGAAGGCGGCCGTATAAAGAGTATAATTCAACCCGGCCTGGAACGTATTATCTCTCTTGAAATAGAAGCGCAAAACGAAATAGGCCAGGCAGTGACAAAACACCTGATCTGCGAAATTATGGGAAAACACAGCAATATTATTCTTGTCGATGTTCAAAGCAGAAAAATAACCGACGCCATTAAAAAATACTCCCATGTATTAAGCCGGCACAGGGAAGTGCTGCCGGGGCGCATATACATACCACCACCGGCACAGGAAAAGCTGGACACGTTGAATATGACGGAGAAAGACCTGTTCGAATCTTTGATGAAAAGGCCTTTAGACGATCTCATAGTTAAATGCCTGCAAAACTGCCTGGAGGGATTCAGCACTCCTTTAGCCAAAGAAATACTTTACCGTACAGGGCTTCCTGCGGAACTTACTTTAAACGAGTGCGGAGAGTACGAGCTTAATAAAATATGGGCAGTTCTTCAGGAGATAATAATTCAGGCAAGACAGAATCTATTTCAACCGACACTTGTTTTAAACAGGCAGGGGGAACCGGTAGAATTCAGCGCGTTTGACCTGACTTGTTACGGAGATCAATTGAGAAAAAAAGGTTCGATGAACGATAACGTTGAACAGTTTTATAGCCTTAAGGAAGACGATTTGCGGCGCGGGAAGGAAAGAAGCTTTCTTCTTAAAACAGTGCTCAAACAGACCGTGAACCTTTCTAAGAAGCTGGAATTCCAGCGCGAATACCTGGGAAAGGAAGAAAAAACTGAGCAGCTGAGGATATCAGGGGAATTGATTATGGCCAACATTCATCAAATAAGCAGAGGATCTGTAAGAGTTAGTCTTGATAACTTTTATGATGTGTCCGGTTCAAAAGCAGATATTAATCTAAATCCTGAATTGGGACCCGTTGAAAATGCCCAGGCTTATTTTAAGAAATATGCCAAAGCCAAGAGAGCTTCCAAAACAGCCGCCAGGATAGAAGAACAAACCTTAAAAGAACTTAATTATCTTGCCTGCGTCGAAACAAACCTGAATATGGCATCCGTTGATCAGGAAATATCCGAAATAAAAGAAGAATTAAACAAGCAGGGGTATCTTAAAGATAATTCCGGTCCTCGTAAGGTGAAAACAGTTCATAAAACGCCTCAGCCGCTGGTTTTCAAATTATCCGAAGGCTTTACGGCGCTAGTCGGTAAGACCAACCGCCAAAATGATTACCTGGTCACACATCTGGCTAAGGATAATGATATCTGGCTTCATGTAAAGGATTATCCGGGAGCGCATGTAATAATCAAAACGGAAAAGAGTTTGTCTGAAACACCTGCGGGTGTCTTACTGGAAGCTGCCTGCCTGGCGGCGCATTTCAGCAAGGCCAGACAGAATAAAAATGTTCCCGTGGATTATACATTTCGTAAGAATGTACATAAACCGCCTGGCGCAAAGCCGGGTTTTGTCACTTATACCGGCCAGCGAACGATAAATGCAAATCCTGATGAAGAGATGGTGCTTAAACTGGCCGGAAATAAATTGTAAAGGGGTACAAAGTGGAGGTTTTTGCGTTAACAGGCCCCAGCGGAACTGGAAAAAGCCACCGTGCAATAGCGCTTGCTCACGAGTTGGATGCAGATCTGATTATTGATGACGGCCTGGTCATCAAAGGAACTCAAATACTCGCGGGTTCATCCGCAAAAAAGCAGCCTACCCGGATAGGAGCCATAAAGACTGCGCTTTTTCTTGACAAAAACGAGGCGGAACTGGCCAGATCGGCAATTTTGAAATTTGTCCCTCAGAGAGTGCTGATTCTGGCAACATCCAAACGGATGGCTGAAAGAATAAGAAACAATCTCAGACTTGATTCTTTCAGCAGGATTATTTCTATAGAAGAAGTGGCGTCACCCAAAGAAATCCGCAAAGCCAGGATGCTTCGCAAGCAGCACAGCAAACATGTTATTCCTGCTCCTACTGTGGAAGTTCAAAAATCTTTTCCGGATACATTAATTGATCCTTTACAGGTCTTTTTAAAGCGCAAAAGCACACCCGAGATAAAAAGCTGGTCGGAGCAATCAGTTGTGCGGCCTTCCTTTACAGGCTATGGTAAAATCTCTGTTTCCCACAGCGCTTTAATATCTATTATTACCAGGGCAGCCGAAGAAATTGACGGTGTTAAGAAAACAGGCAGAGTGCATATTACACGATCGGAACAGGACGTTGTTCTGGATCTGTTTCCGACGATAATTCATGGCTATAACTTAAAAACTGTGAGCCACAAAGTGCAGTATGCGGTCAAGAAACGCGTTGAAGATATGACAGGTCTTACTGTTAAGGCAGTAAACGTTTTAGTTAAAGATTTGAGTTTAAAAGATTAATTTATTTTGAATTATTTCCAGCAGTATCTTATATGTACCGGCAAGAGCACGCGCCCGGTGGCTGATTTTATTTTTTACATCAGGTTCGAGTTCGGCAAAAGTCTTCTCAAATTCGGGTACATAAAAAAGAGGATCATAACCGAATCCTCCGGCGCCTTTTTGTTCAAAAGCGATTAACCCATGGCAGCTGCCTTCGGCGGTAAAAATCCTTCCGGATGGGGTGGCAATTGCCACAACACAAAAAAATCGCGCCTTACGTTGTTCCCAGGGTACGTTCTTCAATAATTTTAGAAGTTTCGTGTTGTTAGCAAGATCATCGCTTTTTTCGCCCGCGAAACGCGCTGAAAATATTCCCGGGGCGCCGTTCAAATAATCTACCTCTAATCCCGAATCGTCGCCCATTGCCAGGCAGCCGGTTGCCAGAGCGACAGTTTTAGCCTTCTTTAAGGCATTCTCAGTAAATGTAGATCCATCCTCAATGATCTCGGGCAATTCGGGATATAAAGACAGGGAAACCACCTCAAGATCAAGTGGGCTCAGCAAAGAAATTAGTTCTTTAGTTTTTCCCTGGTTGCGGGTTGCCAGAATTAGTTTCATATCATTATCCTTTTAATATAAGAAGTAAGTGTCTCCTTCCTGCGCAAGAACTACCGGACGGCCATATCCTTCCTGGGCCTGGGAGCGTAGCTGCTCAAGATCATATTCAGGGTAAAAGTGAGTTATAATAAGTTCCTTGACTTTAGCCCGCGCAGCCAGTTCCCCGGCCTGCCGCGCAGTAAAATGCAGCTCTTTGAAAGCCTCCAGGTCTTTATCCAGTCCGCTTGCCTCACAAAGGAAGATACCGGCTTTTTCAGCAAGCTCGGTTAACTCTTTGCCGGGTATTGCGTCCCCGGAATAAACCAGATAACCGGAGCCTTCTATTCCCAAGGCGTAGGCGCTCATGGTTGAATGATGCACTGGAAGAAAAGAAATATTCACTGCGCCGATCTTAGCCTGCCGCACACTGGCGCCGGAAGACAGCTTTTCAACCGGCAGGTCTTCAATAGGCGTTACCTCAAAGGCATCCGAGCAGGATTGAAGTTCCTTGAAAATATGGTGTGGTTCCGAGGGTAAAAACAGTTGTATGTGATTCCTTCTCAGACCGTCTCTTAGAGCGCCTCTAGTGGCATGCCGCAGGCAGTGCAAATCAACGTAGTGATCGGGATGCAGGTGGGTTATGACAGCCGCCTTTATATCTGCATGATGTATGAAATGTCCTAAACGGCTGAATGCGCCATGTCCCAAATCAAGTAGAATGTTGGCGCCGCCGTCCTGCAGCAGGTAGCCGGAACAGGCGCCGTCCACAGGTGCGTATGGAGCCCAACATCCGAGAACGGTTAAGCGCATTTTTATATTTGCCTCCTTGAAAAAAATATGCATTGGGTATTATATCACCCTGGAATTACAAAAGGCAACAATCTAATCTACACCCATTTACAACAACAACAACTCTGTTTAAAATAGAAAGAAACATGGCTTCAAATATAGAATAAGCTAAAAAATAATATAATGATTCAAAAATGAGAAGGAGAGGCGGTTATCACATTGGAAACAAATCTCCAGGAAAAAGAAGACCAGGCAGTTTTAAAAACAGAGAAAGGCATTCCTCCTGCAAAAACACTTGATCAATACGCTGAAATTGTCGGCCCGCAAATCATAGAGGAACTAATCAAGCTGGGAAACGAAGTTAAAGGGCTGAAAGTACAGCAGATCAATTCGGCGCGGTTCGGCGGCGGCGTTGCTGAGATGCTGCATTCAATAATTCCCCTTGAACGTGTCCTGGGGCTTGACATGAACTGGGAAGTTATTACGGGAAATATAGATTTCTTTAACTATACGAAAACGATCCATAATTTTATCCAGGGCAAGATGGGAATTCCGGATCTTGTCGGAACGAAAGTATATTGGGATACAAACAAGGCCAACTTTAAATTAATTGACCAGGACGCGGATATAATCCTTATCCACGATCCACAACCGGCCGGAATGATAAAATTCCTCGACACTGCAATAAGGAAAAAACAGAAATGGATCTGGCGGTGTCATATTCAGCTCCTGCCAAAAGATTTTTTTGTAACGGAGTTTTTAAGGACCCTGATCGAGTCCTATGACGCAACAATCTTTTCTTCACCTCAGTTCCTTCCGCCGTGGAAAGTACCGTCAATTCTTATTCTGCCGTATATTGATCCCCTTTCAGACAAAAATAAAGAATTGACGAAACAAGAGATACAAGCTGTGCTTGATAAATTTAGAATCGAAGATCCGAAAAAGAAACCCCTCCTTACGCTGGTCTCCCGTTTTGATCCTTTTAAGGGACATCTGGCAGCCATAGAGGCTTTTAAAAAGATACGCAAAATAATTCCCTGTCAGCTGTTACTGGCGGGAGGAACAGCTTACGACGACCCCGAAAATATCAGGATCTTCGATGAATTAGCCGATAAGTCAAAAAACATACCGGATGTTATGCTGCTGAATCTCCCTCCGGACAGTCATATAGAAATCAATGCCTTTCAGAGGGCGTCTACTATTATTCTGCAGCCCTCCGTCAAAGAAGGTTTCGGGCTTACGGTAAGTGAAGGAATGTGGAAGGAGAAACCGGTAATCGGCGGTAATACAGGAGGCATACCGGCACAGATTATAGACGGTTATAATGGCTTTTTGATAACTCCCGGTGAAAAGGGTATACCTGAAATGATTGAAAGAATAATTTACCTCCTGGAGCATCCCATGTCTGCCAGAGAAATGGGAAAAAGAGGAAGAGAAGGCGTTAAAGAGCGTTTTCTAGTTACCCGGGGTATTTATGACGAGTTATGTCTGTTTAGAAACCTGATTTGCAATTTAGAAATATAGGAGTGAGAACTATAATGAGTGTTTTGTCAGCTATCGGCAACACCCCGCTTGTAGCTTTAAAAAACTTAAACAGCAATCCCCGAGTAAGAATTTTGGCCAAGCTTGAAGGTAATAATCCGGGTGGATCAGTTAAGGACAGGCCGGCTTACTACATGATTAAAAAAGCGGAAGAGTCGGGTGAATTAACACATGACAGGGTTATCTTGGAGCCTACCTCCGGCAATACAGGCATAGCGCTGGCAATGATCGGGGCGGCAAGGGGATACAAAGTAAAATTAATTATGCCTGAATGCGTCAGTATAGAAAGAAGGCATATCCTGGAGGCCCACGGTGCGGAAGCTATCCTTACTAACGCATGTGAGGCGACAGACGGGGCCATCCGGAAAGCCCATGAAATCATGAAAAACGAACCGGAATTATACTACATGCCGAATCAATTTGTAAACGCAAATAACATTCTTGCTCATTACGAGACAACCGGACCGGAAATCTTCTCTCAGACAAATGGAGAAGTTGATGTATTTGTGGCTGGAATGGGGACAACCGGTACACTGATGGGTATAAGCCAGTACCTAAAGGAAAAGAAACCCGGAGTAAAGATTGCCGGGATAGAACCGACAGTAGGGCATACGATACAAGGGCTTAAAAACATGACAGAATCTATTGTTCCTGCTATCTACGATCCTGCAATGCTGGACCAGATAATTGTCGTTGAAGATGAAGAAGCGTTCGAAACAACCAGAAGACTGGCTCTGGAAGAAGGTATTTTCGCAGGTATGTCCAGCGGCGCTGCTGTGGCGGGGGCGCGTCGCCTGGCGGCAGAAATGGATTCCGGGACAATTGTCGCCCTGCTGCCTGACCGGGGTGACCGTTACCTCAGTACGGTTTTGTTTAGATCAGTCTGCGGTAAATGTCCCCCGTAAAAACTGAAATTATTGTGATATTGTTTTTCCGGAAAGACATTTGGAGGGTTATTTTCTCCTCCAAAATTTTATTTTATGGGTGGAATGTTGTCCGCAATTATATTAAAGAATGTATGTTTTTGTCCGGGCAGGGATTCCAGACATTCCAAAGCTTCTATTGAAGTTTCAAATCCGTCACTCCGGCTAAGTAATCTTTTTATAAGTGAAATAAATGAATCTGACAAATTAAGAACTTTCTCCCATGGCAACTCAAATTGTGTCTCATCCTCAACATGGTTTATAAAAAGATCTACTGCAACAACCCCTGCCCCGAACAAATCGCTGCGGGGGCTGATTTCCCCGCGCAGCAGGGAGTATGTTTCATATCCGGGAATATTCTGCCCTTTCATTCTAACACTATGAAAAGGACGGACATATTTCAGCGCTTTTTCTGTAGAAGTGATTTCCACTGGGTCATGACAAAGAGGAAACTGAAGCGGATCAAGAAATCTTGCCAGACCAAAATCAACTAAATATAGTTTTCCCTTATTTAGCAAAAGATTTGACAAACGAATATCGCGATGGATAACTGCATTTTCTTTTACTAAAGGGCAATGCAGTTCAGTGAGAATAGCGAAAAGCTTTATTAATATGTCCCTGACTTCTTGTTCGCTAAAACGGCAGCCTGTATCAATAGAGTAACTTAAAGGCCACCCGGGTATATATTCCTGAACTATACAGTATACATCCTCCAGGGAAAAGCTTTCAACAAACCTCGGCGTTCCTCTGCAGGTTATACGTTCCAGGATTTCTTTTTCCAAGTGAAAGTACGGCGGAAAATCAGGACTCTCTTCAGCATTGTTAAACAAAGCCTTTAAAGCATACAACCGGCCATTTTTCTCGACTTTTAGAACGGCTCCATAACTCCCTCGGCCAAGATATGACTTAAAGCAATATCCGTGGTGAGAATGTTCCTTTCAGGAGGAGAACAGTCCTCCCAGAAAGCCTTTCTTGCGGCGGTGTTTTCCTCCGGAACTGCTGTGACGATATCCGTAGGGCTGGTGCTCCGGCCTCGGAATTTGCTGCTGAGGAGCTTGACTGGAAGTTATTCCCTTCAAAGCTGTGCCGCACTGGGGACAGGAAACCCAATTTTGTTCCACTTTGTTCCCACACGAGGGGCAAAAAAGACCCCTGTTAACTTCGGAACCGCAGTAAGGACAGAATCTGAAATCATTTTGAAGGTTTTGCTGGCAGTTTGGGCAATTCATTAAAAAAGCCTCCTTGGTTAAATGTTACTTTTTTATACCATAAAGAACAGAAATATGCAAATTCATCATAACTAAATACAGGGGGACGGTTCTTGTGTATTCATTAATGAATACACAAGAACCGTCCCCCTGTATTAACACAAGAACCGTCCCCCTGTATTAATAAAAACCATCTTGTAGTTGCTTTTCTAGCCTGGAGCCGCTAGGCCGGGGCCTTTGGGCTTGCCTTTTAACCAACGGTTAAATCCACGGAAAGCAGTCTCACGGTTAAGCTCGGCAATTATTGAAACCAGCGGAATTTCCTTGGGGCAGACTCTTTCGCAGTTTTGTGCATTACCGCAATCTGCAATTCCACCATCACCTGCTATGGCGTCCAAGCGTTCGTCTTTATACATAGCTCCTGTTGGATGGGCATTGAATAACTTTACCTGTCCCATGCATGTCGGCCCCATATAATTTGTCTTGGGATTGACGTAAGGGCAGGCCTCCATGCAGCATCCGCAAGTCATACAGCATGAAATAAGGTAACGTTCATCCTGAACGCTGGGAGCAACTTTAGGGCCAGGGCCCATGTAATAAGTTCCGTCTATGGGAACCCACGCTTTGATCTTTTTCAAATTCTCAAACATTTTTTGCCGGTCAACCATCAGATCGCGGACCAATGGGAATTTGCTCAGCGGCTGCAGGACAATTGGCTTACTCAGCGTATCTACCAGGGCAGCGCATGCCTGACGGGCAACTCCGTTGATCACCATACTGCAGGCGCCGCAAACCTCTTCCAGGCAGTTGCAGTCCCAAATTACCGGGGTTGTTGGTTTGCCCTGCACGTTGACAGGGTTCCTTTGGATTTCAAGGAGCAACGAAATTACATTAGCCTTGGGTGCAACGGGAACTTTAAATTCCTCCCAGTACGGCCTGGAGTTAGGACTCTCCTGACGTTTAATTTTTAAAATAACATCACTCATTTTTTATTTCGCCCCCTCCTTGCTCGTGGCGGCCTCTTTTTCGGCGCTCTCTTTAATTACCTGATCCTTAGTGACATCATATCGGCGCACTCTTGGTTTGACTAACGTTATATCTACATCTTCCACGGAGAACACCGGACCATTTGGTGTCCATTTGGCTTTGGTGGTTTTCAGCCAGTTCTCGTCATCCCGGTTGGGATATTCAGGCATATAATGCGCGCCCCTGCTCTCCTTGCGCAGCAGAGCGCCTCCGACTATTCCCCTGGCTAATTCGAACATGTTCCATAAGTGCCGGATAAATATGGCTGTCCTGTTGGACCAACCGCCTGTGTCATAGACACCGAGTTTCTTATACCTCTCCATTAATTCTAAAAGCTTTTTGTCAGTATCCTGCAGCTGTTTGGTCGTGCGCACAACACCAGCATAAGTGGACATATATTCATTCATTTCGTCTTTAAGCACATAGGGATTTTCCGGGCCGTTAAACTTAAATATCTTATCCATCTCGGCTTTCTGCTTGGCCATTTCCGCATCAAAAACTTTACTTGAGACATCGCTGGAGGTTTTCTTAAGCGACTTGCAGTATTCCATTACTTTGTCCCCGGCTACTGTACCGGCGTATAAGCAGGAAATAAGTGAGTTTGCGCCAAGTCTATTGGCTCCGTGGTACTGATATTCACATTCCCCGGCTGCAAACAGGCCCGGAATGTTGGTCATCTGATTATAATCGACCCACATGCCGCCCATTGAATAATGCATCGCCGGGAATACTTTCATAGGCACTTTGGTTGGTTCCTCACCGGCAAACTTACGGTAAATTTCCAAAACGCCGTGCTGTCTTTTCTCTATCCAGTCGGGTTCAAGATGGGTAACATCCAAATAAACGGAATCTCCTCCGTCCAGACCAAGTCCTAATTCACGGCACACTTTAAAAATGCCCCTGCTGGCAACATCACGGGAGACTAGATTGCCATAGGCAGGATACCATTCCTCCATGAAGAACCAGGGTTTGCCGTCTTTGTATGTCCAAAGGCGTCCGCCGTCACCGCGTACCCCTTCAGAAATCAGCCTTAGTTTATCGTCTCCGCCAATACATGTGGGATGAATCTGGATCATTTCCGGGTTTGCGTAATATACACCCTGCTGGTAGGCGCTGCTCGCCGGGCTGCCGGTATTGATAATTGAATTCGTCGTTTTTCCATAGACAGCGCCAAGACCACCAGTGCATAGAATTACCGCATCACCTTGGAACGACCTTATTTCCATCGTTTTCATATCCTGGGCAATACAACCGCGGCAAACACCGTTATCATCAATTACGGCAGACAGGTAATCCCAGTCTTCAAATTTATTGACCTTGCCCTGCGTTTCCCAATAACGAACCTGTTCATCAAGGGCATAGAGAAGCTGCTGCCCCGTTGTAGAACCGGAAAAAGCAGTCCTGTGGACCAGTGTTCCTCCGAATCTGCGGAAATCAAGGCTGCCTTCAGGAGTACGTGTAAAGGGAACACCCATTCGATCCATAAGATAAATAATCCCCACAAAAGAGATTAAATCTACATTTTCGCCTTTTTCAGCAATTTTTATCGTAGCCATTAGGCCTGCAAGGCCGCCGCCTACAACAATAAACTTCAATTTTAAAACCCCTTCCCCTGCAAAATAATTATCAACGTATTACGACAACAGCGTTGCTTAAAAGAGTTAAGCCCGCAATACCAACAACACCCAAGGCAATAAAAATTAATGTGCAGATGCAGCTGACAAAATTTTGCGATTCTGAGCCGATTGTAATTCCCCAACTGATCAGGAAAGACCAGATGCCGTTGCAGAAGTGGAAAACAGCGGCCAGGTAACCGATTATATAAACTACATAAATAGTAGGATCGGAGAGCCACGCTGCGATAGTGGCAAAATCCATCTCAGCCCCGGTAAAGATTCTGGCTATTCTCAGGACGTAAATATGCCAGAAAACAAAAATGAATGTTACAATTGCCGTAAAGCGCTGCAAATAAAACATCCAGTTTCTGTAATACTTATATTGAAATGTATTGGTCTTTGAAATATAGGTTACCCAGACACCATAAAGCGCATGGTAAAGTATAGGGATGCCTATTAAACCTACTTCAATATAAGGTGTCAGCGGCGACCTTTCTAAAAGTCCGATTGCCCAGTCATAGGCCTCCGGCCCCTTAAAGATGAAAGAGTTGATGCATAAATGTATACATAGAAAAATGCCCACCGGAAAAATTCCTGTAAAGGAATGCAACCGCCGCGCTAAATAATGATATTTCTGCGACATTTTTTAACTCCCTTCCAACAGAGTTTCTAATCAACCAAAAAATTCAAAAAATAAATCCATTACTATTAAGTCACATAACTTGTTTTATACTTTACTTCCCTTACTCCACCTCCTTTGAAAAGTTGCTCTAGAAACCTACTCCTGCCAGACAAACCAGACAATAATAATATTTTTTTTGGAAACATGTCCAGATAATATTCTAGCCCTTACTTTAAACTGATGTCAAGAATTTTCTCGTTTTTTAGCGGCGCCATGGGCGGGATAAGATCCTAAAATACGCATACTTACCGTATACCTTTTGATACATGATAAGGCATCACAAACATGCGCGTCTTTACGATGCCCTTCAAGATCGATAAAGAATAAATAATCACCCAGCCTGCTCTTTGTAGGCCGCGATTCTATGTGCGTCAGGTTAATCTCCCTACTGGCAAATTCTTTTAGAATATCATACAGCGCTCCAGGGCGGTCGTTTACAGATAAAATAAGAGAGGTTTTACAACCGGAAACAGGTTTACTATCCTGCATAGCTATAATTACAAACCTTGTGGCATTTTCCGGATAATCGTTTATGTTCCCGGCAATAACGACAAGGTTAAGTGTTTCCGCAGCCAGGGATGTTCCTATTGCCGCCCATGGCTCCTGATGGAGGGATACAAGCCGGGCAGCTTCAGCCGTGCTGATGACTTCCTTTTTTTGTGCCAGGTATAAATACTGCTCAATGAAACCCCAACACTGCGCAAGCGCTTGCGGATGGGAGACTACCACCTCAATTTCGTCAGCGCTCATCCATTGACGGGCAAGGAGTTGATGAACAACCGGAATAATCGCCTCTCCTTTGATTTTTACTTCTTTAAACCGGTGGGCCAGTAGATCGAGTATTACGTTAATTGAACCTTCAGTTGAATTCTCGAAAGGAAGAAGTCCTTCCTCGAGCTCACCTGATTCAACAGCGGATAAGATATCGGCAAAGGAAGAAAGGCAGACTGCATCTGCTTCTTCATCATGACCAACTTTTCTGAGCTGATCAATATAGAAGCGGGCTGCCAGTTCCGAAAATGTTCCCGGCGGGCCCAAATACCCGATTCTTTTCAATTTTGACCATTCCTTTTCGGGGACAATCAGGTAAAGTGAGTCAGATTTAAAAACCTCCAGCTAAAGACTTGGCAAAGAGCTGCAGACTTTTTATGCTATGTCCCGATTTATTTAAGCAAAAGTATAACAAATTAAAAAAACCTGCGCAAGATTTATTGGGGGTCAGGCTTGACTTATTATGAAAATTGACTTATTAGATTTATTGGGGGTCAGGCTTGACTTATTAGATTTATTGGGGGTCAGGCTTGACTTATTATGAAAATTGACTTATTAGAGAAGTCGCTTTAAACGTATTGGGGGTCAGGCTTGACTTATTATGAAAATTGACTTATTAGAGAAGTCGCTTTAAACGGCATAGATGTCTGTCCTCAAGAGTTAACCGGGTTGACGCAAACATGTGTAAAATATACAATAAAACCATTAGTTTGTTTTTACTGCGAAAAACCTGCGATTAATCAGAGGGCTGAAGATGAAAGCACTTTATTTTGATTGTTTCAGCGGTGTTAGCGGCGATATGATTTTGGGAGCTTTGATTGATGCAGGCGCAAGCTTTGAGAACATAAGTGGACAATTAAAACATCTTGGTATACAGGATTACGAACTAAAGGTCCTCAAGGATCGATCATATGGCATAACAGGATCCAAGTTTCAAGTAATATTCGACGAACATTACTTGCCTTTGCGGAATCTCTCCGATATTTCCCGGCTAATTGAAGAAAGTTCTCTTCCCGCTGATATAAAAGATAACGCCGCCGCGGTTTTTCTTAAACTTGCCGGAGCAGAGGCATTGGTACACGGAGTTCCCCTGGAAAATGTCCACTTTCATGAGCTAGGAGCAATAGATACAATTATCGATATTGTAGGAACTCTTCTTGCGCTTGATGAACTGGGCATCGAAAAGATATACTGCTCGCCCTTGCCGATCAGTCATGGTTATGTCAGGTGCAGTCACGGCATATTTCCAGTCCCGGCGCCTGCGACGGCAGAAATATTAAAAGGTTTTCCCATCCGCTTTATAGACATTGAGGGTGAACTGGTAACACCAACCGGAGCGGCAATAGTAACTGTTTTGTCTGATTTTTCCCGGATCATGCCGGGCATGAAGCTGATCCATACCGGATACGGCCTGGGTCAAAACGATTACGGAATTCCTAATGCCCTGCGCGTTTTTATCGGGGAATATGATGATCCGGAAAATACAACAGATAGTGAACCCGTTAATCCCAAACAGGAAATTACCGTATTGCAAACAAACATTGACGATTTAAACCCTGAAATATTGGCTTTTGCTGCTGACAAGCTGCTCAACTACGGAGCGATTGATGTATCGATAACACCTCTGGTCATGAAAAAAGGACGGTCTGGATGTCTGCTTACAGTTCTATGTTTTTTTGAAACAAGAAAGAAATTGATTGATATTATATTTAAGGAAACTACCAGCCTCGGAATACGGGTTCATCAAGAAAGACGGGTCGTTCTGCCCAGACAGGAAATATGCGTGGAAACGGAATACGGGCCTGTCAGGGTTAAAATTTCAGCCACCACGAACAGAGAAAAACAAATCAGCCCCGAATATGAGGACTGCCGTAAAATCGCCAGTGAGAAAGATATCCCCCTTAGAGTTGTATACGATGCTTCCTTACAAGCCGCACGAAGTCTTTTAAAGGAAAGTATTTGAGTATGGATCGGGAAAAATTAGAAAAAATGCTATCGCTTTTAGCAGATCGTGAAATTACAGTTAACCAGGCTATGGAACAATTGAAGTTACTCCCATATCAGGATTTGAACTTTGCCAGGATAGACAATCACCGGAGTATCCGCTGCGGTTTTCCGGAAGTGATTTTTTGCGAAGGCAAAAGACCTGAACAGACAGCCGAAATATTTAACCAAATGGTTAACTCTAATCGGACAGTATTGGGCACGCGTGCAAGTTACCGCATGTTTGCGGCAGTAAGAAGCCTGTGCCCGGCTGTCCAATATTATAAAACTGCGCGCTGTATTGTTTACGGCATGCCCGACGAGCCTTTATACCCGGCGCCTGTCCTTGTGATAAGCGCGGGAACTACCGACCTGCCGGCGGCTGAAGAGGCGGCCGTATGCGCACAGGCGATGGGTAATACTGTCTTAAAGTTATTTGATGTAGGCGTAGCCGGTTTGCACCGGCTTTTGGATTACCTGGAGTTAATCCAAAAAGCAGCTGTCACCATTGTTGTTGCCGGTATGGAAGGCGCTCTGCCAAGCGTTGTCGGCGGACTGACTGATCGTCCGGTAATTGCAGTACCTACCAGCACAGGTTATGGCGCAAGTTTTGGCGGGCTGGCTGCCCTGTTGGGAATGTTGAACAGCTGTACACCTGGAGTCGGTGTGGTTAATATTGACAATGGTTTTGGGGCAGCTTCACTGGCAACGGCAATTAACCGTACTATAAAATCCAGCCCGGCATTATAATGAGAAAAGGTGGTGCGCCAGTTCGGCGTTGTGAATATAGCCGGTGGGAACCCGGCCCGGTAAGGCCCAGCCAGCCGCCGTTATCCAGCCTTGGAGCCAAAGCCG